>WNEZ01000409.1_pt1 | contig 34717 bp, 43 predicted proteins | sample 5400521 | NCBI WGS metagenome assembly WNEZ01 (sample SAMN13153339, study PRJNA577476) | soil metagenome | isolation source: 120 cm saprolite under Douglas fir tree site 2 hole 1 replicate 1 | place: USA:California | collected 2015-04-18 | reverse complement strand
CGCCGTAGCGACGGCCGCCGCGGCCGTGGCGGCGTCGGCGGAGCCTCCGGCCGGCGCCGCGGCGTGCTCGGGTTGTCACCCCGCCTCCCCACGGGTGACGTCGCCCGTGCCTCGGCTCGCCGGGGTCGATCGGGCGGCGATCGTCCGGGCCATGCAGGACTTCCGCTCGGGGCAGCGTGCCGCCACCGTCATGGACCGGATCGCCAAGGGGTTCACGGACGACGAGATCCAGGCCATCGCCGCCTGGTTCGCGACCCAGAAGTGAAGGCCACCCGCCGCGCGTTCCTCAAGTTCGGCGTCGCGGCCACCGCCTCGGCCACCCTCCTCCCGGTTCGGACGTTCGCGCAAGGCGCCGCTCCGCGCGTCGTGGTCGTCGGGGGAGGCTTCGCCGGGGCGAGCTGCGCCCGCGCCCTCCGGCAGGCCGCCCCGCGTGTCGCGGTCACGCTGGTCGAGGCGAACCCGACGTTCACTGCCTGCCCGTTCAGCAACGCGGTGATCGGCGGCCTGCGCGAGCTCCACGCGCAGCAGTTCACGTACGAGCGCGTCGCCGGCGACGGCATCACCATGGTGCGCGCGCTCGCGACCGGCGTCGATGCGCAGGCGCGAACCGTCACGCTCGCGGACGGCGCGCGCCTGCCCTACGACCGGCTGGTGCTGGCCCCCGGCATCGACATTCGCTGGGGCGCGCTGCCCGGCTACGACGAGGCGGCGGCCGCCCAGATGCCGCACGCCTGGCGGGCGGGCGAGCAGACGGTGCTGCTGCGCCGTCAGCTCGAGGCCATGGACGACGGCGGCCTCGTCGTGATCTCGGCGCCGGCCAATCCGTTCCGCTGCCCGCCCGGACCCTACGAGCGGGCCAGCCTGATCGCGCACTACCTCAAGACGAAGAAGCCCCGGTCCAAGCTGATCATCCTCGACGCCAAGGACGCGTTCTCCAAGCAGCGCCTGTTCCAGGCCGCCTGGGCCGAGCTGTACCCGGGCCTGCTCGAGTGGGTGCCGCTGTCCAAGGGCGGCAACGTCACCTCCGTCGACGCCGGGACCCGGACGCTGGTGACCGATTTCGGCCGGCACCAGGCGAAGGTGGCCAACGTCATCCCGCCGCAGAAGGCGGGCCGCATCGCCGAAGGGGCCGGCGTCGCCGACCGCACCGGCTGGTGCCCGATCGATCCGGTGACGTTCGAGTCGAAGCTGCAGGCCGGCATTCACATCATCGGCGACGCGGCGATCGCGGGGGCGATGCCGAAGTCGGCCTTCGCCGCGAACTCGCAGGCCAAGACGTGTGCGGCGGCGGTCGCGCGGCTCCTCACCGGCGCGGTCCCGTCCACCCCCAAGCTGATCAACACCTGCTACAGCCTGGTCGCGCCCGACTACGGGATCTCGGTGGCCGGCGTCTACCAGCCGTCCGGCGGGCAGCTCGCGGATGTCCCCGGCTCCGGGGGCGTCAGCCCCGCGGACGCGCCGCGCGCGACGCGGGCGGTGGAGGCCGTGCTCGCCGAGGCCTGGTTCCGCACGATCACCGGCGAGGTGTTCGGGTGAGGCTACTGGCCGCGATCGCCGCGGTCTCCTGCCTGGTGGGGGTGGCGCACGGCAACGATGCCCTCCCGGAATCGCTCACCGGCGCCCCGGGCGATCCCGCGCGTGGCCGCGGGATCGTCGCCAGCCGTCAGGTCGGTCTGTGCCTGCTGTGTCACAGCGGGCCGTTCCCGGAGGAGCGGTTCCAGGGCAATCTCGCGCCCGACCTTGCGGGAGCGGGGAAGCGCTGGTCCGAGGGCCAGCTCCGGCTCAGGATCGTCGATTCCGGCCGGCTCAATCCCGCCACGATCATGCCGGCGTATCATGTAACCGAGGGACTGGTGCGGGTGGCGCCGGCCTGGCGGAGCAAGCCCGTCCTGAGCGCCCAGCAGATCGAGGACGTCGTGGCCTTCTTGATGACCCTGAAGGACTGAATGGAACGACGAGCGTCGCGTCGCGAGTTCTTGCGCGCCGCTGGGGGCGTCGCGGCCGGTCTCGGGCTCGGGTCCATCGTCGCGGTCCGGCCCGCGCGCGCGACCCCCGCCGAGATGCAGGAAGCCATCCGCAAGGTGGTCGGTTCCGCGCCGGTCAGTCCGGGCAAGGTGAAGCTCGACCTGCCGCCGCTCATCGAGAACGGCAACGCGGTGCCGCTCACGGTCGACGTCGCGAGCCCGATGACCGGCGCCGACCACGTGAGGGCAATCCACGTCTTCACGCAAAAGAACCCGCAGCCCAATGTCGCGAGCTTCCACCTGGGGCCGCGCGCCGGCTGGGCGAGGGTGGCGACCCGCGTCCGGCTCGCCGATTCCCAGACCGTGGTCGCGATCTGCGAGCTGAGCGACGGCTCGTTCTGGTCGGACAGCGCCGACATCGTGGTCACCCTCGCGGCGTGCCTCGAGGACGGGATCTAGCCGTGGCGAGCGCCCTGATCAACGTGCCCGAGCGGGCCAAGCGCGGCGAGGTCATCGAGATCAAGACGCTGATCGCGCACACGATGGAGACGGGATTTCGCCGCACCCAGCTCGGGGCGCTGATCCCGCGCGACATCATCCGGCGGTTCGCGTGCACGTACAACGGCACCGAGGTCTTCCGCGCCGAGCTCCACCCCGCGATCTCCGCCAATCCCTTCATCGTGTTCTCGACCATCGCGGTCGAGAGCGGCACCCTCGAGTTCCACTGGACCGGTGATAACGGCTTCTCGGTGACGCAGTCGGCCGCCATCCTTGTCGAGTAGGGGCCGACTCGGCGCGGTGGCGCTGGCGCTCGCGCTCGCGGCGTCGGCGTTCGCGGACGAGATCCCGCGCGCCGACCGCCGCTCCGGATCCGACTTCATGAGCCGCGAGACCCGCGCGATGCAGGACGACGACCCGGCCAATCCCGGCATGCTCTGGGTGCTCGAGGGCGGCGCGCTCTGGACCCGGAAGACCGGGCCGGCCGGCCGGGCCTGCGCTGACTGTCACGGCGACGCGCGGGTGACCATGAAGGGCGTGGCCGCGCGCTATCCCGCGTTCGACGCCGCCCGGGGCCGGCCCCTCAACCTCGAGCAGCGCATCAACGCCTGCCGCATCGACCGGCAGGGGGCGCCGCCGCTCGCCTACGAGAGCCGGGAGCTCCTGGCGCTGAGCGCCTACGTCGCGCGTCAGTCCCGCGGCCTGCCGATCGAGATCGCGATCGACCAGCGGACGCAGCCGTTCCTCGACGCCGGCCGGACCACCTACCATCGACGCCAGGGCCAGCTCAATCTCGCGTGCAGCCAGTGTCACGACGCCAACTGGGGACGGCAGCTCGCGGGCAACGTCATCCCGCAGGCGCACCCGACCGGCTACCCACTCTACCGCCTGGAATGGCAGGGCCTCGGCTCGCTCCAGCGACGCCTGCGCAACTGTCTGGTGGGCATCCGCGCGGAGCCGTACGAGTACGGCGCGCCCGAGCTCGTGCAGCTCGAGCTCTACCTGATGTGGCGCGCGCGGGGGATGATCTTCGAGGCGCCGGCCGTTCGGCCCTGAGCCCCCCGCTCGCTCAGCCCTACGGCCGGACTTCCCGCGCGAGGTAGTCGATCGCCGCCTGCACGCCGCCGGACCCGTGGGGGATGCCGAGCGCCGCGAGCCCCATCTCGATGCTGCCGAGAACGCCGAACACCATGGGCGCGTTGATGTGGCCCATGTGGGCGATGCGGAAGGCCTTGCCCGAGAGCTCGCCGATGCCCACGCCCACCACCACCCCGCAGTGGGCGCGGCAGTAGTCGAGCAGGGGCTTCGGATCGCGGCCGGGCGTCAGGACGGTCGTGACCGAGTTGCTGCGCTCCGCCGGCTCGGTGATATTGAAGGCCAGCGCCCCGCCCTCCGCCCATCTGCCGACGGCCCGGCGCGTGGCTTCTCCGAGGAGCGCGTGGCGGTGGGCGGCCCGATCCAATCCTTCGGCGAGCAGCATGTCGAGCGCCTTGCGCAGGGCGAACAGCAGGTGCTGCGGTGGCGTGCCCCCGTACTTCTGGTAGTGCACCTCGCCCATGCGGAACGTCCAGTCCCAGTAGCGCGTGCGCAGGTCGGCCTTCTGGTGGGCGGCCAGCGCCCGGTCATTGGCGGCGACGAAGGCCAGGCCGGGCGGGGTCATCAGCCCCTTCTGCGAGCCCGACATGGCGACGTCGACCTTCCAGGCATCCATCTCGAACGGCATGCAGCCGAGCGAGGCCACGCAGTCGACCATCAGGAGGGCGGGGTGGTCGGCCGAGTCGATGGCCCGGCGGATGGCCGCGATGTCGTTGACGACCGCCGAGGCGGTGTCGACCTGCACGACGAGGATCGCCTTGATCTCGTGGGCCGTGTCGGCGGCCAGGCGCTGGGCGACGGCGGCCGGATCCACCGCCCGCCGCCAGCTCCCCTTCAGCACCTCGACCTTGATCCCCAGCATCCGCGCCATGTCCCCCCAGCCGACCGCGAACACGCCGGACTCCAGCACCAGCACCGTCTCCCCTCGCGACAGCACGTTGCTGACCGCCGCCTCCCAGCCGCCGTGGCCGTTGGCCGCGTAGATGAACGTCCGCCCGGACGTACGGAAGAGCTTGGGCAGGTCCTCGAGCAGGGTCCGGGTCAGCTCGACCATGTCGCCCGAGTAGATGTCGATCGCCGGGCGGTGCATCGCCTGGAGCACGGCGTCCGGGATATTGGTCGGTCCGGGGATGCTGAGGAACTCTCGACCGTTGGCGACTGTCATGGGGCCTATCGTAGCACGCGGGACGATTGGCCTTACACGCGCTCGATCGTCGGCCGACCGAACATCCCGTACGGCCGCACGAACAGCACCGCGAGGAGCAACAGATAGGGTGCGATGCTGCTGAAGCCCGCGCCCAGGAGGGGATCGAGATAGCCCGCGGCCAGACTCTCCAGCACCCCGATGAGAACGGCGCCGACCATGATGCCGGGGACGCTGTCGAGGCCGCCGACGACCAGGATCGGGAACACCTTGAGCCCGATGATCACCACGCCGAGCCCGCCGCCCGACGTGAAGGTCCACAACGCGCCCGTGAAGACGGAGATCACCCCGACCATCGCCCACGTGAGGGCGACGTGACCGTGGACGTCGATGCCCATCGCCATCGCGACCTGCTGATCGTCCGAGATGGCCCGCAACGCCAGTCCGGTTCGACTGAATCGAAAGAACGCGCTCACCGCGGTGATGCAGGTGATCGCGATCGTGGCCGCGACCAGCCTTCCCGCCGGGACCAGCACTCCATACACGTCGAGCGGATCCGACGGGATCGGAAGCGGGATGGGCCCCGGGACGGCTCCGAACACCAGGGGGGCCGCGCCGCGGATCAATGCTCCGAGGCCGAGGGTGACCATGATCAAGGAGATGAGCGGGCGGCCGACCATGTGGCGCAGGACGAGTCGGTTGAAGGCGAGGGCCACCACGACCATGCCGGCAGATGCCGAGCCGATGGCGCCCGCCAGCCCGAGCTCCATCGCGTGGATCCCGGTGGCCACCAGTCGCGAGCCCAGCATCGCCAGCTCGCCCAGCGCGAAGTTGATCGCCCCGGACGCCTTGTAGACGACGACGAACGCGAGTGCGACCAGGGCGTAGATGGCGCTGGCCAGCAGTCCGTCCACGAGCAGGGCCGCGAAGAAGAGCACTCAGGCGGGACCGATGGCCTTGAGCGAGAACATCAGCGGCAGGCTGCCGCGGCCGAGGGGCAGGCGCGGGTCCTCCGGCAACCGCCACCAGCCGTCGGCGCCCCGCTCCATCCACGGGAAGAACCGCCAGCCGAGGAACGGGTACTCGTCGAACGCGGTGATGCGGAGCCCGGCGCGGACGAGCGCGTTGATGATGTCCGAGACCGTGTGCAACCAGACGTGCTCGACGCTCGTGATCGGCGCGTCGGCGGTGCTGTAGCAGCCGGGGTGCTCGTCGCGGACGGGCTCCGGTCCGTGGAAGTAGGGATAGAGTAGCCGCAGCGCCGGCTCGGCCGCGCGATCGTCGAAGATCTGGAGCAGGGGATGGACCTCTACGATGTAGAAGACGCCGCCGGGAGCCAGGAAGTGGGCGATCACCTGGGCCCAGCGCTCCAGATCGGGCAGCCAGCCCAGCACCCCGTGCGAGGTGAAGACGACGTCGAAGCGGCCGGTGAGGTTCGCGGGCAGGTCGTAGAGGTCGCTCTGCACGAAGGTGGCGGACACCCCCATCCGGGCCGCGAGGGTCCGCGCGGCGGTCACCGCCACTTCGGAAAAGTCCGCGCCGGTGACCGTCGCGCCGTGCTTGGCCCAGCGGATGGTGTCCGTCCCGAAATGGCACTGCAGGTGGAGCAGCGACTTGCCCCGGACGTCTCCCGGGCCCGCGCGGGCGATGGGGTCGAGGTCGCGCCCGCGGCCTGCCGCGAAGCCCTCGACGTCATACAACTCGGACTGGAGGTTGATCCGCGCCCAGGTGTTCCAGAGCGCTCGGTTGGCCTCGAGGTGCTCGTCCACGGCCTACGCGTCCAGCCGATAGACCCGCCGGGCGGTACCACTGAACATGGCCTGCTTCTCCGGGAGGGAGGCGCCGCCGGCAATCCGCTTGAGCGCGTTCCAGAGCCCTGCCCAGCCGATGCCCATCTTGTCCACCGGGAAATTGCTCTCGAACAGGCAGCGGTTCGCGCCGAACAGCTCGATGCATGTCTCGATGTACGGGCGCCAGAGGGCGGCCAGCTCGGTGGAGGTGGGCGGCTTCGGCTGGGTGCGGTAGTCGTAGGCGGCCAGGCGCATCATCATGCCGCCCAGCTTCACGACCACATTGGGGCACCGGGCGAGCTCGGTCACCTGGGCCTTCCAGGCCGCGAACACGTCCTTCGGCTTGCCGGTATAGGGGCCGTAGCCGAGCACGCCGCCCACGTGGCCGAGGATGATGGTCGTGTGGGGACACGCGCGGGCCAGGTCCACCACGTCCGCGAGCTGTGGATGGAATACCCAGGCGTCGAGCGAGAGCCCGAGCCGGGTGAGCACGGCCAGGCCCGCCCGGAAGTCCGGCCGCAGGTAGACGTGCGGCCCGTCGGCCACCGCGCTGTTGCCGATGATGTCGCTGGCGTCCCAGGCCGCCGAATGCCGCACCCCGCGGAAGCGCCCGCCGCCGGCGCGCAGGTGCGCCTGCAGCACCGGCTCCACGCGGTCGCCGAGCGTGAGATCGGCGAAGCCCACGATGCCGGCGGCCACGCGGGTGGGGCCGTACATGCCGCTCGCGCTCATCGCGGCCTGGCCGGCCACGAACTCGGTCTCGCCCACCGGCCGCATCTCCACGGGCCCGGCCGCGCGGTACATCGAGTGGCATTCGAGGAACACGGTGGCGACCAGATTGTGGCCGGTCGCGGCGTCCGCGAGGAAGTCGGACAGGAAATAGCGGTGGCCCTCGCGGTCCCACAGGTGGTGGTGCGTGTCGATGATCGGCAGCTCGGGCTCGAGGATGGGCTCGGCCGGCTGCTTGGCCAGCCACGCCTCGTCTGGATGGTGGATTCTCCCGAACTGGGTCGGACGGTCCGATGCGCTCATGCGGAATCTCCCAGGGTGCGCAGCAGGGTCTCGCTCTCCCGGTCGGCGGGGAAGAAGCACTCCACGCGCAGCTCGTGCAGCGTGATGTCGTAGGGGACGCCGAGCGTGGTCAGCGTGGAGAAGAACGTGACGTGGGTATTCCCCCGGCGCAGCTCGACGCCCAGGAACGGCACCGGGGCGGCGTCCAGGTCGAGGGTGCGCCACTTGTGCGGGACGTCCGGGTAGGAGAGCAGCTCCTCGAGCAGCCGGCTCGTCTCCGCGTCGCCGATGCCGCGGGCCAGGTCGCGATGCAGCCACTGGATGAGCCCGGCCGCGGTGGCTTCCCAGTTGACGATGTAGGGGCGCATGCCGCACGGGTGGTAGAAGAGGCGCATCGCGTTGGGCCGGCCGCCGACGGCCGCCACCGCGTCGGCGTCGAGGAACAGCCCCATCAGCCGCCGGGCCCCGCCATTGGTCATCAGGATGTTCCAGTGGCCGTCGATGACCAGGCCGGGGTAGGGCTCCTGCTGGCGCATGATGAAGTCCAGCGCCCGCCGCACGTCGGCCATCTCGGGCGCCTCGAGGCCCGTTTCCCGGTACACCGGCGCGTAGCCGGCCGCGGTGAGCAGGTCGTTGCGACCGCGGGGTGGGACGTCGAGCACGCGGGTCAGCAGCATGACCATGTCGCGGCTCGGCTGGGCGCGGCCCGTCTCGATGAAGCTCAGGTGCCGCGAGGAGATCTCGGCGTCCACCGCCAGGGCGAGCTGGCTCAGGCGCCGGCGCTCGCGCCACTGCTTGAGCAGCCGCCCGAAGTTCCCCGCCGCACGGCTCGCGGCCGGCGGTGTCCGGGTCGTCATGGCGGCCAGTATACGCAGGCCGGGATCGAGCGCCATTACCTCCGAGGTAATTGAACTGGCTCCCCGTTTCGGTGAGGATGGCCGCCGGAGGGCACCCATGGACATCGACCCCACGCCGTTCAACGAGAGGATGGCCGGAACCCTGAGCACGCTGCTGGGGCTGCGCATCGTGGAGGCGAGCCCCGACCGCGTGGTGGCCGAGCTGACGATCCGCGACGAGCTGCGCACCGTCGGGGGCGCGCTCCACGGCGGGACCCTGATGGCGCTGGCCGACACGGTGGGCGCGGCGGCCACCGTCGTGAACCTGCCGCCGGGCGCGGGCACGACCACGCTCGAGTCGAAGACCAACTTCTTCGCGGCCGGCCGCTCCGGCGTGGTGCGCGCGGAGGCCACGCCGCTCCACAAGGGCAAGCGCACCCAGGTGTGGCAGACCCGCGTCACCGACGAGTCCGGCCGACTCCTCTCCCTGACGACCCAGACCCAGATGGTGCTCACGTGAAGGTCGCCTTCGCGGGGGTCTTCGCGGGTCACGTCGCCGACCGGGTGCGGGCGCGCCTGCGCATCCCCTGCGAGGTGGCGCTGGCCGACGACCGCGAGATCCTCGCCCGGCTCGGCGACGTGGACGTGCTGGTGACCATGGCCTTCACGCGCGAGATGGCCGCGGCCGCCCCGCGGCTCCGCCTCGTGCAGGTCCCGGGCGCCGGGCTCGATCGCATCGATCGGAGTGCCCTCGCGTCGGGCACCGCGCTCGCCAATGCCTATGGCCACGACGTCGGCATCGCGGAGTACGTGATCGGCGCGATGCTCGCGGTCACCCGAAGCTTTTGCCGGATCGACGCCGATCTGCGCCGGGGCCGGTGGGACAGCGTGTGGTCGGGCGCGCCGGTGCCGCTCTGGTCGGAGCTGGCCGGCAAGACCCTGGGCATCCTCGGCTACGGCCGCATCGGCCAGGCGGTCGCCCGACGGGCGCTGGCCTTCGACATGGACGTGCTGGCGATCCGGCGCGACGCGACCCAGCCCGATCCAAACCGGCTCGCGTTCGTGCGGGGCCCGGCGGCGCTCGACGAGGTGCTTGGCCGCGCTGACTATCTGGCGATCACCCTCGCGCTCGCGGGGGACACGCGCGGGCTCATCGGCGCACGGCAGCTCGCGCGGATGAAGTCCACCGCGGTGCTGATCAACGTGGCCCGCGGCGAGGTGGTCGACGAGGACGCGCTCTACGACGCGCTCCACCAGGGCGTGATCGCGGGGGCCGCGCTCGACGTCTGGTATCGCTACCCGGCGGGCGACGCGCCGACTCATCCGGGTCACCGTCCGTTCCACACGCTGCCGAACGTGCTGATGACGCCCCACGTGTCGGGCTGGACGGAAGGAATGATGGACGCCCGGGCCGGTGTGATCGCCGAGAACATCCACCGCATCGCGCGCGGCGAGGCGCCCGTCAACCTGATACCATGACCGTCCGTGACGACCCGCATCGACCGCGCCTCGATCGAGCGAACGTATGGCCTGATCACGCCGTACATCCGCGTGACGCCGGTGGTGGAGACGAGCGGCGCTGATTTCGGCCTGGCCGCCTTCCCCCTCACCTTCAAGCTCGAGCTCTTCCAGCACGCCGGCTCCTTCAAGACGCGGGGTGCGTTCACCAACCTGCTCACCCGCGCGATCCCGGCCGCCGGCGTGGTGGCGGCGTCCGGCGGCAATCACGGCGCCGCGGTGGCCTATGCGGCGATGCGCCTGGGCGTGAAGGCGCGCATCTTCGTCCCCACCGTGTCCTCGGCGGCCAAGATCTCGCGCATCCGGGCCTACGGCGCCGATCTGGTGGTGACCGGCGATCGCTACGCCGACGCGCTCGCGGCGAGCCAGACCTGGACCGCCGAGTCGGGCGCGCTGCCCGTACACGCCTTCGATCAGGAGGAGACCCTGCTCGCCCAGGGCACGCTGGCGCTGGAGCTCACGCGGCAGGCACCGGGCCTCGACACCCTGCTGGTCTCGGTGGGCGGGGGCGGCCTCATCGGCGGCATCGCGGCGTGGTGCGGGGGCCGGCCGCGGGTGATCGGCGTCGAGCCCGAGGCCGCCCCCACGCTCACCCGGGCGCTCGAGGCGGGCAAGCCGGTGGACGCCCCCGCCGGCGGCATCGCGGCGGACTCGCTCGCCCCGCGCCGGGTCGGGGAGCTGATGTTCCCGATCGCGCAGGCCCACATCGTCCGCGTCCTGCTGGTGAGCGACGCGGCCATCCGCCAGGCGCAGGACGCGCTCTGGGCGACGCTGCGGGTGGTGGTCGAGCCCGGCGGCGCCGCCGCCTTCGCGGCGCTGCTGAGTGGAGCCTACGTGCCGGCGCCGGGCGAGCGGGTGGGAGTGGTGGTTAGCGGAGGCAATACCACTGCGGTAGACTTCGACCGATGAGCAGCCCTACCCCGTCGCGGCAGGAGTCGCTCACCCGCGCCCTGGACTTCCTCGCCGCGGGGGAGTGGCAGCGCGCCCACGAGATCGTCCAGGAAGACAAGTCGGAGCTGGCCGCGTGGCTGCACGGCATCGTGCACACGCTGGAGGGCGACCTCGACAACGCGCGCTACTGGTACCGCCGCACCACGCGTGAGTTCCCGGGCTCGGCCGCGGTGCAGCGAGAGATCGCCGCCGCGCGCCTAGCTCTCGCCGAGGAACAGCGCGCGTAGCCGCGCCTTCTGCACCTTGTCGCCGTGCGGGCCCGGCGTTCGGGGCACGTCGGCCACCACGCGCACGTGGCGCGGCACCTTGAACGAGGCGATGCGGCCCCGGCAGTGCGCGATGACCTCCTCCTCGGTGACGGTGGCGCCGGGCCGCGGGATCACGTAGGCCACCGCCGCCTCGTTGGTGCGCGGGTCGGGCACGCCGATGACGAAGGCCTGCAGCACCTTCGGGTGCGTCTGCAGATAGTCCTCGATCTCGCCGGGAGCCACCATGAAGTGGCTGATGCGGAGCACCTCGCGGAGCCGCCCGATGAAGAAGATCCGCCCGGCTCCGTCGCGCACCGCCAGATCCCCGGTCTTGAACCAGCCGTCGGGGGTGAAGGCCTTCGCGGTCTCCTCCGGCTTTTCGTAGTAGCCCTGAGTCACCAGGCGGCCGCGCACCCACAACTCGCCCTCGTGGTCCACGGGCTGATCCCGCCCGGTCTCCGGATCCACCACGCGCGCCTCGAGGCCGTCGGCGGGCCAGACGCCGGCCCGCGCGCGGCTCTCGGGCGGCTCGTCGAGATCGTGCACCAGGGCCATCGCATTGACTTCGGTCATGCCGTAGGGCTGGAACGCCTGGCGCACGCCGATCCGCTCCACCACCGCCTCGAAGAGACCCTGCACGCCGCCGCCGGTGGCCGCGAAGCCGCCGGTGCGGAGGCTCGAGCGATCGCGCCATGCCAGGTCCGGGTGCTCGAGCATGGGGATGGCCATCGCGTCCACCCCATTCCACACCGTCACGCGCTCGGCCTCCATGAGGCGGAGCGCGACCGCAGGCTCGAAGGTCTCCATCAGGATCAGGGCGGCGCCGTGGCTGAACGCGGCCATCGGGATGCAGAGCCCGCCCCAGGTGCCGGACAGGGGCAGGGCGTGGAGTACGCGATCGGCCGTGGTCAGGCGCAGGACCTCGCCGCACCACCAGCCGTGCGGCAGGCAGTTCCAGTGGCTGATGACCGCCCCCTTCGGGAACGACGTCGTTCCCGAGGTGTAGAGGATCGTGAACGGATCCTCGGGCCCCACCGGCTCCGCGGCGTAGCTCCACGCGGCCGCCCACTCGGGCGCGTCACCGTCTTCCAGCACGTCACGGAGGCGCAGGCATCCCGGGTAGGGATCGTCGGCCTCGAGAATCACGCGACGGAACATCGGGAAGTCCTCCACCAGGAGCTCGCCCGGCACGGATTCCCCGAGGGTCGGAAGCACCTCGGCCAGCGTCTCCAGATAGTCCACCGGCCCCGAGTGGTCGGTGCAGACGAGCGTCGTCGCGTCCGACTGGCGCAGGATGTAGCGCAGCTCGTGGGCCTTGTAGCGCGTGTTGAGCGCCACCACCACCGCGCCGATCATCGCGCAGCCGTACTGGGCGAAGAGCCACTCCGGGCGGGTGGGCAGCCACAGGGCGACCTTGTCGTTCTTCTTGACGCCCAGGGCCAGCAGGCCGCGGGCCACCCGCTGCGCCTCGCGGTGGAACTGGGCGTACGTGATGCGCCGGTCCGGCGCGACGATGGCCTCGTGGTCTCCCACGCGTCCGGCCATCGCGGCGAGCATGCCGCCGACGGTCTCGCGCAGGAACGGATTGCCGTTTCCGGATGGCAGCATGGGCCACATGCTATCGCTTTACACCGGGCGCCAGATGTGGAAGATGGAGGTGGATGAAGTGCCAGGACGTGCGCCGCACGCTCTCCCTCCTCGTCGACGGGCAGCTGGCGCTGACCGAGTGGGCCATCATTCAGGCCCACCTGCTCGGGTGCGCCGAGTGCCGCAAGGAGGTCGACCGGCTGCACATTCTGGCGGGCGTGCGGGCCCGAGCCAAGCACCGCCGCGCGACCGTGGCGACCCTGGCCGCGATGGCCGTCCTGCTGGCGGTGGCCGCCGGAGGCGGACTCTACATCTATCAGGGGAGCTTGCCCGACTTCCCTCCGTGGGGTTCGACGCCGGCTCCGCCGCGGACCGTCACCCCGACCGCGCCGGCGGAACCCGTCGCGCCAGTAGCTGCACCGGTCCCGCGGCCCTCGCCGCCGCTTCCCGCGCGGTCCAAGGCTGCCGTCGAGGCGGCGCCGTGGGGCACCGTGCCTCCCACCGCCGAGTCGGTTCCGCGCGCGCCGCGCCCGGCGGCCACCGCCGAGGCGCCCCCGGAGGACCGCATGCCCACCACCCAGGCCCGCCCGCCCGCGGTGCTGAATGCCCCGCCGGACGCGGAGGCGATGCCGACCCAGGCCCCCTCTCGCCCCGTGCCCCGCAGCCGCCCGTGAGCCGGGTGCTAGGCCCGCTCGGGGCGGGTCTTCTTCAGGTACTTGCCGACGGCTTCCAGCAGGAGGCCGAGGGCTTCCTTCTCGGTGCGCCCGGTCACGCTCACGTCCGGGTAGGACACCGCGGTGGCCCGAAAGATCCCGCCCTCGTCCTGGACCATGTCGACCTCGATCCTCATGCCGCGCTCCCCCGCGACGTGCGCGCGCGATCGGCCAGGAAGAGGTAGCGCGAGAGGCCGAAGAAGTACTCGCCCCGGGTGGCCTGGCTCCGCACGTCCTCGGCCCAGCGGGCGGCCTCCTCTTCGCTGATCCCGCCCCGGCTGGCCACGAACCGCGCGACCACGTCGATCATGCCCGCGCTGTAGGTCTGCTCGCTCATCTCGACGTTGACGATCGGGATCATCGTCACGCTCTTCACCACGAACCCGCTCCGCCGCAGCAGGTCGGGCAGCCGCGCGGGCAGGTGGGGATGGGCGAACCGCTGCTCCCAGGCCCGCAGCACGCGGGCGGTGCGCTCGCGGTCGCTCGAGTGCCAGACGCAGGACTCCCAGTCGGTGTCGAGCACGCCCAACCGCCCGCCGGGCTTCAGCACCCGATACACCTCGGCGAGCCCGCGCTCGACGTCGGCCATGTACTCGTAGACCTGCATGGCGGTCACGAAGTCGAAGCCGCCCGGCGAGGCGGGCACCGCCTCGGGATCGGCCTGCCGGAACTCGGTGCGGCCGGTGACCGCGTCGTGTCGGGCCCGCTCCTCGCAGGCGATGATCATGTCCGGCACCGCGTCCACGCCCATGATCCGCCCGGTGGGGCCGACGTCGCGGGCCAGCTCGCAGGCGAGGAGGCCGAAGCCGCAGCCGATGTCGAGGCCCCGCTCGCCGGTGCGCGGCGCCATGATGGCGCGAATCCGCGCGCGCTGCTCGGAGACGTCCGGGGTGGAGCGCGCGGGGTCGAGGAGGGCCGGGCTGGAGGTCGTCACGCCGGAACGCTAACAGCGCCCGGCGCTCCCGTCAAGTTGGGGTCAGGTCTTGAATTACGACATTTCCGGCTCCCGCGTAGTCGCCGCCCGGGCAGAAAATGTCGTAATTCAAGACCTGACCCCAGAACCGCTACGCGCGAGGCTTCTGGGCCAAGACCTGCAGCACGACCTGGCGCATGTCGGCCAGGTTGAAGGGTTTCTCGAGGGCGGGCTCGCCGGTCTCGGAGAGGAAGGCCGCGTACTCCTCGATGCCGGTGTTGGCGCTCATGAAGATGAAGCGGGGCGGGTTGTCGGCGTAACGCTGGCGGACCGCGCGGTAGAGCTCGGGGCCCTCGAGGTTGGGCATGCGCAGATCGGTGACGACCAGATCGTAGCGGTGCTCTTCCGCGCGCCGGAGGCCGTCGGCGCCGTCGACGGCGCTGTCCACCTCGTGGCCGTCGCGCTTCAACACCTCCACCAGCACGTCGCGCAGGTTGTCCTCGTCGTCCACGACGAGGATGCGGTGCCGCGCCATGCTAGCTCCGGGCGTCGAGGATGGCCTGGGCGATCAGCCGCGCGCCTTCGTAGCAGCGCTCGGGGGACTCGAAGCTGAAGGCCAGCCGGATGTGGCGCTCGCCGCCCCCATTGGGGAAGAAGGACGTGCCCGCGGTGTACTGCACGCGGGCCTTGACCGCGCCATCAAACAGCTTCCCGGTGTCGGTGCCGGTGGGCAGCTTGATCCAGATGAAGAACCCGCCCTCGGGCCGGCTGATCTCGACGTCGGTGTCCCGGAGCTTCTCCCACAGCCCGCGCAGCATGGCGTCCCGCTTGGCGCGGTAGACGTTGACGAGCAGGGCCACGTGCGGGACCAGGTGGTCGCGCAGGAAGTAGGTGGCCACGCGCGAGGCGAAGGGGTTCACGCCGCCCCCGAAAAGGAAGCCCTGGAAGGCGGGGATCATCTCCTTGGGCGCGCAGAGCCAGCCGAGGCGGAAGCCCGCGCCCAGGATCTTGGACACGGTGCCCGCGCGCATCACCCGCCCGCCGCCGTCCAGCGCGTAGAGCGAGGGCAGGTGCTCGCCCTCGAAGCGCAGCTCGCCGTAGGCGTCGTCCTCCAGGATGAGCGTGTCGTACTCGTGCGCGAGGTCGATCAGCTCCCGCCGCCGGCGCAGCGTCAGCGTCGGCCCCGCCGGGTTCTGGAAGTTCACGATCGTGTAGATGAGCTTGCAGCGACGGCCCTGCTTCTGCAGCGTGGCCAGGTGCTCCCGCGCCACCTCGACGACCAGCCCGTCCTGATCCACCGGCACGTCGAGCACCTGCGGGCCGTGGCGACGGATGGTCTGGAGCGTGCCGGAGAACGTCGGGGCCTCGGACAGGATCACGTCGCCCGGGTCCACGAGGGCGCTGAAGGCCAGGGAGAGCGCGTGCCCGGAGCCGTTGGAGATGATGATGTTGTCGGGGCCGACCTTGAGACCCTCGAAGAGGCCGTACTTGTGGCACACCAGCTCGCGCAGGCCGCGATACCCCTGCGGCTCGCCGTAGGTGAGCGCCTCGGCGCCCTCCGCCCGGATCATCCGGGCGGTGGCGTCGATGAGGCCGTCGTAGGGAAAGGACCCGGGATCCGGGAGGCCGCCCCCGAACTCGTACTGCGCGTCGACGACCGGCCGCGCGGCGGGCGGCGCGCCCCAGCCGATGCGGGCACGGGTGGACAGCAGCTCGACGAAGGGACGAGGGGCGGTGGTCATCGGGTGGCTCTAGGCCACGATCTTCTTGTCGCGCAGCGCCTTGATGTCGGCCGCGGCCATCCCCAGCTCGCCCAGCACCTGGTCGGTGTGCTCGCCCGAATGCGGGGCGGCGCTCCGGATGGTCCCCGGGGTCGCGGAGAGCTTGATGGGCTGGCCGAACTGCTTCACGGTGCCGTGCACCGGGTGGCGCATCTCCACGATCATGTCGCGGGCCTGCACCTGCGGGTCGGTCACCACCTCCGCCGGCTCGTAGACCTTCCCCACGCAGACGTCGGCCTTCACGAGGAAGTCGTACCACTCGTCCCGGGTGCGCGTCCTGATGATGGCCTCGACCTCCTCGCGCGCCTTCACCTCTTCCGCGTTGGCCGCCCGCACGAACTGGTCGGGCTTGCGGGCGAACTTCACGAAGTCCGGCCGGTTGATGGCCTTGCAGAAGTTCTCCCAGAGCCAGGGCTCGGTGCAGCCGATCGTGAGGTGCTTGCCGTCCTTGGTGTCGTAGACCGCGTAGTAGGGGTAGGAGCCGCCCAGGAAGCCCTCGCCGCGCTTCGGGGCGATGCCGTCGCTCCAGAAGAAGCGCATGTTGGGCGTGGCCGCGAGCAGGGCCAGGGACGTATCGAGGTAGGAGACGTCCACGTGCTGACCCCGGCCGGTGCGCTCCCGGGCGAAGAGCGCGAGCATGATGCCGAGGGCGCCGTGCATGCTGGCCCCGCCGTAGTCGGCCACCAGGTTGAGCGGGAAGATCGGCTTGCGGTCCGGCTCCCCGATGAGGTTCAGCACCCCGGCCAGCGACAGGTAGTTGCCGTCGTGGGCCGGGTAGTCCTTGTACGGCCCGTTGTGGCCGAAGCCGGAGAGCGAGCAGTAGACCAGGCGCGGGTTCGTGTCCGAGAGCGTCTCGTAGTCGCCGCCCAGCCGCTTCATCACGCCGGGCCGGAAGCCCTCCACGATCACGTCGGCGGTGGCCGCGAGCTTCCGGAAGATGGCCTGCCCGTCGGGCGCCTTCATGTTCAGCGCGAGGGAGCGCTTGTTGCGGTTGACGTAGGCGAACGCGGCGCGGCGCTTGGTGGCGGCGTCCTCCGCCTCGGCGGGCGGCGTCTCGATCTTCAGCACGTCCGCGCCCATGTCGGCCAGGAACATGCCGGGCAGCTCGGCGGGGGGGACCCGCGCCATCTCCAGCACCTTGATTCCGTCCAGCACTCCCATGGCGATCTCCCGCGATCACCCTCTCCCCTCAGGGGAGAGGGCAGGGTGAGGGGTGGTTTACCTGTAGGCGTCGGGCGCCTTGACGGCCTTGTCCCAGAACGCGGGGTCGTGGCTCGGGAAGATGCGCCCGCCGGTGAGCCGCGCGAGCGTCTTGAGCCGCTTGATGCTGTGCATCGCCCGGGTCGGGTCCCACACGACGCCGGGCGGGATCTCCTCGTCGATCGAGCGCTGCCAGTAGCAGGAGTCGCCGGCCAGGATCACCGGCCCGGTCCGGGGAAGCTGCACCAGCAGCGACTGGTGGCCCGGGGTGTGGCCGTCGCTGCGCAGCGCGGTCACGCCCGGGACGAGCTCGGTGTCGCCGTCGAGCAGGCGCCAGCGGTAGCCGGGCAGGTCGAAGTTCTTGCGGTAGTAGTAGGAGGCGAAGAACGCGGCCGGGTACTGCGCGTACGCGTACTCCTCCTTCTGCACGACCAGGTCGGAGGTGTCGAAGAGCGCGGCCCCGCCCGCGTGGTCGAAGTGCAGGTGGCTCAGGACGACCAGGTCCACGTCCTTGGGCTCGAGCCCGATCGAGTCCAGCCGGTGCACCAGCAGATCCTCGTCGGTGAAGCGGCAGAGGGGATCCTGGCGCACGAGGCCGGGGACCGCGCGCGGCGAGATGCCGGTGTCGAAGAGGATGGTCGCGTCGCCGGTGCGCACCAGGTAACAGGTGACCGGGATGGCCACGCGCTCGGCCGAGCGATCGCCGTAGAAGAGCCCCGCGCGCTCGAAGCCCAGGAAGCCGTTCTGCAGCGCGTAGAGCGCCTCGACCGCCATGCTCAGGCGCGGGCCTTGGCGGGGCGGCGGGCGCGGGCGGGCTTCGGGTGATCGGCCGGCACCAGCGGATCGTAGATCCAGATCTTGTTCGCGGCGCTGAGCCCCATGGTGACGGTGCGCCCCTCGAGCAGGATCGAGATGGTGCCCGCGTAGGGGGCCACCTCGCTCACCACGATGCGGCTGCCCGGCCGGATCCCGCTCTCCCAGAGGAAGCGCAGGAGCTGGCGGTCGGCCTCGGCCTCCTCGGTGATGCGCTCGACCACGAACGGGTGGCCCGCGGGGGCCTGGCTGAGCGGAATCGGGCTGTGCGCCTCGGGGGCCGGCATGCCCGGGATCGGGTTGCCGTGCGGGCAGGTGCTGGGCATGCCGAGGGTCTCGGCGAGCCGCTCCTCGACCACCGGGGAGAGCGCGTGCTCGAGGCGATGGGCCTCGTCGTGCGCGCGCGACCAGTCGAGCCCGAGCACGTCGGTCAGCCAGCGCTCGATCAGGCGATGCCGGCGCGCCATGGTCTCGGCGATGCCGAGCCCCTTGGTGGTGAGCCGGATCTCCTTGCGGCCCCCGACGCGGACGTAGCCGTCCTTCTGCATGCGGCGCAGCGCCTCGGTGATGGACGGCGCGGAGACGTGCATGTGCCGCGCGAGCCGCGCGCCGATCACCGGCTTGTCGGTGCCGGCCAGGTCGTAGATCGCGCCCAGGTAGTCCTGGATCGCCGGAGTCGTCTCGTCCATGGCCGCCAGCATACCGACCGGCGCAGCGGCGGGCAAGCCCCCGGGCGACCGTGATATTCTTGCCCGACCAGGAGGCCGCCCATGGACTTCGCGCTCACGGAATCGCAGGAGCTGATCAAGAAGGAGGTGGGGGCCCTGGCCCGCACCTTCTCGCTCGACTACTGGCTCGACAAGGACGACCGGGCCGAGTACCCGAGCGAGTTCGTGAAGGCCTTCGCCGACAACGGATGGCTCGGCATCCTCGTGCCCGAGGAGTACGGCGGGGCCGGGCTCGGTGTCACCGAGGCCGCGCTCATGCTCCACGAGATCTGCGCCTCCGGGGCCGGCACCTCCGGCGCCTCCCCGATTCACTTCTACGTCTTCCCGCCCACCCCGCTGATCAAATACGGCACCGAGGCGATGAAGCGGAAGTACCTGCCGAAGATCTGCAGCGGGGAGATCGTGATGGCGTTCGGGGTGACCGAGCCCAACGCGGGCACCGATACGTCGCGCATCACGACCCGCGCCGAGAAGCAGGGCGACCGCTGGATCGTCAACGGCCGGAAGGTCTGGACCACGAATGCCCAGCACGCCACCAAGATCCTCCTGCTCGCCCGTACCGCCGACCGCGATCCGGCCAAGCCCCTCAAGGGCATGACGCTCTTCTTCGCCGACTTCGACCGCACCGCGATCACGGTGCGATTGATCCACAAGCTGGGCCGGGCCGCCGTCGACTCCAACGAGATCTTCATCGACAACCTGGAGATCCGCGACGAGGACGTGGTGGGCACGCCGGGCGAGGGCTTCTACCACCTCATTGATTCGCTCAACCCCGAGCGCATCGTGGTCGGGATCGAGGCGGTCGGCATCGGGCGCGCCGCCCTCGACCGCGCGGTGCAGTACGCCAAGGAGCGGATCGTCTTCGACCGGCCGATCGGGAAGAACCAGGCCATCGCGCACCCGCTGGCCCACGCGATGGCCCAGCTCGACGCGGCCGAGATGATGTGTCTGAAGGCCGCGTGGCTCTTCGATAATGGTAAACCCTGCGGCCGGGAGGCCAACGCGGCCAAGATGCTCGCGGCGGAGGCCGGCTTCAACGCCTGCGACGCCGCGCTCCAGACCTTCGGCGGCTTCGGCTACGCCAAGGAGTTCTACGTGGAGCGCCTGTGGCGGGAGATCCGGCTCTACAAGATCGCGCCGGTCTCTCAGCAGATGGCGCTGAACTACCTGGCCGAGCACGTGCTCGGCCTGCCGCGCTCCTACTAGCGCGATGGACCTGCTCCTCACCACCCACGACACGGGGTACGAGCGGCCCGACGGGCCGACCATCGCCAAGGTGCTGGCGTCCCTCGACGGGGGCCGCAACGTGCTGGCGACCCTCGGCACCTCCGACGCGACGTACCTGCAGGCGAGCGGGAGCGGGCAGACCGGCTTCGGCCTGTACCTGCAGGAGGGCTCGCTGGACCGGCGCTTCCGCACCCGGGACCGCGCGCTGCCGCTCGCGTGGGTGACCGAGGCATTCCAGCGCTACGCCGCCGACGATCTCTCCTGGCGCGATGCGGTTGCGTGGGAGCAGGAGCACATCCACGTCCCGCGCGAGTCCTGGATGACGAGCTGGCCCGCCTACATCGCGCTGCTGGTCGCAGTCTCGGCCGCGATGTGGCTCTTCCACACCTGGCGCGCCGGCTGGTGAAAAGGACCCATCTGCTTCGTTGGCGGCGGGTGACCGCACGCTCAACGTAGAGAGACTACGCCACGCGCGCGCTCACCCGCCGCCGCCTCGCATCTGGGCCCTTTTGACCAGCCGGCGGGCGTATTACGAGGAGCGGATGAGGAGGCGCTCGTGGAGGGCGCTCAGGATCTCGGCGATGCCGGCCTGTGCCCACACGTCGAAGAAGGGGGACTCGAGCAGGGCGCCGATCTCGCCGCCCCCGCGCGCCTTCGCCTGCTCCTCGGTCTCGCCGGGGCGCGCCGCGCGCAGGTGGCCGATCACGCGCTCCTTGTGGTAGATCGCGGGATACTCGATGTAGCGGTACAGCTCGACGAAGTCCTCGGTGAAGAAGATCGCCACCGGGACCGTCGCCCACCGCTGGCCGTTCTTTTCGTTGGCATACGCCTGCACGAGATCGGCGTTGCCCCCCGCCGCGGGGTCGGGTAGTCCCTTGAGCAGCATCTTCTCCCCGTCGCGGGTGAAGATGCGCAGCTCGAGGCCGCCCGCCCTGGCGAAGCGCGCGAGGTAGGGGACGTCCCGCCGGCAGTCGGAGGACCAGTCCTCGGAGATCACCGCGACCTTGGTGGGCCCGCCCGGCTGCGCGGCGAGCCACTGGATGGCCGCGATCTGCTCGGGAGTGAGCCGCACCCGGGCGTGGCGCTCGCGGAGGAAGGCGCTCCAGTCCAGGCGCGGACGCACGAGGCTGAACCGGCGGACGTCGAAGCCCTCGCGGGCGAGGTTCTCGGGCGAGCCGGTGAACTTCACATAGTCGTCGAAGGTCATGCCCTGGGCGAAGCGTTCCGGTGTCATGCCGGTCCCGTCCTTTCTCAGGTGAAGAGGCGGCGGCTCGCGATGGCCGCGCCCTCGGTGAGGGCGCCGAGCTTGGCCCACACCACGCTGTGGGCCACCATCTCCGAGCCCGCGAAGGTGCCGAAGCCGCAATCGGTGGAGGCGATCACGCGCGTGCGGTCACCCACCGCCTCCACCGCCGCGCCGATCCGGTCGGCCACCACCTCGGGATGCTCCACGTAGTTGGTGGTGGTGTCGATCACCCCGGGCAGCAGCAGCATGGAGTCAGGGAGCGGGTGCTGCTTGAACACGCGGTACTCGTGCTGGTGGCGTGGGTTGGCGAGCGGCAGGGACAGGGCGCCGACCCGGGCGCGGTAGAAGAGCGGCAGCACCGCCTCGAGCGGCACGTCGTGGGTGTGGGGGCCGTCGTAGTTGCCCCAGCAGACGTGCAGGCGGATGCGGTCCGGCGGGATCCCCGCGGTGGCCTGGTTGATCGCCTCCACGTGCAGCTCGACGCTCCGCTGGAAGACCTCGAGGGAATCGTTCTGGAAGAAGCGCACCCGCTCCATGGCGAGATCGGGGCAGTCGACTTGCAAGAGCAGCCCGCGCGCGTGGATCAGCTCGTACTCCTTGCGCATCTCCCGGGCCAGCGCCATGACGTATTGTTCATGTGAATCGTAGTGGGCCGAGAGCAGGATGGTGGCGATCACCCCGGGCGAGGCCGCGGTCATGAAGCGCTCCACGAAGCCCGGCGCCCGGCCATCGGTGTCCCGGAGGAAGCCGTCGCACTCCTGGGCCGCGGGGCCCAGGTCCGCGTACTCCACCTCCGCGATGGCCTGCGGCGCGTCCGCGATCCGGGCCGCGTCGCGCCGGCGCCGGGCCAGCATCTCCGCGTAGTCGGGGAAGTCGACCAGGTCCCGCGCGGGCAGGCGCCGGCTCGTGCCCCCGAAGCCGCGCATGCGGCCGGCCACGTAGGTCGAGAAGCCGGCGCGGGGCTGCTCGCCGTTGTTGCCGACGTCGATGCCGACTTCGAGCTGCCTTGTCACCACGTGGGAGACCGCGGCGTCGGCCTCCCGCGCGAGCGCGGCCGCGTCGACCGGCTCGCCCCGGTCGCGGCGGACGAGCAGGTCGCGCAGCGCGGGCGGACGGGGCAGGCTGCCCACGTGGGTGGTGAGGATGCGCCGGTCGCTGCGCTTCACGGGTCTTTCTCCTTCCGGCGGGCGATGGGCTAGCCGGCCCGGGGCGTGATCTGGATCAGCGGGGCTGGCTCGGTCTCGATCTGGATCGTGGTGTGATCGATCCCGAAGCGGGCGTGGAGGACGAGGTGGAGGTCTTCGAGGATCTTGTCGGTGGGCGCGCCCGCCACGACGACCACGTGGGCGCTCATGGCCTCGCGGCCGGAGGTGAGCGTCCAGACGTGCAGGTCGTGGACCCGCCGCACCGACCGGGCGGAGCGCAGGGCGTCCTCGATCTCGGTCACGTCGAGATGGGGTGGCGCGCCCTCGAGCAGGACGTTCACCGCCTGGCGCAGGAGGGCCCAGGTGCGCGGCAGGATGAAGAGCGCGATCAGCGCGCCCGCGATGACGTCCGCGAGGGTCCACCCGGTGAAAAGGATGATCAGGCCGGCCACGATCACGAGGGCGGAGCTCACCGCGTCGCCGAGGACCTCGAGATACGCGCTCCGCACGTTCAGGCTTTCCGCGGCGCCTCCGTGCAGCACCCAGAGGCCGGTCAGGTTCACGACGAGGCCCAGCGTCGCCACCACCAGGATCGGGCCGCCCGGGACGTGCGGGGGCTGCCAGAGCCGCTCGTAGGTGACGACCAGGATGGCGACGGCCATCACGCACAGGACCACCCCATTGACGAGGGCGGCCAGGATCTCCACGCGGTAGTAGCCGTAGGTCTTGGCCGGCGTGGCCGGGCGCTCGGCGAACCAGACCGCGAGCAGGCTCAGAAGCACGCCGCCCGCGTCCACCAGCATGTGGGTGGCGTCGGCCAGGAGTGAGAGGCTGCCCGTCCAGAACCCGACCGCGGCCTCCACCACCAGGAACGCGGAGGTCAGCCCGAAGACGGCGAGCAGGCGGTGCTTGTGGCGGGAGCCGTGGGTGTGCCGGCCGTGCACGGTGGCGCGATCAGCGGGCCGGGGGCAACACCAGCCGCGCTTCTCCCTGACGGATGCCCTGGCTCGCGAAGAACCCGGCGTGGGCCTCGACCGCGTAGCGGAAGGGCCCGAGCGGTCCGTACAGCTCGGTGGGGCTCGGGTCCATCTTGAGGATGGCGAAGACGCGGCCGTCCTCCTTGACGAAGGCGATGTCCAGGGCCGCCGGCACGTTCTGCATGTGGAACTGGGTGACGATCTCCCGGCCGAAGTCGAAGAGGATCAGGTGGCGCTTGATCTCCTCGGGGGTGGCGCACTGGAAGCCGCCGGCCTGGCGCTCGCCGGTGTCGGCGGCCTTCACCCGAAGCGCGATGCTGCGGGAGCCGGCCTGCACGCTCACCATCCGGATCGGCATGCCCGCGAAGGCCTCCCGCCAGCGCGGACATTCTGGATTCTGGGCCGGGCTCTGGGCGATGGCCGCCGGGCCCGCCAGGACCAGGAGCAGCGCGGCCAGGACCGCGACGCGCGAGCGGATCATGGATGGGTCGCCCGCGCCGTCGCGGGCCACCGGCGGCGGGCCAGCGACGCGGCGGCGAAGATGAGCAGCGCGGTCAGCACCACCGCGCCCCCCGCGGCCAGGCGCAGGTAGTAGGCGGCGATGAGGCCGGAGGTCATGGAGAGCAGCGCGATGCCGATGGCGATGGCGGTGGCGGTGTGGAAGCTCCGGCCCAGCGCGAAGCCGGTGAGCGCGGGGATCACGATCATGGCGGAGACGAGCAGCACCCCCACCATCCGCATCGCGACCACGGTGGTCAACGCGGTCAGCACCGTCAGCAGCAGGTTCAGCGCCCCGACCGGCACCCCGCTGGTCCGGGCCAGGTCCTCGTGGAGCGTGATGGCGAGGAGCTGCTTGTAGAACCCTCCGATCGCCACGGTGACGACGGCGCCCAAGGCCACGATCAGCCAGACGTCGCCGCTGGTGACGGTGAGGATGCTGCCGAAGAGGATCGCGAAGAGATCGGCGTTGAAGCCGCGGGCCAGGCTGATGAGCACCACCGCCAGCGCGAAGCCGCCGGAGAGGAACACCGCGAGGGCGGCGTCGCCCTGGAGCGCCCCGCGCGCGCGCAGCCGCTCGATGCCGACCGCGCCGGCCAGGGCCACCACCAGCGCGCCCAGCACCGGGGAGACCCCGAGCACCAGGCCCAGGGCCACCCCGGCCAGCGCCACGTGGGCGAGCGTGTCCGCGATCAGCGAGAGCCGGCGCGGGATCAGGAAGACCCCGATGGCCGGGCAGATGAGCGCGGTGACCACCCCCGCCGCGAAGGCCCGGTGCATGAAGCCGTACTGGAGGAACTCGGGCATGGCCTCAGTGGTCGTGGCTGACCACGCGCACCGCGGGGCCGTAGAGCGTGGTCAGCGCCGCGTCGCTCAGGAAGTCGCCCGGGCGGCCGTGGAAGATCAATCGGCGGTTGAGGCAGGCGAGCTTGGTCACCTCCTTGGCCACCACCCCGATGTCGTGGCTCACCAGGATCAGGGTCACGTCGCGCTCGCGATTGAGATGGTGGAGCAGCGCGTAGAAGCTCGTCTGGGCCTCGGGGTCCACCCCGCCGGTGGGCTCGTCCAGGATCAGGAGCTCGGGCTTGGAGACGAGCGCCCGCGCGATCAGCACACGCTGCTGCTGGCCCGGCGACAGCGCGCCGATCCGCGCACCGGCGTGCGCCTCCATGCCCACCTGGGCGAGGACCTCCGCGATGCGCTTGCGCTCCGCTCCGCCGACCCGCCCGAAGAGGCCGAGCGAGGGCAGGAGCCCGGTGGCCACCACCTCGTGGACGGTCACCGGCAGCGCGGGATCGAGCGTCGCCTTCTGCGGCACGTAGCCGAGGCGTCCCCACTGCCGGAACGACGCGGGCGGGTGGCCGAAGAGGCGGACCGCGCCGCGCTGGGGCGGCAGGAGGCCCAGCATGATGCGGAGCAGGGTGGTCTTGCCGGAGCCGTTCGGGCCGATGATGCCGAGGAAGTCGCCGGGCTCGACGGTCAGGTTGATGTGCTCGAGCACGAGGACGGCCCCGTAGGTGAAGTCCACGTCCTCGAGCTCGACGAAGGAGCGCATCAGCCGCCGATCCGGACCGCGTCGGTCACCGTGTCGGGCCGCGAGGTGCCCTCGGAAGGATGCGCGGCGTCCCACCAAGCCCCCGCGGCGGCGCAGCCGGCGCCGAGCAGGATCCCGCCGAGCACGTCCGAGGGCCAGTGGGCGTTCAGGATCACGCGGGCGAAGCCCACCGAGCCGACCAGCGCGACGGCCAGCACCAGCAGCGGCACCCGCGCCGCGGACGAGACGCGCTCGCGCGAGAGCAGGTAGGCGAGGAGCACGGCGAAGGTGGCCGCCGCGGTGACGTGCCCGCTGGGGAAGCCCGGGTTGACCCCGCGGGGCCGTGGCCGGCCGACGAGGAACTTGAAGAGCTGCTCGACGGCGCCCCCGATCGGCAGCAGCCCGCACCAGAGCCACCAGCGCCGGCGCGCGGCCCGCGAGCAGGCCAGGAGCAGGAGCATGGCCGGAGCCAGGAACTGCCACGTGCCGCCGTAGTTCAGCCAGCGCGCCACGCCGTGGATCGCGGTGCCCCGGTATCCCATGATCTCGCGGTGCAGGTCCACGTCGCCGGGCAGCAGCCGCACGCCGTACACGATCACGCTCATCCCGAGGAACGCGCCCAGCAGGATCAGGCAGAGGGTGCGCCAGCGCGCGACGGTCGATGCATCCATGGCGGTGACATTGTACTCGAAGCGCCGGCCGCGGGCTCGAGCGGGAGCATCATCGTGCCGGCGGGGGCTGAGCCGGCGTATCCATCTCTGGACATGGGCAGGGCGGCACGGGCGCGCTACCCAGAGGCGTGGGATGTGTCGCGCCCGTGTATCGCCCGCGAGACGCCGAGCACACCGTGCTCCATCAGGTCGTCGCGCTGCACCTGGAGGCCTTCCTGGGTGCGGTGGCGGAGGCCGGCGACGGCGCGGGCCTGCCGCAGTTCGTCGAGCGCGAGTTCCGGGAGTTCCTGACGTGCGGCGTGTTCGAGCACGGCGTGGCGCGGTTTCAGTGCGAGGGTTGCGCGCGCGAGCACCTGGTGCCGTTCTCCTGCAAAGGGCGCGCGTGGTGTCCGAGCTGCGGGGGACGGCGGATGACGGAGCGCGCCGCCCATCTGCGGTGACGGGGCTGGCCCTTTGGCTCGCGGTCGTATTCGGGGGGTGCGGCAGCCAGGATCATGAGGCCAAGCGGCTGGAGATGTACCGGCAGGACTCCACCTACTGCTCCAAGTACGCCACCAAGCGCGAAGAGGGCAGCTTCGAGGAGCGCATGAAGGCCCTAACAAACCCCAATGGCCAGCGTGCGACGTAGCATGTCACTTGGCTGTCCGACGCGGAGGGCGCGCCTTGAAGGCATCCGACGCCGAGGACCGGGACTAGGTCGTGCGGCCAGCACCATCAGCGCCAGCGGTGATAGCCGTAGCGGCCTTGGTGCCACCCGTAGTAGCAGCCGTAGCAGTAGTACGGAGAGTAGTAGTACGGTTCCACGATGACGACTGGGGGCGCTACGTAGACAGGCGCCGGGGCGACGACGACCGGACGGGGTACGTCAGGCCCCCACGCCCCGACACAACCTGTGAGAAACAACATGAGAAGACCAAGTCCGAGGGCACGCATGACTACCGACCGCCCGCGATGATGAAGCCGATCAACGCAAAGTAACCAAGGATGACGAGGATCGTTGCGCCGACCCCGACGGCTTCCTTCGTGGCTTCACCATGTAGCATTTTCGCGCAGTCACCCGGCGAGTCCATGATGTGCTGGCTCTGGCACTGGTCCATTGATGCGTACTGGACACCCGGAGAGTTCGGGTGCGTCACTGTCGCACACCCGGCTAACATCACCGCGATCAGGACCACCGATAGGGTTTTCATGAGGGCGTTCTCCTCGGGCTCCTGCCCGAAGCGATAGACTCGGAACTGCCGTCCTGTGAGGCAGCAAGAGCGGGGCCAGCGCGTCGGTGCCCATACAATCAGGGGCTTGCGGGCTGAAGGTGTCTGCGGCTGACGGAGGCGGTCAGGGACGGTGACGAGGGCCGGGCGGCGCTGCCCAGGGCGCCAAGAGGAGATGTGTTTATTGCGTAGAGCCCGAAATGGCTTCGAGGGCGGCTCCTCCCCTTCGGGCGATGGCCGTCAGCCTACCCGCAGGCAAGCGGATCGGGCTAGCTATCCGGCAGGTGACGCTTTTTCAGCAACCGCAGGCAGGTGCGCGATGGCAGTGACACTCGCCGGTCTTGTGATTGATGTGGCACCCGCATGCATTCAACCCACCGCCATGCTCGGCCGGGTCGAGGTTGCAGGTTCTGGAAACCGTAGTGTTACTTGGCACAAGTAGTACCAACACTAGCATGAGCATCATCGCTGTTTTCACTCTCGTCTCCCCTTTGCGTCTAGGGCGGCTCATCCCTTGGGCGATGGCCGGGTGCAGGCCGGCTTTGCCTGGACTAGCTCAGGACTTGCTCTCCCGGACGTAACCCTGCTCCTCCAGCTTGCTCTTGCATGCTCCGTAGTTGGTCGCACCCGACCACCAGAACAACCCCATGGTATTCTCGCACCGCCGCACGTCCCCAGTCTGCGGATGGCGATACACGGCCACGTCGAAGGCGCCGGAGTTATTGTCGCCGTAGTTCGTGGGCGTCGCACTAGGGAGGGGCTCGCTACTGGCACAGCCGGCCACGAGCGTCATCAGAGCCATGGAGAGCATCGTCTTCAGAATGGGATGGGGTCCTCCTGCCTCCTAGAAGCATGCCCCGGGCCAGCAGATCAGCGTTCGCACATTCAAGAACTTGGGCAGGACACTGAAGGGAGGGCTGACGGAGACTGTCAACGCGCGCGCCCAGGAGGGGCGGCCCCGCTAGGTCAGCGTGAGCTGCTGATCGCCTACGCTATCATCCTGCCCCTCAACCCTGGTCACGTGCTCAACGTCCATCGGGCCGAGCTGCGGATGGAGCTTGCACGCTGATTGCGCCGCCCACTCAGACGAGCACTCCCGCTCCCAGCCGCAGGAGCAAACGACTAACCAGCGCGCACTGGCGGCGATGTCTGGCTCCTCGCCCGTGCTATGAGCCGGATGGGTGCCCCGCATGAGCACGCCAGCCACACGTACCCGTTGTCCCGGCCGCCATCCAGTTCCCCGCACCGTTGGTGCTCGCGTACAAACGCCACCAAAGCGCCGAGGATTTCTGGCATGGGGCCGGGAGATTATCACAACGTTAATGTCCCGGCTACTGCGGTGGGCATCCTCATGGGGACGAGCGGCCAAGATCCTTACGGTGATTGCGCCCCGGATGCATATCGAAAGGACGAGACAACGAGACGGAACGAGTGAGCCTGCTCCGCCCAGGGGAGTTTGACCGTGAACGTGGTGGTTCCGCGTCCGCGGAGGAAGGATGCGACGAAGGCAACCCCGCGGCCTACGACCTTGCCCTCAGCATTTAGCGCGTCCGCGGTTACCCAGACATCCACGACATCCCGGAGGCCATCGTTGAACACCTCTCCCATGAGAACGATAGACGAGGGTTCGTCGCGCTCGCGTTGAAAGGTGATGCGAAAGGGCTGGGCTGTAGCAAGCCCCACACCAAGGAGGACCAGACACATCGCCAGAATGATCCCGACAGGGATTCTCACTCAATCACCTGATCCGCCCGCTGCAGGAGCGACCGCGGGATCGTCAGGCCGAGGGCCTTCGCGGTCTTGAGGTTAATCACCAACTCGAACTTTGTGGGCTGTTCGATCGGGAGGTCGCCGGGCTTCGCGCCCTTCAGGATCTTGTCCACGTAGGTAGCGGCGCGCCGAAACAAATCAGCAACGTTCGGTCCATAGGCCATAAGGCCCCCGGCATCCACACCCTCCCTCCATGGGTACACTGCCGGCAGCCGGTTCTTTGCCGCCAGGTCCACGAGGCGTTTTCGCTCACTGAAGAGCATGCTGCCTCCCAACACAGTCAGAGCCCCCGCACGCGCCCTGGTCATTTCCGAGAAGGCCCTGTCGAAATCGTCTGGCCCTCGCGCCTCAATGAATTGAAGCCGCACCCCTAGCGCCCGTGCCGCGACTTCTACTTCCTTCCGCATGTCCTTTGCCGTGCGTTCGGGGAAGGCACCTGGATCCCAGAGGACAGCGACCCGACTGACCCCCGGAACGGCCTGCTTGAGAAGTTCCAAACCCTTGCCGACCATCTCCGGAGCGAGGATGGACAACCCCGTGAGATTGCCGCCCGGCCGCGCAAGGCTGGTGACGAGCCCGCTCGAAACCGGATCGGCAACGGGGAAGACAATGGGGAGGGTCCTGGTCGCTTGCTTGGCGGCCAGGGCGGCGACTGTGGGTTGGGCCACGAGGACATCAACCTTGAGCGCAACCAGTTCGGCCGCGAGAGCGGGGAGCCGCTCGGGCTTCCCCTCGGCATCTCGGGATTCGATCACGACGTTGCGGCCCTCGACGTAACCGAGGTCACGCAGTCCTTGACGGAAGGCCTCGTGCAGGTGGGGGTTAGCGGTCGGGTTGAGCGCCAGGTAGCCGATTCGAGGGACCTTGGCCACCGGCTGGGCCTCGGCGGCGAGCGGCGCGGCGAGGAGGCTGCCTGCCATCATCCCGAGGAAGGTTCGTCGCTCCATCACTGGCCTCATCCGTGGCGGAGTCTAACAGAGGCACTATAGGAGCGTAGCCGAGAACCCGAAGGGGCGGCCTCTGGGCGGATCTATGCACGGGGCCAGCGCCCCGGGGACCCACTGCGACCGGAATCTGCTCGACAAGACCCGGGCGCGGTCTTACCGTGGGAGCATGAACAACATGCGCCGCCGACTGCTGAAGGCCCTGGGAGTCCTAGCCGCAGCTCTGATCTACGAAGGCAAGCGGATCAACGACAAGATAGTCGATCGACTGGGTGACAGGTTAGCCGACCTAGCCGAGCGGGCGGTGATCTCTCCAACGGGGTCATTGACACCGATCGTGAAAGATAATTCCCCGGCGGGCGAAAGCGTCACTATCCGGATGACCGGCATCAGCAGTCAGGAGGCATTCGGGACCCCAAGTCTGACAGCAACGTAAGCCCACTCTCCCGTGGCTACGGGGGTGATGACATGGCCAGCGACCACTGGCGAACGCGGGTGAAGGGCGGCATCCTTCGACGCGAGTTTCTCCGATACGCCGGCCGCGGGACGCGGGCGTTGCTCCTGAGCGCCCTTGCCACTGCCGCTTGCCTAGGCGGGTGCGCCACCGGCTCACCGATCTCACCCATCTACACCCAAGCAGATCTAAAGGCTGAGTGCGACAGGCATCGAGGTTGGTGGCGGCCGGATGACTTGCGCGGTGGGTACTGCGAGTACGACAGTCACTTGTGAACCCGCCTACGCGGCTTGACGAGTCTCGGCCAGCCTCGGTGACGAAGATTGAAGGGGCAGCCTTCGAGAGGGCGGCTCATCCCCCTCGGGCGATTGCCGGATGTGGCCGTAGACACCCGGTGCCCCTCAGCGTAGGCTCCCCCGCGTGGCCCAGCCGTGCGCTAGGGTGCAGGAAGTAGAGAGCCTCGTGATCAGGGCGCGCATCATCATCTGCGGCTCCTCCTGGCTCGTGCCTTTCGTGGCCGCGCCCGGCGGCGCTTCACACCCCTCGGCTTTCCGCCACGCGGATCACGAGTAGCAACGTAGTCGTCCAGCCACTTCCTGGAACTCAACCAGAGATGGCCGTCTCGCACCACCCGCAGCTTTCCCTCGAACACCAAGAGCCGCAGGTACTGGACCGGGTACGGACCTTGCGCAGCGAGCGCGGAGAGCGGCACTAGCTTCGCCGCCCCCGCAAGGTTCGGAATCAAGAAGCGAGTGAGCGTGCCGCTGACGGCGCGGGCGATCACCTCCGAGCAAGTGCGGGTTGCCGTCGTCCGCCAGTTCCAGTGCCCGCAGGTAGCGCGGCCGTTGGGCCTTGGGGATGACGGCCGGCGGGTAGCCGCGCTGGAGGAGCATGAAGTCGAGAAGCAGGCGCCCCACGCGCCCGTTTCCATCGGTGAATGGGTGGATGCGCTCGAACCATGCGTGGTGAATCGCGGCATGCACAACTGGGTGCCTGTCGTTTAGCTTCCGGGTGGACTGACTCCAGTCGTCGAGGTCGGCGGGGATCGCGGCCGGGACCGCGACCTTGACCGAGCGCACCGCCACCGGCGCCTGCCGCCACGCCTATCAGCGGTCACCCAATAGTCCCCCCGTGTGGTCATTGAATATTCCCCACCCCTCCTGACAGAGGAGGGCGTCCTGATGAGCGAGATATTGTTGGCGGGCGCAGCAGCGACGGACGGCGACACTGTGGCACTGGCTCCTGGGCCGGCCGGCGTCTGAGAATGGGAGGTTACGTCACGGGGACGCGGGCCAGGGACGGGCCGACCGCCGCCGGAGGGCGTTCATGTCGACTATCCTCTCAGGACGGCCAATGCTCCCGCGAGCGTCTGGGCGATGGTCGCGCCGCCCGCCCTCGTCACCGTCCTGACCGGCTCCGTCAGCGATCCCGGCTCCCGCGTCCTGCAAGCCCTTGAATGTCCGAGGGCTCCGCTCCTGGCCCCGCTCTTGCTGCGACGAATAGAGCAGGCGTCTGTCCACGTCCGGTTTCCCGGTCAGCGGAAAGGGTGGTCAGCCCATGAGCGTGATCCCGCATATGTGGAACGCATGGATCGGCAGTTCCTGGAATCTTACGGCGCGGGTTGTGCGAAGAGTCCGGGCGGCACGCCTGCGGAGGCGGGTCGCGGCGTGGCGGCGTGGCGCGGGGTCGCAGCGGTCCAGCGGTAGTCTGTCCCGTCGCCGGTAAGAGAATGCCGCTCTCAGCCAGTCGAAGGGATCCGCTCATGACTCGACTCGTGGCCCTTGTCCTCGGAGCGGCGCTGCTCGCTGGATGCACAGGACCCACCTACACCTACAGCAAGCCGGACGGAAGTCCGATGGACTTCAAGCGGGATAGCTACGCCTGCGTACAGGAGTCACGGGTTTCGTGGGGCGCCAGTGGGAATGCCATGATCATCGGCGCCAGCATCGACGCCAAGCGGCAAGCCAACCGGCTCTACAAGATGTGCATGGAGGCGCGTGGCTGGACAGCCGAAACGTCCCAATGACCACCCGCATCCTCCTCGCCCTCCTCTGCCTTCTTACCCTCGCCACGTCGGCCTCCGCCGAGGGCGCCTGGACGATGTGGATGATGGGCGCCTCATCGCCATGGGATTCCGTTGGCACCTTCCCCACGCGGGAGCAGTGCATGGAGGCGCTGCACCAGCAGGCGCAGGCAGTCGAGAAGCTGGGGCTCAAGGTGACCGAAGATGGACCTGGTGGATCGTTCGCCGGGACCGATGCTGATCGGGACATTCGGGGGCAGTGCCTCTCCGACACCGTGGACCCACGCGGGCCGAAGGGGAAGTGACGCTGCTATCGACGCGAACAGGGCGGCGCGGCATGGCGTAGGTAAACCTAGCCCTTCACGCAGACCCAAGCCCCGTGAGATCCGACTGAGCGGCCATTCAGCGGTGGCCCTCATGCCGATCCCCCTCGCCACGATAGCCCTCGCCTCGGTGATCGCCTTCGCGATGTTCCCGCTCCCACGGACGCCCGCCGCCGCGATGCCAGCCCTCCCGGCCTTCCCACGTCCCGTGCCAGCACCCGGCGCAGTAGATGGGCGAGTAGGCGTATGGAACGGCCGGTCCCTCGATGAAGCAGCTCGTCAAGATCGTCATGGCCATCAAGATCATCACAGCCCTCATCGCGACCTTGTGCATTTGGCTCCTCCCGTAGACCCGGCCGATGTTCTCTATCGTCAAGCTACACCTATCTAACCCTTGACCGAGACGAGAACCAGCACACAGCGGGTGATCTCCTCATCGTGTAGTCCCCTTTCGGTCGGTCGGTCGCGACTCTAACATCTTGCCCGGTCCGATACACCAGACTCGATGCCCACGCGCACCACGCCCCCGTTCACCGTGACGCCCATGCAGCCGACTCCAGTAGGCGCGTAGCCGCGAGCCTAGCGCCCCCGGCAGCACTGGTGTAGATTCGTCCCGCTGGTCGCCCGCCGTCCCTCCTAGACCATGCGGCCAGTGGGAGGGTGACGCGGTGAATCGCCGGACGTTCCTCAGCACCGTGACCGCGGGCCTCCTCGGCGCCCCGCTCGCCGCCGAGGCAGCGATCGCCGTCGGAGACGTTCCCGGTCATCAAGTCCGGATCTTTGAGATCCGTGCGAAGTACACAAACGACGCGCCCGTCTACGCCGGCGTCAAGGTTGTGGAGGGATGGACCCGTGCATTGTCCGATTACACCAACGGGAGCGGACGCTCATCGGGTTACGGGATTTCCACCCTTGAGAACGGAGACAAGATCTTTTCGAGCTTCGAGACGCTTCTTCATACGTTCGTGGATGCCGACGGCTCACGGAAGTCCTCCTTATACGACCGTGACAACCCTTATGGGAGGCACCGGGAAGTTCAGCACCATCCGGGGGACCTTGCGGGGGGCGGGAAGTACAGACTTTAAGACCGGGCTGAGCGGCGTCAAGACCGAAGGGGAGTACTGGTTCGGGAAGTAGTGCTGGCTTGCAGTGAGCGACTGGGGCGTCGCGACCTCTCACGCGACGCCCCAGTCGCTCCGATACGGTACTACGACTTCCCATACCGGTTCGCCTGAAACTAAGTGATCTGAGGAGGGCGTCGCGGTCGACGCTGCAGTGGTTCGTCGAGGTGATTGAGAACACGATCCAGGCCCGACCCTTAGCCGGGAGGTTTTCGATGCCGTCGTACACGATGCCGTCGAAAACACAGCCGAGGACCCGAGCCTCGACCAACACGCCGTGCGGGGCTGGAGGATAGTCAACATTGAACACCCTCCGGCGGCGGCCGCCCCGTCCGTGGCCCCCGTCACCGTGACGTAACCGGCCAGACTCGCACGCTGGCCGCCCCAGGAGCCGATGGCACAGGCTCTTTCTCGCGTCAGACGCAACCCAGACGCAAGTGGACTTCCACGGTGGCACTCGACCCGCAAGTTGTCTCGGGCCCGGACTGGGCGGACTAGCCCGAGCAAAAGTAATGGCGGCACGATGATCAGAATGTGTCTAGCCGCGATGGAGGCGCCCCACCTTCCTCCTGACCGTCCTTGACCCCTCCGGCCCGCCCGACTATGCTCTCGCCACCGACCGACCGGTTCGGCCCGGCTCGCTAGAGCCGACGGCATGCTGGGCAGGAGGATGCCATGGCGATTCTGACGATCTCCCAGGAAATGGGCAGCGGCGGAGCCGAGATCGGCCTGACCGTGGCGACTCGCCTCGGTTACACGTATGTCGATAACGAGGAACTCCTCAGC
>WNEZ01001055.1_pt1 | contig 34741 bp, 40 predicted proteins | sample 5400521 | NCBI WGS metagenome assembly WNEZ01 (sample SAMN13153339, study PRJNA577476) | soil metagenome | isolation source: 120 cm saprolite under Douglas fir tree site 2 hole 1 replicate 1 | place: USA:California | collected 2015-04-18 | reverse complement strand
ACTTTGCGGGTGGCGGCGTCGCAGGCGTCGTGGTGCCACTCGGTCAACGCAGCCAAGGCGTCCGCGGTTTTTCGGAGCAGCGCAGGCACTTTTTCGTCCTTCCAGAATTTCGCTTTCGCCGCGGGGTCAATCGTAAAGTCATCGCTGAAAAACGCGCGGGACCACGAGGAAAAATCCGGCAGCAGGCGGACACGCGGCCGCAATAGGTCAACGGTCCTGGCGAACCATTCGTGGCCCGCGCCGATGGCCCACTCGTCTTTCCACAAATTATCCTGCTTCAGCTGCGCGATCACTTCGGGGAGCAGATCCTCGATGGGCAGCTTCTGGAGATATTGGGTGTTGAACCATTCCAGCTTTGGGCGGTCGAACACGCCGTTGGTGCGGCTGACGCCCTCAAGCGAAAACTTTTCGAGAAGATCCCTGGTGCGCAGAAATTCCTCATCGCCGCCGGGCGACCAGCCGAGGAGCGCGAGGAAATTGCGGAAGGCCTCGGCCAGAAACCCCTCGCGCTTGTAGAGGTTCACATCGGTGGCGCCGTGGCGCTTGGAGAGGCGCGATTTATCGGCGCCGAGGATCAAGGGGACGTGTGCGAAGATCGGCGGCTCCGCTCCCAGCGCGCGGTAGAGCAGCACCTGCTTGGGCGTATTGGAAATGTGATCGGCGCCGCGAATCACGTGGGTGATGCGCATGTCTATGTCGTCGGCCACCACGCTCATCTGGTACATGGCCTGGCCGAACTCCTCGCCGTCTTTTCCGGAGCGCAGCAGGACGAAGTCTTCGATCTCGTCGTTGGAAAATTCGCGTTCGCCGAAGACCGCGTCGAAAAATTTCGTGGTTCCGCCGGTGGGGACCTTGAAGCGCAGCGCCGGCTTGGTTTCCGGGGAGGACGGCTTGCCATCGCGGCAGGAGCAGCGGACGACGCGGCGGACCTGGCCCGTCCCGGCGCCTTCTTCGGCGTGGTCGCCGCCGACATATTTTTCCGGCGGGCAGTAGCAGCGGAAGGCGCTGCCATTGGCGAGGCATTTCAAGGCGGCTTCGCGGTAGAGTCCGGTGCGTTGGGACTGGTAGAACGGGCCTTCGTCCCAATCCACGCCGAGCCATTTCAGCCCTTCGATAATTCCCTCGACCAGTTCCGGCTTGTTGCGCTCCGCGTCGGTGTCCTCGATGCGCAGGATCATGGTGCCGCCGGCCTTGCGCGCAAAAAGCCAGTTAAAGAGGGCGGTGCGCGCCCCTCCTACGTGGAGATAGCCTGTCGGCGAAGGCGCGAAACGCACCCGCAAGCCGGTTTTTCCCGTCCCTGTCGCATCGGTCATAAAAGGTAAGCTTTCGCCCCTATTCCTGAAAACTTCAGTGTAACGAATGCCGCAACTCCCGTCCAACGCGCCCCTCTGCTGGCTCCCGGTGGCTCCCCTTGTCCGTGGTCCTACTACCTTTTACGCCACCAGTACATGGGTACCCTTGCTTGGGGTTTTTCCCGTGCCTCATACTTTAACGAGTCTATTTCCTGTGTCTTTGGACAAACAGCCTCGCGCAGCGGGTGTGCTTGCGGCACTCCTCGGCCCTTTTTTTCCGCAGGGCCTTCTCCCGCTGTCGTGAGATTTGCGTGTTCCGGTCCGCCACGCGCCCGGTTTTGGAGTCTGGCCCTCGATGATTGAAAGCGTAATTTCGATCGCATTGCTGCTGGCAACGTTGCTGGCGGCGGCATTTTTCGCGTATGTCTATACGCTGAAGCGCCAGCACTACCTTATCTATTGGACCGTCGGCTGGGTTCTCTACTCGATTCATTATCTTTGCCCGGCGCTGTCGCGTTGGATTGGCAGCAGCCCGGGGCTTTCCAGCGTGAATCACGTTTTTTATGGTTTCGCGGGGCTGGCGTTTTTTCTGGGCACGCAGGTCTACACAAGAAAGCAAGTGTGGTTCATTCCGGCGGGGGTCGCGGCGTTTGTACTTGCGGTTTGGTCGGCCGCCAACGCCTTTAACGTGTTTCTTGTTTCTTCGTTTATACCGTCTTCGGTGATTTACGTGGCGATCGGTTTTCTGTTCCTAAAGGAGAGCCAGCACCACGAGACCATTGCCGACCGGTTGCTCGGCGGAGCTTTTGCGCTGTGGGGCTTCGCTTTCCTCATGTTCCATATACTGCGCCTGACGCCAGAGACCCTCGGCCCCACAATCCAGCCCCTTTGCGCGATTCCCAGCGCGTTCGTATCCATGTTTTTCGTGATGGCGATTTACGAAGAGGAAAAGCGCCGCGTTGAGCGCAACATGCTCGCGCTCTCAAATCTGAATCTGGCCACTTCGAGTTTTGTGGGAGGAGAGATTCAGCGGATGCTGGCGCAAGCACTGGACCGGGTACTGGGGGTCGTGCGGCTGCCATCGGGGGCGCTGTTTCTGCACCACGGCGATCCGAACGGTCCAACTTCGGTGGTTTCCGCGGGGATTCCCGATGAATTTTGCCGCGTGGCGCAAACGGAGGGCCTGGACGACTATCTCGTAGGGCTGGTTTCCCGCCTTGGCGGCATACTTGGTTTTCGCGACCTGCGCGACGACAGCCACTCCGCACCTGAGCAGGATGCGCCCATCCGCCGCTTCCGCGAGCTCGCGCTTCGCCATGGACTGCGCAGCGTGGTGGTCATCAGCCTGCAGGCCAAGGAGCAGGCGTTTGGCCTGCTGCTACTGGCCACCCCGGACAGCCGGCGCTTCACGCACGCGGAGCTTCGACTGCTGCTCGCGCTTGGCCATCAGATCGGCACGGCGGTTGAGAACAGCTACCTGATTCAACAGACTTCGCGGCGCTCGGAAGAGCTGCACGTGTTAAACGAGATCGGCCGCGCGCTCAGCTCGACGCTTAACAAGGAAGATCTGCTCAACAAAATCTGGGAAGAGTTGCGGCGGCTGTTCGACGTGCAAAATTTGTACATCGCCTCGTTCGATCCGCTTCGCGATGTAATTCAGTTCGACATCGAGATAGTGGACGCGGTGCGCATGCCCTTTCGAAACCGGCCGGCGGGCAACTTTCTGACGGAATACATCCTGCGGACGCGGCAGCCGGTGCTGATCCGCGAAAATTTCACCATCGAAGTGCGCAAACTTGGTGTTGAACCGATTCGCACCGCGGGATCGTTCTGCGGGGTTCCACTGGTGGCCTATGACCATGCGATTGGAACGTTGTGCGTCTACTCGGACAATGAGCGCGCCTTCGATGAAGGGCACCTGGAGCTTCTGCGGGTACTGGCCAGCGAAGCGAGCATCGCGATCGAAAATGCGCGGCTGTTCCAGGAGCAGCGGACCAAGGCGCGGCACCTGAACCTGCTCAATTTAATTTCTCGCGACGCGATTGCCACGCTCAACACCGATGAAGTGCTCTCCAAAATCGCGGGCCAATTGGAAATCGGGTTGACCTACGATCATATCGGGATTGCGATTCTGGATTACGCGACGCGCGAGCTGGCCATCCATGCGGAGAGCGGCGCGCGCCGCGGCGCGCTTGGCAAACGGCTACCTCTCGATACCAGCCTGATCGGGCAGGTCGCGCGTCTTGGCAAGACCTCGATCTTTGGCGCGCATCTCAATTCCGGCGGCGGACCCAAACCGGTGCTTGCCGAATCGGCCAGTGCGATGGCGGTGCCCATTTTTTATGCCGACCATCTGCACGGTGTTCTGTACGTGGAATCACTTGAGCGAATCGATTTTTCCGACGAAGAATCACTGCTGCTGCACACGCTGGCCGATTTGATTTCCGGCGCGTACCACAACGCGAGCGAATTCCAGAAGGCGCAGGAGCAGGCGATCACCGACGGGCTGACCAACGTCAAGACGCACCGGTTCTTCATGGAGGCACTCTCTTCGGAATGGAAGCGCTCGTCGCGGGCGGCCCGCTCGTTCTCCGTGGTGCTGATGGACCTGGACAGGTTCAAATTCGTGAACGATTTTTACGGGCACCTGGAGGGTGACCTGGTGTTGAAGCGCGTGGCGGAAATTCTGGAGACCAACTGCCGGCGTTCGGATGTGGTGGCGCGCTACGGCGGCGACGAATTCGTCATATTGATGCCGGAAACGAGCATGGAGCAGGCCCGGCAGCTTTCCTCAAAATTGCGCGGCTGGGTGGCGGCGGATCCGCTGCTGCGTGAAAAGAATATCAGCGCGAGCTTCGGCATCGCCTGCTATCCATTGCATGGTTCTTCGCCGCAGGAACTCATTCAAGTGGCGGACGCTTCGATGTACCTTTCGAAGCACCAGGGCGGCAACACGGTTTCGACCGCGGATCACGTGGATCCCAACGAGGCCAAGCGGTGGAAGCGCGACGTGCTGGAGGCGTATCTCGGGGTAACGTTGAAGCGTTTGTTCTCGACGGGGCCCGAAGCGTTCGACGAAATTTATCAGCGGCTGCGCCAGTTCACGGAGTCATTGCCGGCGACGGAAATTGCCGGGGCAACGCCTGCGGAGGGTCCGCAAGCCGTGCCGCAGTCGATTCTCGAGACGGTGACTTCACTGGCTTACGCCATTGATGCGAAAGACCAATATACGCAAGGGCATTCGCAAAAAGTTTCCGCGTACGCCGCGCTGCTCGCCGAAGCGCTCGGGATGAGTGAAGCGGAGGTCGAGGAGATCCGGCTGGGCGCGGTGCTTCACGACGTGGGCAAAGTTGGGATCCCCGAAGGTATTTTGAACAAGAGCGGGCCACTGAACCCGGAAGAGTGGGAGACGATGAAGCACCACGTGACCTTCGGAGGCAGAATTCTGGAGCCGCTGGTGGCGCTAGCCCGCGTTCGCGATATGGTTGTTCACCATCACGAATTTTTCGATGGGTCCGGCTATCCGGAGGCGCTCTGCGGCGAGAAAATTCCGCTGGGGGCGCGGATCATCACGATCGCGGATTCCTACGACACGATTACAAGCGATCGCAGCTATAAGAAGGGGCGCTCCGCGGAACAAGCTCTGGCTGAATTGGAGCGTTGCGCGCACACGCAGTTCGATCCCCAGTTGGTGGCCACCTTCGTGCGCGCCATGCGGCAATTGCCCAATCCCATCATCGAAGTGGCGTCGCTGCTCTCTCGCTCGTAGGAGCGATTTCCTCTTTACCTCACTATTCTGTTGATTCATTACTTCCCGCAGAGCCTGTTGACTAGCCCGCGAGTCAACTCTAAGATGCGAGCACGTAACCACTGCCTACTCCATGATTGGTCAAACGATTTCGCACTACCGGGTAATAGAGCAGATTGGGGCCGGCGGCATGGGTGTCGTCTATCGCGCGAGCGATGAGCGGCTGGATCGCGATGTCGCACTGAAAGTCCTGAGTCCCACGCTGCTGGACGACCACACCTTCCTGAGCCGATTCCGGCAGGAAGCTCGCCTGCTGTCGAAACTCAATCATCCCAACATCGCCACCCTCTACGAGTTCGACAACATCGACGGGGTCAGCTTTCTGGTGATGGAGTTCATCAAGGGCGAGACCCTGGACCGCAAGCTGGCGTCGGGCCCGTTAGCCGAAAGCGAAATTCTGCGGCTGGGAATTCAACTGCTGAACGGGCTGCAGGCCGCGCACGAGGAAGGGATCATTCACCGGGATCTGAAGCCGGGCAATCTTCGGGAAACTCCCGACGGGCGGCTGAAGATACTGGATTTCGGGCTGGCGCGCGTTGTGCAGACGGATATGGAATCGACGCAGTCTGCCGCGAGCACCGGAGTGGTGGGCACACTGCCGTACATGGCGCCGGAACAGTTGCAGGGCGAGCCGCTGGATGCGCGCACGGACCTGTATGCGGCGGGGGTGGTTCTGTACGAACTGGCGACCGGGCAGCGGCCATTCACGGAATCGCTGGCTCCGCGGCTAATCGAAGCGATTCTTCACCGGACGGCGACTTTGCCGCGCGAGCTGAATCCGCGCGTGTCTCCCGGGCTCGAGGTCGTCATCCGCACGGCGATGGAGAAGGATTCCGGCCGCCGTTACGAATCGGCGCGGAAGATGTGCAACGAGCTTGAACGATTGGCGGGGATCAAAACGGGCACGCCGCCGTCGCAGCCTTCCACGCAACGGTCGCAAGCGCCGCCGATGGAAATCGCGCACGTGCTGTTCACGGACGTCGTCGGCTACTCGAAGCTGCCGATGGACGAGCAGCAGCGAGTGCTGCGCCGGCTGCAGACGCTGGTGCGTGAAACGGCGGAGTATTGCGTGGCGTGTACACAAGACAAGTTGATATCGCTGCCGACCGGCGACGGAATGGCGCTGGTATATTTCGGGGAGCCGGAATCGCCGGTGCGGTGCGCTGTGGAGCTGAGCCAGGCGCTGAGCAAGAATACCGAGATCAAGCTGCGGATGGGAATTAATTCCGGGCCGGTTTATCGCGTGGCGGATATCAACACCAATCGCAACGTGGCCGGGCCGGGAATTAACATGGCGCAGCGGGTGATGGATTGCGGCGACGCGGGGCACATACTTGTTTCGAAGTCTGTTGCGGACGTTCTGGTGGAGCTGACGACCTGGCAGGGGCAACTGCACGACCTTGGCGAAGTGGAAGTGAAACACGGCGTGAAGGTGCACGTCTTCAACCTGGTCACGGAGGTGGCGGGAAATCCAGTCTTACCGGAGAAGGTAAAATCGCGGAAACCGGCGCAGGACAAGACGATTGTCCTGCCAAGAAAACAGTTGTGGACCGCGCTGGCTGCGCTGGTTGCTTTGCTGGTGGTGGCGGCGGGCGTCGGCGTGTGGCTCTTCAACAAAAAGGGGTCGCAACCGCCTCCGAAGAATTTCCGGCCGACGGTAGCTGTATTGGGCTTCAAGAATCAGATGGCCACTCCGCAGTTGGAATGGGTGTCCACTTTGCTGAGCGACACGATCGCGAGCGAACTGGCCGCCGGCGATTTACTGGTGCCCACCCCCGGGGAGTCCGTTTCGCGGATGAAGACCGACATGGGACTGCCGAACGAAGCCAGCTTCGCGCCCGATACGATTAAGAAAGTGCATACTTTTTTGAATTGCGATTACGTCGTCTATGGCGGTTTCGTGGATCCGGGGGGGACGAAAGGTGCGGAGGTGCGCCTCGATTTGCGTCTGCAGAACGCCCTTACCGGCGAACTGATCACGGCTCTCACTGACTCAGGAACGGAGTTGACCCTGAATTCCTTGGCTAAGCGAGTCGGGGCTGCCCTACGCGCGAAGCTTAACCTTCCGGGCATCAGCATGGAGCAATCAGACGCGCTGCAGGCCAAAATTCCTTCCACATCGCCAGCCATGCATTTTTATTATGATGGCCTCGACAAGCTCAGGAATTTCGACATGTTGGGGGCGCGCGATTCGCTGACCAAGGCGGTCAAAGAGGACCCGAATTTTTCCCTCGCCCACGCGTATCTTGCCGAGGCCTGGCAGGGCTTGGGCTACGACGGGAAGGCGAGGGAGGAGGCCAAGCTGGCGTTCGATCTTTCGGCGCACCTGGGGCGGGAAGACAAATCTTTCGTGGAGGCGCGCTACCACAGATTTTTTTCGGAATGGGATAAGGCGCTGGAGCTCTATTACTCGTTGTGGACCTTGTATCCGGAAAAGCCGGAATACGCTTACCAGACGGCGGAAGTGCAAATCCTTGGCGGAAAAGCCAACGACGCGTACAAGACGATCCAATTGCTGCGCGACCAGCCGGGCGCCATCAGCAGCGATCCGCGCGTGGACCTGAAGGAAGCCGAAGCCGCGGAGGCGCTCTCGGATTTCCCAAGAGAAAAGCAGGCCGCCATGACAGCGGCACAGAAGGCTCGCGAGAAAGGCTCACGCCTACTGGAGGCGGAGGCGCTCTGGAGGGGTTGCGCGGCGATGGCTAACCTGGGCGATGCGAGCGGAGCCAACAGCGCGTGCCAAAAGTCGATTGAGATAGCCAAACCGGTCAACGATCTGCTGCGGGTCGCCCGCGGATACACGGTTCTAGGTCAGATTGCGACCGCCCACGGAGATCCCAAGCAGGGCCTTGAGCAATACATGCGAGCACTCGAATTCGCGCGCAAGATTGGCTCTCGGCGGGACATCATCGGGGCACTCATGCACATTGGGAATAATCAGGCGAATCAAAGCGACCTGGCTGACGCCCAGAAAAGCTATGAGGAGGCGCTTAAGATCGCGCGTGAAATCAACGATTCGGGGCAAAGCATTGATCTCATAAACAATCTGGCGATCCTCAGCCAGACCCGCGGCAATTTCCCGGAGGCAATTAAGCTTTACCAGCAAGCGCTTGAAGAAGCGCGGGCCATCAAGGACAAGGGCAGCGTGGCCCGTGAGCAAAACAATATGGGAGGCATTTATTCGTTGCAGGGAAATTTTGCGCCGGCGCTGCAGGGTATCCAACAGGCGGTGAAGGCGGCGGAGGAGACCGGGAGCAAGAGCGATCAGGCTCTATTTCTCTACAATCTGGGCGAGCTCAGACTGGCCCAGGGCGACTTGCCCGCCGCGGAAGAAACAATTCAGGCCGGCCTGAAGCTGGCGACGGAAATCGGTGAAAAATCGGTGATTGCCTACGGACAATCTTGTCTGAGCGATCTGCGGCTGCAAGGGGGCAACGCGTCGGAGGCAGAAAAACTGGCCCGCCAGGCGGCCGATGAATTCCACGCCGAAAGCCTCAAAGACTACGAAAGCATGGCGCGAAATGCATTAGGGGCCGCACTCCTGGCGCTAAACCGGCGCGACGAAGCCGCGAAGGAGATGCAACTAGTCGCGCAACTCTCCCCTCAGGACCCTGGTTTGAAACTGGGGGCGGCGATTAATTCGGGACGCTTCCAGGCGCGCTCCGGCAACATCGCCCAGGCAAAGAGGGAGCTGGAGGCCGCAGGGGCGGCAGCGAAGAAGCTCGGAATCCCTTCGGTGCAGTTTGAAGCGCAGTTGGCCCAGGGGGAATTGGCGTTGTTCGGAGGGGACAAACGGGAGGGTTTGAGGTTGCTTTCGATGCTGGAAAAGGACGCCACCAAGAGAGGGTTCAAGCAGTTTGAGGTGCGAGCCGGGCAGATCGTAACCCAGATTAATGCGGGTAAGGGGGCCTAAACGGAAACGCAAATTAAGGGCTGGTTTTGGTACTTCAGTGCTCAGACATAGTACTGTTTTGCACACCCAAGTGAGTGGCATAGGATTGGATTGCGAACCGGTTTCCTAACTGGTTGAACGGCATGGACTTGTGAGTGTTCTTGCGGGATACCGAATCCCCCGCTTTTGGCGAGTTAGTTGCACACAGCAAGCAGTAAGTCAGTTGTTTGGTCGTGTGTCCCAAGGCCGTGGCCGCAAGGTCCGGTTCATTCCGATTTGTTGCAGGCGAGCTTCACCCGCTCTTTTTCTTGCGGGATATTTTTTAAGGTTTTGAGGAGACTCATGAGAATCACTAGGCCCACAGTTAAACTTTTTGTGTTGATCCTTTTGCTCGCTTTCAGCGCAACGCTCAGCCAGGCGGCGGGCATAGCGGTTTCGGTTCGCAGTGCCTCGGGTTACGGGCCCGAATGCGGCAGCAGCCCGGGCCTCACCAATTGCGAGGCGTTCAGTGGGACGACTTCGACGCTTACGTTCAACGGAACAGACTACACTGTTACGCAGTTCTTTATCAATTCACCCGGAACAATTTACAATCTGATTGACCTTGGAAATATCCAGGCGAATACGACTTTCTCTCTTCCAGCACTATTTGCGCTGAATGACCCTGGGATCTTTGGCTGCGACGCCTCTTTCGATGGGGCCACTGTCGCAACTGACTCAGATGGACATCCGCTCAGCACGGATTGCACAGCGGGACTCACAGATTCTACGTTAGCCAATATTATAAACAACGGGGATGGGACTTTCACGACGGACAAGAACTTCAGCGTGAGCGGCGACCTGTGGTTTGAGGCTACAGCGCCGGTAGCCACGCCAGAGCCAGCCAGTCTGGTGCTATTAGGCGTTGGACTGTTCGCCGTTGGCCGCAAGTTCCGCCGCGCCAGATAATTTCACTGTATTGCAGTAAAACCCGGGCACCCTGCAGAGGCCGATCCCCCATCGGCCTCTTTTTTTGTGCGCGCTTCCGCGGGGCTCAGGGAAAGGTGTGCCAGGGGTCACAGCATTTGGTAAAGCTTCTGCTAAAATCAGATAGGTAATAGCTGCAGGAGCGAGCGATGGCGATGCAAACGGCGACGGTGAAATGGATTTCGGGTCAGAAATTCTCAGCAGTGAGCCCGTCAGGGCATACGATTGAGATAGATTCGGACCGCAAGGCAAATTCGGCGGCGGGGCCGATGGAATTGGTGTTGATGGCGCTGGGAGCGTGCACCGCAACGGACATTGTCCTTATCCTCGAGAAAAAGAGGCAAAAACTGGAATCGTTGGAAGTGATTTGCTCCGGCGAGCGGGCCGCGGTGCTGCCCACGGTATACACGAAGCTGGACGTGCTGTTCCGCGTACGCGGCGAAGTCGACGACGCGTCGTTTAAGCACGCGATGGCGTTGACCGAGGAGAAATACTGTTCGGTCGCCGCGATGTTGAAAAAAACCGCACAAATCACCTGGCGCTACGAAATCCTTGCGCGCGGGTGACGCAAGCCGTATCTCGAGAGCCAAGAAGGCGACGTAAAGCCGCCGCAACAACGCAAACGCGACGGGTATCGCGGGCTCGTCCCTCTGAGGAACCCGCCCGCTACGCTTGTTTCTTCCGGAGCGCATCGCATACAATCAGGTTTCTTTGCTAGGGGTTGAAAACACCAAGGAGCTTCATGTCTCGCCGCATTGCCTCAAAAATTACGGGTGTAGCCGGTTACGTTCCTCCGCGGGTTCTCTCCAACGCCGATCTGGAAAAAATGGTGGATACCAACGATGAGTGGATCCGCACGCGCACGGGAATTCGCGAGCGGCACGTGGTGGACAAAGGCACGGCCACGTCGCATCTGGCTACCGAGGCCGCGAAACTTGTGTTGGCCCAGACCAAGACGAGTCCCGAGGACATTGATCTGATCATCGTTGCGAGTGTTACGCCGGACATGTTCTTCCCGGCGACGGCGTGCCTGGTGCAGGACCGCATCGGCGCGAAAAAGGCGTGGGGCTTCGATCTTTCGGCGGCGTGTTCCGGTTTCATCTACGCGCTCACTGTGGGCGCGCAATTCGTCGGCGCCGGTACGCACAAGAAAGTTCTGGTGATCGGTAGCGACACCATGAGCACGATTCTGGATTACAAGGACCGCGCCACGTGCGTGTTATTCGGCGACGGAGCCGGCGCGGTGCTGCTGGAGCCCGCGGGCGAGAACGAAGGCATTCTGGACTTCGCGCATGATATCGATGGTTCCGGCGGGCAATTTCTGTACATGCCCGGCGGCGGCTCGCTGAATCCCTCGAGCTGCGCGACTATTGAAAAAAACATGCATGTGGTACATCAGGAAGGCTCACAGGTTTTCAAGTACGCGGTACGGCGCATGGCCGATACAGCGACGGGCTTGCTGGAGCGCAACGGATTTACGAGCACTGATCTGACCCTGGTTGTGCCTCATCAGGCTAACCTGCGGATCATCCGCGCGACGCAAGAGCGGCTGGGAGTGGATGATTCGAAGATCATGGTGAATATCGACCGCTTCGGAAACACGACTGCGGGAACAATTCCGCTGGGTTTGCGCGACGCGGTGGAGCAGGGCCGCATACGCAAAGGCGATCTGGTGATGCTGGTGGCGGTTGGCGCGGGATACACGACGGGCGGAGTGCTATTGCGGTGGGCGTATTGAGCGGAGAGTCGCGGACCGCCTCCCTCCTGCGGCGGGCAGGCAGAAGGCGGTCCCTAAACAAGCAAGGAAAAAAAATGGTTGATTGCAGCACGATAATTTGGGCAGCTGCAGGCTAGCAGGAGCGCATGTCGGCGGCTTGCGCGAGGTTGGATTGCAGGCGACGTTCGATCTGTACTGCGGCGTAGCGCGCGCAAAGGGCGGTCTCGCGGGCGCTCCAATTTGCGACTGCGGGCGAGAGCTGACCGAACATGCCGCGCGCCGATTCCAAGAGGTCGTAATAAAAGCGGCCTCGAGGACGCGGCTGGAAATCGGCAGAGTGGCCACGCTGGTCATCACAGCTCGCCAGTAAAACAGGCCGAACTGGACCATGGCCACGAGTGCGATTGTGAATATCAGTGCCGCGAGCATCGCTCTGCCTCCACCATGAGTATCGGAAATTTCTCTGTTCGTTCCTATAGCTCGGAGGTACCACTGGCATAGGCCGTGGTGCCGTAACCCTATGGTCACCTTGTAGATGGCGGGGAATTCTGTTGCGACGACCGAGCCGAATCCCGTATGCTCCGGCAAGCCAACCCGCGGAGGTAGAGCATATGCCCACACGAATCCTGGAACTCTTCGTCTGCTTTGCCCTATTCGCGGCGCCGCTTGCGACCCGAACGATCGATTTGCCACGAGAACCGGAATCCGAGCCGAGTGCCGATGAGGCGGCGATTAGGAGTGTGCTTCTAAACCAGGAAAGTTCCTGGAATCAAGGAGATGTGGACAGGTTTATGGAGGGTTACTGGAAATCGGCGGATTTGACGTTTGCCGGGATCGGCGGGGTAAACCGTGGGTGGGAGGATGTTCGCGCCCGCTATCGAAAGCGGTATCCGGACCGAAAGGCGATGGGAAAACTGGATTTCAGCGGCCTAGAGATTCGAGCGCTTGGGCCCGATTCGGCACTGGTATTGGGGCGCTGGCACCTGCAAAGGGAGGCGGGGGAAATCGGCGGAGTATTTACCCTTGTTTTTCAACGATTTAGCGAAGGCTGGCGCATCGTGCATGATCACACCAGTCTGGTTGCGGCCACGCAGCGGTAGTCGGCCCCAGAATGGGAAAAACCTTGCATAGAACCAGTACCAAGTCTTTCCACAGAAGGAAAATGTTTGCCTACCCTTCTCCCGGTAGAATATGCAATTGATTGAAAATAATAGACTTCTAACCGTCTAGTACTGGCTTCCCAATTGCACCCTATCTGTCGACTCTTGAGATGCTTCCGCCGGCGTCTCACCGCAGGGGTCATTCAGGTGAAGGTCAAGGTGCAAGGGACTATGAAGAACTCTTGGGTAAGGATTCTGAAGATTACGGGTCTGCTGGCCGTAGCTCTTTTCGCTTTTGGAAGCCAAGCCAAGGCCGATGGGATGCAATTCACCTTTACGGGTGGGCCGGGACAGTCGATCAGTTTCACGGTTCCCATAATGCCCACGCCACAAGCTTTTACTTTGGGCGACAGTTTCCTGCTGTATAACGTGCCCGGAGAATTTGACGGGCAATCGGTGCTCTTCTCCTTGAAATTTTATACGCCCGGGAACCCGAATTACCAGCAATGGGGAATCAGCATGTGGTGCGTGCAGATGACCCAGCCGTTTTTCTTCGGGACCGGAGGCGCGCCACTGTTTTCTGGACCCACGAATGCCCCGAACTTCTCTTCGTCTGACGGAATTACCCTTCCCGTTGACTGGGCGGGCCCTCAGTGGGCTCCGTACACGGCCACGGGAGAGATGACAGCGGTTCCGGAACCGGGCACGTTGATGCTTCTCGGAATGGGCGGAATGGCCTTGTTGGGTTACCGCCGTAAGCGCAGCGCGTAAGAAGAAATCCATCCGCAGGAAGAAAAGGGAGGCGACCAGCGCCTCCCTTTTTCTTTTTGGTGGCCTGAATCAGGCTGTTTTGCCGCGGGAGAGTTGGCGATTGTTCAGAGGTGTGACCGCGCTACCAGAAGCGCGGAGATTCCTCCTCGGCCATCACTTAATTTCCGCTAGCCAGAAATTCTTTTACCCAATTTGCGGTCTCTTGTTGGAATTGTAATCCCACAGCAAACTTCCCGTCTGAGATCCGCTGGCAATAGACCACGCGAGCGCGCGTTTGCAAGTCTCCATCCACGGACTTGATTAACAGTTGTTCATCTAACGTCCTGCTCTGCCGCACTAAAACGCGTGCACCCACAGAGCATACGTTGTCGGTGGTCGTCTGCTCTGTTGCAGTCGGCTCCCGGAGGCTAGAAATCCGCACGGGGACAGCCAGCCTCGTTCGTTTTTCAAGTCGTCCCGACCGCGTCGGCATTTGTTGGCTCACCTTCCCAGCGGCCTACGGTTTCGCTGCACCGGGCTGGACGGAGCCGAAAAGTCGAAGGATTCGTAAAGAAGTTTATCGACAATAATCTCTTGCGGGCCATGGCAACCTATCTCGCCTGAAGGGTGGTCATCGAATCCAGAAGGTATTTCGACCGGCGGCCCTTCTGCGCGTACATGGCCTGATCGGCCCGCACCATCAATTCTCCACTGGACGTATTGCTGCGCGTATCGAATCGTGCCGACCAGGTAGTTTTCAAAATGTTCCGGCCGCTAATTTAGCCGCTCGGCTGCGCGTAGCGAGCCGCGAGCGCACAAATCCCCTCCAATTCCTGGTACGTAAAATACCTCTCTTCTTCATTGCCTGCGCGTTCCACGTGCCCCAATCCTGATTCGTTCGAAATGCGCTGGAGTTCCCCTTCTGGTATGCCGAGCAGGTAAGAAGCTCTTGCTTGGGTAACAAATTTCGGGACCTCGCTATTCATGATTCCCCCTACTGCACGATGTTTCTGGCGACTTCTTCGACAGCCGGCTTCATCGCCTTGTGAATGTCGGTGCTACTTGCTCTGTCCATTTGCACGAACCTTTGCAACCCCTGAGTTGACCCGCCCCCGTGTCAGCGCAGTTCGGTATTCGGGGTAGCCGAGGTGGGATCGTTGCCACGGAGGCGGCCCGCTTGCTGGTTGCAACATAGCTGCTTGCCACTTAGATTCAATCGGGTAAACCATCTAATTCCACCCGCGTAAGTAGTATGATTTTCGTTTTGAACGACTTCGTCAGTTCCCGTGCGGCCTCAACGCCGTTCATGATTGGCATGCTGATGTCAGGGATGGCCAAATCCGGGTTCTCTTTGGCTCCTAGGCGCACCGCCTCCTGTCCGTCCGAAGTCTCGCAAACTACTCGAAATCCTTGGCTTTCCAGCCAAGACTTGAGTCCCTGGCGGATCAGGTCGTGATCGTCTGCGAGTAATATGCGTGTGGGCATCGCTTGCGGACAGGTTAGAAAATTCCCCACCACCCGGCAATCGGGTATTTACCTTTAATCCGTTCCGGTAGCCACCTGATTAGTGGCGAGACTCATACGAGCGACGTGGAGCGCGTTGCGGAAGCCCTTGTTCTCAAATTTTCTCAAGTTGGACGACGGTGCGCGAAGCGGGTGGAATTAACTGATTGAAAAATCAGCAGATGTTAGAAAGTTGGTGGGCCCGCCAGGATTTGAACCTGGGACCAACGGATTATGAGTCCTATCTAAGAGTAGTCATCTTGTTGATTTGCCGTGCCTTAGCAATCTCTTGGTAGCTAGTCTGAGCCCGTTTTCGGCACTAGTTGTTCCCAAGTTGTTCCCAAGTCTTTGGGGTGAACCCCTACGGTCTTTCTGGAGCACGTCGCGGGAAGAGCTGAACGCGCCAGCCCTGGTCAGCTCATTTCCTGAGGGCGCGATTCCTGGTCGCCAGGCAATTGAGCTGTGAGAGACAATCAGCAACCCCGGCTTGGCCTTCGTCGCCAGTGCCGCGAGCTGTTCGGTCGTCGTATGGTACTTCGCCATGTACGAGTGGTTTCCTATTCACTAGCATTCACCTCAAAGCGGAGCCGGTTTCATAGCGTAGTGATGCTGCTTCATAAATCGTTTCAATCGAGGAGTGAATGATTGTTTTGGTCAAGCTTGCCGCGAAATCTTCCAGAAGAGCACGCTGGCGATGTCCGGCAGAGCATCGGTTGGCTTCAGAGTGGTGTTGCGCATCTGCATCTGGAGTTCGCCGGAGAGCAGCAGAATGTCCAGCAGTCGGGAGCGCTCAAGGTTGCTCAGATGCTCCTCGCGCAGGCAGACGTGGACCGCGCGGTCAGAACATTCCGCCAGAAATTTTCGCGCCGCCACCCGCTGGGCGGAGTCGAGGGACCGGCTGCTTCGCAGTGTTTCGAGGGTTTCCAGCCGATCGTAACAACAGGCAAGAAAATGGTCGAGGCAGAAATCCTGCCCCGCGAGCAGGACGACCGTTGAACATGAACAGCTGCTTACCTTGCATCCCGCTTTATCGGATATGATTTCCATGGTCCCTGGGCCCAATAATTTGAACAGCCGAACTGCTCGCGCGATTTCTAGTCAATACTGAACGCGTGAAGCATTCCTTTCTCCCGCCAAGTAGCACCGCGACATAAAGAACTCTTTCTCAAGCCCGGCCAAATCGAACGCCTCGCACCTCGGATCGCTTCTCTTGCGTTTCAGGACATTGCTGTGGCAGGGTCACGCAAGCTCCAAACCTTTGGACGCGCAGCCAGCGGTCCACATACGGCGCTAAAACATTCCTCAGGCGTCGGGAATATTCTTCGCATTGGAGCGAATGATCCTCCCCTTTCCAAAGAGTGATCACAGTGAGCAGGCGCGCCTCCTGCTCGGAGACGAGAACCATGGAGCCCGCGAAACTCTGGAAGTTCCGAACCGCGTAGCGAATGGCCTGTGGGAGGCCAGCCTGAAGCTCTTCCGCGGCGTCAGGCATGGCGATAAATTCCAGGCTATGGCCGATGGCCCGTGAGAGTTCCGTTGAGACGAATCGAGAGGTGCCTCTCGCGGAGATTGGCAGTGTCGCTTCCAAATGGGGGCCGTCCAGCGAAACGAAATCACCTTTCTGGCGGGATGACGTGTTCGAAGCTTCGTAGGAAGGAACGTCTTGAATTGGGGCCTGGCTTGCCAAAAAACCTCCAATTCCTCTTTCCCTGCTAAAAAAGAAGGGAGGAAGGGCGCGTCTTGAACTGGTCAGGAGAACAAGAGCGCGCCCGGGGGGCGTGTGAGGTCGGTGACTGGCCCTCCTACACGCAGGGAACCCGAGGTAAAGGGATCCACTTGCAGGGTAGTGAAGGAAAACAGGAAAACGTTTCATTACGGGAGGAATGTTCGTTTGCTTCGTCGGCGCATGCGAAGTTATACTCCAGCTAATACCGCCCGAGGATAAATTGGAACTATTTACATTCGACAAGATCTATGTCGATCGGCTGCGAGATGGGGAGCCCTCCACCGAACAGCATTTTGTGGCCTATTTCGGGAAAATTTTGGGAATCATGTTGAGGGCCAGATTTTTGCCTCCTGAGAAGGTGGATGATGTTCGGCAGGAGACTCTGGCAAGGGCGATTGCGGTGCTCCGGCGGGATGGTGGAGTGCGCCAACCTGAGCGCTTTGGGGCATTCGTTAACTCCATATGCAAGAATGTGTTACGGGAGAGCGCTCGGGATTGGCACCGTTCTCAGAGCCTCCAGCAAGCCCAATTTCGATCGCCCGAAACGATTGTGGACCTCGAGCGGGCCATGATTACCCAGGAAACCAAGCTAAAAGTGCGGGAGATACTCGGAGAGATGAAGCCGAGAGACCGGGACTTGCTCCGCGCTCTCTTTCTCGATGACAAGGACAAAGACGAAATATGCCGTGAATTCGGAGTAAGGCGCGAATACCTTCGCGTTTTGCTGCACCGGGCAAGGGAGAGGTTCCGGGCGACCTTTGACGACGGCTGAGAGAATGGCATCGACCGCCATCCAGATGACGGAATCGCGTGAAACGTAAGAGCTTGCGGATGCACTACTCTTAGGATGATGGAAATGGATCATAACGAAGCGCTGAAGCTGGAAGCTGCTGAAAAGTATGTGCTGGGCGAGTTGCCCGAGGAAGTGCGCGAGGAGTATGAAGACCACTACTTCGAGTGCGCGGACTGCCTGAGCGATCTGGAAGCCCTGGACGGCATCGTCACTGCCAGCCGCCTGCTGCTGCGCGAGGAGCCTCAAGCGGTTTTGGTTCCGGTGCATCAAGGGCGCGCGGAGCGCCCTGGGTGGTTCACCTGGCTGAAACCGGCGGTCGCAATGTCCGCAATCGCCGCGCTGGCTGGCGTCATCCTTTTTCAAAATTTGGTAACCATCCCGGCGGCGAGACAACAAGGCCTATCGGAACCTGCGGCGGCGCTGTATCAGAATAGCTTCCGGCTGCAGGGGGCCACCCGCGGGCCCGGCAGCAACAAAGTGACCTTACAGGAGGGCGAAAGCTTCGGATTGCAGTTTGACTTCACGCCCTCCCAAGTTTATGAAAGTTACCGGGGAAGTTTGCTCGACGCGTTGGGAAAGAGCGTGTTTAGCTTCCGGGTGGAAGGAAATCAAAGCAATAGGGAGCTGCACCTCGCGATTCCCGGGGGAATTGTCCGCCCGGGAAATTATGACCTGGTTTTTTCAGGGCTGAACCGAACGCTGAAACAGAGCCCGGAAGGCAGTGAGGTGCAACGCATTTCGTTTGTTGTTGAAAATCGGCCCGAGTAGAACGACCATCAGGCAATCTAATCCCAGCTCAATGGAGCGTCCCCGATGACTTCTATAAAACATCCCCCGTATCATTACCACGCGCACGCCCATGCATTCAGCGGTGAATTAGTTCGTCCCATCAAGAATTCGATTGAAGCGCAGGCTGGAGTTTCCCTGCCATATCTTGGCGGCCACGGTAGGGCCAGCGTCGAGAACTTCTCGCTCAACCATCTGGTGACTTTTCGACAGGGCTACTCGCATGTTTCCGGCAGCAAGGGGCCAAACGGAAACCACACTTCGCACACTACGGTCGCGATCGAAGGGCTGAATATTCTGGATGTGGTGACCGCGGACCGCGTGGTGGCTCGCTTGACGTCCGATCACGATCCTGCGGAACGCGAAGGACACATCATTACTATGGGAAGCAGATTCGACAACCTGCGCATCTCCGGCTGTCCCGTGGATGTGGAGTTGGACCACGAGTTGTTCTTGAAGGCGAAGAACATCACCGACCTTTCCAAACAGGTTGCAAGCCTGAAGAAATCGGGGAGAATAGCGGACGAGTCCAATGGGGTCGTCATTTGCTCCCTCGTGAAGAAAATCGATTTAAAGTGTTCCGGCACCGACGTACAGGGCCACGTTGTGATCGTGCCGCAGTTCGGGAAGATTCATTTTGGCGAGCTGATCTCCTCGCACGGGAGCAAGAGGATCACCATGATGCGGCTGGAATTGGGCTCGCCGGTCGAAGGACAAATGGTGATGGCCAGTGCCTTTATCAACGGCACGCCGTTTCCGTAGTCCTTTTGTGCTTCTGGCTTGCCTTAGTTCTGCTGGCCGGTTGCCAGGAGCATCAACGCTTTTCTGATGAAATGATATACAACCAGGCCCGCTTGTCTCTGGACCGCGGGGATCTAAAGTTTGCTCTGCAAACGGTTGACGAGCTGTTGCGCAACTCCCCCCCTCGCGACAGCTACTGGTTCTGGAAGCTCACCACCCTCAAAGCGGAAATTCTAATGCAGCAGCGGCATACCCAAGAGTGCGTCGCATTGCTGCGCGCGGAATTGCCGGCGAATCTCGCGGACACCGACGTGGACTTGTGGCGTAAGTTGACGCTGGGGAGCGCTGACGCGTACAACCTGCAATTCGAACTTGCCGAAAAACAGTTTGCAGAAGCCGAGGCCTTGGCCAACGCAAAATTTCCCGAGCGTTTGGGAGATGTTCTCCTGCGAAAGGGAACCCTCGCCCTGACGCAAAATGATCACGCAACCGCGATCGCAGACTATCAGGCGGCCTTGGCAGCGGCTCGCAAATGGAACAATCCTTTCCTGCAGAGTTCCTCTCTGGCAAATCTCGCGCTGGTCGCCACCCGGCAGGAACATTTCGACGAAGCGTTGCAATGGAATCTCGAGGCTCTCGAGAAAGCCAAAGCGATGGAAGCGAAGAGCTATGTCGCCATCATTTCGGGAAACATCGGCTGGAGCTACCTGGAGATGGGGGACGACGAACGGGCGCTGGAGGTGCTCGAGCAGGCGCGCGCCGCCGCGGAAAATGCCGGGATGATGCGCCTTCAGATTGATGTGCTGGTGAACATGGGCATCGCGCACTACCAGCGGAAAGAATACGATTTGTCGAAGAGTGATAACCTAAGGGCACTCGAACTGGCCACCTCCATCGCGGATCGGGCGGCGATGGCGGACTGCTACCGCAACCTCACGCAACTCGCGCTGGCCACCGGGCAGATGGATTTTGCGCAGCAGAATCAGGAGCGAGTGGCGCAATTTGTCCGGAGTTATCCAAATCCGAAACTCGAGTTGTTCTCGTTTCTTGTGCGGGGACGCTTGCAGCAGAACCGCGGGCAGTACAAAGAGGCGGAAGCTTCCTTCGGTCGAGTGATCCAAGATTCGGCGGCGACAGCAGCGCAAAGATGGGAAGCCCAGGCGCGCAGGGCAGAAACGTTCGACTTGGAACACAAGGAAGCAGAGGCCGACCAGGAGTATCGAGTGGCGCTCGATACGATAGAGGCGGCGCGCGCCTCGTTTGGCGAGGAGGAATTAAGGCTGGCGTTCCTGTCCCGGCCCATCGTGGTTTATGGCGAGTACATCGAATTCCTCTTGAAACATGGCCGGGGCAAAGAAGCGCTGGAAATTGCGGAACGAAGCCGCGCCATCACCCTGGAAGAAGGCTTGGCTTCGCGCGGCAAGTCGCGGATGAGGACTTCCCAGGAAGTTCAGCCACAGGAACTTTCCCGGCGGTTGAAAGCCACACTGTTTTGCTACTGGCTGGGAGAGAAGAAATCGTACCTGTGGGCGGTGACCCCCGTAACCACCCGAGTGTTTGAACTCCCCGCATCAGCGGAGATTCAGGCGGCCGTTCGGCGTTATCGCCAGGCGATTTTGGAAGCGCGCGACGTGTTGCGCGAAGAAAATGGCGACGGCAAGCTCCTGTATGCGATGCTCGTTGAGCCGGCAAGAGAATTAGTGGCCAAGGATGCTCGCATCTTCCTGCTTCCCTCGGAGAGCTTGTACGCCCTGAATTTCGAGACGCTGCTTGTTACCAAACCGAAGCCGCATTATTGGCTCGAGGACGTTACGATTTCGACAGCGAGTTCCTTGAAACTCCTCTCTTCCGCGGCTCGCCGCCCTGATTCACTGCAGAAATCGTTGTTGCTGCTGGGCAATCCGGATTCTGCAACCAAAGAGTTTCCACAACTCGCGCAGGCAGCCGAAGAGATCAATCGAACTGAGGCGCATTTCGCCGTCGCACAACGAACAGTGTTGGAAGGGAACCGAGCGACTGCCTCGGCGTACCTCCAGAGCCGACCAGAGCATTACAGTTATTTGCATTTCGCAACCCACGGCACCGCCAGCCATACCCGCCCGTTGGAATCGGCGGTGATCCTCAGCCGCGAAGGTGATTCCTACAAACTCTATGCGCGCGATATTCTGGCGCATCCGTTGCAAGCCCAACTCGTCACCATTTCCGCGTGCGACGGAGCGGGCACGCGCGCTTACGCCGGTGAGGGTCTAGTCGGGCTCGCGTGGGCGTTTCTGCGTGCAGGCGCCCGCAGTGTTATCGCCTCCCTCTGGGAAGTCAGCGACGCGCACTCCACCCCGCAATTGATCGACGGAATGTATTCGGGATTGGACCGCGGCGAAGATCCAGCAACAGCGCTCCGCAACGCAAAGCTCAACCTGCTCAAAGCAGAATCGCAGTCCGTCTTCTCCAAACCCTATTATTGGGCACCCTTCCAAATCTACGCAGGCTCGTAGAAGTAGCGAAAATGTGAGGCCAAACCGTGCCGATTTGGAGCCGAGAAATATTCTATTCTTAGGAAAAAGGGAAAGGAAATTGGCGGCGACGAGACTCGAACTCGCGATCTCTGCCGTGATAGTCAAGCGTGATTTGGTTTTACAACAACTTACAAGCACGCGGGGACTGCCAAACACCGCGTAGGTCGTACAAGACATCGCATTTTGTGGGTTGGGTTGTGGATTGGCTTTCCGCAGTGTCACATTGACGTTGCTTCCGAATTGCCGACCATCCTGGAACCAGAATCCGGCCAACACTTCGGGCGTTTATCGTGATCTAGGTGCAATTGGGCAAATGTAAGCGATTGAACACGTGCTGCTCCTCTTCGCCATGTCATCAGCAACGACGTTCGCACAGAGACACATCCGCTATTGCAGCTTCTCCCACCCTCGCATACGCGGCCACCAGCGATCCACATTCCGGCAATACTCTTCGTAGTCTGCCCCGAATTTCCCGCGCAGCGTCGGTTCTTCATAAAAGACCACGAACAGATGTATGCCGAGGGCAACTGCTACCACCGCAGCAATCACAGCTGGGTTGGTGTGCCCGAAAATCACCCACAGCCCAATCCACCCCGCTGCGAAACCCACGTACATGGGGTTCCGCACGTGGCGGTAGAAACCCACCACGACCAATCGTTGCGGCGGAACGATCGGGGCAGGTGTGCCGTGTCCCGTCCACCCGAAGTCCCAGACGCAACGCAGGGCAACCGCGAATCCCAACATCGACGGAAATGCAGCCAACCATCGCCAATGTGCTGCGCCCGCCATTTCCACGCGGAAACCGAGCCACTGCGGCAGCAGCCAGAACCACAAGGAGAAGAAAGCTGCTCCTACTGCCAGCGAGGCTACCGCCGTTGGCCATCGATGCCTGTGCGCGACCGCCGGAACGCTCCCAACATGTCCATCTGTCATAGGCCCTCCTGTTGCATCTACGATTCGCTACTCTGCGATTCCTGCGACTCGATTGAAGGATCCGATCAGGTACTTCCAGACAAAATAATAGACGATCAGCACAGCGGGAAACACCAGTGCCATGTGCACGTAGTGAATCTCCACCACGCCGAAATATACGAAACCGCGACTTGTAGTCTTGAGGAAACCGAGCCAACGCGCGAGGAAAAATCCCATCGGCGCGAGGATGAAGGGAAGAATCGCACCGTGAATCCCCAACGGCAAGTGCGTGCGTGAGCGCGAAGCCAGGTGCACCATGTTCCAGACACCGAACAGGTTGGGGATGATCGCCATGGGGAAAATGATCACTCGTTCCACGGGGATGGGGACGTTGTAGACAAAGCGCGCGATGCTGAACAGGGTCAGCGCAACCAGCAGAAACGGAGTCGGCACGGAGATTCCTGCCATGTAAGCGCGCAGGTATGGATGCCCATTCATAAAGCCTCCTTCTATAGGTGATACGCGAACAAGAGGATCAGTTGGGGGAAGAACAAAAACACGCTGGCGCTCAGGCCAATCAACGCCCAGTCGTACCATGGCACACGAGTCGGGCGAACGTCGAGCTTGCGCAACACCGCGGGCCACAGGTCGCGGCGGAGGTCAGTGTTCACCGGGGGAAACGATTGCTGAAGGGCTTCGCGAATCTGGCGATCGTCGTGTTCGGTCATTGTTCTTACCCTCATGTCCTTTCACTTATGTCCCCTCAATCAGGGCCTGACTCCAAGGTGGTTCAGTTGTTTGCGCAGGATGCGCACCGCGCGGAAGACACGCAGCTTCACCGCACCGACCGATGTCCCGAGCGCATCGGCAATTTTGTCGTAGGGCTGCTCTTCTACAAGTGCGAGCGTCGCCGCCACCTGCAGCTTGGCCGGCAGGCGGCGAAATGCTTGCTGGATCTTCTCCCGCGTCTCCCGCTGGAGGAGACGATCGGGTTGAGGCGCTCCGGCGGGTTCTGCGAGCAGACTCTGTTCCGGGCGTTTGCGCCGGAGATGGTCGAGCGCCTGGTTGGTGGCGATCCGCCGCGCCCAGCCGGCGAAGTTTCCGTCCGGCCGAAACTGCTGGCGCGCGCGGTAGATGCGCCACAGCGTCTCTACGGTCAGGTCCTCCGCGATGCCTGGGTCGCGCACGATGCGCACGATCCAGGCGTAGATGTCGCCCTGAAACTGCCGGACCAGTGTCTCAAAAGCGTCGATCTCGCCAAGCGCAAATCGCCGGAGCAGATCCATGGGCTTCTCTACTGTCTATTACGGGCCCGGAGCTGGTGGGTTACAAGTTTTTTCGGAGCTCGACGGAACGTGGGTGAGACCATGAAAAGTCGAGCGCTGATCGGATGGAAAAAGTGCCTATCTATGGGATATCGCAACTTCATTGCGACGTATCGCATTCCGAGTGGATCACGGGCAACCCTGAAATAATCCCAAGGTAAGGCTTGCCGACCATCCGGGAATGCATCCCCGGTTTGTGGACACTTCCGCGTTTGAACGAAGCCGCTGGTGCGGCGGACGCTTCGCGTGAGGTGAACAGAGATGTGATTGCCCGACTGTGAAGATAAGTTGTGGGTCACAAGGAGGCCCCTGTGACCCATCTTCGCAGAATGATGCTGGAGGAACTCCAGCGTCGTAATTACGCTAAGAGTACCGTAAAAGCCTACCTTCGGATCATCCAAGAATTCGCCAGCCATTTCCATGAACGGCCCGACAAGCTCGGTCCGCAACACCTGCGTCAGTATCAAGCCTACCTGTTTCAGGAGAAGAAGTTGGACGCCGGCACCGTGCAGCAGCATGTGGCCGCGCTCCGCTTCTTCTATATCAAGACTCTGAAGCGACGCTATCTGCTCGAAGATATTCGAGACCCAAACGGTATCGCAAACTCCCGGAGGTCTTGAGCTCGGAAGAAGTAGCGCAGCTCATCGACTCGGCCAGTAACCTCTTCCACTGCACGATGCTCATGACCCTGTACTCGACGGGTATCCGCCGCGCGGAACTGTGCCGCCTTAAGGTCACCGATATCGACAGCCAACGGATGATGGTTCACATTCGCCAAGGGAAAGGCGGACATGAGCGTGATATTCCCTTAAGCGAAAAGCTTCTGGAGACGCTCCGAGTCTACTGGCGCTGGATGAAGCCGAAGAACTATCTGTTTCCCGGCACGGTGAAGAACTGGCGAGCGGACGTTCCCGTCACTACCAAGGTTCCTTGGGAAGCTTGCCAACAGGCAGCGAAGCGCGCGGGGATCACCAAGCATATGTCGCCACACACGCTACGGCACAGTTACGCCACGCACCTGCTCGAAGCCGGCGCTGATCTGCGCAGGCGAATCCAAAACGCTTGAGCAAGCTTTTGCAACACCAAAAATGCAATGGTCGCAGAGCCGAAGGCATAGAAGATCGATCTCAGCGCACGTGCGTCCCTGACAGTCCATCCCGAATGACCGTAGCCGCCTTTGGCCTAGACAGAATGGTTTTGTAGAGGATGCCGCACGCGCCCGCGCGTGTGCGGTATCTTAACGCTACAGTTCAAATCCCAAATCGGAGACTACGGCTCAATGTCCGGTAAAGCGACTTACCAGGAGTTGGCCTGCCCAGGCGCAACCATAAGGGTCAGTTGCGTGCCGTGAGGACTTCTTCGAGAGAGTGGATGGTTGCTTCGCCTGGTTATACGCTTCATCGGCGGGCATGACAGGACGGTGCGCGTCACCGTGGTGGGAAGATTCTTTTCTGGAGAAAAGCAGACTGTCAACGGCTCAACATTTTGGGGTGGGGCCGGACATCTCAGTTGTGGCAGCTTGTTTGTAATTCAGCGCGTGGAATGGTTTGAGCCCCACACACTAGAAGTGATGGAGAAGGTAGTGATCCGTTTCCGGTTACTGGACTAGCCGGGAGATGCCTCATGAGTGACCATACTAATGAGATTGTTCTTGTCAGCTTTATATGATATCGGTAATATGACATTGCCGTTGAGAATACGGATATTAATTCCAATTCATGCTAAATGGTTGGCCTTATGCAGAAGAAAGCCAGAAGTTGCGGCAACCTCAGGTACGCTCTGCAAACATTGAAAAAATTGAATATTGTTTTTCGCGGCCCCTTCATAACTCCCCGCGGAGTCCATGTTTATGTCGTTGAGGACTGCGTCCTCACGGACATCGAAATTCTCGAATTGGGTGCCTCTGGGCGGCTCACGCTCAGTAACATAGAGAGTCTGCGTGCAACCCAACGAGTTGAGATGGCGATGGCAAAGTACAAATTGCCCCCTTGTTATTGAGTCGTCGAAGGAATCCCGACAATGAGGCACCGCTCCGTTGGATTAATATCAATTTTGAACACCCGCAAGAAGAAAGAGAGTATGCTGTTCATTCCCCTCGTCATTCTGATGTTGATTTTGTGCCTTGGAATCCTCTATCTTTTGATGAGGTAAGAATTTCTCTATAGGTTCATGCCATACCACCAGGGAAGCTCCTGTCAGCGCTGTGACCTTCGTTTCGGCTTTGAGAGCTTGCCAGCTATATGAAGCAGAAGGGTTCGATCTGCTTCACTGGTCTCACTCAGGGCTCGCCGCAACTTCGTGAAGAGTCGATGGCCCTTCCCTTTCGATGCCCAGTCTTCCTTCCCTTTGTCGGAATCAATTGGTTGCTCCGGCAATTCTTCTCCATCATAAAAAAGCTGATACAGCGGTATTTCTAACGCCTGGCAAATCTTTTCGCGAGTCTCGATCGCAGGGGTCGTGTGACCATTTTCCACACGGGAGATGTAGCACCGCAGCAGACCAGTGCGCTTTTCTATATCTCCCTGCGAGAGGTGTTTGGCTTCACGGAGAAGTCGGATTCGTTCAGGCAGGTACATATTGGACCTCCGACGTAAATAAGTATATAGGTGTCATACCCATGAGCTAGTATTAACTCTACTCTCTCTTAGTTTAAGTGGATACACATTTATTCACAGTTTTGCATAGAATGAACTGATTGACAGTTTGCAGATGTAGCTGTTTACTCCGCAGAGTGAAAAAGAAACCTGGGATCAGATTGAATCAGGTGCTTGCTGACCGTTACGGGAGATGGCTCGTTGCTGAGGGCTACGCTCCCGCGACCCGCTCTTATTACGCTAGTGCCGTAACATCCTTTCTTCAGTTTTTGAAAAACAAGTTGGCTACGAAAACGACGCAGGTGGACGTGCAGGAATATGTGTCCTCGTGCGCTGCGGGAGGATGTGCGCCATATAAACTTCGTGAAAGGCTGTACGCCTTGCGAATTTTCTTCGACTTTTTATGCCTCGGTGGATTGATGCGATGGAGTCCACCACGGCTGGTGAAAATGAGGCGATTGAAGCGCGAACTGCCCTACGCTTTGAATCGGGACGAAATCAAAAAGGTCTTCGCGGCGGCGAAATCACCTCGGGAGAAAGCGCTGGTGGAGACGTTTTATGGTACGGGGATCAGAAGCGGGGAGGCCTTGTCTGTGCAGGTGCGGGACATCGATTTTCGGCATCGCAAGTTCCGAGTGCAGGGGAAGAGAGGGATTGCTTCCGGGTGCTACGAGTGCTGGTCTCGCATCTTCATTTAATAAACAAAGATCGCGCTTTGAGGGTCCACAGAAGCAATGGCTTCAGACTTTTGTCGTCTGTATAGGAGTGTTGGTGTTGTTGGCGATTCCAAGTTTCCTTTCGGCAGTAGGTGTGAGTTGGTTGGCTCTCATGCTCAGTGTGTTGTTCTTTTTCGCATCTCGCGACCCGGTTCGCAATGTCGCGGTCGTGAATGCACTCATTGTGGTACTTTGCATCCTGGCGATAACACCGTTGCTATCGCTCTATACGCTGGACATCCGCCGACTCTATCCCAGCTACCTGATCTGGGGGCGGTCTCTAATCCGGCTGGGACTGGCAGCAGTGCTCTATTTCCTGCGACCGCGAGGGACCCCTGGAGGACAAGGCTACTAGGCAATTGGGGACTTGCGTTTTGCTTGGTCAGTTCATGACAAATTCCGGCAATCAGGATAGAGCTGGCTGTCAAAGGTCGGTTTCGGAAGCGGGATCTGGCGGCAAAAGTTGACTCGCTTTGGCGGCTTTCGGTGCGTCTGCACTCAAAGGGGTGCTGATTGACCCCAGCGGGACGTGCGTCTAGTATTCTCGGCAATAAGGATTCAAGATGGGGAGGAAGCCATGCCCCACTACAATTTTTCTTGTCGGGCCTGCAAGAAAGAGTTCTCGAAAGTTCTGACACTGGCGGAGTATGAGAAGGGCGGGATTGTCTGCCCGCACTGCAAAAGCAAGGACGTGGAGCAGCGGTGGGCAGCCTTCTATGCCGTGACCTCAAAGAAGAGCTAGGGGAGAGGTCTCGGCATTGTGCCCTACCTCGGACTTCCGAGCGGCCAGCGCCAGCTCATGATCGGAGAGCCGGTGGCAAGCGCGAGAGATCTCCAACGATACAAAGAATTGTTGCTGGACAAACAACGCGAGTTGTCGTCCGTCCAGGACGATGCTGAAACCAGGGTGCCAGCTTCAGGGGGCTTGGAAGGCGATCTAATTGACCAAGCCAATGCCGATGCGGAAGCGGAACTTCAGATCCGCTTACACCAAACAGATGCTCGTCTCTTACGAGCAATAGAAGAAGCACTCGGTCGGATCAGACAGGGCACATTCGGAGTGTGCCAGACATGCAAGCAACCTGTCTCTGAGGCTCGTCTGGAAGCAGTGCCTTGGACGCGGCTCTGCCGCGAATGCAAAGAACATGAGCACTCCGCCGCTTAACACCGGCAATATTGGTTTTGAACCACCGACGGGAATCGGCAATAGCACGGGGATTGTTCGCACTGAGTTTGGCCAGACGCAGTTTCCACAAGCAGCGAACAGCCCGCAACGCAAAATTTCCAGAGCTATTCTTCCTGTCGTCAATTACACGACCACAGAAAGGGCGGTATAATTTGCTTTCCTCAATTCCAATAGCGCGCAAGATGCCTATGCGTATTTCCTGTGCCACAAGCAGGTAGGCCTATGAAACACGACGCGTTCCTCAATTGCACCTCGAGAGTGCCGTATTGACAATTGCGAGAAACGGTGCACTATGACCCTTAGGGACCCAAAACCGCCGACTGCTCTCCCTCAGGAAACCGAAAATTGACGTCCCGCAGGAGGCCAAACATGAACGCCAAAATTCTGACATTTTCATCCGACGGTGATAAGACGCTTCTTGAATACGATCCGGCAACTGCTGACATGGAAGAAGTGAACGAGGTGATTGCCGAATATGAAGCCCAGACCGGCGCGCAGCCATTTGACATGGCGACCGGTGAACGCATCGAGAAAATCACGCGCGAGCAGAACGAAGTTTTGATGGTTCATCCCATCGCAGGCGGCTAACCGTGCGCTAGCAGCTGCCGACACCACTCGGCTGGCAGTGTGAGACTTCGTTGGTATTGGGCCGAATCGGATGCTGATGGTAGTTCATTTCCGCCACGGCGGTAGTTCTATGGCGCCCGCAATTCTATCTGTGATCGCGTTCCTCGCCCTGGTGGTGTGGAGGTTTGTGTTCGCTGGCCCGTACCACTGGCCTTTGGTTCGAGCAATTGCTCCCCGGCAACATCGACGCAACAGCATTTTAGAGGAGGGCCTCCACATCTCAGACCCGGGAGGTGTGGCCGCCATTGCGGGCAATCGCTTCGAGAACAGTTCGGCTAGTCTAGACCCCATCGACCGAACAGATCGCGCGAGAGCCTATTTGCGCCGCGTCGTCGCCCTCACCGGCGCCACGCAAATCGGTGATGAGTACGTTCTAGATGTCGGCACAACTAGATTCCATGTGCGCAATGGATATATCAGGCGGTTGCGAGTCGCAGCAGATCCCAAAAGCGCATACGAAGAAACGTGCTTTTATCCCGTGCACAATGGGATGCCGAAGGCGGAGGAAATTGCTACTGCACTGCTGCAGCTCGCGAACAATCCAGCGCTATTTGACAAGTGGGCCGTTCAGAACGGCCAGGCGTTTAAGGCGGACGGCCAGGTGTTCAGCCGTGCGCAGTGATCGGCTCGCGATGGGAATACAAACCAAATGCACGCCGGCCCAGCGCGCGGCAAAGTACTTGAAGCGCATAGCTGCGCTCACTGGAGCCGAGCAAGTTCGTGGTGATAGTTACTGGCTCAGAGCCGGGCGTAGGAACTTCCTAGTGGCCTATCAATCCGTACGTGTTATCTCAGGTCATGGCAAATCGACGTGCTTTTCTGTTGCGGCGAACCCGGACTTACCGAGCGCGGAAGTGATTGCATCTGCATTACTGCAACTGAAGAACAATCCGAGACTGTTTAAGAAATGGAGAAAACAGCCGGGATCTATTTTCAAGGAGAATGGGAAGATGTTTGGTGACGCATATCAGCGAATCAGAGATGAGACCTGAAAAGTTGCACGGCCGACTCTATACGCAAGATGTGCTTCTGCCTAAGGAGGTCCAATGTGGCGTAACAAGAAACCGGATACGCCGCAAGGTGCGGACCCGGAACCGAAAAATCTGCAAACGAATCAGCTGCTAAAGCCCGCTCCGGCGTCCCGGGAGGGAATAACCAAGACGGGCAGAGACGCGGTGGGTCCAACGGAAGCGATGGCGGACCGCGCGACAGCGCGGCTGGGGTCGAGCCTGCATGTGAAAGGGGAAATCTGGGGCAACGAGGACCTGTACATTGACGGAACTCTTGAAGGTCTGGTCCATCTCGATGAGCGGAAGCTGACGGTCGGAGCTACAGCAAAGTTGACGGCCGACATCATCGCTGGCGAGGTGATCGTGTACGGAAGCGTGAATGGTAACGTCCGTGGGAAGGGCAAGATCGAGATCAAGAAGGACGGTTCGGTGAACGGAGATTTGACGACGGCGCAGATCATCATCGAAGACGGAGCCTACTTCAAGGGCTCGATCGAGATCGAGAAGAGCGCCGAAAAGGAAGGCGACAAAAACGTTCTCTCGCGGACGGCATCCGCACCGGCCACGCCGGCGGCGAGCGCGGAGCCGAGGGTGTCTAATGACGAAGGAATGTTTAGGATCCGGCGGTCAGGCTAGGGACAACAGGTGGTTTGCTGAGTTCAGCCGCTCTCACCTCAGGTCTGGAGAGGCGGGTCCATAGTTCCTTTTGTGGTGCGGCGCGCGATGATTTTGCTATTGCACAGGGCGAAAGGAGACGCCCATGAGCATATCCACACGTCTGAAGGGTTTGCTTGACGACAACCAAATCCCTTACTCCGTAATGACGCACGCCACGGCCTATACGGCGCAGGGTGCAGCCGCTACCTTGCAGATCTCTGGAAAAGAGCTTGCCAAGAGTGTCGTTTTGTGGACAGGCGAAGAAATGATTCTGGCTGTCCTACCGGCGCCGAATCACGTGAGACTCGATAAGCTGGCTGCCGAGGTGGGAAAGTCTGTGCGACTGGCTACCGAGCAGGAATTCAGCAGTCTCTTCCACGATTGCGAGCTGGGAGCCATGCCGCCTTTCGGCTCTCTTTACAATCTGGCCGTGTACGTAGATGAGTCGCTGGCCGCCGATGAGGCGATTGTCTTCAACACCGGGACGCATCGCGACGCGATTCGCATGCGGTACGACGACTTTGTTCGTCTGGCGAAGCCCACGGTCTGTTCATTCGCTCAGAGAGGGTGACGCAAACGATCTCACGTGTTTTTCTTGGCGGTTTGTGTAGCGAGGGGCTTCAGCTCCCCGTCCTTCGGTTGGAGGAATAAAGCTGGCAAGCGTCGGTGGGGTTGCTATCCGGGTCTACTGCGTAAATCTGGTCATTCACCGCGTTATACGCAGCAGCACCCACCCCTTATAGAGGCTGATACGGCCAACGTAAGGAGGTGAGCGGTGTCCTACATAATAGCCGAACCCTGTATCGGGACGAAAGACACTGCCTGTGTGGATGTGTGCCCGGTGGATTGTATCCATCCGGCAAAGGGCCGCACCTATGACGATGGCCGCCCAACGTTCGATGAAGTGCCTCAACTGTACATCGATCCCACTGAGTGCATTGACTGCGGGGCCTGTGTTCCGGTCTGTCCAGTGACGGCAATTTTCGTGCTGGATGATCTGCCGGAGAAATGGCACGCGTACATCGAGACCAACAAGAATTACGTTGACGGCGGTAAATTTCAGCCCGACAAGTATCAGAAGGCAAGTAGCTGACGGCCGCCTCGGCACGACACCTGGCACGCATGAGCACGCTGCGCGAAATCGTTCATGAAAACGTTCACGAGGGCGAACTGTACGAAAAGCTCGAGCGCAACTGGGTGCGGTGTTTTGCCTGCGGGCACTGTTGCAAGATCCCAGACGGCCAATCCGGGGTTTGTAAGGTTCGCTACAACCAGGGTGGAACCCTGTTTGTGCCCTGGGGCTATGTCGGCGGCGTCCAATACGACCCCGTAGAGAAAAAACCCTTCTTCCATGCTCATCCGGGGGCACTCGCTTACAGCTTCGGCATGCTAGGCTGTGATCTTCACTGCGCCTACTGCCAGAATTGGGTGACCTCGCAAGCCCTAGGCGACCCCGCTGCCGTTGTCGGCCCGATGCGCGTCACGCCCGCAGAACTTGTTCTTGACGCCCTTCGCCAGAGAAGCAGGGTCATCGTCAGCACGTATAACGAGCCGCTGATCACGAGCGAATGGGCCCAAGCGGTTTTCAAAGAAGCGCGCGCGGCTGGATTGGTGACCGGCTTCGTTTCCAACGGAAACGGTACCCCGCAGGTCCTCGAATACGCTCGGCCGTGGGTTGATCTTTACAAGGTGGACCTGAAGAGTTTTGATGATCGCCACTATCGACAGCTCGGCGGGCGCTTACAGCCCATCCTGGATACCATTCGACAGTTGCACGAGATGGGCTTCTGGCTGGAGATCGTTACCCTGGTGATTCCCGGGTTTAACGACTCCAACGACGAACTGACTCGACTGGCCGAGTTTCTAGCGGGCGTGTCTCGGGATATTCCTTGGCATGTAACAGCCTTTCACAAAGATTACAAAATGACCGATCCAGAGAATACCAGCGCCGAGACGCTGATCCGGGCAGCAGAGATCGGCAAGAAGGCAGGCTTGCGTTACGTCTATGCCGGGAACTTGCCAGGCATGGTCGGCGACTGGGAGAACACCCGATGCCCGAAGTGCCGGCAACTTCTCATCGAGCGTAACGGGTATCTCATCACGGGTTACCGTCTCACTCCTCAGGGTTGCTGCCCTTCCTGCGGTGCCAGCATTCCCGGACGGTGGGATCCTGCGTTTCGACAACAGATTACGGCCCGTCCCTTTGTTCCGCTCATGCGGTCTCAATCAGATTTGTTCGGGCTCGACTTCTAAGAAGTCCAGGTTATTTCCTGGGTCTCAGGTTTCAACAATTCGTCGAGATACTGAACGAACCTGGCAGCCTTAGTGGATTGGTTGGGCAAATGACAGCTCGTGGCCGTCTGGATCGTGTAGATGGAAGTACCTCTCACCCCACGCTGCATCTCGGGGCCTTGCGGGACCGAATTCCTTTTCTTTTATATGAGTCCAAAACCGATCTACATCTTCGACATAGAAAATTATCCGCCCCCAAGCTGGAGTCACACTGCCCTTCTCTAGGTTCAGAATCGTATCTTTCGCGCGGAGCGTCTGAAGGGAAGAAAAGTAAGCGTTTTCACCGCCGCAGAGAACCTTCAGGCCTAACAGCGTGTTATAGAAACGCATTGATCTTGCCATATCATTGACTTTGATCGTGATTGCAGAGATTTTTTCTACGTTCATGTCTCCCTCCTCGCACCATCTGTTATTCAACAAGTGCCGGATTCTTCTGCAAAGGCGGGTTGACGCAGAGCGCGGAGTTCAGGATTTGTACAGCCGGTCGATCTTTGCGGCCAGGATGAAATCGCTCTCCGTCAGGCCGTTGATCTTGTGCGTCCAGATCGTGATCCCGACTTTTCCCCAGGCAAGGAGGAGGTCCGGGTGGTGCCCTTGCTCCTCCGCAAGCTCGCCTACGCGGTTTACGAACTTGAGGGCTTCGCGAAAGTCGGGAAACGTGAAGGTCTTCGCAAGGTGGTGTTCTTGGATGACGTTCCAGCCGTCCACCTGCTTTTCGAGGGCGGCAAGCTCCGCACCCTTGAGCGGTGGGACGCCGCCACGGCATGGGACACAGGCTTTGGTTGCTAGGTCGGAGATCACAACCGCTATTCTAGCACTGAGAGTGCCATGCTCAGGACGGGAGTCCTGGCATCCGAAGAGTCGTTCGGAAAAGGTTTCGACGTAATTCCCAAGGTTCGAACTTGCGGGCTCTTGAACCGGGGCCGTGACCTGGTCTAAGCTTTGCTTTGGTCTGGGGGTGAGGAGGCACAGGTTTTTTACCGTTTCCTCTGTCCTGGGTTCGGCCGAAGGCGAACGGTGACAGGCCGGGCCACGTTTCTCACCCCGTCAAGACCTTGGGCGCGACCCGAAGCGGTGTGACCAGAATGGTCCTCAAAGACGTGCCTGGCATGGTCTGCGCGGGCATGGTGATCGGAGCGCTCCTCGCATTCTGGGGTAAAAGCTTTGCAGCGAGTTTGATCGGAGACCTACCGGTAGAAAATGTCATTCCGATTCTGTTCGGCGCATTTTGCCGCTTTCGGTGCAGGCTCTATATAACTTCCGGATGGCCGACCATCCGGGAGTTGATCGGTTCAGTCAAGACTACCGCGCTAAAGAGGACTTATCGAGGAGAGATGGCTGCCTCGGCCAGTGCGAGCACTTCAAGGTTCAGCGTAAACGGAAGAAGCTGGTGCCGGAGACGATTTGCTTGACAAGGAAAATGCGCAGGCATATGTTCAGCGCACGTTGGCCGGAACCGAGGCGCGAGTCCCTTCTTCCCGGTTACCCATAGACTAGACATCGAATCCCCCGCATCCATCCGCGTAATGCGCGTTTGAGTGACGAGGAGCGACTTTCAAAAGCTGCGCGTCGTTCGGCTTGTCGGCCATTTGAGGAGGAAACCATGTTGAGACGAATCTTGGGCCTGCTCGTTGTGGTGGTGGCGGTCTTTACTGCGCCTGCAGCTCTTTCGCAGATGGAGCAAGCGCAGCCGGTCTACACCTACGTAAGCCAATTCCAGGTCCCGCGGGCGAATTGGACGCAATTCGCCGAGGACAATGACAAGACGACCGTTCCCATCTTGGAACGGCTCATGGCCGACGGGACCATCGTTGGCTGGTCGACCTTTGAGACCC
>WNEZ01000655.1_pt1 | contig 34757 bp, 28 predicted proteins | sample 5400521 | NCBI WGS metagenome assembly WNEZ01 (sample SAMN13153339, study PRJNA577476) | soil metagenome | isolation source: 120 cm saprolite under Douglas fir tree site 2 hole 1 replicate 1 | place: USA:California | collected 2015-04-18 | reverse complement strand
TAGTGGCGGTGGCAGCGGTGATCCTGGCGGTTGGCTGGACTATCTATAAGCTACCTGGTGCACTGCTTGTTCTGGCCGTCCTGTTTATTGGGGCAGCGATTATATTCGCGAAAAATGTCAACCGCGATCAGGCGATTACTATGTTGCTGGCTATCGCTGTTGGAGTCGCCACTATTGACTACGTGAGCTGGCGTTTTGTCGTGACGAACTGGCCTGGCTGGTGGCTTTCTGTGCCGCTCCTGTTCGCGGAGACTCTGGGGGCGCTCCATACACTTGGTTTTCAATTTACTGTCTGGCCCTGGTCGCCACCGGAGATTGAGCAGAGTGAAGATCCGACGCGGCACCCGATTTTCGTCTTTATCCCCACTGTCAACGAGGGCGTCGCGATTCTCAGACCGACGTTGGAAGGAATCATTGCCGCTCGCGATAAGTACCTGGCGCAGTATCCTCATGGGCAAGTGACGATCGTTGTCTGTAACGATGGTCGTGTGGCGAAGGCGGAGAACTGGGAGGAGACAGAAATTCTGGCGAAGGAACTGGATGTCTGTTGTGTGACCCGGACCAAACGTGGTGGAGCGAAGGCAGGAAATATTGAAAATGCACGCCAGGAACTTCAAGCTACAGGTGATGCGCTGCTGGTCATCTTTGATGCCGACCAGGTCGCAAAACCAGATTTCCTGCTCAAAACCATTCCGCCTTTTCGTGATACAAAGATGGGCTGGGTACAGACAGGGCAATATTACGCGAACCTGGACAATCCGGTATCCCGTTGGGCAGATGACCAGCAATCCATGTTTTATAACTTGCTATGTCCGGGAAAGGCGGCTCTCAATGCAGCGTTTATCTGTGGGACAAATGTGGTTATTCGTGCCGCTGCGCTGGACGAGATCGGTGGCTTGCCGCAAGATTCGGTGACAGAGGATTTTGCCGCCTCTATTGCCCTGCATCCATCCTGGCGAAGTATCTATTTAACAGATGTTCTCGCCACGGGCCTGGGGCCGCTGGATGTGCCATCATTCCTCAAGCAACAGGGCCGTTGGGCGATGGGCACGTTGGGTGTGTTTCGCACCCATTGGCGTGAAATCTTTCTCCCGAAGAAACATGGCTTGCGGATTGGGCAACGGGTCCAGTACTTCCTGGCCTGTACGCATTATCTGTGTGGTCTGCGTGATCTGATCTACCTGGTTAGCCCAATTCTCTTCATCTTTACGGGTATTCCGGCTGTGCGCAGCGCTTATTTGAGCGATTACCTCTGGCATTTCATCCCATACGGTCTGCTCAGCGCTACCGCGATGTGGTATTCTTCGCGTAGCCTTACCGGATTGCGCGGTATCATCATCGGCTTTGGCAGTTTTCCCGCGTTGATCGGAAGTCTGCTCTCCGTCATCTTACAACGCAAAGTCGGCTTTGCTGTGACATCGAAACGGCGTGGTGGAAGGCGTTCGCTCAGTTACTTGTGGGTGTACTGCTTCTTCTTGTTGCTCTGTGTTGTCAGTCTGTTCTGGGTGACCCAGTTCAAAGGTCAGCAACAAACGGCTCTCTTCATCAGCGTGATGTGGGTGGTCTACTCAATGCTGATGCTGGGTAGTTTCCTCTGGCTGAACTACAAAGATATACGCTTTCAATTGGCCGTGCAGCGTTCTGGGGCGACTGATGAGACTATTGCCGACCAGCCATATCCTTCGAAGTTATTGAAGCGCAAACATGGACTGAATCCGGTGTGGAGTCTGGGGTTGGCCGCGTTGGTAGCCGGTCCCATCCTTGCGAGTGGCTCTCTGGGCTCTCTGACGATTTTCGCTAGCGACCAGTCCACACCGTTTGTGATCAGCCAGGAGAAGATAGCTGCGCCATACTTTGGCGTATCGTTTCCGGTTCAGTTGTTAAGGAACCGACCGCCAGTGTTGGAGCGAGATCTCGACACTCAGTTTTCAATTATTGGGCGCACACAAGATATCCATGATCAGTTTGATACACCCTGGGCAGACAAGCTAGCGGCACAGCATGCACGCCCCTGGATCACGCTCCAATTCGGGGTGTTCGGCCCTAATAATAAGCCGCCACTCGATGCCAATTTGCCTGCGATTATTAACGGACTCCATGATCAGGAGATTAGACGCTGGGCCGAGGATATTCGCGATTATGGCAAACCAGTCTATCTGACGATCTTTCAGCATGCCGATCGTAACTGGTCATTATCATCGGGTGTCGCCAATGGTGGTATTCCGCAAGATGTACCGAAGGCCTGGATGCATGTGCAGTCCGTTTTTCGTGCTGTTGGAGCGAACAACGTGGCCTGGGTCTGGGCTCCGGCTGATCCTATCAATGACCAGGTATATGCACCGCCAGCATCAACCATCGATGCCGTCCTCCAAAGTTTTATTAATTATCCTGGGACAAAATGGGGTGATCCTGAGACGGTATTGCAAAATCTGGTGCAGCGCTATCCTACGAAGCCGCTCTTTGTGGAGGCCAGTGCCGACGGACCGGCGGCGCAAAAGGCCGCGTGGCTGACAAAACTTGGGCAGGCAGTCAATGATGTTCCTCAAGTTTATGCCCTGCTCTATCACGAAGGTGGACCTGGATTGAAGCTTACCAGCGAGCAAATTGAGAGTTGGTCACTCGCATCTGACCCTGATTCGCTGGCAGTCATGCGGCGTATCGTGGTCAGCCTGCGCAAAAAAGCTATTGCTCTTAGGTACGAAATAAAAGAACGCGAAAAGCGAGGATGAAATCGTGATCGAGACCTCTTCACCTCAGCAATCGGTTGAGACGAAAACAATAACGCGCAAGCGCCAGTTGACTGACCTAACGATGTCGCGCTGGTCATTGCCTCTGATTCTGGCCTTCCAGGCTCTGCTTTCCTGGATACTGTTAAAGAATACCGCCTTTCAGGATGAGGCGCTTTATGTCCATGCCGGGGAGCAGATCTGGCAACACTGGTTGAATGGGCTGCCGTTGGTGGATCCCTATAGTTACTATTTTTCGGGCTATCCGTATGTCTACCCGATTATCGGTGGTGCGCTCGACATGGTGGGGGGACTTGAGCTAGTGCGGTCCTTTAGCCTGGTCTGCATGTTGATTACGACGGCCTGTGGCTATTATGTGACGAAGCAGCTTTTTGATCAGAAGAGCGCCGTCTTTGCCGCTATTTTCTTGGTGTGTCAAGGGCCGGTGCTGTTTTTAGGTCGCCTGTCGACCTATGATCCCCTCTGCCTGTGCCTGCTAGCTGTGGGGACGGCCCTGGCCGTGAAAGCGAGCCAGGCACAGCGACCCTGGTGGGCTCTGGGTCTCGGTCCATTGCTGGTGCTGGCGTTTTTCGCGAAATATGCGGCCTTGCTGTTTATCCCCTCGATCCTTGCCACCCTCGCGTTGTGTACCTTGCTCAGGCAGGGATGGGGAAGCATGCTGGTGCGTGGGACGCTGGCAGTGCTGTCCCTAGGTGTGGTAGGAACGCTGGCGGCTATGGCTGTGATCCATTTTGATCCGAATATACTTCATGCGCTCGTGCGTTCAACGATCAACCGTGTTGTCAATGTGGAGCACTCACGCCTAGGGTTAGCCGAACATGTTGTCGAGATGGCCGGATTATCGTTTGCAGTGGGGCTGGTTGGCCTTATCTTTGCGCGCAAAAAACATCTGTTGATTGCGCTCTTATTGCTTGGCTCGGCACTGCTCGTACCCGCCTATCACATCTACAAAGCCGAGCTGATCTCTCTGGATAAGCACCTGGGGTTCAGTATGTTCTTTGTGATGCCTGTAGCAGGGTATGCGTTGGCATCTCTCTCCGGCTTCCGGCGGGCGTTCTTGCCTGGACGCTACTGGTTATCTGGCGTGGCGATCTGCCTGATCCTGTTCCTGGTCGGGGCACAAGAAGCGCAGGATATGTACTCGAACTGGCCATCCACCACCGAACTTATGTATGTGTTTAATACGCAGGTGCGTCCCGCCAGTGGTCGCTACCTGGCGGAACAAGTTGAGGTAGCGCGCTATTACTTACAGGGTGATACGTATACCTGGCAATGGTCCGGCCTCGACTTTTTTGAATATACTGATAAGCAGGGACACTACTACGTTGGCAATGATGCCTATGTTAAGGCCATTAACGATGGCTACTTCGCCCTGATCCAGTTGAATTATGGATATGACCTCCAGACCGCCATTCTCATTTCCCAGGCTATCGAGCAAAGCAAAAAATACAAACTCATCGATAAAATCCCCTATCAGAACTATTATGGGACTGGTTACTTCTGGGTATGGCGTAAGCTTTGACGTGTTTCTTTCATCCTTTGCAGGCCTTGCTGGCGCACTTACACGTCGTCGTTAATTTGGGCGAAACTTAGGTAGTCTAAACGTCAATTTTTATATCCTCGGCATAAATTGACGTTTATGCATCTCGTATCTTTCGGGCATGGAATGCATAACCAGCAGTGTATGTTTGCTCAGTATCCAGAACTTTGTCCAGCCAGGCGAGTACCCTGACCGGTACGACCCGCACCGCCAGCATCAGCCAGGCAAATATTGGAAGAAATATCAGGCAATAGATGAAGAGGCGTTTCACATTTTTCTGCGGTCTCAGTGGAATATCCCAGCGACGAAATGTATGCACGATGCTTGCGATCCATCCCCCTCGTGGCGTTACAAAAACCACATCGAACCCTGCTGCCTGGAGGAGCTGACGTAACGCATAGGGGGTGTAGCGGTAAAAATCATAGGGTGCTTCATGCATAGGATAGACAAAGGGCACGGTGGCAAAGAGTTGCCCCCCGTTTTTCAGCACGCGATTGAACTCCGCGAGTACCTCCTGAGGGTTAGGAACATGTTCCAATACTATGGATCGCGACGCTTAACGGCCAATTGCGGCGCGAGGGCTTCCAGGTCAACCGCAAGTACGTCCAGCGGTTGATGCGGGAACTGGGGGTGCAAGGGCACCGGTCTGCGAAAAAACGGCAGACAACCCCCAGTGAGCACGACTTCCCGCGCTCTCCGAACCTGGTCGAGCAGCTGGAGATTGTGCATCCCGAGCAAGTCTGGGTGGGTGACATCACCTACATTGGGCTGCGTGTAGAGTGTGTTTATCTAGCGGTGCTCATGGATGTCTTCACGCGCTGTATTCATGACTGGCACCTGGGGAACAGTCTCGATCAGAGCCTGACCTTGCGCGTGCTGGAGCGGGCACTGGCTCAGTACACGTCAGAATTCACCACTCCGAGGAAGCGCGTCCAGTATGCGGCCACTGCCTAGTTTGAAAGCCAATGGAGGTAGGAGCAGTCAGGTCAGCCCGATTTGAACTAACAACGACACATGTTGTGTCCATTCTAATGGGGCAGTATAATTTGTATATCCAATAATTTAGGAGCGATCAAAGTATGATAAAACATGAAGAGGCGTTTGATCCTCGGCATTACTGGGAACAGCGCTTGCAGGCGCATCCCGATATCACAGGAGTTGGCTATTTAGGTCTCTCGTCCAAATTTGTGGAGCAACAGTACCACGCACGTATGCGTCAGGTCGAATTGGCATTGCGTCACTTTGGGCTTGCTGATCTCGAAGGGCGTTCCGTTCTCGACATCGGGTCGGGTACTGGCATCTGGTTGGACTTTTGGCATCAGCACGGAGCGGCTCGCGTAGTAGGTATGGATTTCGCCCAGCCCAGCGTTGATATACTAAAAACACGATTCCCCGATGATCTGATTGTCCATACCGATGTGAGTGTAGCGCCACTGCCACTCCCCAATAAAATGCATTTCGATGTCATCTCTGCCTTCGACGTGTTCCTGCACATTGTTGATCCCGAAGGTTTTCGGCGTACCATTGCTAATTTGGCATATCACTGTGGACTAGGCGGCTGGTTAATTATCTCCGATGCGATTATACTGGGTCAGGGATACGTGCCGAATCGTTCCTATACAGTACATCGCAAAGTGCGTACCGTAACGGAATATCGGGAAGTGCTGGCGGCATATGGGTTTGCTATCGACTCGATATTCCCAACGACCGTTCTTCTCAACAACCCGCTTGAGGCACCAAACTATCTGACTTTTATGGCTCTCTTAGTATGGTGGAGGGCAACTGGACTGTGGGGACGCTACAATCTTTTTACCAGATTAGTAGGGCCAGGAGCGTTTAAAATAGATCAACTTGCCTGCCGTCTCTGCTCCAAAGGACAATCTCCCACATCCAAATTGATATTTGCCCGAAAGCTAGAATGAACCTGTATGCGTGACTGCAAATTGATGTAAAGCACAGGTTGTCTTAGAGGTCTAACGGGAGTCAGAAGTGCCGGTGAGGCCTGCCACCACTCTCAGCTGAAACCGGATATCCTGTCTAGATGGAAGACCCAGTTTCTGGAACGAGCAGCCAGCATTTTTGTAAGAGAAGAGAAGAGCAATTCTGCTTTGGCACGTGTGGCTGAACTGGAGTAGTTAGTGGGGCGTTTGACTGAGGTCAGTTGGAGGTGGCAAAACAAGCCGCCAGTCTCTTGCAGGCCCATCTGAGTTGCGCAATTCGTGGGAATATGAGGATGACACTGACGCGGTCAGACAACTGGGAAGGTTACTCGATAAGGTCTATATGCACAGGCGCATTCATTCTGCCTTGAGGTATCTCACTCCTAGTGAGTTTGAGCAGCAATAGCTTGGGCAACAAGCAGGTCAATCAGCCATGGATTGACGAAGTCCTGGCAGATTTGTGTCCAACTTTTTGGATCCAGTACATGTTTCCGTATCTGCACCATGCTTGCTTGCTTCCACCTTCGTCACGCTTCTCTCTTTGTCCAAATTCCTGGTTCCATTATACCTTAGAATGGCATTCTAATTTTAAGCAAGTATTTTATTCTGCCTAGAACTTTTTCAGAGTACCTTACGGGGGCATCCAAAATACGCTCATGCAATCCGTAAGTTCCGTTGACGACATCCCAGCCTTGGCGGACTAAGTGCTGCAAGAACTCTGTCTTGAGATTTTTTAGCTCTACCCATTGGTTTTTACCATCTTCTATTAATTTAATTTCCGCCTTGCTTTTGTATAACTTCCAGCCTAGTACATGGCTAGCGTAGTAGGATAGCCAAAGGTCTTCTATAAACCAATACTTCTTTGGGCACTGGAAGAGCTCTTTTTCTTTGAAGATTGTCGTGTCGCAAATTGCGCCACCAGTCCCACAATAGTCCGCTTCTTCTCCAGCCTTCAGCCTCTGTCTATAAAAATAATCTTCTTTAGTTTTAAACTTAAAAGCGTGAAAGGAACGAATAGTTCGGGGCTCAAATTCCTTAATAAGTGTACTGATGGCATTGTTATTTAAAATCACATCATCATCTATAAAAATGACGAAGGAATAGCGTGAACTAATACGCCGAGCGAAGTAAAATCTTCCGAATCCACCAATATTATGCCCGCTATGATGTACGGTAACCTTTAATTTTGGGTACAGTTTGATAGTCGCGTCTATAAGCTCTCGACCCTCGGGGTTATTGTTCCAAATTAAAACTTCTACCGTGCAGTCTGTCTGCATTATCAATTGACTTAAAGTGGAACCTAGTCGATCAAGTCGCCTATAAGTACAGATTACTACTGGTACGGTTTTTTCTAGCATACTTGGTATTTTATCTCTTTTCTTCAAAAGAAGAACGACATTTTGCTCATTAAGTTTCAAGCGCCATGACAACATAAGTGTCAGAGAAGAGACGGAAGAACCGCTTCCCAGGATGCACTACAATCGTATAAGACCCTAGATACGCTGTGGCATACTTTTACGGTCCCTGGTTGAGACCTTTCCAAGCAATACCAGGCATCCGCCATAGAGAACAGTAGAGCCAATATATATAGTACACACTCCATATATCGTCTGATGCTGTGCCAGAAAACTGCTACCTGCATACATAGCAATACCAACTAGCAGCGCTATCGCGAATATATGTATCTCAAAAGGAATGGGATAAACGCGCTGATTCACAACGTACATGATCAGCGCAAGAAACACGTAAGCAATGAGCGTCGATAGAGCAGCTCCCATTGAGCCGTAAAGAGGAATCAAGACAAGGTTGCATCCAACATTGATCAGAGCCGCGAGCGTCATAGCAAGAGAGCCGAACCATGTTTTTCGCCGCACGCCTACTCCAATAGTAAAGATGTAATACACTCCGTAAAATATCATCGATACAGAGATGATAGGAATAAGTGGTGCTGCCGAATGATATGAGGGAGGGAAAAATAGGTCAAGTACGGCAACGGCGATGAGCGCAAGAGCAAAAGCAACCAGGAGCAAGGCCATACTAAACCAACGGAATACTAGCTGAAAGACCTGTGGCGCATCTTTCTGTTTGGCAATAGCAAACATGGCTGTGGGCCAGGCCAATATAAATGGCGATAAGAGTACGATGCTCAATACCGCGCCCAGGCTATAGGCCACACCATAGCTTGCAGTCTGAGCCAGCGATCCAAGACGACTAAGCAAGTAGCGGTCTGAAAGCTGCAGCACCCAGAATGACACGCCGTTAAAGACCAGGGGAATTCCAAAGGACAACAGATTCTGAGCGATATTCAGGCGGGAAGCCAAGCCTGCCCGGAGAAGAATGAGAGGTAATGTGCAGATCACAACAACTGCATAGCCTGCTCCTGTTGCAAGAAGTGCACCATTTATCCCCATATGCGCGGCTCCTACCAGGATAACATTCCCCCCAAGGGTAACGAGTAAATTGAGAATTGACAACATCGAAAAGAACATCGCTCGCTTTTCAGCACGTAACCAGGCGAATCCTGGCAAGGAGAGATTTTGCATGAGAACAACAAGGGCAGCAATCTTTATAGGGGTACCAAAAGAGGAGTTGGCAAGTAAAAGGCTTGCTAACCACGGAGCTGTCATTGCAACAAGAAGCGTTATAGGTAGAGAGGTAAGAGATAACAGCACGACGGTTGTTGAGAGCACTCCTAGCCGATCTCGTCGCGATTCATAATCATAATTGTAGGCACGAAATACAGAAGTGCTAAGTCCCAGCTGGGTTATCCCAGTCATCAAGGCAATGGCAGTATTTAGAACAACAAGCGCACCAAAATCAGAGTGTGAAAGTGAGTGCGTCAAAAATGGTGCGAGGACAAGAGAGACAAGCGGCGATGCCACTGAGGCTATAGCATAGATGCCTGAACTTTTGACAAGATCGCGAATAAGTGCAGCATAGTCTTGCGCTCCCAAGATCTGTGTTCCTGCTTTTATTACTTTCTGCATAACGAGCGTAGGCAGATCAGCAATGTCGCTGGTTTGTCGCAAATGAGCATCATCGATCTCAGCTGTAAATTCATCTCCCATTTTCATAGTCATTGGAACCTTACTTCCTCGTCACGTCAGCAGGATGCATGCCTAAAAGTCAGTACCCGTTGATAGCCACTTAAGCTTCCCCGATCAGGTTGTAGCAACCAACAAAACTCCCAGCTCCTGTGGCTGCAAGATTAACAGCTACCATATCATCGAGAAAGGTGAAATCCGTTTTTCAGCGCTCTCTCGTTGAAATACATCATGCATCATATCTATCTTCCAAATCTGCATAAAATAGGCTTATGAGGTGCTGTACGTTCTGTTGAGCAGGTAAGCGATCTTTGGTTGATTTGAGCGTTGACAACGATCCACCAAACTTGTCCACCAGTACGCGAATCCAAGAACCGAGGTGACGGTCGTTATGCCAATTAATGAACTGGTATTGAGTAATATGACCCAATTAGTTTTGACCCACTGAAACAGTAATGCTCTCACCGTTCTTAAATTCCTCCCGGAACTAGTTTTAACCCCCTTTCGACTAGGGAAGAAGAGTGCCAGGAATGGACTGTGCTCACGGGAAAGGTCCTTTCTTGTGGTTTCCCTATCAACGGTACTTCACCAGTGCCTTGGCAAGCTCAGGAGAGATCCGGCCTTTTTGTACCAGCATATACATTGTTCCTGCAATCATCAACCCGATATGTAGTATATCCAGGAGGGGGAAGATGATGCCTCGCCAGTCACGCGCCTTGATCACACTCAGCATGCTGAACAGAAACAGTGCCAGCACCGGCGCTATACCAAGTTCAGGCAGGGCTGCGATCCTGTGCATACTGACCAGGACGATAGCAGCGGCAATGAGAGCAATGAGACAGGTAACGGTACCGCAAGCTTTCAGCAGGAAAGGTTTGGTAAATCCACTTGTGGGATGCGCCTGGTGAAAGGCCATCACAGCGATGCCTGCTGAAAAGTGCTTTACCAGTCGGAACTTTCGCTGATGCAGCCGGTGCACGTATAATGTATCGGTACAGAGAATCGTTGCTCCCCCGCACGCCATTTCGCAGGCAAGATGGTAATCTTCCATTCCGTAGGGGCAGGTGAGCGGCCACCGATCCTGAATACGCTCAAACACGGTTCGAGAAAAGAGCAGATTGGCCGTAATTGGAGGGCTCTTAGCCGTGCCCAAGTTAGCCTTTGAGAGCACAGACTTTACTCCATAGCGGGGCCATTCCGAGAAAAGTGAGCCATCCTGGTATACCCCGCGAAGCGTACGGTCGTTTAAGTGGCGACGACTGATCCCCCCGACCCCATCGACTTGCTGCGTATCGATGACGCGGATAGCCGTCGATAGCCAGTCGGCCGGAGCCTCGACCTGGCTGTCAATCAACGCGATGATCTCTGCGCCAGTCTGTAGTGCGAAGGAGCTCCCGTAATAGCGTTTCACGTTCGCATCACGTCCAAGCCAGCTTATCGGTCGCTGTAGCTGGATGCACTGAATACTGGGATGATTGATAAGATCTCCCAGTCCTTCCCAGCTCGCATCCTGATCAGGGGTATTGCCAACCAGGGTAATGGTGAAGGCTCCCTGGTAATCCTGGGCAAGCAGAGACTGGACGCACTGGCGGATGGTGCGTTGTGAATCGCGCAGCGGAATGACAATCCCCACAGGTGGAAGATATGTGCTCTGTTGTGTTCTTGATCCTATCAGGGAGTCTTGCCGTTGTGGAGCCACGAAGACAAACTGGCCATTAGCGACGTAGTTGATGATTGCCGCGACCACAACTCCAGTCACAGTTGCCAGTAAGTAGTGTACACCAATGGAGATGAGCAGTGCAAAGAGCAATTGATTGAATGGAATTGTGACAATCTTTGTCGCGTGAAACTTGAGCCAATGTGAATGAAAAGCACCCTTACGGTCGCGCCAGTTCACCCAGCGGTTCAGCCAAAAGTTAGCCTCAATACTGGCAATAGTCTGGATGAAATAGGCAATGTGCTCTTCAACGTGGCAATAATGCACCAGCCCATAGAGAAGCGCTATACCACCAAGCATCACTCCCAGGCCAACCAACCCAAAGCCGAATATGCGCTGCTGCACTAGCTGGAAAAGACGTTCCGGTATCTTCCTCTTCCGTGGGCGAGATACTGGTAGGGAAAGGGTATCACACGCTGCCCAACTATCTCTCGTGGGGGAAATTGGTGTACGATATGAAAGATGGTGGAGCGATGGCGTCGAAAGTATACCTACATCATCACTATCCAACGTTTCTGGAACGGTTGTGACAGGGAATGTCTTGGATAGCAAGTAGCGTCGATCAAGGATATCGTGAGGGGCAGCACGTGTGGAAGCACATTGCTCATCATATCCCATAACAGTAGCCGCATCATTCGCCGGTACGGGACGACCTCTAACCATACCAATCGTTGGATCTTTGAAAGGGGCGCGCAGATACTGTAGAGCCAGAGCCTCGGGAAGAAGATCAGCGCCAACTACTACCACGAGCGGGCTGGTAGCCTGTTTGAGAAACAGGTTGATGGCAGAGGCTTTGCCTTCGCGCTTCTCCTGGATACACAATCGTACTCGCGGCTCTAGGAGCGCAATTTCAGCTACAGTCGGCACAGTGCGATCAGTGCACCCACTGGCAACGACGATGATCTCCGCGATGTGCACAGATGGAGCTTGTTGTTCGAGAACAGCGCGGATGGTGCGGCCGATATTGGCTTCTTCATTATGGGCCATAATGCCTACGCTGCAACTGATATATTCGTCACCTTGCTCTGCCTGCCAGCCCTCCTGCATCGATCTACCCTCATCTACGATCTTCTTTGCCATAAAAGTCCTCCCCCTGGTACAACCACATTAAGTGGTGGAGGCCAGGTGAACTGAGCGTGATTTTCCTGGTTTTTCACCCTCGACCACCGTTTGAGGATGAGTGGCCAGAATGATGGGATCACGCTGGCTTTCACCTGTTTTCTGGTGATACGTTTGATTGCAGATTTCTGTATGGAAGATGTCGCTATCATAAACTGATACTCCTATCTATATGCCACATCTTGCGGTGGGCGGCAGCTTCGATGCCATCGAAGGCGCGGGTGATGGCGATGGTATCGGGTCGTGTTGCCAGCATGGTTTTTCCTTCCTACACGTCAAAGCTTACGCCATATAAAGAAGTAGCCGGTCCCATAAGAGTCCGAAATGGGGATTTTATCGATGAGAACGTATTTCTTGCTGTGCTTGATAGCCTGGGCTATGAGAAGGTCGACCTGGACGCTAGCTCCAAAATCCAACGCGATCAGGTCGAAGTAGCCATCGTTAACGGCCCTAACATAGGCTTCATTGCCAACGTAGTAGTGTCCCTGCTTATCAGTGTATTCAAAAAAGTAGGGGCCGGTCCATTGCCAGGAATACGCATCATCCCGTAAGTAATAGCGCAATACCTCAACTTGTTCCACCAGGTAGCGACCACTGCCGGGGCGCACCTGGGTTTGAAACGCATACGTAAGCCTGCTTGCGGATGGCCATCCCGAGTACAAACTCTGCGCTACTCCTGCCCCGACCAGGAACAGTATCAAGCAGATCGCCACGCCGGCTAACCAGTAGCGCCCAGGCGAGAACGCCCGTCGGAAGCCGGAGAGGGACGCCAGCGCATACCCTGCCACTGGCATCACAAAGAACATACTGTACCCCAGGTGCTTGTCCAGAGAGATCAGCTCGGCTTTGTAGATGTGATAGGCGGGTACGAGCAGCGCCGAACCAAGGAATAAGAGCGCAATCAACAGATGCTTTTTGTGCGCAAAGACAAGGCCAGCCAGCCCTACTGCATACGATAAACCGGCTACCTCGACAACATCTTCGGCTAAAAATAGGCGTGAGTACTCCTGATGGACAATACGGTTGGTCGTTGAATTCACGAGCGCATGAAGCATACTTGGATCAAAATGGATCACGAGAATAGCCGCCAGCGTTCCTACCACAACGAGGGACAGCGCTCCCAGCGTTCCACGCACCACCATGCTTATCCATCCCCGCCTGAGCAAGGTGCACAACGCGAGGGTGGCAAGAACAGATGGGATAAACAGCAATGCCGCATATTTCGCAAAAAACGCCAGCACCAGGAATGGGCCAATACCCAGAGCCCGCCAGGGTCGCTGTGCCAGGCTGGCATTCACAGCCAGGGCCGCCCCTACTGCCACCAGGCAAAGGCAGAGGGGATCATAGGTCGCCAGGCGACTTAAAAAAAGCACCGGCCCTTGACACACAAAGAATATAGCGGCAAAGACGGCGCTCTTCTGGTCAAAAAGCTTCTTCGTCACATAATAGCCACAGGCCGTCACAATCAACATACAGATTGTGCTAAAGGATCGTGCTAGCTCAAGTCCTCCCAACATGTCGAGCGCGCCACCGATAATTGGGTAGAGATAAGGATAGCCCGAAAAATAGTGACTATAGTTATCCAGCAATGGCAGCCCCACCAACCAGTGTTGCCAGATCTGCCGCCCGGCATAGAGATAAAGCCCCTCATCCTGAAAGGCGGTATTCTGTAACAGTATCCAGGAAAGCAGAGCCTGAAGGGCCAGAATCAGAGGCAATGACCAGCGCGACATCGTTACGTCAGCCAACCGGGGCTTGCGCGTTATTTTTTTCGTCTCAACCGACTGCTGAGGTGAAGAGATCTCGATCACGATTTCATCCTTTCTTTTCGCATTTTTTATTTCTATCACACTAAGAATGATGGATGTTTAGATTAAGATGATCTAGTTTCTGTGCAGGCTGGCCACGATACGCCGCATGGCTGCCAGCGAATCAGGATCAGATGCGAGAGACCAACTCTCAATTTGCGCGCTGGTAAGATCCAATGCAGGTCCACCTTCGTGATAGAGCAAGGCATAAACTTGAGGAATATCATTGACTGCCTGCCCAAGTTTTGTCAGCCACGCAGCCTTTTGCGCGGCTGGCCCGTCGGCGCTAGCCTCCACAAAGATCGGCTTCGTTGGATAGCGCTGCACCAGATTTTGCAGTACCGTCTCAGGATCGCCCCATTCTGTCCCGGGGTAATTAATAAAACTTTGGAGGACGGCATCGATGGTTGATGCTGGCGGTGCATACGCCTGGTCATGGATAGGATCAGCCGGAGCCCAGACCCAGGCCACATTGTTTGCTCCAACAGCGCGAAAAACGGACTGCACATGCATCCAGGCCTTCGGTACATCCTGCGGAATACCACCATTGGCGACACCCGATGATAATGACCAGTTACGATCGGCATGGAGAAAGACCGTCAGATAGACCGGTTCGCCATAATCGCGAATGTCCTCGGCCCAGCGTCTGATCTCCTGGTCATGGAGCCCGTTAATAATCGCGGGCAAATTGGCATCGAGCGGCGGCTTCTGATGAGGGCCGAACAGCCCGAATTGGAGCGTGATCCAGGGGCGTGCATGGTGTGCCGCTAGCTGGTCTGCCCAGGCTTTATCAAACAGATCATGGGTGTCTTGCGTGCGTCCAATGATTGAAAACTGAGTGCCGAGATCACGCTCCAACACTGGCGGTCGATTCTTTAACAACTGAATCGGAAGCGACAAGCCAAAGTATGGCGCAGCTATCTTCTCCTGGCTGATCACAAACGGTGTGGACTTGGCACTGGCGAAAATCGCCAGAGAGCCCAGAGCGTTACTCGCAAGGATGGGACCGGCTAGCAACGCGGCCAACCCCAGGTTCCACACGGGATTCAGACCACGGTTGCGCCTCAATAACTTCGAAGGATATGGCTGGTTGGCAATGGTCTCATCAGTTGCCCCAGACCGCTGCACGGCCACTTGAAAGCGCATATCTTTGAAGTTCAGCCAGAGGAAACCACCCAGCATCAGCATTGAGTAGGCCACCCACAGCACGCTGATGAAGAGAGACGTCTGTTCCTGACCTTTGACCTGGGTCGTCCAGAACAGACAGGCAACGCAGAGCAACAAGAAGAAGATGTACACCCTCAAGTAGCTCAGCGAACGCTTCCCACTACGCTGTTTCGAGGTCACAGCAAAACCGACTTTGCGCTGTAAGACGACGGAGAGCAGGCTGCCAATCAAAACGGGGAAAGAGCCAAAGCCGATGATGATACCGCGCAATCCGGTAACGCCACGCGCAGAATACCACAGCGTGGCAGCGCCGAGCAGACCGTATGGGAGAAAATGCCAGAGGTATTCGCTCAAATAGGCGCTGCGCACAGCCGGGATACCCGTAAAGATGAAGAGCATTGGGCTAACCAGGTAGATCAAATCACGCAGACCACACAGGTAATGTGTACAGGCCAGGAAGTACTGGACCCGTTGCCCAAACCGCAAGCCATGTTTCTTCGGGAGAAAGATTTCACGCCAATGGGTGCGAAACACGCCCAGCGTGCCGAGCGCCCAGCGGCTCTGTTGCTTGAGGTATGATGGTACATCCAGCGGCCCCAGGCCCGTGGCGAGAACATCAGTTAGATAGATACTCCGCCAGGATGGATGCAGGGTAATGGAGGCTGCAAAATCCTCAGTCACCGAATCTTGCGGCAAGCCACCGATCTCGTCCAGCGCAGCGGCGCGAATAACCACATTTGTACCACAGATAAACGCGGCATTGAGAGCCGCCTTTCCCGGACACAGCAAGTTATAAAACATGGATTGCTGGTCATCTGCCCAGCAGGATACCGGATTGTCCAGGTTCGCATAATATTGCCCGGTCTGCACCCAGCCCATCTTGGGATCGCGAAAAGGCGGAATGGTTTTGAGCAGGAAATCTGGTTTTGCGACCTGGTCGGCATCAAAGATGACCAGGAGCGCATCACCTGTAGCTTGAAGTTCCTGGCGTGCATTTTCAATATTGCCTGCCTTCGCTCCACCAGCTTTGGTCCGGGTCACGCAACAGACACCCAGTTCCTTCGCCAGCATGTCTGTCTCTTCCCAGTTCGCCGCCTTCGCCACACGACCATCGTTACAAACAACAATGGTCACCCGCCCATGAGGATACTGCGCCAGGTACTTATCGCGGGCGGCAATGATCCCTTCCAACGTCGGTCTGAGAATCGCGACGCCCTCGTTGACAGTGGGGATAAAGACGAAAATCGGGTGCCGCGTCGGATCTTCACCCTGCTCAATCTCCGGTGGCGGCCAGGGCCAGACGGTAAATTGATAACCAAGCCCATGGAGTGCCCCTAGCACCTCTGCGAACAGGAGCGGCACAGCAATCCACCAGCCATGCCAGTTCGTGGCGGAAACACGCCAGCTCAAGTAGTCAATAGTGGCGACTCCAACAGCGATAGCCAGCACCATAGTAATCGCCTGATCGCGGTTGACATTTTTCGTGGACGCAATTGCCAAGCCAATAAACAGGACGGCCAGGACCAGCAGCGCACCAGGTTGCGCATAGCTAATCCAGCCAGCCGCCAGGATCACCACTGCCACCGCTGCTACGGACGGAAACTTGTCGGAGATTTTTTTCTTCCGCGCCGGTTGAGATTTCCCTATCAGATCGAACGCAGAGGCCACGACTCGCTCCGTCGATGGCAGCTCGACCGTTTCTATATCTTCAATGGAGGACAGGTGATGCCCATTCGTGCTGGCGTTCCGAGGCGATGGCAGCTCGACCGTTTCTATATCTTCAATGGACGTCAAAGAGGCTGCGGAAGGCGCAACACTGCTTGTCACGATTGGTGCGGGAAGGATAAAGCGGTTGAAGAGGACAAAGTCCAGACATGCCATCGCACCAAAGACAACCATGTTGAGATTGGCCCATACCCACGAGAAAGACTTGTTTACATTGAACAACGCCAATGCAATCAACACATTCAGAAGAAGCAGAATACTGATCTTCCAGACGCGTCCGGCAGCTGGTACTTCGCGCCACAAGCGCTGCATATGTTGCAAGGTCAGTATGCCCTGCTGCATATTCGCCTTGCTCTGCCCATGAGCCCGCGTCCGAAAATGGTACGGAACTTCGAGCACTTGCCGCCATTGACAGCGAATCAGAATCTCCAGCAAAATTTTGTAGCCTATCGGGCGCAGTGATAGATCGGCCAATAGCGAACGGCGCAGGAGAAAAAAACCGCCCAGGGGATCAGAGATACGCAGCAATTGCTCAGGAAAGAGAAGCTTAGCCGTCCATTTTAGGCCGACAGAAATGAATCGTCGCCCCACACCAGCCAGCCCCCGATAGCTCCCACCTTTAATATAGCGGCTGGCTAATACCAGGTCCGCATTCTGCGCGACCGCCTGGTCATAAAACACGCGCAACTGCTCCGGGGGGTGCTGAAGGTCAGCGTCGATGACCGCAACATACTCAGCCTGTGCTCTGTTCATGCCATGTACAACGGCAGTCGCCAGCCCACCAGCACGTGCATCTCCAGCTGAACGATGCTCTAAATGGAGGTGAAACATGGACGTTTCCATTGCAACCGTGGCATCCTTGATGATAAGCTGAGTGTCATCATCGCTATCATCGACAAAGATAATCTCCACTCTCATTCCATCAAGGGCTTCTCGCAGTGCATGAAGCAGTGGCATAATATTGTCACGTTCATTTCGAGTGGGGATCACTACACTCAGATCATATGTAGCGGGCTGCGATAATGCCTGGCTCTCCTTGTGCCCATTGCGTGAGGCATCCTGCCTCCTCTGCTCCACAGAGAGGTTAAGAGTTACTTCTTCAAGTTCGAGGGTGTCAATGAGAGCTGCCGCCGCGGTCTGCATTGTCGATTTCACCTCTCCATCACGCTCCTCTTCCTGTGACGCGGCGTCGCTGGCGCGAGAGAGCTGAAGTGTTTCTTCTTCAACTTCAAGGGTGTCTATTAGAGCAACCGCCGGGGTCTGCATCGCCGATTTCACCTCTCCATCACGCTCCTCTTCCTGTGACGCGCCGTCGCTGGCGTGTGGTGGCAGGGGCTGGTGGTAAGAATAGGAAGGCGCAGGTACCAAGGAATGACGATGCAGGGTGCTAAGGTCACCCTGGACGTCTAGGAGGGCCGCAAGAACTGCGGAGGCCGGAGTAGCCGGTATATCCCCTAGAGGTGATGGATTTCTCGGCGCTTTATGGCGCATTTCAATGTACAGTGCTTTTCTTGGAGCAGTATCCTCGTCTGTATAAAGCATCATGTCTACCGTCGACATCTCAGGGTCCATCTCTTGTTGGTAGTCAAGGAGCGCTGGAGAGGCCCGCTCTCCTTGTACGTCCTCTACAGGTTGAACAGGGGGGTCAGGGCGAGTCGGTTGAGATGGCTCTTGTGGGTCTTCAGTCGGCGTATAAGAAGCTGGCATATCTCTCTCTTTCAGATATCTACAAGGGACAGGTAAGCCTGGGTGCTCACATCTCCTACATTTTTGCTCCAACGAGATCGCGATGCTGTCCAGGATGAGCGGTTTTCTCCCGGTTCGATGCTCCTCGGACATAGCGATACACTGCTCGCAGAGCGCCAAAGCCATGAATCCATTGGTATGAGAAGAAGGCCAGGGCAGTGATGATCGCTTCGCGCCAACTCCACCTGTGCTTGTGCGCCTTCAGGAACTCACGCATCTCCGCCAGGTCGATAAAGACGGTCAGGATGAGGCAGTAGAGAGGCAAGAAGGTGAACATAGCAAGCCAGAGCGGGAACTTGACGAAAAAGAACATTACAAGCGACACTGGTACCAGCAACGCAAAGGATGAACTGTGCAATGGTATGCAGCGTTTCCTCACGTGCGATATACCCATCTTCTAGCAGATCTGCCAACTCCCACCTGAGTAGTTACCTAGCGAAAGCAGTAAGCTCACCTTTAAGCGAGTTGAGAAATGCATAAAACATCCTTCCATTCTTTCAAGTTTGTTTCTTTTCCTCGGAAGCTCAGGCTAAATAGATTAATGTGCATATAGACAGAAACAGCAACCCGCCTTCCAATTTGAGTAGCATCTATCGTCCCAATACTTGTACTCACGCGGAATTCGGTAGCTTGTAGTTCTGATCCCAGCATACAGACAGCACGCGTGAAAAACAAGGACAGACCGGTTGTGATTCAGTTAAGATTCGGTTATAGCTTCATCTTATCGGTTGACGTTTCATTACCCCATATTCTGGGGTGTTTTTAACGACGCACCCAGCTTACGTAGCGCTACCCTTACGATCGCTCATAGCCCCAGCCAGTGATGCATACTGGCTGGCCTGGGTGACCGCTGGTTGATCCACACCACCAGCATTGAACCATTCAGCCGCCAATTTTATGCCTTCGCGTAGGTCTACTTTTGGCTCGTAGCCCAGTTCGCGACGAGCCTTCTCCACGCTATGCCGGTTGTCGGAGCCAAACATCATCGCGCCCAGTTGTGTTACGATAGGCTTAGTGCGCGTCACGCGAGCAACGACTTTTTCTGCGACGATGCTGCCGTAGTAAATTGGCAGGTAGGGCAGGTGCAGCGTCGGACGCTTGCCATCCACGGCATCGGCGATGGCGTCGAACATCTCTTGCTGTGTGAGTGGACGGTCATTGGTGATGTTGTAGACGTTGCCCGGCGCATTGTTGTGATAGCCTGCCAGCATGAAGCCCTGTACGACGTCGGTTACATAGCAGAAGGGTAGGGCGTTGTCTCCCCGACCGATAATGACGCCTTTGCCATCCTTCACCTTCTGCGCCATGCGTCCGAAGTGGAGGCGGTCATACGGTCCAAAGAAGGTGCCGGGGCGCAAAATTACCGTCTCAACGCTGCTATTGAGCATGAGACGGCGAATTAAACGGTCACCTTCTGCCTTGGTGATGCTGTAGGGGTCGGGATCGGGCCGTAGTGGATCTTTCTCGGTCAGGAAGCGGCCATGGCCGAGACCGTAGACTGTATGTGAACTGGTATGGACAAAACGGCGTACACCCACTACCCGGGCTGCTTTATAGAGATTTTCAGAACCTTTGACGTTCACCAGGCGATAATCTGAGAGGGGACGCCAGACGCCCATCATGCCCGCCAGGTGGAAAATGATCTCGACATCTTGAACTGTCGGTTTCAATGTGCTGGCATCGGTGATATCTCCGCGCACGACTTCCACACCCTGCTCCAGCAGCTTATCTGCATTTTCTACAGGCAAGACCAGCGCCCGGATATTCTCGCCGCGCTGTTGTAATTCTTTTATCAGGTGGCTACCGAGCAAGCCAGTAGCGCCAGTTATCAATACTTTCATTAAGAATTTGTGATCCTCCAGGTCTAGAACCATCATAGTAGGCAAGCGTCGCATATAGAAAGACAAACCTTCTCCTTCGCTTCTCTTATGTAACGAGCAGGGGGTGTTGTCTAGGGATGAAAGATCCTAAAGTACTACCTGATCGTCAAAGATTATTGGCCTATGAGGAGCAACGGAACCGTGTGACTCGTTCCCTTGCTCCTCATAGGCCGGTTTCATCGCCATTTTTTCCAACACAGTCCTTTCAACTTCCGCGTCGGAAGACGGCGCTCTCAGTGCGCTCGAGATATTCAGCCCAAGAGCGCTCAGACAGAGTCCACACATGGTTGCCATTATGAGGGCTGTCAGGGGATGAGAGAAGACGAACATCGCGAGGACACCCGCCTTATTGAATCCCAGCAGACCGCCAAACACCAGCGTTCCAATTATCTCATTGCTCCCTACCTGTCCCGGCGGTGTCGGTAAAATAGTAAACATATTGAAGATGGTGTAGCCAAAGATGGCCTGCCCAAAGTTCATATATACGCCAACCGTCCAGAAGGCGAACATGGCAAAGAGTCCATCACAAGTGAGGGCAGCACAAGTCAACAGGACAGCTGGAAGAAACGTTTTTGGCCTGCTCGCACCAGCCAGCAGCGAGTCGACAAATCCCATCGCGAAGCCCTCAATCTTCTTACCAATTTTTCCTGGAATGAGACGCACTATACGCCCCATAAATGCCGTCGCAGCAGCACGGTTCCAAGCGGTTAATCCGACAACGAAGACGACACCGATAAGGATACTACTGACCAGAGCCAGAATAAGCCAGAGCGTGGGACTCATGTGAATGCCGGGAATGAATGGGACAATCGCCAGGATCACGAGTGCAGGCAGCAGATCAAGTGATTTGTCCATAGCAACGGTGGGAAGCGACCGGCTTACGGGAACACCTGTCACGCGTTTAAGGAGCAGGCTCTTGACCACTTCCCCGCCCTGTACAGGCAAGAGTACATTGATAAAGATGCCCACCCAGTAGATCTGGATCGCCTTGAGCACGCTCACCTTGGTGATCGGTTGCAAGAACAGCTTCCAGCGGGTGCCACGAATACTGAAAGCAGCGAAAAAGGAGAGGCTAGCCAGAAGGGCATGCAACAGGCCCTGTGGTGTGACCAGGTGTTGCCTGAGTATTGCGAAAGTGGTAGGAACATCGACAAAACGTGAAACGAGCAATAGCATCACTATACCGATCATTCCACCGATGATCATCTTCACTGCAGGCGTATTCCAAAGCACTTTCATCCTCAATGAAGGTGCTGCTCGCCAAGCAGCTTCTTCCTGCTGGAGAGGCGCAGGCACAGGTGTCAGTGGTAAACTTATCCCAAATGGTACCGGTGTATAGTTTCCCGGCGGTACATGAGATTGTTGCGGTGTCTCAGGTCGCCATGCTTCCACCAGTCCACTTGCTCCCCCACGACACGGCATCGTTCCGTCTGGTAGTAGACGAATAGCTTGAATCTCGCCACTCAGCTGCATGAGTGTGATGGTACTCATGCTGCTTATATCTAAATCGGCGGCTAACTGCTCATCCAATTGCTCATACGGGAGAAGATCCTCAGGCGCAAGGGTAATCTTTGCCTGCTTGCGCATTGGGAGCGTTGCAACATCCACCGCATCATGTCCTGGGTTGTGTACGCTGTCGCACTTCCACGTCTCGTCATGGAAAAGAAACGGTTGCGGATGGCTGACGAGCTTGACGCGACGAAATGGTCGGCTTGGACGATGACGAGTCAGGGTCGGGGACCGATCATTTGTTTGCATATATACCTCACTAAAGCGAAAAACGTATCTCACGGTTCGCATAAATCTGGACGCAGTTCAAAGATTCTGGTAAGCTGTCAGCATGAAAGAAACAGTGACCATCAGCACGGCACAAGTGGATGATCTCCCTCTGTTGCTCGCCCACATGCGTTGCATGTCGGCGAGCAGCATTGCTGAATAGACATTTTCCGAAACGCATTTTAGCCCTTCTGGTTTTTTTGGGGAGCTGACGCAAATTTGGTGATCACATCATTAGAATCAGCGCACAGAGGAAATGATCGAGCCTCGTTCTGCACGACTGCGGGAAGTTGCTCAATCCAGGTGCGCTCAACCTTATCGCCTTGGAAATTCCTGTTGAAGCGAGTGCGCAAAACGTAGGTGAAGGCCTCAACAATAATTTTGCGCGACATCTTGGATTTGCCAACTCGCCTATCCATAAAAATGATGGGTATTTCCACGATCTTAAAGCCTTGTTCCATAACGCGATAGGTCAACTCCACCTGGAAGGCATATCCTTGCGATTGGAGAGTGTCTAAGTCAATGCTTTGTAAGACCTCACGGCGGTAGCAGCGAAATCCGCCAGTGCAGTCATGTACCTGGATGCCAAGCATAAAGCGAACAAAGGTGTTCCCGCCTCCACTGATCAGGCGGCGTACAGCTGACCAGTTGGGTGTATTACCACCTGGAACGTAACGCGAACCAATTACCACGTCCGCGTCTTCGATGGCTTTGAGAAAATCGGGAAGATAACGGGGATCATGCGAGAAGTCCGCATCCATTTCGAAGGCTGCATCGTACTCATGCGCAATAGCGTATCTAAATCCAGCAATATAGGCCGTACCAAGACCAAGTTTGCCCGGGCGATGGAGTACCTGTACCTGCGGATTCTCCTTATGCATCTCATCAGCGAGCTTCCCCGTGCCATCCGGCGAGCTGTCATCGACAATGAGCACATCGGTTTCAGGAACAGATGAGAATATCTCTTTTACGAGCAGAGGAAGGTTCTCTCGTTCGTTATATGTGGGAATAATAATCAACGTGTTCATACAATTTTGCCTCCAGTGTTTGCCAAAGTCGAAAGAATATCAATTGCCATGATCCTTGTGGTTGAATATCCGCGCCTCATGACCTGCATTGATGACGGGCAGATTGCGCAGCTTGAGCGATTTGCTGCGATTGTTGGAAGAGAGTGCAGCGGCAGCGCTGCCTTTGGCGACAGTGAGGGCAACATTGGTAAGCGTAGGCGTATGGCACAGCATATTGGTGTAGGAGGCATTGGCCAGAGGGCAGTGACACTCACCGGCTTTGATGCTCCCGCGCAATTCGTCAGCCTTGGCTGTGCGCCAGACAGCCCCAAAGTCGTAGTTATATTCGCGCAGGTTACCCACCGACTCCGCTCGGATGCAGCATGTCCATACATCGCCGTTGGGTGCGATCTGCGCGGATGCGATTCCTGCCAGGCACGGAATAACCTGGCGCTTCTCGACGAGTGTGCGTTTCACGAGGTCATAGTAGCGATCGCGGAACGCCTGAGTGATGCGCGAGACGCCGTTGAATTCGGCCTTGTGAATACCGTCCTGCAAACGTTCGATGACCGGTTGGTACTTCTCGATGGGCGGTGTGATGCCCATGCCGACCGTGTCGAGTTCGACGCGCTCTTCGGCGATTTCGCTGATGAAGGAGTCTGGCTTGAGTTCGTCCCGCACGAAGTTGTAGATAGTGTCAAACTCATCCACGTTGAAGTTGGAGATGACGGTATGCACGCCGAGCGTGAAGTTGTTGTAGCGGCCTTTAAGCGCTTTCAGACCTGCGTAGGTGCGCATAGCTCGCTCAAAGTTGCCTTTGACGCCGCGCACGATGTCGTGCTTTTCACCAACGCCATCGAGTGAGAGGTTGACGATGACCTGGGAGGTGGGAGCGGCCTGCAAGACACGTTCGATACGGCCTGGAATGATTTTATCTTGAATGCCGTTGGTCGGGATGTTGATGATGCCGGGACGACAATGGCGGTAGGCCGCTTCGACCATCTCCGGCAAGTCTTTGCGCAGGGTGGGCTCGCCACCGCTAAAGGTGAACCAGTAGGCATCCCTGCCGATTGAAGCAAATGTCTTGTCGTACTCTTCGAGGGTGAAGTCATCATTGGGACGCTGCCAGACATTACACGTTTTACAACGAGAGTTGCAGCGATAGCTCACGCTAATCGTGAGATTCATTGGAAGAGCAAGGGGTTTCCCAAGCGCATATGACGCTTGCAACTTTGCAATTTTCGGTAGAACTTCAAGCATGTCTTTTTCCCGCTTTCGTGTTTAGACTAATTTTCACTGCTCGCTTGATATCAGTAGCTCCAAACAGAACCATTGTATATCCATTGTTTCTTACCTCTATCTCACCACTTAACGATCCCGCAACGCTTTTATACTGCTCCATTGCAAATAAAACCGGGGTCAGAACTTAGCCTAAAAACTCCTAAAGTGGTAGAACCACACTAAGATATTGTTGGCAAATTGATTTTCCACGCTCAAGTTGGAAGTATATGCGCACCCAGAGTGAGCACAATTTCTGAATTCGCCAACAATATCACTAAGTGGTGGAGACTTCATAAATTGACCACGAGCTAGTGTGGTTCTACCGATTACATAGATCACTATGTATATTTGACCAAATAGCGGTTACAAAGAGGTTACGAAATGGTAAAGAATTGGTTATAAATTTATCGATTAGGTTAAGGTTTCTTAACTTTGAGTATGGTCGGCGGCTGATCTTCTGCCCTCTCCTCGTCCTTCTGCAACTTCGTTGCGCTCGAGATGGTCATGCCTAGCGCACTGAGTGAGAGCATACCCACTGAACACATAAGTAGGGCAGCCCAGGGATGCGAGAAGACGGACATAGCCAGTACACTTGATCGGTTCAAATGCAGAAGTCCGCTAAACACGAGTACGCCAACTGCCTCGCTGCTGCCGACCTGTCCTGGAGGTGTTGGCAGGATATAAAACATGTTATAGACGGTGTGACCAAAGATTGCCGTGCCAAAGGGGATGTGCAGACCGACGGTCCAGAATGATAGCATAGCGAAGAGGCCATCGAAGATAACGGCCGTCACAGTCAGCAGGGCAGCAGGAAGCAAGACTTTTGGTTGGCTGACACCTGCTAGTAGCGAGTCAACAAAACCGGTGGCGGAGCCTGCAATTTTGCCCCTGATGGACCTGGGAAGGATGCCCGTTACCTTTTGCAGCAGCATGGTAGCGGCAGTGCGCTTCCATGCTGCCAGGCTGGTGAAGAAGATCAGGCCGATGAGTAGCCCACTCACTGTCGCTAGCATGAGCCAGAGCCGGATATCCATCTGAATGTCCAGGAACGGCACGAGCGCCATGATGAAGGGTGCAGGCAGTAGATCGAGCGATTTGTCCAGAGCGACGGTGGGTAACGATTGACTCACTGGAATACCCGTAATACGCTTGAGCATCAGGCTCTTGGCGACCTCTCCGCCACGTACAGGTAATAGGAAGTTCAGAAAGGTACCAATAAGAAAGAGTTGAATAGCCTTCAGGGTGCTGACCTTGCCGATGGGGTTCAAAAAGAGCTTCCAGCGTACACCGCGAATAGCAAACGCTATCAGGAAGGCTACACCGGAGAGGAGAGCCAGGGCAATGCCTTGTGGCGTTGTTAATGTTTCCTGTAATGTGTGTAGAGTTTTGGGGATATTGACAAATTGTGCTGTCAAGAGCAGCAATCCTATACCAATAATCAGGCCAATACCGACTTTTGTAGCAGGAGCATAAAGTATCGCCTTCCATTTTGGCTGCATTTGTGCGGGTGGACGAATATGTCTAGACTTCACGACGGATTGAGTCTGTTGTTGCATGTCCGCCTCCAACTTAGAAATATCCGTGTTTTCGATAGCATAGAGAGGAAGGCGGTTTGCTGCTGTATGACTGTGCAAAAACAAGCTGCCACCCCGCACGGGGGGACAGCTGGTTCTGCCCTGTGAAAAGATATTTCTATGCGTAAATGCTGCTCGCCTGCTTCTCAAAGTTCTTGAAGAACTGATCGAGTGCCATCTTCACCGCACCCTTGACGATCATTTCGGGTGTGGACGCAATCTTGCCTTCCATTTCGGCATGGGCGTTGTATGACAGTGTTGTCCCCTCAGTATCCTCTGCCAGGTCTACTGTGCATGTAGCCTTGATGGAACCCAGGAAGTTCGACGGCTCCGTGATGAGCACGATGCGGGAGGGTGAAATGACTTCATCGGTGCGCAAGAACACATCGTATGGTCCCTTCAAGCCTGGGAGATTGGGTGATATCGTTACCTTGAGCTGGCGACCGTCTGGAAAGTCGACAGGCTCAGCGGATTGACAACCGGGAATACTGTTTTTGAGCACTTCGGGATCCAAGAGTGCCTGAAATACTTGCTGTTGGGATGCTTTGACTTTCTGACTACCTGTAATGTCCATTGAAATTTGTAAACCTCTTCTATTGCTATTATGCTCATACGAACATGGCTGTGTCCAGACACTGTACATGTATGAGTGGGAGCACCAGGCTCTATAGAGAGTTCTCGATGCTTCATAGGCTGTATTATAGTAACATGGGCGGAGTGGCTCAACAAATTGGGTAATAAGTACTAGAACCGCTTCTTCACTCTTTTTGCAACACAACCTTTTTTGCCAAATTCTCTCAAAAGGATGGAGAACCCAACTTGCTATGTGCCTTCTCATGGCATACCGGGCACAACACAATAAAATGACGCGGGTCGTAACGGTCGAACAGATTACTGGCAAAATGGACGGTATGGAGTTGCAGCGCCTCGTAGGGCTTTCTACATTCAGGGCAAATATACTTAGCCTTTTCACTCAGTGTCCGCTTCAGCCTGTTCATCTGTGTGACATGCACCAGGTCCAGGCTCACATGGAAAACTAGGCCAGCCAGGATCAGCCAGAGTATCCTTGATCGAGTACGTGCAGCCACTACCAGTAAACACCCTAGTACAATCGGGTGATGCAGGAGTCTTGCCTGTGGTAATTGAGGTGGGTTGGCCTGCCCAAAGTACCGTATTGCAACTCGCAAGCTGAGCGTACGATGGGTCACGGCATGCCAAAGGTAATGGTCAGCATCGATGAGTACGCTGGACGCTAATGGAATCCAGACATCTTTTTTCAACCACGGCAGAGCAACAACCGCAGCCGCAGCCGATAATTTTATATGTTCCTGTACGCGCATAGCTCTACCTTGCGAATATCCTATTGCGGTCGGTCCACAATTCGCTTTGGTTCCGCTCGGGCGATCTCTTGTGTGGTTTGCAACCCCTAACTACTTTTTCTAACATTAGGCAAGGGTCAATTTAAGTGGTTTGTACTTGACAGTTTGAACAGTCGAAATCAAATCCAACATCGTTGTCAGGTGGCTCAGGAAGGCATTTCGCCCATATTGGCTCTGTTATGAACTGTCAAGTTCATTTGAACCATGCCTTAAGATACCAACACTCCATATGTCGTTAGTGGCGGTGGTGCCGCCTTACGACGGCCCATAGCTTGCCATAAGACTTCAGCAGAACGACCAGCGAGATATAATGCAGAAAAAGGGAGTTTGCGCGACACATGAGGCACCTGTAAAGCATCAGCAACGGTGTTCAGATATTCAGCCTGCGTCACGCGCCGATCATCTGCAATGTTATAAGCCCGGCCGATCACCTCATCACCGGCATCTCCAGCTTTGACTATGCCCTGTGCCACATCCCGCACGTACACCACTGGCACAATATTTTTGCCGCTGCCAATCAGAAAACCCTTACCAGATTCAACAAGTTTGACGAAGCGACTAAAGCTAGCGGTGTCCCGTGGCCCGTACACCCATGCAGGACGCACAACAACGACCGGTGCTCCGTACTCTTTAACGAGTTTGGAGATCAACTTCTCACCAGCAATCTTCGTCCGACTATAGGGGTTGTCCTCAGCACAATAGGGATAGTCCTCGGTCACAATACCATGGAGATGATGCCCATATACCGTAATGGAACTGGTATGGACAATGCGCTGCACACCTGCATCCATCGCTGCATGAATCAAGTCAGCCAGTCCTTGCACATTGACAGCTCTGTAGACCTTTTCCAGTCCCCAAGGACCCGTTTTTGCAGCAACGTTGTACACTCGCTGCACACCTTGCACAGCGCGTTTGAGAGACGATTCATCAGTCAAATCACCGTGCATGATCTCAACACCTGTCAATGTCCGCAAGTGACTCGTATCTTCAACAGGTCGCACCAATGCACGCACTTCATCACCGCGCTCTACTAACATATCAACTAGATGACCACCTATAAAACCGGCAGCGCCTGTCACGAGTACTTTCACGTTTATATACCTCTTTCTGTGTGATTGAAGGCACCTCCTTACGGGAAGACTCCTCAGAGTCGTTATCGGGAGGAGTTTGTGGGTGCGTTGTGGCGGAGACGATGGAACTCTCTGAGCCGAGGCCAAGTTTGCCTGGACGGTGTCACGTTTACCTGTGGATTCTCGGTATGTATCTCGTCGGCGAGTTCGCCTGTGCCATCCGTGGAATTGTCGTCGACAATGAGGATATAACTTTCAGGCACTCGCGCGAAAATCTCATTTGTCCCAAATTATACTTTCACTCTGCCATTGTAGAAACCTTCTTACCTGCGTCCTTAAAGCCAAACTTCTTGATCGTGTTGCGCAGCCAACCAACGGTGGGCCCTTCGTCGATTCTTTTGCTGGTTGTGATCAAGAAGGAAGGTGTCTCAGGACGAGTTGCTAGCTTGCTCATTTCGCGTAACGCTGCCAATTCCTCATAATGCTGAAAAGCCCAGTACATGTTGACCCGGCATCCCCTACAATTTTTGATGTCGTCCTCATTCATGGTTCCGCACTGTGGACACTCTGTCATGACCGACTCCTTTCTTTCAAGTGTGTTACTTTCCCTCGGGGGCTCAGGCTAAATAGATCAATGTACATATAGACAGAAACAGCAACCTATCTTCCAATTTGAGTAGCATCTATCGTCACAATACTTGTTCTCACCCGGAATTCGGTAGCCTGTAGTCCTGATCCCAGCATACAGACAGCACGGGAGAAAAACAAGGGCAGACCGGTTGTGATTTAGTTAAGATTCGGTTATAGTTTCATCTTATCGGTTGACGTTTCATAACCCATATTCGACATGATGAGCATGCTGATTGAGGGGAATAGCGCCGATGCCCTGCCGAAAGGCACAGGTCTGGTACGCATACCAGGCGTCGAAGGCGGCATCGGCGGTGATATGGAGGGCAATGGAATTGACTGTACTTTGTTGAGAGAACAGCTCTTTTACGAGGAATAAGAGCAAGCTTATCAGTCCGCGCCGTAAAACCCTGGGCTTCCAGCCCTAGGTATATAAGGCGCGTTCCTTTTTCGGAGCGGGGAGAGGGGCATACTTGACAATATATGGCTTGATGCTGTATACTGTTTCTATGAGCAAGAGAGCCTACAAGTCCAACCGGAACGTGTACTACTCGTGCAAGTACCATGTGGTGTGGTGTCCCAAGTATCGCCGCAAGGTGCTCCTTGAGGGAATAGCAGACCGCCTGACTACCATCATTGGCGAGGTCTGTCAGGAACATCAGGCAGAAATCTTGAGTGTGGAAGTCCTGCCCGACCATGTGCATTTGCTGGTGGAGTGTGATCCGCAATTCGGGATCCATCGGCTGGTACGTCTCATCAAAGGCCGAAGTAGTCGGCTCTTGCGCCAGGAATTTCCCGTCTTGAAACGCAAACTTCCGACCTTGTGGACCAATAGCTATTTTGTCTCGACCGTGGGAGGGGCTCCCCTGGCTGTGGTAAAGCAATATATCGAAAATCAGAAAGGCCAATAGATGCGCAAGCGAGCCTACAAGTACCGGTTCTATCCAACGGCTTCGCAGAAGAGCATCCTGGCTCAGACATTCGGATGCTGCCGCTTTGTCTATAATTGGAGTCTCTCGACCCGGAAGACGGCCTATTTTCAGCATGGAGAGAGCCTGTACTACAATGATCTTGCGGCCATGTTGCCTTCCCTCAAGCAACAATACCCCTGGTTGGCAGATGTTTCTTCTGTCCCGATTCAGCAAGCGCTTCGCCATTTGGATCGTGCCTTTGTGAACTTCTTTGAGGGCCGTGCAGAGTACCCCACCTTCAAGAAAAAGCAGCATGAGCAATCGGCTACCTATGCCTCCAATGCCTTCAAGTGGGATGGGAAGACCCTCACCCTTGCCAAGATGGATGAGCCTTTGGATATCCACTGGCATAGACCTTTGCCCAAAGATGTCAAGCCCAGTTCGGTCACGATCTCCAAAGATTGTGCGAACCGTTACTTCGTCTCGATCCTGGTGGAAGAGGACATCAACCCTTTGCCTGTGGTCAATCACATGGTCGGGCTCGATCTTGGCATTAAGTCCATGGTGGCCCTCTCGACAGGTGAGACCGTTGGCAACCCACGCTATTTTGCCAAGGATGAGAAGAAGCTGGCCAAAGCGCAGCGACGCCACGCCAAGAAAAAGAAGGGCTCCAAGAACCGCCACAAAGCCCGTCTGAAAGTGGCCAAATCCATGCTCGGATTGCTGACCGAAGACGAGACTACCAGCACAAGCTCAGTACACGCATTGTCCACGAAAACCAAGTAGTGTGCGTGGAGAGCCTGGCTGTCAAGAACCTGGTCAAGAACCACTCGCTGGCCAAAGAGATCAGCGATGTGGGATGGGGGGAGTTTGTCCGCCAACTGGAATACAAAGCGGCGTGGTACGGACGCACCGTGATCAAGATTGACCGGTGGTACCCATCTTCCAAGACCTGTCATGCATGCAAGCATGTCCTTGACTCGCTTTCTCTGGACATACGTGAATGGGTCTGTCCAGAATGCGGTACGGTTCACGACCGTGATACCAATGCCGCGATCAACATTCTGGCGGAGGGGCTCTCCGTCAATGCCTGTGGAGGCAACGTAAGACCTGTGCGGGCGAAGGCTCGGCAGGCAGTTGCCAGTGAAGCAGGAAGCTCTCATTCGCGAGGATGAGAAGCCCTTGGCTTCCAGCCATGGGGAGATGTCACGTGCTATAATGCAAACACTTATAGAAGCTACATGACACGTCACGGCCAGACTTAATAAAGATGGCCGTGGTGTAATTAAAGGGAGATAGACAAAAATGAGTAAGCTGCTGGACATGTTTTCACAGGTGCGCCGAGCACAAAGCAGCAGTGGAATAGGTTTTGTAGGGAAAAACAAGGCCGCGACGAAGCCACGTGCCGCTGCACTGGTCGTCGAATTCAGCGATATCGACGTGGCGAGTGCCGAGGCTGCTATCAAAGCCGGAGCAGATGGTCTGCTTTTTCCCTGGGATGGTAAGGCAGCATCCGAAATTGAAACGCTCAAGCAAGCGATCGAAGCTGCCAAAACGAGCGACAGGAACTTCGCCTGTGGATTACACATAACAGGCGGCTGGGATACACTCGAACGCGACCGTCTCGAACAGCTTAAAGATGCCGGAATACATTATGTCGTATTGCCGCTCCAGGCTCCTGCGCGTTTACTCGCACTGAAAATCAAGGACCTGGACCTGGTGGTAAGCGTTCCAATGCGAGAAGGGGATATGTACCCCACCTTCATTCGCAACTTGACGGCATTCGACACGATCACAGCAGTACGGCTGGATTTCTGGTTAGCAGCCACGGTCGGTACAATGAGCATCGAGGATGCCCTACACTACCGTGCTGTACGTGAGGCAGTACGTTTCCCTGCGCTCCTCAACGTGCCAGGAGACGTGGACGAATCTGATGCATTGACACTCGTAACGCTCGGTGTACAGGCCGTCATTTTGATGGTAAGTGATATGGGGGCAAAGACCCAGAAACAGGTCAAAGCACTCCGAGAGCTACTGGAGAAGATATACCAGGTAGAGAAGGATACTTCGTCACCCACTATACCACCAGGTAAAATGGGTCTACAGGCCTAACCATAGTTTGATTAGCCCGACCCGCTGCGGCGGTCGGGCTAATCAAAGTCAGATGCCTGATAGCTGGCCTCCCCATCCTCATCGTTAAAAGCTTCGCTTTTAATCATGATGTCCCCTCCGGCGGCTTGTGTCCTTTTTACTGCCAGGCTCTGCAAGCCTGCGGCTGCAGAGCCTGGCAGTAATACCCCTCATACCCCCTCAGCCTTCTGGGAATTATTCAAGAGACGTCTTTCCTTCTCTGTTGGCTCCCACGATAAATCGGGGAGCTACTGTAGCCTGCCAATGCAACTGACGGCGTGGTATGCGCCGTAGTAACTCGAGTGTTGTTTGCCAGACACTCATAGGGTTCGCGTTATTGCGCCAGTAGTAATAGCATGCCAGTTCATCCGGCTCTGCACTCACCAACTGAGTAAAAGCCGACTCCAATTGCTTTTCAGCAACTTCGTCCAGGTTGAAGTTCTGCAACCAGAGCTGACTCCGTTTTTTACGCTGGCGGGTCACTTCAACCACGGTGTTCCCCCACTTTTCTATTGCCATCACATCTTCGTAGCTCCCCTCAGCGAAGCTTGCGGAGCGCGTTTCAATCCTCTCGAGGGAGTGCCAGAAAAGGTGGCAGCCAATCGTATCCAGGTCGGGAATCGCTGCCAGATCGTCCAGCTGTTGCAGATCGTTCGGCAATAACACGACCGTCGTTTTTGCATGAGCATCGACGCGTTTGACACACGCGCATAGCTCACTTAGAAAATCGATCATGGAACGGCGACGGAAGCGCGAGAGGTCAGCCACATCGGGGCAGAGCGCCCGGCATACCGAGCAGAAGCAGGTGATATCTGGACTGCGAGGCTCATCGATGAAAATACCGTTGACCGGATAGGTAGACAGGTAGTGCTCGATTTCTTTGAAGAGCCAGGAGCGAAATGGAGCATGATTGAAGCAAACCATATCATGGTAGCGTCCGTGGCGATCCATCACTCGCGAGTGCGGATGACGGAATGTATACCAGCTTGGCACGAGCGCCGGTCCTGCAAATAGATTGCCATAGCGTCCAGGACTCAAATGTACCTTCAAACCCGCATCCTGGGCCTGGCGCAGCCCGCGCTCGAGGTCACGCCGCAAACGTTGCTCCTCTTGTTCATGGATGGCGTAGACGATGCTTCCTGCACCCGCAGCACGAATCCGACTGAAATCACGCTTCACCGTCTCTGGGTGAAGCAGGGGATGAAAATACGCGACGGTTATATCCATACTAAATACCATTACCGATGATAAGGCGAATCACAGGAAAATAAGTTTGATGATCCCGATCTGCCGCGCCTTCGCTTGGCAATCGGGCTAATCAAAGCAATAAACATTGACCTGTGTCTAGCATGGAGTATACCACAGTTGAGGGGTTCAGGGCTACCATACGACGAATCGGCCTGCGAAGCTGTAGTATGGTAGGGGCGACCACGTGCGCGATAAATCGGCACTCTACCGGTCGCCCTGGAGAGCATAGTATCTTTAGGCCATTCATCCCCTGAGCTTGACAAGCGTGCCATTTCTATGCACAATGCACGCATGAGTCACGCACAGCGAGCACAGACTCCTGGCAATATGTGCTTTGTCCAGGCGTATGCAAAGATCAACCTCACACTCGACGTGTTGGGGCGCCGGGCTGATGGCTATCATGCATTGGCAACGGTCATGCAGACCATTGACCTGCACGATACCATTTGCCTTACCGTTACTGACGACGACCGCGTACAAGTGATCTGTACAACGCCGGCACTCAGCAATGATGAGAACCTGGCTGCCCGCGCTGCAACTTTGCTGCGCCAGCGCCTCGCGCTTACACAAGGGGTCAGAATTGAATTGCACAAACGTATCCCTGTCGCGGCTGGTTTAGGTGGTGGGAGTAGCAACGCTGCTGCTATTCTGCTTGCACTCCAACAGTGGTGGCGATTACCGCTGTCACCGGTGGATTTGCTCAATATGGCAGCCTCACTCGGGTCAGATGTTCCGTTTTTTCTGACAGGTGGTCTCGCACTTTGCGAGGGGCGCGGCGAGCAGGTGACCCGGCTTGCCCCATATTGGCCAGAGGCAATGCGCTGGCTGCTGCTCCTTAAACCAGCCATCGGTATCGCGACAGCAGAGGTCTTTCGTTCTCTGCCTGCTAGCGACTACACCGATGGCACCTACAGCCGTGAAGTTTGTTCAGCTTTAAATGCAGGTACCATGCCACGCGCGGAATACCTGCATAACTGTTTGGAGCGCAGTGTGCTGGAGTGCTATCCAGAGGTTGCTCAGGCCAGAGAAGACCTGCTTCGAGCAGGTGCTTCAATCGTACGGCTCTCTGGAAGTGGTCCGACCCTCTTCGCACTATTTCCTGAACTGGCTCGTGCTACACAAGTGCAGCAGGAACTTCAGTCACAGGGATACGAAGTGTATCTGTCGCGTGCAACTCACTCCCATGCGGGGAGTGTAAGTTTTTTCTAGTGTGGAAGTAAGGAGACACGAATACTATGTCCGATACCTACTATTGTGTGAAGTGCAAAAAGAAGACCGAGATGAAGGACGCACAGCGCGTCACCATGAAGAACGGAAAACC
>WNEZ01002157.1_pt1 | contig 34827 bp, 30 predicted proteins | sample 5400521 | NCBI WGS metagenome assembly WNEZ01 (sample SAMN13153339, study PRJNA577476) | soil metagenome | isolation source: 120 cm saprolite under Douglas fir tree site 2 hole 1 replicate 1 | place: USA:California | collected 2015-04-18 | reverse complement strand
GGGCAAACCAGACTTTCTGCAACCGGTGGCAGCGCCGGGCCGCGGCAAACTTGACCGTTCCTCACGCGTAACACCGGCCAAGCCGGAGTCAGCTCACAGGAAGGGCCGTACCCAAAACCACGCTGCTTAGTTGGTCAAACTCTTGTCTTTCTCGGCGCCGGCGACGAATGGTTCCGTTACGGGCGCAACCGCGGCATGCTCGAGCGGCACCGTTGGCCGTTCCAGCGCAATCTGCAGCACTTCATCCATGGTCTCGACAAAATGCAACGTGAGACTGGAGAGAATCTCCGGCGGGATTTCCGCTAGATCCTTCTCATTGTCCTTCGGAAGCAGTACCGTACGCAAGCCCATTCGGTGGGCGGCCAGCAGTTTCTCCTTGACGCCGCCGATGGGCAGCACTTTGCCACGCAGGGTGATTTCGCCGGTCATGGTCACATCGCGGCGCACGGGATTCTTTGTCAGCGCGCTCACGATCGACGTGCAGATGGTGATGCCCGCGGAAGGACCGTCCTTGGGGATAGCGCCTTCCGGCACATGGACGTGAATGTCGATCGTACGGTAAAAATCCCTGGGCAGTCCGAGCAGGTTCGAACGCGAACGCACATAACTCATCGCCGCTTGCGCGGACTCTTGCATCACATCTCCAAGCTTGCCGGTCAGAGTCAGTCGGCCCTTGCCTTCCATCAGGGTGGCTTCCGTGGACAGCACCGAGCCCCCGACTTCCGTCCACGCCAGGCCGGTGGTCAAGCCAATTTCGTTGTGCTTCTCCAGCCAGAATTCGCGGTACTTCAGCACGCCCAGGAACTCGTTGGCGTTCGCCGCATTGATTTCGACGTTCGAACTCGCGCCGTCCGTCACCACTTTGCGCGCCATCTTTCGCGCAATGTTCTGGATTTCGCGCTCCAGGCTGCGCACTCCCGCTTCGTGCGTGTAATGCCGGATGATGTGAAGAAGCCCTTCGTCCGTAAACTTGAGGTTCTTGTCGGTAAGCCCGGTCGCTTCGCGCGCGCGCTTCACCAGGAAACGCTTCGCAATCTCCAGCTTTTCCTGCTCTGTGTAGCCCGGCAGGCGCAGGATTTCCATGCGGTCCTGCAGCGGCTGCGGAATTGTATGCAGCACGTTGGCTGTGCACACGAACATGACTTTCGAAAGGTCGTACTCCACGTCCAGGTAGTGGTCCGTGAACGAGTGGTTCAATTCCGGATCGAGCACTTCCATCAAGGCAGCGGACGGATCGCCGCGGAAGTCCGTGGACATCTTGTCCACTTCGTCCAGCACGAAGATCGGGTTCACTGTGCCGGCCTTCTTCATCATTTGGATGACTTGGCCGGGCAGCGCGCCGATATACGTGCGGCGATGCCCGCGAATTTCGGCTTCATCACGTACGCCGCCGAGCGAAACGCGCACAAACTTGCGGCCCGTCGCATGGCCGATAGACATCGCCAGCGAAGTCTTGCCCACGCCCGGAGGTCCGACGAAACACAGAATCGACCCCTTGGGATTCTTCACCAGTTGCCGCACCGCCAAAAACTCCAGAATCCGTTCTTTGACCTTATCGAGGCCGTAGTGCTCTTCGTTCAGAATCTTTTCCGCGGCCTTGATGTCGCGAATTTCCTTCGACTTCTTCTTCCAGGGCACCGCCAGCAGCCAGTCCAGGTAATTCCGGCTGACGGTAGATTCCGCGGACATCGGCGGCATCAGTTCCAGACGCTTCAGTTCCTGAATCGCCTTTTCATGCACTTCCTTGGACATCCCGGCGGTATCAATCTTCTTTTTCAGCTCGTCGATTTCGCTCTTCTCGCCGCGTCCCAGCTCTTTCTGAATGGCCTTCAGCTTTTCGTTCAGGTAGTACTCTTTTTGCGCCCGCTCCATCTGCCGCTTCACGCGCGTATTGATGTTGCGGTCGACGTTCAGCTTTTCGAGCTCGATCTCCAGAATGTCACCGATGCGGTTTAGCCGCTCGACCGGATCCACCGTCTCAAGCAAATCCTGCTTTTCATCCACGGGAAGCTGCAGGTTCGCCGCAATTGTATCCGAGAGCCGCGCCGGGTCATCCACCCGCGCCGCTGCAATCATGGTGTCGTAATTCAGGCTCTGCGAAAGCTTGATGAACTGCTCGTACAGCCCGGTAATCTTCTGAACCGTCTGATCCACCTGCGGTGACGGCTCGACGCGCGCACCCAGCAGACGCACCGTAGCGCGGAAGAACCCCTCTTCCGTGGCGATCGAAAGCGCCCGCGCCCGTTCAACACCCTCTACCAAGACTTTGATATTGCCGTCCGGAAGCTTGACGCTCTGCACGATGTTCGCCAGCGTCCCCACCGCATAGATCTCTTCCGGCTTCGGGTCATCCACCGAAGCGTCATGCTGCGTGGAAAGAAAAATCTTCTTGTCGCCCGCCAGCGCTTCTTCGAGCGCGCGCACGCTCGCTTCGCGCCCCACGATAAACGGCGTCATTTGCTGCGGGAAAATGACCATATCCCGCACCGGCATCATCGGCACGCGCTTCATTTCCTGTTTTTCACGAGTGAACATTCGGTCCCCTGGATTCTGCTTGCGCGGCCCGGGCACGGCCGCACAGTAAGTTCCAAGCCCGAGCGGCTTATCCGGCCTTCTCGAGCAAGCTCCAATTGATTTCGCGAGTGCGGACCATATCCGCCGTTACCACGAAGTCGCGCACCTTCCGCTGCATGGGTAGGTGATACATCAGTTCCAGCATGAGGTCTTCGAGGATCATACGCAAGCCGCGCGCGCCAACCTTGCGCTGAAGCGCCAACTCCGCCACCGTCTCGAGCGCATCGTCCGTAAATCGGAGCCGCACGTTTTCGAATTCGAATAGCCGCTGGTACTGCTTCAGCAGCGCGTTCTTCGGCTCCGTCAAGATTTTCACCAGCGCGCCCTTGTCCAGGTCGTTCATCACGCCCGCAACCGGCAAACGCCCCACAAATTCCGGTATCAATCCGTAGCGGATTAAATCGCCCGGCTGCACTTGCTCGAGCAGTTCCGTATTCCGCCGCTGCGGCGTAGTCGGCGCGGAATCTGTGTGGAATCCCAGCGAACGCCGCCCTGCCCGCTTCTCGATGATTTTCTCCAGCCCGACAAACGCCCCACCGCAAATAAACAGAATGTTCGTCGTATCCACGGGCGTGAATTCCTGGTGCGGATGCTTGCGCCCGCCCTGCGGCGGCACATTGGCCACCGTGCCCTCAAGAATCTTCAGCAGCGCCTGCTGCACGCCTTCGCCGGACACATCACGCGTAATCGAAGGGTTCTCATCCTTCTTCGCGATCTTGTCGATCTCATCTATATATATGATGCCTTGCTGCGCCTTCTGCACATCTCCGTCGGCTGCTTGCAGCAGCTTCAGAATGATGTTCTCGACGTCTTCGCCTACGTAACCCGCTTCCGTGAGGGTCGTCGCATCCACGATCGCAAACGGCACATCCAGCATCCGCGACAGCGTTTGCGCCAGCAACGTCTTTCCCGTGCCCGTCGGACCGATCAGCAGAATATTCGACTTGCTGAGTTCGATGTCGCCCGGCTGCTTGTTCAGGAAAATCCTCTTGTAGTGGTTGTAAACCGCCACCGCGAGTTTCTTCTTCGTGCGGTCCTGCCCGATCACGTAGCCATCCAGAAATTGTTTGATCTCCGGCGGCCGCGGCAGCCGCTTCGTCGGCGCGGCGGCCTGTTCGCGCTTCTCATCTTCCAGAATCGTCTGGCAAACCCCCACGCACTCATTGCAGATGTACGCGCGCGGATAGTCCGAAGGCGAACTGATCAGCTTCTCGACCTGCTCCTGGGTCTTATGGCAGAAGGAGCAGCGCAATGGCTCGTCTGGGTTGAATTTTTTCACTGGTATGAAGGCCTCGTCTCCGCTGGGCTTCGACGGAGTCCCTAACCACTATTCTAGGCCGATTATTCTCCTGAGCAAAAGAGAAAGTCGATGCGCTACTAACTTTTTGGAACCGCCGCTGGATCCCCGCTTCAAGCCGCAAAGCACTCCGTGCCGCGAATTCTACCGGTGCTTGTAAATAATCTCATCAATCATCCCGTATTCCTTGGCCTGCTCGGGATTCATGATGTAGTCGCGCTCGACGTCCTTTTCGATCCGCTCCACCGGCTGCCCGCTGTGCTTTGACAGCAGCGAATTGATCGTCGTGCGCATGCGCAAAATTTCTTTCGCGTGCAAATCAATGTCCGTCGCTTGCCCGCCCAGCCCGGACATCCACGGCTGGTGAATCAGGATGCGCGCATTCGGCAGCGCAAAGCGCTTTTTCGCTGCGCCGCCCGCCAGCAATACCGCCGCGATCGAAGCCGCCTGTCCTACGCAGGTCGTTACCACGTCCGGCTTCACGAACTGCATCGTGTCGTAAATCGCGAATCCCGCCGTGATCGAACCGCCCGGCGAATTGATATACAGCTGAATGTCCTTCTCCGGATCTTCCGCCTGCAAAAAGAGCATCTGCGCCGTAGCCAAATTAGCGACGTGATCGTCAATTGGCGTCCCGATAAAAATGATGTGTTCCTTCAGTAGCCGGGAATAAATATCGTACGCGCGCTCTCCGCGGCTGGTCTGTTCCACCACCATCGGTACGAGCGTTGTGCCGCGATACTCTGGATCGTCAAAATTTTTCATTGGGGTGAATGTCGCTGCACGGGCCGGAGTGTTTCACTTGCATCCGTCGCCGCATTCGCTGCTGCAACGGTCTTGATCCTCGAGTTCTGCGCCAGCCAGTCGAGAGTTTTGTCACTGCGCAGCTTAGCCTTCATCCTATCGAGCGTCCCTTGCTTTGTCAAACGCGCTCGAATCGCTTCCGCCGATTCGCCACCATGGCTGGCCATGTGCTCCAACTCATGCGTGAGTTCTTCGTCCGTCACGTCAATGCTTTCCGCCGTCGCGATGCGGTCAATAATCAGTTCCGCCTTCACGTCGTCCTTTGCTCGTTCTTCCTGCCGCTTCCGCAGCGTCACCCAATCCACGTTCACCGCCCGCGGATCCACTCCCTGTGCCGCCAGCGACTGCACCACGCGCTCCAGCCGCACATCCATTTGATGCTCCACCAGCGCTTCCGGTACCGGGAAGTCGTGCTGCTTCACGATCTCCGCCAGCACTTTCTCGTGCAGCAATTCCTTGTGCTTGTGGTCGCGCTGATGCTCCAGCCCCTCGTGAACCTTCTTCTTCAGTTCGTCCAGCGAAGTTGCGTCGCTTACGTCCTTGGCGAATTCATCATTGAGTTCCGGCAGGTTCTTCGTCTTGATGCCCAGCACTTCCACAGCATAGTGATATTTCTTTCCTGCCAGTTTCGGATCCGGATAGTCCGCCGGATATTCCACGTCAAAATTCTTGTGATCGCCCGCGTTCGCACCCTTCAAGTTCGTATTGAACGGATCCATCGTCTCTTCCGCGCCAATGTGGCAGAGCACGCTCTCCGCTTGCAGCGGATCGCCTCCGCCTTCCGGCGTGCCGAGCAATTTCACTTGAGCAAAATCGCCGTCTTGAATCGCGCGTCCCTCGACCGGTGCAAACGCCGCCGCCCGCTCGCGCATCTCCTCGATCGCCTTTGTGACGTCCTCGTCCGTAATGTCCATTGTCGGCATTTCGAACACCAGGTTCTTGTAGTCGCCCAGTTCGAACTCCGGCAGCACTTCAAACACCGCGCGGAACTTCAGCGGCTGACCTTCATTGAAATCCAGCTTGTCTACTTGCGGCTGCGAAACCGGCGTCAGCTTTTGCTCCGCCACCGCCTTTTCCACACGCTCCGGCACCAGTGATTGCAGCACTTCTCCTTTGATGTCCTCCGCAAACTTCCGCCGGATCAGCGATACCGGCGCCTTCCCGCGCCGGAATCCCGGCACGTTCGCCAGCCGCGCAAATTCCTTCGCCACGCTCTCAATTTTTTTGGTTACTTCTTCCGCGGGAATTTCCAATTCCAGCTCGCGGCGGCACGTTGCTTCAGCCATGCAAAATCCTTTCCTGGATAACTCTCAGTGTCTTGACGATACGGTTGCTGGTCTCTACGGCATGCGGCCAGGTCCGGGGGTACGGGCAAACCGCGCTTTCGTTTCAGAAGAGGCCAGACAGGTGAGAATTCACCCTGCAACTCAAAGAATGAGTATAAGTGACGCTCCTTAGACCGTCAATGCAGCCTCATCTCTCCGAACTCCTTAGTGATTCTCCGAGGATGTCGCCGGCCTGAATTTCTTAATCAGCAGCACCAACGGAACTCCCATCAGCACAAACCACCCCAACGCCGTAAAACAATCGAGGAACGCCAGAAAAGAGGCCTGCCGCTCGAGAAGGTGAAATGCCTGCGCCTGCGCGTGAACCATGGCATCCGCATGCGAGAAACCATGGGTGGAAAAATAACCCGTCAGGTTGGCCAGAAGTTGCCGGTAGCGCTCATCAAAAGGTGTGGAGTGGGCCACCAGTACGCTCTGGTGATATTGCGTCCGCCGCGCCAGAAGAGTGGTAACAAACGCGATGCCGAAACTTCCTCCTTGATTTCGGAATAGATTCGTCAGACTCGATGCTTTGTTGTTCTTGCTTTTCGGCAGATTGGAATACGCGAGCTGGCTCACGGGCACAAATAGCGTTGCAATTCCCAGTCCTTGCAGCGCACGCGCCAAGGCCTCGTGACGGTAGTCGGTGGCTAGCGTGAAACTGGCGTAATACCACATGGCCAGCGCAAAAACAAAATACCCAAAACCTAGCAGCCGTTTCACGCCGATTTTGGGAAGAATTCTCACCACCACCGGCGCCAGCATCACGATCACAAACGCACCCGGTCCCAGGACCAGTCCGGCGTCCGTTGCGGAATATCCAAAGAGCTGCTGCAGCATCTGGGGTATGAGCACCGTGGATCCATAGAGAGTGAATCCGAATAGGAAGTAGAAAACATTGGCCAGCGCGAAATTCCGGTCGGCGAGGAGACGGATTTCCACCACGGGATCGGTGTGGCGCCACTCCCACACAATGGCAAAGAGAAGCGCAGCCATGGCCACCGTGAAAAAGAAAATGATGAAATTGCTCTCGAACCAATCCTCGGTTTGTCCGCGATCGAGTACCACTTCGAGACAGGCAAAAGCCATGGCCACGGAGAAGATTCCCAAGCCATCGAACTTCAACCTTCCTCCCTGGCGCGCCGCTTCTACCTCGCGCGTGAACTCCGGAGGATCCGACAGCAGACGGCTGGTGAGGATCAGAGAGACGATGCCGATCGGGATATTGATGAAGAAGACCCATCGCCAGGTCCAATGGTCCGTGATCCAGCCTCCGAGGGGCGGCCCGATCGCTGGCGCGGTCACGATGGCCATGCTGTAAAGTGCGAATGCCGCTGCCCTCTTGGCGGGCGGAAACGTATCCACGAGGATGGCCTGTTCCACCGGAGCCAGCCCTCCGCCTCCGACCCCTTGCAGCACGCGGAAGAAGATCAGCGCGCCGAGGCTGGGCGCGAAACCACAAAGCAGCGAACTGACCGTAAAGAGCGCCACGCAAACCATGTAATAGCGCTTGCGTCCAAAGACGCGGCTTAGCCAAGCGGAGAGCGGCAAAACGACGGCATTCGACACCAGATAGCTCGTCAGAACCCAGGTGCTCTCTTCTGCGCTCACGGCGAGTCCGCCGGCAATGTGCGGAAGAGCGACGTTGGCGATGGCTGTATCCAGTAATTCCATGAACGTCGCTAGAGTTACCGTGATGGCGATGAACCAGGGGTTTATGGCCACTCTTGGAGAGGGAAGACTCAGCGCCCCGGCGGGTGTCAATGTCTCGCTCATGCTGTCCCTTGCCGTTTAGATGCATAAGAGACCGTTCGGTCGCATGCGTTCTGTGTTATAGTCCTGGAAAGGACCAGTCGGTCCCATAAGTGGCCGAGGGAGTCAGCTGTGACTAAGGGCGAGCAAACCAGGCGCGACATCGTCCAGAAAGCCGCGCCGCTCTTTAATCAAAAGGGCTACGAGGGCACTTCTCTCTCCGACCTGATGGACGCCACCGGCCTTCAGAAGGGCGGAATCTACCGCCATTTTCCCAGCAAAGAGGTTCTGGCGGCCGAAGCCTTTGACTACTCGTGGGGGAAGGCCGTCAGCGGAAGGCTGGACGGCGTCGAAGAAGTTCCGGACCCCGTGGACCGTTTAAAAAAGATGATCGCCAATTTTGTCGAGATTCGAACGGGACTGGTGCCCGGCGGCTGTCCGCTGATGAACACCGCCGTCGAAGCCGATGACGGAAACGCCGTGCTGCGATCGCGGGCCAGAAGGGCGCTGCAAAATTGGACCCAGCGGCTCTCCCGCATCACCTCGGAGGGAATCAAGAAACGCCAGATCGATCCCCGCGTCCACCCGCTGGAATTAGCCCAACTGATCATCGGTTCCCTGGAAGGCGCTTTGCTCCTCAGCCGGCTCCAAAATAATGACGACCCGCTCCATGCCGTTCGAAAGCACCTGGATGAATTCCTGGAGAGCAGTGTTCGCACGAAGCGCAGCCGATCCAAACGGGCGAGGGTGTCGTGAGCGAGCATCCGCGGCAGGAAAATTCCATTTCCGGCGCGCCATCGCCTTCGCAACCCGCTCCTCCGCGCAAGTTTCCAGTTGCGGATCTGATTGGTTTCGCATTCGCGGAGATTGCGGCGGGCCGCACCATGGCCACCCTCCAAACCGGCCCACAGCATGCGAATCCCATGGGAACCTTGCATGGTGGAATTCTGTGCGATCTGACGGACGCGGCCATGGGAGTGGCTTTCGCGAGCACTCTCGAACCCGGCCAAACGTTCACCACCATCGAACTCCGGATCAACTTCTTCCGGCCTGTGTGGACCGCAAAATTGACCGCCGAAGCCATCGTCGTCCAGCGAGGTAAAACCACTGGATATGTGGAATGCACCGTCAAAGACGAAAGCGGCAAGCTCATCGCTAAAGCCGCGAGCACGTGCATGGTCCTCGCAGGAGAGCGCGCCGCCGGCCGCTGAATTCACTTCCGTCAAATTTAGAAAACGGTCGGAAGCCCATCCTGCTCAACGATCCTCCAGAGTTTGGCAATGGGTTGCGCTTTCGCGCGGTCTTGCGGAGCGCCCGTTGTGGCGAATTTCAATCTGCGGCTGCGGGGCGGTTCACAGCGCCGGTCAGGTCGGCGTGGAGCAACCGGTGGAAGAGATGTTCGCCGGCTTCGCGGCGCACGGAGAGCCGCCCCGCCACGTACGCCCGTGAAGCGAGTCCGCGCTGCACGGCGTCGCAGATGGCCTCATCTTCATCTTGCACTTTTTCGCTCACCCTGATGCTCGCCTGGTTTTTTCTCGAGGCTTTCTTGCTGATGTTCGCAAAGTAGTAATCGAATACCACGGCGCATTTGTCCACGCCAAGCGGCAGAACAAGATTGGTGTCCATCACGCCTTCGTAGGCGTTGATCATGAAGTTCGGATAGATCCAGAGATAAAACGCGCGCCCCTGCCTCGTGGCAGCGACGTCCGATTCCGACTTGGGGTCCGAAGAGAGCGGGCTGGATTGCAAACAAGCGCGCTCGAAATTTTCGATCGTGTATTTGGTGTACGCGATCACGCTGCTCAGTCCTTTGTGCGCGTGGGGAACGTGGTAGCCGCCGTCGAGATAGTTGTCCACGTAAACTTTCCAGTTGCATTGCAGCCTGTAAACGCGGCGGTCGAAGTATTTCAATTTTCTCTGCAACTGCAACGGCGCCACCAGCTCCGGAACTTTTCCTAAAAATTCCAGGAGCGGAGCGGCGCGGCCGTCCAGATTGACGAAAACAAAATTTTCCCAGGTGTCCACCTTCACCGGCACAAGCCCGTTTTTCGCGCGATCGAAATTGCACACGCCCTCGAATTCCACCATGCCTTTCAGCGCGCCATCGTTTCCGTACGTCCAGCCATGATAGGGGCACCGGAACTGTTTTGCGCAACCTTCCGCCTTCGTCACCACCGCGGCAGCATGATGCCGGCAGACATTGTAAAAGGCGCGCAACACTCCATCGTCGCCCCGTGCCACAACCAGCGGCTCTCCCGCGAGATCCGCGGTGAGAAAACTCCCCTTGCCACGCACCTGATCCGCCCGGCCAACCACCTGCCAGGTCTTGGCAAAAATGCTCTGTTGTTCGAGCTCGTAGATACCCGGATCGAAGTACCACGGTGAAGGAATCGTCCAGGCATGATCCAGTGGATCATGCGGATTGTAGAGATTAAGAAGGTCGCGAATATTGCGTTCCATGAAACACTCCTGGGCCAGCGATCCTCGCAGTGCTTGGTCGGGCATGTTCATTTCATACCCCGAAACGCAACGGGAGAGAAGAGAAAATGGAACGGATAGAGCCGGGGAGAGACATACCCCCCAGTGTCTTCGCAAAGAGTGTGGCACCCAGACCGCACCCTGCAGCTAAGGGCCTGGCACCCGGCAAAAAAAAGTGCTCGTTAGACCATAGTTTCCGATTACGGCGTTTGGACGTCACTCGGGCACAATCAAACATGAATGCCAAATCGAGTCAGCATCTCGCGTCGCCCAAGCCTTGTGACGCCTAATGCTCTACTGTCCAGATCCTGGATCACCCATTTTCTTTTCAGCGCGACTTTCAGCAAGGCTGCCCCCAGCGCTCCGCCGACATGCGGTCGGCGCTCACTCCAATCCAAGCATGCGCACGCGAACCGGCGGCGCAACATCCGCGTCGCCTGGATATCAATACCAAGCGCTTCAAACGCCTTCGTCCCACTTAAGCTGAGTTCGTATGCCGTGCCACTGCCCGTCGTACCGGATGAAAGCCAGCCCAGCGCCGCAAACCGGTCGTGCAGTGACACTCCCAACGTGCCCGCCATGTGATCGTAGCAAGTCCGTGCCGCGCGTAGTCGGCTCGGCGTGCTTGGCACGAACGTGTCGCGAGAGCTCCCGGCGAGGACGCTCAGGCCTTCCAGCGCACTGGCCACGTTGGGCCCTTCCAGGCTATAGAACCGATGCTTTCCCTGAACGAACACTTTCACCAGGTGCGCCATCTTCAGTCGATTCAAGTGTACGCTCGCGGTAGACGGACTCACTTCAGCTACCACGGAAAGCTCCGTGCTTGTTCGTGCATGGCCGTCCATCAGGCAGTAGAGTATGCGCGCTCTTGCCGGCTCGCCGATGGCCGCCGCAATTCTGGAGATCGCCGCGTCAGCGTGGTGCTCGACATCCATACTTTGATGATAGACGAATTGTTGATTTTCGGGAACTGGCATACTCGCGACGATGGATCCCACACCACCCTCGACCAGGCAGATAAGCCGTTGAGCGCAAAGCGAGGTGCAATTTGCGAAAGGGTTGCATATCGTTTCTATTGCTGATTGTCGCCGCGGTCTTGGTGCCTGCGGGTCCAGGCGCTCAGTGGAAGACACATTGGACCTACGAAGGGCCAACCGGCGCCGAACATTGGGGCGACCTGGACGCGGAATACGCTGCCTGCAAAGTTGGCAAGGAGCAGTCTCCCATCGACATTCGAAATGCGGAGAAAGCCGAACTCCCCGCCATACGGTTCAAATACAGAAGCGGCCCGCTCAAGATTATTAACAACGGCTACACGGCGGTCCGAGTGAACTATGCCCCCGGAAACGGAAACTTTCTGATTGTGGGAGACAAGCACTACGAGCTAGCGCAATTCCACTTTCATCATCCCAGCGAAGAATACATTCACGGTAAGCCATCCGACATGGTGGCCCACTTGATGCACCAAGCCAGCGACGGCAAGGTTGCCGCTGTCGCAGTTCTTCTCAAGGCAGGCAGCGCGAATACCACTGTTCACCAGCTTTGGGAACATATGCCCAACACCCCGGGCAAAGAGGAGGTGATCGCGGGAGTCGAGGTCAATCCCACCGGCCTGCTGCCCCGCGACGCCTCCTATTACACGTACATGGGGTCACTGACGGCTCCGCCCTGCAGTGAGAGCGTCACCTGGTTTGTGCTGAAGACTCCGGTGGACATCTCCGCAGAGGAGATCAGCACGTTCGCCAAACTCTATCCGCACGATGTCCGGCCCCTTCAGCCGCTCAACGGCCGCGTCGTGAAGGAGAGTCAGTAACGCGAAAATCCTCGGTAACCACGGCCTCGCTGCAATCAGCTTGGGGCCGGCAGAAGACCAGAAGTTACTTGAGGAGAAAGGGCGACGAAATAACTGCCAGCGAATAGCTGACGAGAAACACGCCGGGCAGCCTTCCCAGAAGCTACATTGTTTGACCTATTCTGTCACTATCGGTAACTCCTGGATTATCTTCGGACGACGCGGTTAAGTCCCGCACGCCTTACCGGACATTGGTATCTGGGCTGATTTCACCACTCTCAGACTGTGCCCAATTCTCCACTAGCATTAGCCCTTTGGTACAGTATCGAGGCGTCTCCCTTTCCTCTATTCTTTTCCCATGCGGATCATTGACAGTTCTTTTTCTCTACGCAGAGGTCTCACTTTCGCTCTCCTCTCCGCAAGTTGTCTCGTAGAGACTTCTTGCGGCCATACTAATGCTTCCGCTCCCCCTATCCCCATGACTACCGTCATGCAGGCCATCCGCGATTACGGCCGCAGCCACCAAGCCACCCCGTTCAACTCAACAAAGCCTCCGGTCGCAAAGGCCTCTGCCAACGATCACTTCGATCTCGACGGCCCTTATCAAGCGCACATCGGCCTTATTTCGACCCAAGGTGATTTTGCTCAGTTGGAAAAAATCGCACACCAGGTCCGCACCGACAAGGGCCGCTTGTCCGGCGGCGTCTGGACACTCTATTCCTTCTACCAAGGCGTCGGTAAGCCTTCCGCCGGAGATGACTCCACCGACGCCGATTGGTCCGGCCACATTGAGAACCTCAAGAAATGGATCGCGGCCTATCCGGAATCTGCAACGGCGCGCATCGCTCTCGCACAAGCCTACGCTGACTATGCTTGGTTCGCTCGCGGCTCAGGTTATTCCAATTCCGTCTCTGCTTCCGGTTGGGAGTTTTTCGGCCAGCGCATCGCGCTTGCCAAGGCCACTCTCATTGAGGCCGGCCATCTCAAGGAAAAATGCCCTTATTGGTATGAGCTTATGCAAGGCGTTGCTCTTGCCGAAGGCTGGGACAAAAAACAGGCCCGCGAACTTTTCGATCAGGCTAGCGCGTTCGACCCCACTTACTACCATTACTATCGCGAATACGCCAACTTCCTCTTACCCAAATGGTATGGAGAAGAAGGCGAAACTCAAGCCCTCGCCGAGGAAGTCTCCTCTCGCTTGCCCGAGCCAGACGGCTCCATCATCTATTTTGAAATTGCTAGTTTGCTTGCTTGCCAATGTGACAAACAACGGGATTCCCTCGATGGCATGTCCTGGCCGAAGGTTAAACGGGGATACGCCGAACTCATCGGCCTCTACGGCACTTCCAATCTGAAAGCGAATCGCTTCGCCTACATGTCTTTCATTGCCAACGACAGGGCTGCCGCTCAATCCGCCTTTTCCACGATTGGCACGGACTGGAATCACCTCGTCTGGCGCAGCGCTGCCAACTTCAACTCCGCCCGCTCCTGGGCCAATTCGCCGTAGCTCGGGTATTACCGGTTGTCGTGAATGGGAAAAGTGAAACTCATCCTCGGGCTAGCCGTTCTTGGATTGGCCATCATCGCAGGCTGGCAGATTGCTTCGTGCGAACTCGCCAACCTTGAGCTCCACGAGGACCTGCGGGACCTTGCAGCACAAACCGGCGCCCATATCGGTTTGAATCCCTTCAATACGGATGAAGATTTCCGCAACGCCATCATCCGCGCAGCCAAAAAGTATGAGATTCAGCTTGAACCTGAGCAGGTGACAGTGGAACGCACGGGCACGCCCCCAGCGCAGACCATATGCCTTGCGGCGGACTACAAAGCGCGTGTGGCACTACCTGGATGTTCGTTGACGCTCCACTTCCATCCGTCGAGTGCGAAGTGAACCATTACTGGCCTCCCGACTAACTCCTGTTCAGTCCGTGTGCCGGAAGCTAGAGGACACTCGTCCGTTTACCGATCTAGGTAGCGACTTGTTTATTTCTTCGATTACGGCGTTAACCAGGAGTTGAGAAGTGATTCCGCCGAGCGAAGCGTCACGTAGGAACAGACACTGTGTGCAGTGCACGGCGGTTAGATCCTTTGCAGGTTCCACGTTTTAGTGCCCGGACTCTCGCAAACCGCGGTACTTCATCATTGGCTCGACGCTCGGGTCTTTGCCGCGCCAGGCTGCATACATCTTTGCCAAGTCCTCCGTGTTGCCGCGCGACAACACCATCTGCCGGAACCGGTCGCCATTGGCGCGCGTCAGACCGCCATGATCTTCAAACCACTGGTAGGCATCGTCATCGAGCATCTCCGCCCACAGATAGGCGTAGTAGCCAGCGGAGTAGTCGTTGCCCCAGATGTGGCTGAAATAGGTAGAGCGGTAGCGCGGCGGCACAGCGTTGAGCAGTAGATGCGTCTTCTCAAGCGCTTGTTTCTCGAACGTATCCGGCTGCTGTAGCGGGGCGCTGGCCGGAAGCGTGTGCCACTGCATGTCGAGCTCGGCGGCCACGACCAACTCCGTCAGCTTATATCCCTGGTTAAAGGTCGCGGCTTTTCTGATCTTGGCTACCAGCTCGGCCGGCATGGGAGCGTTCGTCTTGTGGTGCTTGGCGTAATTATTGAAAACAGCCGGATAGAGGGCCCAGTGCTCGTTGAATTGTGAGGGAAACTCCACGAAGTCTCGGGCGGTTGAAGTGCCAGACAGGCTCGGATACTCGGTGTTCGCGAAGATGCCGTGCAGAGCATGGCCGAACTCGTGAAACATGGTCGTCACGTCGGTAAAGCTAATGAGCGCCGGCTCGCCCGGCGCCGGCTTCGGCAGATTCGCGACGTTGAAAACGACCGGCAGTGTGCCCATAAGCTTTGACTGAGACACTAGGCTATCCATCCATGCGCCGCCGTTTTTGTTATCCCGTTTAAAATAGTCGCAATAGAAGAGCGCCAGTGGCTTGGCATCCGCATCCGATACCTCGAAGACGCGAACATCCGGCTGATAAACCGGGATGTCCTTGCGCTCCTTGAAGGTGATGCCGTAGAGCTGGTGGGCGGCGTAGAAGACGCCGTTTTCGAGCACCGTGTTCAGCTCAAAGTACGGCTTGACCTCTGCGTCGTTCAAATCGTACTTGGCTTTGCGCACTTGTTCGGAGTAGAAGTCCCAGTCCCAGGGCTGGAGAGTGAAACCGCCCTTCTGCGAGTCGATGACCTCCTGGATATCCTTGCCCTCACTCGTCGCCTTGGCCGTCGCGCCGGGAACCAAGGCATCCATGAACTTCAAGGCGACCTGAGGTGTTTTGGCCATCTGGTCTCCCAGCTTCCACGCCGCGTGGTTAGGATAGCCGAGCAGTTGTGCCCGCCGCGCACGCAGGTGTGCCAGGCGCGAGATGACGTCGCGCGTATCGTTGGCATCGCCGCGCTCGGCACGGTTCCAGGATTTCTCGAAGATGCCTTCGCGGGTCGCGCGGACGCGGAGCGAGGCCAGATCTGGCTGCTGCGTCGTGTTCTGGAGCGGAAGCACATAGCCTTCCTGCTTGCGGTTTTGGGCGGCCTGTACGGCCGCGGCGATCCGCGAGTCGCTCAAGCCGGCAAGCGCACTCTTGTCCGCAGTCAAGTAAGCCCCGTCCTTCGTAGCAGCGAGAAGCCTCGTCGAAAAGTCATTCGAGAGTGTCGCGATTTCCTCGTTCAGCTTCTTCAAGTCGGTTTGGTTGGCTTCCGAGAGGTTCGCGCCGGAGCGGACAAATGCGTCGTACGTGACCTCGAGCAGCCGCAGCGACTCCGCATCGAGCTTGAGCGACTCCCGCTGCTTGTAGACGGCAGCCACGCGAGAGAAAAGTTTTGCGTTGAGGTAGATGGCGTCCTGGTGCGCCGCCAGCTTCGGCGCCTCATCGGCGCGAGCTTTGAGCAGCACGGGATTGATATTTGCGCCAGTGACCGCGCCGAACGCGGCCGTCGCTCGTTGGAAGAGTTGCCCGGTTTTCTCCATGGCGACGAGCGTATTCTCGAAGGTCGGCGCCGCCGGATTATCAGCAATCGCTTGTATCTCCGAGAGCTGCTCGGCCATCCCCGCCTCGATGGCCGGCTGATAGTCCTCATCCTTGATCTTGTCGAAGGGAGGAGCATGGAACGGTAGGGTACTCGGCGCATAAAACGGGTTCGACGGACCGAAGTGCGCGTCGGCGGCCGTGGCAGGCGTGTAGATGGCACCTAGTGCGATGGCACCAGGCATAATCAAAGCAGTTATATGTTTTAGCATAACCTTCCCCGGGCGTGATGGTGTTGGGTGCATCCGGACCGGAAGCCCACGCGCCCTGATTGTAAGAGAATTCCCGCGTCTGCCACAAGAATTCGCGTCCTCGCAGCTTATTCAAGCGCACAGCAAATCTTGACTATGTACCGGTTTTGCCGCCCGCCGTTGTGGACACCGTTCTCGTTGTTCCGCGAGAGATCCCATGTAAACGCGGCGATCTGGGCACTGTTGCCAGTGTTTGCGCTTTCCTGTCCAGTCCCAATCGAACAAAAGCCGCACAAAATGCTGGAATATCCTAAGTCTTGCGCGTCTGCCAGTTCCGCCACTCCCGCAGTGGTGGGTCTATTCTACAAGGTGGAGAAGAGCGGTTCCAATGGGATTTTGGGCGGCATTTAGGCAGAAAACTGCAGCAGAAGAGGAAGAGAGAGTTCTCCTCGCGAGAACCGCGCGGAGGAGAGGCACCGACTCCCTACAGAGACCGCAATGCCTGCCAAAGGTGGCGGATACGGGTAGGACAAGCCCCGTCCCTACAAAGGGGACTCGAAAAGGGTGGGCGATGGTGCTGGATTAGAGACTAGGATGAGGGCATAATACCGTTGTCACGAAGAGAAATGCTTGGCTTTTGTCCCCCCGCCAAGACCCAAGCGCCTTACCCAAGGGGCGCAACGCAAGTGGGTGCCGCTGCGAACGAGGGCGGCGACATGATCATTCAAGAGCAGGGCGATCATCTGATACTGATTCGCCAGACGGACCATGCGGTTCTGTCGGGGTATTTTGCGCGCGAAACAGGAAATGAAAACTTTGCGCGGCCCGAACCGCTGGAATCCTTCCAACTCGCCGCCACGGAACACGATAACGGCTGGAACGAGTGGGAACTTCAGCCACGCATCGACGCGGTCACGTTCTTGCCGTATAGCTTTATGTCACTGCCCACGCAGGAGCATATTGATCTCTACCAGCGGGGAATCGAACGCGTTGTTAAAGTGGACCACTACGCCGGCCTCCTTGTCAGCATGCACTGCGCAGGACTTTACGATCGAACGCGCGCCACGATGCCGGGATTTTCCGCCAAGTACGTGAAGTCGCAGGAAGCGCCTATCGTCAATGATTTCCTGCAGAGACTGCGCCTGCAGCAGCTGCGACTGAAAGTGGACTTGCGCGCTGATCCGGCGACGAAAAATTTCGCGGACGAAAAATGGCTACAGGCCAACGCGCAGCGCCTGGAAGCGCTGGACCGCCTCTCGCTTTACTTTTGCCTCGGCCCGCTGGAGCCTGCCACGATTGATGCGGTGCCGGCCAACTACAATGGCGCAGAAGTGGACTGGAATCTTCAGCCGGAGGATACCAACGGAGCCACACTGGAGCCTTACCCGTTCCGGCGCGACCCGCTGGAAATCAGTATATTGGCGCGGAGAATCCCCAAGCGGCGGTATGCGGATGATCTGGAACTTCAGAAAGCATTGGCCCAGGCTCCCTACTTCGGGCGGAAATTCACGTTACGGGCCGGGGGCACCAAGATGCGCGCGCGCGTCGCCAATCTCTGAGCAAGCCCAGGCGCTGCGCGCTGCCCCAAATCCAAGTTGGGCGGTTAGTTTGGAGTGCGGGTGGCGCGCTCGATGCCTTCCGCGATTCGCAAAATTTGCAACGCGAGCTCCAGCAGCAGCCGCGTCACCAGAACGCCCACGAAGAGAGCCACAATTCCCGCAACGAGATTGATCAGTCCTTGAGCGGGTGATTGCTGATAGCCGAGCACGACGCAAGCCACGACCGTGATTCCACCAAAAACGATGGCAAGTACATACAGCAGTTTTACAAGCCGGCGAAGAAGGGAATGATGGAAAGCGAAATCGAAAAGTCCGGCGAAGAAATTCTTATCATCGGGCATGCAGCCTCCTCGAAAGTGTTTCGAACCGTGAGCTGGACTGAGACTTAGGTAAGGCGGAATGGTGATATAAGTCAAGATGCTTTTTAGCGGCTGGAGAGGGTCGGCCTTCGGCGGCGCGGCGCAGCGAAACGCATTCGCGAGCTGTGACGTCCATTACTCGCAGACGGGGAACAGAGTCGGTTCCGGGTTGCAAATTCTTCAGGGAGAAAATCGATGAGTGGTCTTAAGAGAATGGAGTGTCAGGGAATCTTGATACGTACTACTTCGGGGCGGTGGCGGGCGGCGTTTGGAGGACGGCGAACGGCGGGCTGACGTGGACGCCTATGACCGACAAAACGGGGATCATGTCGGTGGGAGCGATCGCGGTGGCGCCTTCGGATTCGAACGTGATTTACGTGGGAACGGGCGAATCGTGCATTCGGGGAAATATTTCTTATGGCGACGGGATGTACAAATCGCTGGATGGCGGAAAAAACTGGATGCACATCGGGCTTGAGGATACGCAGCACATCGCGAAGATTGTGGTGCATCCGCAAAATCCGGACATCGTTTACGTCGCGGCACTGGGGCATGCCTACGGTTCGAACGAAATGCGCGGAGTCTTCCGCTCGAACGACGGCGGGAAGACCTGGCAGAAGATTTTATTCAAGGACAACAAAACGGGGGCGATCGATCTGGTGTTCGATCCGAATAATCAGCACATTCTGTTCGCGGCACTGTGGGAAGCGCAACGCACACCCTGGGGCATGACCAGCGGCGGGCCGGGCAGCGGCCTCTACCGATCCAGCGACGACGGGGCGACCTGGAAACGGCTGGAAGGCCACGGGCTACCAAGCGGAATTCTGGGTAGGATCGGTGTTTCCGTTTCCGGCGCGGACGGCAATCGCGTTTACGCCATTATCGAAGCGGAGAAGGGCGGAATTTACCGGAGCGAGGACGCTGGCGAAAGCTGGAAGCTGATCAATCCGGATCATCGCTTCACGCAGCGGGCGTGGTATTTCCATCACATTTTTGCGGACCCGAAGAACGCCGAAACGGTGTACGTGCTGAATACCGGCGTCTCTCGGTCGACAGATGGCGGGCACACGTTTGAATTTATTCGCGCGCCGCATGGCGATAACCACGGATTGTGGATCGATCCCAAGAACCCGCAATCGATGATCGTGGCGAATGACGGTGGTGCGAGCGTTTCGCACGATACGGGCAAGAGCTGGACTCCGGAGAACAACCAGCCGACGGCGCAGTTCTACCACGTAGCGGCGGACAATGCGGTGCCGTATCGCGTTTACGGAGCGCAACAGGACAATTCGACAGTGGCGATTGCTAGCCGCAGCGACCACTTCGCGATCGACCGGCCGGACTGGTACGACGTGGGTGGAGGCGAATCTGGATTTGTCGTGCCGGACCCGCGCAACCCGGACGTGGTGTATGCGGGCTCGTATGACGGCTTCATCACACGCTTCGACAAGAAAAATGCGCAGGAGCAGGATATTTCCTCTTGGCCGATGAATCCGATGGGTGCGGGCGCGGCCGAGTTGAAGCACCGGTTCCAATGGACCGCGCCGATCATGATTTCGCCGAACGATCCGAACGCGGTGTACCACGGTGGAGAAGCGGTATTCAAGACGACAGATGGCGGAATGTCGTGGGCGGCGATCAGCAGAGACTTGACGCGAAACGACAAGAGCAAGCAGCAGTCCTCCGGGGGGCTGCTGACGAAAGACAATACGAGCGTCGAATACTACGATACGGTGTTTGCGCTGGCGGAGTCCCCGGTGGAAAAGGGTGTGATCTGGGCGGGGACGGACGATGGTCTGGTGCAGGTGACACGCGACGGCGGACAGGATTGGGCGAACGTCACCGCGAAAGAGTTCGGCGAGTGGAGCCTGGTGAGCATTATTGAGGCGTCTCCCCACGCGGCGGGGGCAGCGTACGTGGCCATTGATCGACACAAGCTGGATGATTACCGGCCTTACGCATTCAAGACGACCGATTACGGAAAAAGCTGGACGAAAATTACCAGCGGTCTACCAGAGAGCAGCTACGTGCATGCGGTGCGGGAAGATCCCAAGCGGAGGGGATTGCTTTTTGCTGGCACGGAGAACGGCATTTACGTTTCGTTTGACGATGGAGGGCGCTGGCAGCCGCTAAAGCTGAATTTGCCAACGACGCCGATTCACGATTTGTTGGTGAAGAATGATGACCTCATCGTGGCGACGCACGGACGGTCGTTCTGGATTCTGGATGACATCACGCCTTTGAGGCAGATGACTGCTTCGACTGCAACCGAAGACGCGCACCTCTACCAGCCGGCACCCGCGATTCGCTACCGGGGCGCAGGATTCACACTGCCGGCTACAGTGCCGGTGGGCGCTAACCCGCCGACCGGCCTGGTGATCGATTATTTTCTGAAGAGCGCGCCGAAAGAGGGAGCCACGCTGGAGATCCTCGACGCGAAGGGCAAAGTCATCCGGAAGTATTCGAGCAAGAAAGCGGCGGAAGGCGCCTCTCCGGACGAGGAAGAATTCGGCATTTCCCGTCCCGGCGAAACGCTGCCGGCCGAGGAGGGCCTCAACCGCTTTGTTTGGGACATGCGCGGCGAAGCCCCCGCTCGTGTGCCTGGCGCGGTGAGTTGGGGCGGACGGCCCACCGGGGCGCTGGTGCTGCCCGGCACGTATCAAATTAAGTTGACCGTGGCGGGCAAGACGGCGACGGCTTCGGCAGAAATCAGCAAGGATTCGCGCGTGACCGTGTCAGCGGCGGACCTGGAAAAACAAAATGAGCTTGCGGTGCGCATCTGGAATCGCGTCAACGCCGGCCACGAAGCAGTGAACCAAATCCGCAGCGTGCGCGGACAACTAGATGCCATGAAGAAACGGCTCGGGGCAGATACGAGCGTCAAGCCGGTACTGGACGCATCCGATGAACTGAAAAAGAAGATGGACGCGGTCGAGGAAAAAATCATTCAGCCAAAGTCCAAGAGCGGAGAAGATCCGCTGAATTATCCCATTCAGGTGGCGGACCAGTTCATGGCGCTGCTAGGTACGGTAGAAAGTGCAGACACCGCGCCGACCGCGCAGTCCTATGCGGTGTTCGAAGAACTGAACGGGAGACTGGAGACGCAGCTGACAGCGTGGCGTGAGATTCAATCGAAAGATCTCACCTCACTGAATGACTTGATGCAGAAAAACAAAATCCCCGCGATCGCGCCTGCGGCAGAGAAGGCCAAAGAGGGAGCTGAGTAGAACGAGCTCTGGGCGGAGGCAGACTACAGTAAAGGACGCGGGCCGCCACGCCTTCGCCCGCTAGGATTTTGCTGGCGGGGAGTGTACATGGTCTTTCTCCTTGACAATTTTTGCGTGGCCATACATCTTGGTTGGCTTCGTAGCCTTGCCATTCGAATCGTTGGAGGCGAAGAGGCGAACTCGCTCACCTATGACCAAGGTCAGGCTCTGCTTTCACGATCGCTGTTTTGATGGCACTGCTTCGGCCGCCCTCTTTTACCGCTTTTATCGAGAACGCTTTGACCAGGCCGCGGAGTTCGGCTTCACGGGAATGACGCACCGCGCCGCACAGCCATGGGAAGCGGGACTGTTCGATGGCGACGAAAACGTCATCGTGGATTTTAAATTCTCGAATTCGCCGAAAGTGACGTGGTGGTTCGACCACCACCAGAGCGCGTTTCTTACTCCCGCCGACGCCGAACAATTTCGCAAGCATCCCGGCGCGCACATGTTTTACGAGACGGATTACAAATCGTGTACCAAACTCATTGCGACGATCGCCGGTGAAAAGTTTGGCTTCGATACGAAGCCGCTCACGGACTTGATTTATTGGGGCGACATCATTGACGGGGCGCAGTATCCGACACCGCAGTCGGCCGTAGAGTTGGCCGAGCCGGCAACGCAGCTCGCGTTGGTGATTGAAGCGGCGCCGGAAAATGGACTGCCTGCGCGAATCATTCCCGAGCTGGCCTACCGCCCGCTCAGTGAAATGGTGAAGCTGCCGCTGGTGGCCAAGCATCTCGGGCCGCTGCTCGAACGGCACCGCCGGTCGATTGAGATTCTGCGCGGACGAATTGAAGCGCGCGGCGGGGTTATATTTTTCGATGTCAGCGACCTGGATCTGGAGGGCTACAACAAGTTCATTCCCTACCTGCTGCATCCGGAATGCGTTTATTCGGTGAGCGTCAGCGCTTCCGCGTTGCGCGCGAAAGTATCGCTGGGCACGAACCCGTGGAATCAGGCGACCGCGAATCAAAACCTGGCTTCGCTGGCGGAAAAATTCGGAGGCGGCGGACATCCGCGCGTCTCCGCCATCTCGTTCGAACCGGGCGATGTGTCGCGCGCGCGCGAAGTGGCGCGCGGCCTGGCGGCAACGCTACGCGGAAAATAACGCAACTCTTGAAATTTGGGCCGGTTCCGGTTGTTCGACAAAATTCGCGGTCCCATGTAAAATTCTAAAATCAACCAGTGGACCGGTAGCTCAATGGTAGAGCAGCTGACTCTTAATCAGCGGGTTGGAGGTTCGAGTCCTCCCCGGTTCACCAAGTCTCTTCAATGAGTTAGCTTCATCTGGCTTTTCGCTCAGGAAAAACTGTGCTCTGTTTTGTGCCCACCCTGGCTCAAATTCTATTCCGCTGAGATCATCAACCGCCCTGCGTTTCGCTTCCATGCGGATATCGCTGTATCTTTCCATCATGGCGCGGGATACATGCCCCGACAGTGCCATGACAATCGAATCCGAAGCTTGAGACTCGGCGAGCCTCGAAATGAACATGTGACGGAGATCATGAAAGCGGCATGAGACTTTCGCCGTCTTACGGGCGCTTTCCCAGCCCACCTTCCAACGCTGCATGGGCATTGACGGGTCGATTGCATAGCTGCACAATTTGGGGTCGCTTCCAGCAAAGCCGTACTTTTCGGCTGGGAAAACAAAATCTTTTGGTTGTGCATTCGGGAATAGACCGCGCCAATAGGTGAGCATCGCAATCGCGCGGAAATTTAACGGGATTATGCGCCCGTTGCCCGCCGCCGTCTTTGACTTGCCGACTACCAGCGACTTAGCAAGAAAGTCGACTTGCTCCCAGGTCAGAAGCCGTATTTCGTTCGCCCGCATTCCCGTGTTGATTGCCAACAGTATTACGGGATACAAACTTCTGCATCGACTCTTCGAAGCAGCGTCAAGCAGTTGTGTCTCCTCTTCGGCGCTGAGTGCTCGCCCTGGCGTGTTTTTTGGCACTTGTACTTGGGTCGAGCCTACTCAGCCGTGTAAGTGATCTCCATCCGATGAATGAGGAAGCATGATAGAGCAAGAATCGCGATGGTAAGACAGAGCAAGCTGAGGACGGCAATAAATGGAGAGACGGGTTCGGCAACGATAGTGAAAATGGCCAAGGGGCCAGTGATCGGCAGACTAACGGGACAGAGATGCTTCAGATAGAAAGTGACGCTGAGCCTCTGGGCCCAGGCAGGAAAGATTGGGGCGACCGCTTCCCATCCCATGATCACCACTCCGGGGACGATCGGATTCTTGAAGAGAAGGCTGAGGGCGAGAAATACGGCGCCATAGCCGAGACAAGCGAGAGCTGTCACAAGAAGATAAGATCCCAACTGGGCGAGGCCCGGCCCATCAAAAATATAGGATTTGCCCGCTGATCCAAAGCGGGCATACATGAAGAAGACGCAAGCAACGACGGCCGTTTCGAACAGTGCGATGGCAACAACCGCGCCGGCAAGAAACTTTCCGACTACCAATACTTCTCTTCTTACCGGGACGAGAAATTGATAATGCAAAGTGCGTTCGACCATTTCGCCGCGGAATAGCCACGTAAAGATCGCCATGCAGGCGAAGAAGATGCCCAGCCGGAAATAGTAGAGCTGGACAATTCCTGCCAGAACTTGCGTATCCTCCTCGATTTGGGCCGGGTTCATGTTGTCTCTGTCGGAGATGGCGTGACCCAGAATCATCAGGACCGGAAGCAGAGCGAGCAGATAGATCCAAATCCTGCGGCGCGTAAACAGGTTCCGGCGAAGCTCGTTGCGCACAAGGATGGAGATCTGGCTTCCATAGAGCCGCCAAGGTTGTTCCTTCGACCACTTTTGGGCCCGCGCGACTAAGTCTTGAGCACTCACGCCGGTCCGCCATCCGATCCAATGAGATATTGATAGATGGAGTTGACGTCATCGTCGGCGGGCGCAACTGCATCAACTTCGACCAAGCCACCGGAAACGATTTTGTTCAGGAGAAGATAGAACTGTTCCGCATCGCGCGTACGCACCAGAACGCCATGGCCATCATTCAGGATTTTGGCCTCGACAACGTGATCGAGTTCGAACGCCGCGGAAGCCAACTTCGCTGCATTCGAGCAACGGACAAGGATCTGCATAGGATGATCGCGCACCTCCCTGCGGACCTCGCGAATCTGACCTTCGGCGACAACATAGCCGCTGCTCATCAATACGACACGGTCGGAGATGCGATCGACTTCCTCCAAAATATGGCTGGAAATGATGACGTACATACCCTGCTTGGCAATCGCTTCGAAGAGCGCGATCGATTCGGCGCGGGCCATCGGATCAAGGCCGTTGAGCGGTTCGTCGAGAATCAGGACGGACGGATGATGCGCAATGGCCTGAGCCAGGCGAACGCGCTGTCGCATCCCTTTGCTATAGCCCGCCACTTTGCACCTTGCCACTTGCGCCATGCCGGCGCGCTCCAGGGCTTCGTTCGCGAGCTTCGCGGCCTGGTTGCGGCCAAAACCATGAAGACGCAGCGGCCAATAGATGAAGTCGTAGCCATTCGTGCCAGGAGGGAAGGAGTCAAACTGGGTGCAGTATCCGACTTGCCGGAAGAACTCGATGGGCTGTTGCGGGGTAAGGCCGAGGACGTAAATTGCGCCTTGTGAAGGCCTGATCAGGCCGGTCAGCAAGTTCATCAGCGTGGTCTTGCCCGAGCCGTTGGGGCCGACGAGACTTGTAATCCCTGGCTCGAGAGAGAAGCTCACTTTGTTCACGCCGAGAACTTCACCGTAAAACTTAGAGACATTCTCGAAAACAATTTGGCGAGCAGCCGGGGTCATCCGCGCACCGCCTCACGGGCGCGCAAACGCGCATTGAGAATAACAAGCGAAAGCAGAGAGACGAAAATCAGTACGCCCCAGGCCGCGGGAACCGGAATTTCGTTCCAACCAAACGAGCCTAGGAGCCCGGAGCGCTCACGAAATCCTTTTGCCAAGATAAGCCGGAACATATACGAGAAATTCAGCAGCCGGCCCCAATAGGTGTCCATGATGGCGTTGAACATTTCTCCGAGGCCCGCGGGGACAAAAAATGTGACGAAGATTACGCCTGTAGCGACAATTCGCAGCTTGACCCACGCCGACACGGCTAAGGAAAGGAGGGAAAGCATGAGGATCCAAATCGCGGAGCACAACGCGATAGGAACGACCATCCAGAGGTGCGACCAAATCCAGCCGTCCTTCGCGAGTCCAGACTGGAGGCTGAATAAAAGCAAACACGGAACCCAAGTGACAGCGGACAGCAGTAACCCCAACACGGCGAGTTTTCCAAGCACATAGTCGGCCCTGCTGAACGGCCGGCTCAGAAAAAGCGGAAGAGCGCCGTTGGTGAGATCCCCAGCGATCAGGACGGGGCCTACCCAGCAGTTCAAAAGGAAGGCTGCCTGCGTCTGCACGATCATGATGACGATGAAGTATTGGGTTTCCACGAAGAACAAATTCGCCGAGCGCAATTGCATCAACAATTGCACGGTCTTGTTATTGGCGATGAATATGTAGACCGCAAAAAGCAGGCAGGGAGCGATACAAAGAATCAAGAGCAGAACGAAAAAGCGCGACTTGAACAGGTCGGCAAACGCATAGCGAGTGAGGACAAGAAAGCGCGACCAGGTGGGCTTCAGCGAGCCGGTGTACGTATTGTATCTGCGCTTATATACGGCCATCCGGCGCTCCCGTTTGTTCCATCGCGTTGAGAAAGATGTCTTCCAGTGAATCGCGCCGGTGATTCATCCGGCGAATCTGCACGCCTCTGTCCGCCGCGACCTTGAACACCTCCCTGATTTCGATGCTGTCCGGCATAACCACCTTGATGCGGCCGTTGGTGAAAACCGCGCACTCGCAACCGAGGCCCTCAAGCGCGGACGTAAATGTCGCCTCGGCACCAATTGTTTCCAACTCGAGGAATTTGCGATTGGCGCGCCGCTCCTCGACGAGGTTGCAGATGGAGGCGATTTGCCCGTTCCGCAGGATCAGCACCTCATCGCAGGTTTCTTCCACGTCGCGGAGAAGATGCGAGGAAAGCAGCAGGCAGATATCACTGGCCTCTCGGATTTCGCGAATGAGTTCGATCAAGCGCTTGCGCGCCGGCGGGTCCATGCCATTCGTTGGTTCGTCCAGAATGAGGACCTTTGGGCCATGCGCTATCGCCTGGGCCAATTTCGCCAGTTGTTTCATACCGAGAGAATACGTTCCCACGGGGCGATAACGCGCTTCGCCTAACCCCACATAGACGAAAGCTTCGTGCGCGCGCTCCATCGCTTGATCGGGGGGTAGACCGGAAATCTCCGCCATGTAGCGAACAAAGCGCACCCCGGACATTTTTGAAATAAAGGCGTCATTCTCGGGCATGTACCCGACAAGGGATCGAAGCGCCTTGCCATTGGTGTGAGAGTCAAGCCCGAGCACGCGGGCGCTCCCTTTGGACGGGGAGTGAAAACCCAAGAGGGTGTTGATGAGCGTCGACTTGCCGGAGCCGTTGGGTCCGAGCAGTCCAATAGCGCGACTCTTCAAAACGCCCGTCAGACTATAAAGAATCGTTCGACCACCGAGCCGCACTTCGAGGCCGTCAAGCTCAATCGTTGGGTTGGTCATCTACAAATCATTACGGATTTGGATTGCGCGAAGTTCCATGTTCCGAAATACCCAGCAGATGGAACAAAGTCAGAATATTTGGATTCAAGTCAAAGAGTTTGCCGCTGCTTGCCACTTCGATGCGATCAGGCTCTCCGTAAGCACAGAATACACTCGGCTTGGAGTCGGCTGCCAACTGTTGAAGCACTGCCAACTGCCCAGAACTAACCTGAGAAGCGAGCGGTGGCAGAATCGGGCTGAGATTTTGATAAATCATCGCCGAGAAGTTGGCCTGGTTGTCGCTGGGCAGAAGAGCGTGAAACGAAGCGGAGCGAGCCAACGATGTGCCGTTTGCGTGAGTAGCCAGCGCGTCGAGAAGCAACGCTCGAGAGGGCGCCACGATCATATAGCCGTCCGCGAAGGTGTAATCGAACTCCGTCGAAAGCCCAACACCTTGCGAGTTGATAACGTAAAACGTCCGGCCCCCGACCTGTGCTTGATTGAGAGTAAGACTTGGCTCGTTTGGTTTTGCCGCTTCCCGGTTAAGACTCTGGACCAGTTTTTCTACAGCAAGCTGGAGGGCTCCCGAACTGTTGACCTCGATAATTGCTTTCCAGGAAGGTGTGGGAAGAACCGGGCCGTCGAGAGCCAGCGTCATCTCTCCACCCAGCGCGCTCGCCAGGTCGTTGCGAATGTCCAGTCCGAGTTCTGAATTTGCCTGAGCTAGATCTTGGCTGAAGTTGGGGTTGGAAGCGCCGATTGTGCTGAAAAGGTCATCCAGCATGAGCGCCGGCTGTTTCGCAACGAAAGAAGCCGCCGCGCCTGCGTTCGAGGAAACATAGTCCAGCGAACCCATGGGAGCGGGAGCGGCCAGCCAGGAGGTAATGCCGTGCCTCTGGCCGCTAAATTCCAGTGTGATCCGGTTGTCTCCTTGACGGGAAACCTCACCACGCGTAGCGATCAAATACTTTATGTCGTTGAAGCCGCTATTCTGGAGCGCCTTTGCATCTCTTTGCTGGGTGTGGGTAGAGTTTAGAATCTGCCCGATATTCGCAGCAACCAAAGTTTCCGTACCCTGCCTGTAAACGTTGGCGATTCGCTGGCCAAAATCCGTCCCGACGAAGGGGGTTGCCCCGGCGTCGAGTTGCGCGCTCATCTGCTGAACCGAAGCCGCGTCGCCACCAACGACAAGCATGCGCTCCCTGACAAGCATGATTATTCCGTGCTCACCAACGGAAAGGGAGGAGAGCGACTGTGAATCCACGATATGCACATCGGATTTGCCTTGCCTGCTTGCCAAGGTATCAGCAAGGTGATTCTGCAAAAAATCCTTCAGTCCGGGCTGCCGCACTTCGGCTAGAAGCACAGGGCCGGCTTCCATGGATGCCGCGCTTCCCCTGAACGTAATCACCACTTCGTCGCCCAAATACTGGCTCATCGTGCGGATTTTCCCGATCAGCTCCTCGGGAGTAGGATGCTGATTCGAGTTGCCGCTTTTGTTCCACCAGTCTTGCAGAACTTTGCTCTGCGAGAGCTGTTGCTGAAAGATTCGGTTTGCCTGCTGAAGCGCGTCTCCAAGATTGGGGATGCCGATATACAGGACAGTATCCGCTGGCAGCAAGGGAAGGATTTTGCTTTCATACCGCGGACCGGGCGTCTGGATTTCCTCGAATTTTGCACGAAGCTTTGAGAATTCCGCGAGCAATGCCAGTTCGTGATCCAGGTCGCTGCTCCATCCGATCTCTTCGCGAACTGGAACAAGGCCAACGCTCTGCGTTGTCGTCACCTGATCGCCCGAGTGCAGAATGGATTCCAACCCCGCATGTTTAACGTGGACTTCTCCTTCGATCACGGACACACGCGAGCCTTTGGTGCCGGAGTTCACGGAAAAGAGCGTTCCGGTGACAGCTACCGTGCAATCCCGAGCACTAACGTACAGATGTCCGGTGTGCCGTTTCGCGGCTTGCACGATGATGCTGCCTTGGTCGAGATGGATGGTGGTATCGCGACGGGTCGCGCTGACCGCCAATTCAGCGCGTTGATTCATTTCCACTTCGGAGCCATCGAAGAGTCTCACCTTGGCATGGGAATTGGCGGCCGTGCGGATGAATTCACCCTGGCCGACTTCTTCACCTAGTTTCAAAACGCGCTCGCCAGCCGGGCCAATGCGATACGCTTGCCCTTCGACGGAGTCAACCTGCGCGCGGCTGCCCGGAGGGCCGGCGACGTACCAGGTGCGTCCAGTCCAGGCCACAGCAACCAGCAAGGCCATCGCTGCTGCCGCGAGCGACAGTTTGACAAAGCTCCACTGAAAGCCGCGTGATGCTGGTTCCATCTGCCAGTTCGTGTTCGCTGCGCCGCCAACCCCACGGCCATGAGCATAGGAGCGGCAGGAGACACATTCGCGCAAGTGATCTTGCACAATCAGTGCGCGCGTCGTAGGCAGCCCCTGCCGATGAAATGCAGGCAGCAAAGCGCGAATATCGGCGCAGCCACGGATAGGCTGCAAAGCATTGCTTGCGCCTTCCTCGCCCATCCCTGCTTGCAACTTCTGCCACACGCGCTCGGCCGACGCAGATAGCGTCTTCGCGTCCGGCTGTTCGCCGCGAAGTTCGGAGATCGCCTGATCAAGGCGGACGTCTTGCTTCCATCGAAATAATTTCATGATGCACCTTTCCTAAAGCCACGAAGTCTCTTCTTTAGTCGTGTGCGAGTACGATGAAGGGTCACCGCCACAACGGCCTGAGATGTGTTCATCGTCCGGGCAATTTCGGGGTTTTCCAGTCCTTCGAGATAGCGGAGGACAAACATCTCTGCAGCGCGTGGATTCAGGGTGGCAAGCTCCCGGCGAAGCCAACTCTTGATTTCCAAGCAGGAGAGCGCACGTTCAGGGGAAAGGCTGGAATCGGATTGCAGTTCGTAGGCCGTGTCAACCGGCACGACCTCTCGATGGCCCCTCGACCGGATTAAATCCAGGGCGGCGTTGACCGCCGACCTGTGTAAGTAACTCTGCAGATTGGAGATACGGCCCGGGTCGACAGTCCCATGCGCCAATCGGAGAAAGACGGATTGCGAGATGTCTTCCGCGTCCGCCATGCAGCCGGTTACGCGGTAAGCAGCCTTGAGGACACGGGCGTGGTGTGCTCGAAAGACTTCCTCAAGCTGTGCGACCGCTTGCGTCACCATAATGTTTTCTATCGCGGCCGCCAAGCATCCCTCCTCGGCTCATCTACTACCTAAGACGCGATAGCTAGAAACTTCTTAACACAAAATTTGAATCCCGAGGCGATTTGCTCGGCGGGAGGTCCCAGTTTTGAACTTGTCGCTTGTTTATGGCCTTTGACGGTGGAGCCCAACTAACACCGCACCCCAGCCCACCTGCTTCAAGCGAATTGTCCCTGAGATGTGAGACAAGCCATGCCGCTCGGCGGTTGGCTAGTCATTGAATTTTCACGAGTGGTGCAAGCTGGGTAAGTCGGGCGTTTGACCGCGCCACCACTTCCTAATAAGAGATTTCGAGAAAGATTCGAAACTGCCTTAAGCGCAAGTGATGGCGAAGTTTTCGCAGCGCCTTGGCCGCAATTTGGCGGATTCGCTCTCAGATGGAGGCTAGACGAATCAGCTACATAACTTTTCTGAAGGCAACCGTTGGCCCCAGGTTAGAATCCTTCCGCGCCAATCAAATGAAGCTACTGAAAGGTCAACGGTAAGAACACGAAGACACAGAGGCTCGCGAAGCATCGATCTTCGTCGCAACAGTCCTCGAGCGGTTTATTAATAAACGGTGCGGATTTTAAGCTGGTTAGGACACAAAATCAGGCACATTTTCCATGTGTGGCAAAATTCGGAGGAGCTAACTGATCGAATTGATTGAAAAACAGTGTCCGATTCTGGCCTCCGACCCACTGATTGCCGGTCAGTGAACCCCCTGCTCTGCTCCTAGAGCGCACCACCAAACCTACGGAATCCCCAATTCGGGCTTCTTGGATGGGCTGGGCTCCCACTTGTCCGATGAGTTAACCAGGCATGTGGATTATCTTCCAATGCGCCTTCACATCTGCGACTTGTAAAACATTTATTTCTTCACTATTATGGAACAAATGGCTAAGCGAGACTACCTTGGGAATTTCGAATTGATGGTGATGTTGTCCCTGATGCGGCTGCGCGAAAACGCCTATGGCGTTCCGATTTCACGAGAAATTGAGGAGACGACCGGGCGCGAGGTAGCACTCGCCAGCGTGTATGCCACGTTAGAGCGGCTGGAGTCGAAGGGCCTGGTGTGCTCGGACCTGGGTGAATCTACGCCCGAACGCGGTGGACGTGCAAAAAAATACTTTCACATCACTGCAAAGGGGCTGCGAGAGGTCCGTGAAGCACGGCGGGTACTAAGAAAGCTGTGGAAGCGACTTCCGCAGCTTGAAGGAGGGGCAGTGCCCAAACTTCCCATAACGCCGTTTTCTGGATCGCTTTCTTAATTCCTAGGAATCTGTATTAACGACCGCTATTCACGACTTGCTCTCTACATGGCGGTACTATGCTGGGGACAGGTTGGCCTGCTCACCAATGACCGTCAACAGCAAACCTGAAGCCGCTTGGAAATACCACAACGCTACGAATCATTCGTACGCGAGCGTTCATAGCAATCTGCATTTCTTGGATTGGACTAATCAACCCTTGCCATTCAAGGCTTATACCACCTTAGAGCCATTGGCATTGCCGCGAGAGGTACGCCAAACCGGCGTGGCTGCCCTTTCCGCGATCGCTGAGAGCATCCACACGGACTCTAGTGCTAAACCAGACCTCGAAGCGCTGGCCCAATTGCTGTATCTAGCCGCTGGCATCACTCGGCATCGGAAGTATCCTAGCGGTGATATTCATTTTCGCGCCGCAGCCTGCACCGGTGCACTCTACGAAGTCGAGCTCTACGTTGTTTGTGGAAATCTTGTCGATTTGGAAGCAGGCGTGTATCACTTTTCGCCAGCAGAGTTTGCCCTCCGCAGACTACGAGATGGAGACTATCGCAGTGCACTGAGTGAGGCTACCGCGAGCGAAACAGCAGTTATCCATGCCCCGCTCACCGTCATTTGTACCTGCACGTACTGGCGCAACGCGTGGAAATATCAGGCCCGCACCTACCGTCACTTTGGCTGGGATAACGGCACTCTCCTAGCCAATTTGCTGGCCGTCGCCACGGCTCTTGGAATGCCTGCCAAGGTGATCTGCGGATTCGTGGACGCAGATGTGAACCGACTACTTGATGTCGATCCGGACCGCGAGGTGGCCTTTTCTCTCGTGGCCCTCGGCCATTTAGCGGCTTTGGCGCAGCAACTACCTTCCGAGCTCTCCACCATCCATTTGGAAAGCGTTCCGCTCTCTCGAAACGAGATTGTCTACCCAGCCATGCGCGAGATTCACACTGCTTCTTCACTCACTTCGGCCGAAGAGGTTGAAACTTGGCGTGGTAGCGCGCCACTGGCAAAACTGCCGGCGCCAATTGGACCGATCGTTCCGCTCTATCCTTATTCGGATGCGGAAATGCCTCGTGATCCGATCGAACAGGTCATCCTTCGACGTGGCTCAGCACGCAAGTTTGCGCAAGTACCGATTGGGCTGCCTCAGCTCTCTACCATGTTGGATCGAGCTACTCGTGGTGTCCCAGCGGACTTCCTGGATCCACAAGGGACTCAGCTTAACGACCTCTATTTGATTGTGAACGCAGTCGAAGGTCTCGAACCAGGAGCTTACGTATACCATCGTGACGGACATGTGCTTGAATGCCTGAAACCAGGAAACTTCCGCGCTCAGGCTGGTCATCTGGGGCTGGACCAACAGTTGCCAGCCGATGCCGCCGCGGACATCTTCTTCCTGGCAAACTTAGAAATGATATTGGAGCGCTTCGGCAATCGCGGATACCGCGCGGTGCAACTCGAGGCGGGCATCTTAAGCGGCAGGCTGTATCTTGCCGCCTACGCCCAACGATTGAGTGCCACGGGTTTAACGTTTTACGATGACGAAGTGATCCGGTTCTTTTCCTCTCACGCTCACGGCAAGAGCGTGACTATGTTGGTAGCGACAGGCAAGAACGCGAACTCTCTGTTCTAGAGCTAGCTATTGGTAAATCCCCAGGTCACCAACCAAATGCCCGAGTCCCGTTCTGGGAAGTTGCGATGGTCTCAACAATCTTCGGTGCCTGATAAGTCTGGCGGTCTCAACGGGTCGACGCAACTGTAAGCTCGAAGTCTACTCGATCGGCCTGGTGGTCACGCTGTTCTCGGCCGGGATTCTCCGGAAGAAGGTGCGCGACCCTGAAAACTAAACGAGCAAGCATGTTTGTAGCCAGCCAGGACAAGGGCTTACACTGTATCGAGGAAGTTGCTGAGCTCTAAATATCGGCGAAGTACTCGAAGCGATCCCGTTCATCCGCTGGTCCATAGGCCGTGGACATTCCCATGCATCCAAGTCCAAGTGTGGAAACGCGCGGTCCATTCTTTCCCAACGTTCGGCGCTCCATGGTTCCTCCCGTTGTGGGTTGCCTTCAAGATGCTCTGAGTTTGATGAACGGTACGGCCCTGAGCCAAAAATAGTGAAAGGAAGATTCGTTCGCCCTCCCATAGTACATACGCAAGATTCATTATTCGGGTTTGCGCCGGATCGCAAATACCTGATCGATTGCACCGTGGTACGCGGGAATCAGATGGCGGCTTTCCGATCGGCACGCAACCCAAGAACAGAGCTGCGAAGCAACAACGAAGATTTCCTTTCAGCAGACCGATGACCGATTCTCTGCGCGGCGAATTGGCGACGCTGACCCAGGAGCACCGTTTAATTGTTGCACTGTGCACAAATTAAAGACCGTCCCCCTAAATTTTTTCCTTGCCGTAAACTGTTACATGTATTATGACAATATGTCGAGGATTAACAACCAGTTCTCAGTCGGTGTTCACATTATGACAGCGCTTGGCGACCATCACGGTGAAAAGGTCACGTCAGCACATTTGACCGCAAGCGTGCGGGCACATGATTCGCAAGTCCGCAGCGTGCTGTCCAAACTTGTGAAAGCGGGTCTAGTGGTGACATCTCGCGGCCGCAATGGTTTTTCATCGCTGTCGCGACCAGCAAATAAGATCAGTCTGTTAGAGATTTACAAAGCGGTAGAGGCGCCCCCTGTTTTTTCGATTCACGAGTATCCAAAAGAAAAGACTTGCCGAACGAGCTGCACTCACAAACAGGCAATGGTAGAGCTGCTGGAGGATACGCAGCGAGCGTTTGAGGCCCGCTTGGGCCAGCGAATGCTTTCTGAGATGGTTGCAAAAGCGAGGGGCTACAAGTAGTTTTTTCGTATAAAATGTCCGTTTAGAAGTTACATTTATAAAAAAGGAGGGGCGATGAACGCCGATGTTCTGACGACAAGAGCAGCCGATGGAATTGCGGTGATTCGCTTGGTAGCGCAAAACGCATCTACTTCGACGCGGAGATGGGCGACGCGCTCACCGAAGCGTTGGACGGATTCGCGGGCGACCCTAACGTTCGCGTTGTCATCGTGACTGGCGGCGCACCCGGTTATTTCAATCGTCATTTTAATATCCCTGCGCTTATCCAAATCGCAGAATCCCTGCGCGCTTCCGATCGCCAGTGGCCCGAGAACGCCACCTACAACGGCGGATTCTTCGATAAAGCCATGGCGCTGTGCGAGAGCATGCCAAAGCCGGTAATTGCGGCCATCTCCGGCACAGCCCTAGCCGGTGCCTTCGAGTTCGCGCTCTCTTGCGATCTTCGTATTGCCGAGGATGGCGACTACCTGATCGGGTTGCCGG
>WNEZ01000508.1_pt1 | contig 34896 bp, 24 predicted proteins | sample 5400521 | NCBI WGS metagenome assembly WNEZ01 (sample SAMN13153339, study PRJNA577476) | soil metagenome | isolation source: 120 cm saprolite under Douglas fir tree site 2 hole 1 replicate 1 | place: USA:California | collected 2015-04-18 | reverse complement strand
AACTTGTCTTTCTCGAAAAGGTGCAACTGCTCCCGGGTGTCCATCATCTGGAGCGTGAAATGATCCTCATTCAGCACCACACCAATCAACTTCGTCCCATCCGCCGTGACCACCGTGACCGTTTCATACTCCTGCGAAAATTCCTTCATCGCTTCGGAAATCCCCTGCGCCAGCCGCCGGCTCGGATTGCGCACCGATTCCACAAGATACTCGGTCGACCGCGCCGAACCCGTCGTGCTTAGGTCAGGTCCAAGCCGCCCTCCCTTCCCCTGAATCATGTGGCACGTCGTGCATCCCGCGCTGCCATAAAAAAGCTCCTTCCCGTGCCCCGCATTTCCCGCCGCTTGCGACAGAGCCTTCGCCTGCACGCTGCGAATGTAGGTGATCACCTGCCAAATCTCTTCCTCCGTCATGCCCACGCCCTGCTGGGTCGCCCCGTTCGGCGGCATGGCCGTGCCGGGAACCCCTTCATTAATCGTCCGATATAAATCGACGTCCGAATTCCCATGCCGCTTCTGCGCCCGCGTCAGATCCGGCCCCCGCCCGCCGCCTCTCGCCCCCAGTCCGTGACAAAACGCGCAGTTTGCTCGAAATTGCGACTCGCCCACATTCGCCGCCTTCGCATCGCCCGCAAACGGATTCTTGTCCTGTGCGCGGAGAGCCACTGCGTTCGCGGCGCATATAATCGCTGCAGCGCAGGCAGTCGCAAGAGCCAAGCTCCACCGTCGCGTCCCTGATTGCTCTCGCCGGAAATTATTTCTGGCTATGAACATATTGTCGCTCTGCCCCCTTAGATTGGTGATGTTGGACTGAGCAGCGCTTGCGATTCATTTGAATGAGGATTGATTCGCGGCCAATATACCACTCGTTGCCAGCACGTGGGTGGACTTCACGGAATTTTCATAATCGCGGTGGCAAAGTCGCATTGCGCTTGACGCATCCCTCCGATACAGTCCCGCGCGTTGTCAATTGGCTTTCCTCCACCCCATCCGATAAAATCGCTTCATCGCCTGCACAATGTGCGCAGCCACGCGGGACGAAACGAGGCTAATCCATGACCCACACCACCAACGCCAATGACCGCATGAACCGCCCGCTGGACTCCGTCGATCCACAAATCGCCGACCTCCTTCGCGACGAGGCCAGGCGTCAAGGCACCGGCCTGGAACTCATTCCCTCGGAAAACCTCGTTTCCGAAGCCGTCCTCGAAGCCATGGGCTCCATTTTCACCAATAAATACGCTGAGGGCTATCCAGGCAAGCGCTACTACGGCGGCTGCGAATACGCCGACAAAGTCGAGCAACTGGCCATCGATCGCGCGAAGGAGCTCTTCGGAGCGGAACACGCCAACGTACAGGCGCACTCGGGCACCTCCGCCAATGTGGCCGTCTACATGTCCACCCTCCAGAAAGACGACGTAGTTCTGGGAATGAATCTTTCCCACGGCGGCCACTTGACTCACGGCCATCCGCTGAATTTCTCCGGTCGCATGTACAAGTTCGTGGCCTACGGCGTGAAAAAGGAAGACGAGCGCATTGACTACGACGAAATTGAAAAGCTGGCCGCCGAGCATAAGCCCAAGATGATCGTCGGCGGCGCCAGCGCTTATTCACGCATCATCGATTTCGAGCGCATTGGCAAAGCCGCAAAGTCCGTTGGCGCGCTCTTTTTTGTGGACATGGCGCACATCGCGGGACTCGTGGCCGCAGGCGTGCACCCAAGCCCAGTTCCGCACGCGGATATCGTCTCGACCACAACCCACAAGACATTACGCGGACCGCGCGGCGGTTTGGTCCTGTGCAAAGCAGCTTTCGCCAAAGAGCTGGACAAGCTGACATTTCCCGGAACTCAAGGCGGTCCGCTCGTGCATACCATTGCCGCAAAAGCGGTCTGCCTGAAGGAAGCCATGGAACCCTCCTTCAAGGAATACCAAAAACAAGTGGTGGCCAATACCAAGGCCATGGCCGCAGCAGTTGCCAAGCACGGCTTCCGCATTGTCACCGGCGGCACCGACAATCATCTGTTCTTGATCGAAGTGCATTCGCGCGGCATCACCGGAACGGACGCCGAAAAAGCCCTCGACCGCGCCGGCATCACTGTGAATAAGAATTCGATCCCGTTCGACCCTCTCCCTCCCATGAAGGGCGGCGGCATCCGCCTCGGCAGCCCCTCGGTCACCTCCCGCGGCATGCGTGAACCGGAAATGGAGCTAATCGGCACTTGGATCGCGGAAATACTCTCAAACATTGGCAACGCTGAGGTCGAGCAACGCGTTCGTAAGCAAGTCGCTGATCTGGCCGCGAAATTTCCCATTTACGAGGCCCGTTTGCGCGGCGGCTCAGCACGAATCGAACACGCCCATGTATAGGTCTACGGAAACTCCTGCGCCCTCAAAATGAATATCTTCAAAGCGACCGCCGATTTCGAGCATTGGCTGGCGGGGCAACTCCCCATCATTCGGCAAGACCTTGCCCTCAAGCATCAGCACATGGCGGAGGCCGCATTCCCTTTCTTCCGCGCCACGTTCTACCGCTGGCTGCAGCTCTGGCCGGAGGTTTGCGCCCATCTTGCCAAGGCTCCCGCAGTCTTGGGTGTAGGCGATCTGCACATCGAAAATTTCGGGACCTGGCGCGATGAAGAAGGCCGCCTTATCTGGGGCGTCAATGACCTCGACGAGGCTTGGCCCGCCCCGTACGCCCTCGATCTGGTGCGCTTGGCCACCAGTGCCTATGTTGCGATCGAAGAAGACCACCTCTGCGTCCAGAGACGTGTAGCTGCCGAAGCGCTCGAAGAGGGTTATCGCGACTCCCTGGCCGCAGGTGGAAAACCGTTCATCCTCGCGGAAGACCATCGCTGGCTTCGCCTGCTCGCTCTCGGCAAGCTCCGCGACCCTGTTCAATTTTGGAATAAGCTTGAGCACCTGCCGCCGTACACCGTAAAGCCCCCGGAAGATGTGCGCAAGCTGCTCGAACAATCGCTCCCTTCCGCGCAGGATGGATATTTATTAAAAAGAAGAATCGCGGGCCTGGGAAGCCTCGGGCATCCCAGGATCCTGGCCTTGTCCCGATGGCGGGAAGCTCTCGTCGCCCGGGAAGCGAAGGCCATTCGGCCCTCGGCGTGGGTCTGGGCCCGGAAGGCCTCTTCCACTGAAATTTATTGCGACAAGCTCTTGCAGCGCTCGATACGTGTGCCGGATCCCTGCGTCCGTTTCCATGGCCGCTGGGTGGTGCGTCGCCTCGCACCCGACTGTTCCCGAATCGAGCTCGCCTCCCTTTCGAGGGATCGCGACGAAGCCCGGTTGCTATATTCTATGGGCTGGGAAACCGCCAATATGCACTTCTCCACCCCGCAGGCGATTGCCAAGGTGAAGCACGACCTCGCCTCCCGCCGCGGGCGCTGGCTCCATAGATCGTCAAAAGCTATGCTCGCCGCCACTAGTAAAGATTGGAATAAGTGGCGCCGCGATTGGAAGCGCTCCGCACCCAGTTAATCGCCTGCGCCGCACCTGTCCTCATTCTTCACGCTCCAACTCCAGTGCCGCTGGCCCAAGACTGTCCTCCGGGTCAGTAGATTCACATTAAGACTGCGAGTAGCCTCAAAAAGAACTGGAATGGGAAGCCTACTCGCCACCGTGTTACTCGCTGTTCCGCTCATCGCCTGGCTGGGCGGCACAATACTTCTCAATGCCCTACCGACGAAGTTGGCGCGATTCTCTAACGCGCCGCGCGGGGTCTTCCCAATCTCCAGGAAATCCAATTCTCTCGAAATCGCTTCGCGGCCGCTTTTTTCGTCGGGCCGCGCAGGGATGGATGAGGTGAGGCGATGATGGATACTGAAGCCTTCCGTGAATTCAAGACCGGATTAACATTCCTCCGGGACAATTACGCCGTAAAAGCTCTGCCGCATATGCGGCGCGCCGTGGATTTGGATAAGAACAACCCTTATTACATGTCTTACCTGGGTGTGGTTTTGGCGCGCTCGGAAGGAAAATGGGGCGAAGCGGAACGGCTGTGCGACTCTGCCGTTCGAATGAAGCGGAATCAGGCGCAGCTCTACTTGAATCTCGCCGAAGTGTACGCCACCGCCGGACGACGCGACGAAGCGGTTGACGCCTTGCAAACCGGGCTGAAATATGCGCGCCGCGATATCCGGCTGACGATTGCGATGAACAAGCTGACCGCCCGACGGTCTCCCGTTCTGAGCTTCCTCGGCCGCAGGCATCCGATTAACCGGCAGCTCGGAATTCTCAGGCACCGCGCCATGCGCATGTTCGGGCAGCCTTCATAAATCGATCTCTCCACCCCCAAACACAAGAACGGGCGTCCCGATCATCCGGGGCGCCCGTTCTTGCTTTTGTCGGATTGTTCGAATGGCTCCTGAGTCTGCGTGAACTAACGCGTGTTGCCAGGGCCAAAGTTGTAAGAGTGTTGGATTCCCATTTCCATGAGGATCTTTATCCCAATGCCAAACATTCCGGTGGGGAGAACGTCCCTTCGAACTACTTCCGCAAGGTACTCGCGGGCCATGGAAGCGGGATCTTTTGAATACGGCATGGTGACGAAGAGCCGCATGCCCACCTCATAACCAGGCTCACTGGACTGGAAAAAGACGCCGGAGCGGGAAACGCTCACCGAACCGCGCAGGTCTTCAAAGTGGTCCTTGTTGGGGTCGGAAGGACGGAGGCGCATCAATTGCGTGATCTTGCAGCGGCGGCTGCCGCGTCGCTCCGTGCGGGAAATGTGCTGCTTGGGGGCACTTCCTGTTGGGAGATTTTTCGTCATCAGATCGTGCTGGGTCGCCATGGGAAAACCATCTTTCCGGAAAAATACCGAGTCCGTTAAGAGTGTAATCCTGGTGCGACAACCAAACCTATAGCGGAACCGTACCCGGAACGAATAGGCCGTTCCACGAAAATGGTAGTACGGAAGTACTGGAAAAGGAAGAGAGGAAGATGTGGAAAAGAAGCGGTAAATTGCTGATTTGGAAGAAAGAGCAAGAAAGCGGTTCCAAATTGAGGCTCAAGAACAGTTTTGGTACCAAATCGAGACCACACCGGGGAAAGGTAGGTCGCGACGGAAAATTCAAATGGTGCTTTTTCTGATGGTTTATGGCGAATGGTTGAAACGAGGATGAAGGAAAGCACGGCTGTAAAATTGCAGCAATGCGGTGCAGGCGCGGGGCTCCGGCAAATCGCTGCTCATGACCCTTGGGTTGGGTATGGCAGCGAAGCCTCATGGAGGATGTCCCGCTATGAATACAGCGACGCGTCAGATATTGCAGGTATCCGAGGAAGCGCAAGAGAAGATTCATTCGAATGCGGATTGCCGGACGACCACGACAGCGGGAGAAGGCGCCGTGCGCGGGCACAGCAGCGAACGCGTTGGGCAGAAACCTCGTGTGTTTGTGGCCGCCGGGAATCGGCTATTGAGAGAGACGCTGTCCCGGGTGCTGGTTAAGAGCAAGGAGATCGAAGTGGTTGGAGCGGACGTCGCGGAACTATTCCCGGGGGAAGACCTGCTCAGGGAGGAAACGGACATCCTGCTGCTGGCGTCACGCGGAAACACGGACGAAGATCTGGCAGCGGTCCGAAAGGTGCGAACGACCGCCCCCAAAGTGCAGGTTCTTCTGATTGGAATGACGGGAGCGGAAGCCGAGTTTCTGCAATACGTGCGGGCAGGAATTCACGGGTACCTGCCGCGTGACGCTTCCGCCGAGGACGTGCTGAAGGGCGTGCGAGCGCTTCATGGCGGTGGAGCGATCTGTCCAGGCAAGCTGTGCGCAACGCTGTTTCGGTATTTCGAACGCGAAGCGACTTCCTTCCCTTCCGCCACTGTGCGCCAGCGGATGGGGTTGACCCGGCGCGAGCAACAGTTGATCCCCCTGATTGCCGAGGGGCTGACGAACAAGGAAATCGCCAATCACTTCTGCCTCTCGGAGCAAACGGTGAAAAATCATCTTTATCGAATGAAACATAAAATCGGCGCCGAGGATCGCTTGGGTATCGTCCAGGTTTGCCGAAGGCAAGGATTCATGCCGTAGTGTTCCGTCTTCATCGTTCGGTTTTTAGCTTTTAGCTGTCAGTGGATGTTTCTCCATACCGGAATCGCCGGCCCTTCGCGGACGCTGCGTTTCCCTGCCTTGCGGAGCCTTCGACCAAACATCCATTCCTTGAAAAAAAGTGATGCTCCAGAAATCCCGCGCCAGGGATGACTTCGCGGCTCGGTTTGTGCGATTCTTCCTTGTCACAGAGGTGCGAGAGTGGGGTCCGATGCTGAAAAAGTTCAAGGATTTGACGGAAAAAGAGATTCTGGCGATTGCCATCGCCGCGGAAGAGGAAGACGGCCGGATTTACGGCGAGTTTGCGGACGCCCTGCGTGACGAGTATCCGTCGACCGCGCAAATGTTTGAAGCGATGCGCGAGGAAGAAGTGGGCCACCGCGACCGTTTGTTTGCCATGTTCCGGCAGCGTTTCGGCGACCACATTCCGCTGATACGCCGCGAAAACGTGAAAGGCTTTATGACGAGAAAGCCGGTGTGGCTGGTCCGGCCGCTGGGCGTGAAAGTCGCCCGCAAGCAAACCGAATTGATGGAGTTGGAAGCGACCCGGTTCTACGCGCGGGCCGCGAGCCGCACGACGGACCTATCTACGCGCGAATTGCTGAACAAGCTTGCGGACGAGGAGCGAAAACACGAGCAGACTGCCGGTGAGCTGGAAGAAAAACATCTCAACGCCAGCGCAAAAGCCAAAGAAGATGAATCACACCGGAAGCTATTCCTGCTACAAGTTGTGCAGCCTGGACTCCTGGGGCTGATGGATGGCTCGATATCGACGCTGGCCCCGCTGTTTGCCGCGGCTTTTGCCTTCCAGAATAGCTGGAAAGCATTCCTGGTGGGCTTGGCCGCATCTGTCGGTGCCGGCATCTCGATGGGATTCTCGGAATCGCAATCAGACGATGGTTCTCTGACGGGGCGAGGTTCACCTTGGTTGCGAGGAGCGATCACCGGACTCATGACCACGGCTGGCGGGATCGGACATACGCTCCCTTTCTTGATCAGCAATTTTCATGTCGCAATACTGGTGGCGGTGATTGTAGTGGCTGTCGAGTTGCTTGTGATCAGCTACATCCGTCACCGCTATATGGATACGCCGTTTTTGCAGGCGGCGTTTCAGGTGATTGTGGGCGGCGTTTTGGTTTTTTTGGCGGGGTGGTTGATCGGCAGCGCTTAGAGCAGCGGCTTTCAGTCCTCAGTTTTCAGTTATAAGGATGCCGTGACGGATTAGTCCGTCTGCGTTGCCGGAACTGGCGCCGGGGCGTGAGAGAACGTTCGCCGCAGCCAGGATTGCAAACGGTCCATGTAGATGTAAACGACCGGCGTGGTGAAGAGCGTGAGCATCTGGCTGAGGATGAGGCCGCCGACGATAGTGATGCCCAGCGGGCGGCGCAACTCGGAGCCGACACCCGAGCCAAGCGCCAGCGGCATGGCGCCAAGAAGCGCGGCCATAGTGGTCATTAAAATGGGCCGGAAGCGCAGCAAGCAAGCCTTGTAGATCGCTTCGACGGGCGACAACCCTTCTTCCCTTTCCACTTGAACGGCGAAATCGATCATGAGAATGGCGTTTTTCTTGACGATGCCGATCAAGAGAATAATGCCGATGAGCGCGATGATGTTCAGGTCCGACTTGATAAACTGGATCGCGAGAAGCGCGCCAATACCAGCAGAAGGAATGGTCGAAAGAATCGTGATGGGGTGAATAAAGCTCTCGTAAAGGATGCCGAGAACGATGTAGACGGCAGCGAGAGCAGTGAGAATCAAGACCGGCTGATTGGAAAGCGAATCTTGGAAGGCCTGCGCGGTGCCTTGAAATGTGGCGTGAACGGTATTGGGCACGCCAAGTTCGCGGCAAGCCTGCTCGATGTGCTCCACCGCGGGGCCAAGTGAAGCACCGGGGGCAAGGTTGAAGGAAAGAGTGATAGCCGGAAAGATCCCCTGGTGGTTGACGGAAAGCGCCGTGTTGGATGGCTCGTAGTGGGCAAAAGCGCTGAGGGGAACGAGCTTGCCGGATTTGGAGGGCACGTAAATTGATTTGAGCGCTTCGGGGCTTTGCTGAAATTCCGGGGCAACTTCCAGCACGACGTGATATTGATTCAAGCCTTTGTAGATATTTGAGACCTGGCGCTGGCCGAAGGCGTCGCCGAGAGTGTTGTCAATGTCCTGAACGGCAACGCCAAGTCGGCTGGCAGTATCGCGATCGATGACGATGGAACTTTGCAGGCCATGCATTTGCTGGTCAGAATTGACGTCGCGGAGTTCGGGAACTTTTTGCAGCCGCTGCATGATGATGGGCGCCCAATGAGTGAGGTCGGTGAGATTGTCCGCTTGAAGCGTGTACTGATATTGCGCGCCGCCGAAGCGTCCCCCAACGCTGAGATCCTGGACGGCTTGCAAATATAAGGCAGCGCCGGGAATTCTGGCCGTCTTCCCACGAATGCGCGCAATGACCTGATCAACGGAAAGCTTGCGCTCGTTGAGCGGCTTGAGCTGGCCGAACATGCGCGCGGTGCTGCCACCGCTGCCGCCACCGGTGAAGGATAGGACGGTATCGACCGCTGGGTCCTGCAAGACGATGTCAGTGAATTGACGTATTTTCTGCGACATCGCCGTGAACGAAAGATCCTGATCGCCCTGGATGAGCCCACTGAAGCGGCCGGTATCCTGTTGCGGGAAGAAGCCCTTGGGCGTCTGAACAAACAAATAAATGTTAAGGCAGACGGTGCTAAAGGTGACAAGCAGTATGAGGAACTGATGACGAAGCACCCAGCGTAGCGATACATCGTAGGTGCGCAGCAGACGATTGAAGGAGTTTTCCGAAAATCGATACAGACGATTGTGCTTGCCGGTTTCGTGGCGAAGGAAGCGCGCGCACATCATCGGCGTCGTCGTTAGAGAAATCAGGAGTGAAACGCCAATGGCCACGCTCAGAACCACGGCAAATTCCCGGAAAAGCCGCCCGACGATTCCGCCCATGAGCAGAATGGGAATGAAGACCGCGACCAGCGAAGTGCTCATGGAAAGAACCGTGAATCCGATTTCACTGGAACCTTTCATCGCGGCTTGGTACGGCGTCATGCCATTTTCTATATGGCGAGTGATGTTTTCGATGACCACGATGGCGTCGTCCACTACGAAGCCGGTGGAAATAGTGAGAGCCATGAGCGAAAGATTGTCCAGGCTGTAGCGGCCAAGATACATGACGCCGAAGGTGCCAATGAGCGAGAGCGGAACCGCGACGCTGGGGATGACCGTGGCCCAAACGTTTCGAAGAAAAGCGAAGACCACGAGAATCACCAAGACGATGGAAATCATGAGCGCGACTTCCACGTCATGCACCGAAGCGCGAATCGTGGTGGTGCGGTCGACAGCGACATTCAAATGAAGCGAAGGAGAAATGGAGGCACGAAGAAACGGGAGAATGGCCAGGATGCGGTCGACCGTCTCGATCATGTTTGCGCCGGGCTGGCGAAAGATGGCGATAATGACGCCGGGTTTTGCGTTGAACAATCCAAGATTGCGCGTATCTTCGACGGAATCGACCACTTCGGCAATATCACGCAAGCGAACGGGTGCGCCTTGATGTCCCGCAACGATGAGTGGTTGGTATTCGTAGGCTTTGAAGAGCTGGTCGGTGTCGGAAACTGCCCAAGTTTGCTTGGCGTCCGAGAGCGCGCCCTTGGCGAGGTTGGCGTTGGCGGTTTGCAGTGATCTGCGAACGGTTTCCAGACTGATGCCGTAACTATTCAGCTGGTAGGGATTCGCTTCGACGCGCACAGCGGGACGAGCGCTGCCCCAGGTGAAGACTTGGCCCACGCCTTCCACCTGAGCAATCTTCTGGGCGAGAACGGAATCGGCGGCGTCGTAAATCTGCGCGGGCGGGATGTTGTCCGAGGTTAGCGAGAACATCAGGATCGGCGCGTCAGCTGGATTGGCTTTTCGATATGTGGGCTGGCCGGGAAGATCGGCGGGAAGCTGGCTGCGGGCAGCGTTGATGGCGGCCTGAACGTCGCGGGCGGCAGCGTTGATATCGCGGTTGAGATCGAACTGGAGCGTTATGCCCGTGTTGCCGAGGCCGCTCGAGGAAGTCATCTGCGTGACGCCGGCAATGCGGCTGAACTGGCGCTCGAGGGGAGTGGCGACGGCGGAAGCCATGGTTTCTGGGCTTGCTCCGGGCAGACCGGCTCCCACGCCGATGGTTGGGAAATCAACCTGCGGAAGCGGCGCAACAGGCAAGAACCGAAACGCGACGGCTCCGGATAGAAAAATGGCAAAGGTAATCAGCGACGTGGCCACGGGCCGTCGAATGAAGGGCGCGGAAAAGTTGGAGGAGAAGTTCACGCGCTAGTCTCCGTGGGCCGGCTCTTCGATGGGATTGCCGACATGAAAAGCGAAGCGGCGCCCGAGCCAATCGAACGCTAGATAAACGACCGGCGTGGTGTAAAGCGTCAGCAACTGGCTGAGGATCAGGCCGCCAACGATGGTGATGCCCAGAGGTCGCCGCAATTCAGATCCCACGCCCGCGCCCAGCGCGAGCGGCAAACCTCCAAGCAACGCGGCCATGGTGGTCATCATGATGGGCCGGAAACGAAGCAGGCAGGCTTCGTAGATGGCGTCAAGCGGCGCTTTCCCTTCCTTGCGCTCGGCTTCGAGTGCGAAGTCGATCATCATGATGGCGTTTTTCTTGACGATGCCGATGAGCAGGATGATTCCGATCAATGCGATGACGCTGAATTCCGTGCGGCAAAGTAGCAGCGCAAGAATCGCCCCGACGCCGGCTGAGGGGAGCGTCGAGAGAATGGTGATCGGGTGAATGTAACTCTCGTACAGTATGCCGAGAACGATATAGACGGTGACCAGAGCAGCCAGGATGAGGATGGGCTCGTTCGCCAGAGACTTGAGGAAGGCGGCGGCGGTGCCCTGGAACGTGGCCTGGACACTGGGAGGCATGTTTAATTCCTGTTTGGCGACGTTGATGGCGTTCACGGCGTCACCGAGCGCGCCGTTGGGAGCCAGATTGAACGAAAGAGTTACGACGGGAAACTGTCCCTGATGATTGAGCGCAAGGGCGGAGTCGGCAGGGTCGAACCGCGTGAACGCGTTGAGGGGAACCTGCGTGCCGTTGGAGGATTTTACGTAAATGTTTTTTAGCGAATCGGGATCTTGCTGGAATTGCGGATCAACTTCCAGGACCACGTGATACTGGTTGAGTTGCGTAAAAATCGTCGAGACTTGGCGCTGACCGAAGGCATCGTAGAGCGTGTTGTCAATGTCGGCGGGAAGAATGCCGAGGCGCGCAGCGGAGTCGCGGTCGATGGTGAGTGAAGCGAGGAGACCTTGGTTCAACTGATCGCTCGCGACGTCACGAAGTTCGGGGAGGCTTTTCAATTTGTCGATGAAGCGCGGTGTCCAGTAAGCCAGCTCTTTCGCATCCACATCTTCGAGGCTGTACTGGAATTGCGTGCGGCTGACGCGGTCTTCAACCGTCAGATCCTGAACCGGCTGGAGAAAGAGTGACACGCCATCGACTTTCGCGAGTTCGGGCTGAAGGCGGCGGATGACATCAGAGGCGTTGATTCTTCGCTCGGCGAGCGGCTTTAGATTGATCTGGATGCGCCCGCTGTTGAGCGTACTGTTTGTCCCGTCAATGCCGATGAATGAAGAGAGGCTCTCAACCGCCGGGTCCTTGAGAATGACATCGGCCAAAGCTTGCTGCCGGCGGGCCATGGCCGCAAAGGACACGTTTTGCGGGCCTTCGGAAACGCCCAGAATGACCCCGGTGTCCTGAACGGGAAAAAATCCCTTGGGGACATAGACGTACAGAAGAATTGTGCCGACAAGAGTGGCGACAGTAACAATGAGCGTTGTTGTCCGAAAGCGGAGCACGAACTGCAGCGTTCGGCCATAAAACGCGATGACGGAATTAAAGGCATCTTCGGACTTGCGGTAGAACCAGCCCTCTTCTTCTTTTTTCTGATGCCGGAGAAGCTTGGCGCACATCATCGGAGTAAGCGTCAACGAGACAAACGCGGAGACAAGGATGGTGACGGCAAGGGTGACCGCGAACTCTCGGAAGAGACGGCCAACGATATCGCCCATGAAGAGAAGGGGAATCAGCACGGCGATGAGCGAAACGGTGAGCGAAACGATGGTGAAACCGATCTGCTCGGAACCCTTGAGAGCCGCCTGCAGCGGCGATTCCCCTTCCTCGATGTAACGGCTGATGTTTTCGATCATGACGATGGCGTCGTCGACGACGAAGCCGGTCGAAATCGTCAGCGCCATCAGAGAAAGGTTGTTGAGGCTGTAGCCGAGAAGATACATCACGCCGAAAGTGCCGATCAGGGAAAGCGGAACCGCAATGCTGGGAATGATCGTGGCTCGGAAGCTGCGGAGAAAAAGAAAAATTACCATCACGACGAGAGCGACAGTGAGTACCAGCGTGAACTGCACATCCTCGACGGATGCGCGAATCGTGGTGGTGCGGTCGGTCAGGATATCCACCTGAACAGCGGCAGGGAGCGCGGCCTGCAGTTGCGGAAGAAGTTTTTTCACGCGATCGACCACCGCGATGATGTTCGCGCCGGGCTGACGTTGAATATTCAAAATGACTGCGGGATCGCGGTTGGCCCAGGCAGCCTGCTTGGCATTTTCCACGCCGTCAACAACGGTGGCGACATCGGTCAGCCGCACGGGCGCTCCGTTGCGGTAAGCCACAATCAACGGCCGGTAGCTGTCGGTGGAAACGAGCTGATCGTTTGCGCCGATGGTGTATGCCTGGTGAAGCCCGTCAAACGTCCCTTTGGCCTGGTCGACGTTGGACTGGCTGAGGGCGGTCCGCAAATCCTCGAGACTCAGGCCGTAAGAGGCCAGCGCCGTGGGATTGGCTTGGATGCGTACTGCCGGACGCTGGCCGCCGCTAATGCTTACGAGACCAACTCCGGAGAGCTGCGAGATTTTCTGAGCGAGAGTCGTGTCGGCAAGATCCTCGACTTTTGACAGCGGCAGCGATTGAGAGGTGAGCGCCAGCGTGAGGATGGGCGCGTCGGCGGGATTAATTTTGCTGTAGATCGGCGGATTGGGGAGTCCTTGGGGGAGGAGATTGGAAGCGCTATTGATGGCCGCCTGGACTTGTTGCTCGGCGACGTCGATGTTCAGGTCTAAATCAAATTGCAGGGTGATCATCGAGCTCCCGAAGGAACTCGTGGAGGTCATTTGATTCAAGCCAGGAGTTTGTCCGAACTGGCGCTCAAGGGGAGCAGTGACGGAGGAAGCCATGACTTCCGGGCTGGCGCCAGGATAGAACGTTTGCACCTGGATCGTGGGGTAGTCGACTTGAGGCAGCGCCGAGATCGGCAATTGGCGGAAGGCGACCCAGCCCACGAGTAGGACGCCGACCATCAAGAGTGTGGTGGCGACCGGCCGCAAAATGAACGGCCGCGACGGACTCATCTCGGGGATCCTCCGGCGTGGCCCTTGGATGGACTTCCGCTCTGCGGCGCAGCTTGGCCGGCAGACGGAGACGTAGAACTGCGGCCGGTACCCTTCCCGGCACTCGAGCTGCTGGGATTGATCTTGGTCCCATCCTGCAGCTTGTCCTGGCCGTCGATCACCACGAGATCGCCTGCATCCAAGCCAGCGCTCAGGCCCACGCTGTCACCGGTGGTTTGCGCGATGGTTACGATTCGAATCTTCGCGGTGTTGTCGGCACCGGCGGCATAAACATAAGTTCCCTGAGGACCGCGCTGTATGGCAGCGGCAGGAACGATGGTGAGATTGTGCTTGGTGTCAACGAGAAGGTGGACATTGACAAATTGATTGGGAAAAAGTGAGTTGTCTTCGTTGCTGAAAACGGACTTGAGCTTGTAAGTGCCGGTGGTCACATCGATCTGGTTGTCGATGGTCTGGAGTTTCCCGCTGGCAATTTTGGCCGTGTCGTCGCGGTCGTAAGCGTCGACGACGAGTTGAACGCCGGAACGAAGCTTGGCGTTCACCTGTGGAAGCTGATCCTGCGGCAGGCTAAAAATCACCGAAATGGGCTGGAGCTGTGTAATGACAAGGAGTCCGTTGGTGTCGCTGGCATGCACGATGTTGCCGGCATCCACAAGACGCAGGCCGATGCGCCCGCTGATCGGCGCGGTGATGCGTGAATAAGTCAGTTGCAGTTTCGCGTTGTCAATCTGGCTTTGATCCGAGGTAATGGCCCCATCAAACTGGCCGACCAATGCCGCCTGGGTGTCGAGCTGCTGCTGCGGAATGACGCCTTCTTTGAAGAGAAGGTTGTAACGCCCAAAATTGACCTCGGCATCTTTGCGTTGGGCTTGGTCTTTCGCGAGTTGTCCTAGCGCCTGCTCCAGTTGGACCTGGAACGGACGCGGATCAATTTGTGCGAGAAGATCTCCTTCGTGTACGAACTGGCCTTCCTTGAACGCAACACTCGTGAGTTGACCATCCACGCGGCTGCGAACCGTGACGGTATTGAAGGCTGTGACAGTGCCCAGGCCATTGAAATAGACGGGCAAGTCGCCCCGCTGGGCGGCGGCAACAACGACCGGCACAACCATTCCACCTGCGCCTGGACCTCCCCTGCCCTTGCCGCTCGTTCCTGGGGCAGCGGCGTCGGCTACCTGGCTGGAGCTGTGTGAGCTGCGGTAATACCACACACCAAGAGCGGTTGCCCCGATTACCAGAACCCAGAGCCACCACCGGCTCTTCGATGGCGCTGCGGCCACGGCCCTGTGGGTCCCGGGCTCGGGAAGGTCCATGGAGTTGAGTTGGCCCATTCGTTCGCTCCTGTCATTTACCACGGTTTTGCGAGCGAGTCTGTCTCAGACAGGACATTCGCATATTGACACTAAGGGCTACCCCAGGTGGCGCAGAGAGCCTACCAGAAACTATAGCCTACGCTTACATAAGACGGCTCTTCAAGGCGAATGGTTACGAAGACATAGGTCGGCAAAAGAGAGTCCAGGCAGGGCGCTCGACCCGTCAAGCCGCGACGGGAACTTTTGAGATTCTTGGAATTTGAGGGGTGCAGGAATGGCCGGGAGAAAGTAGACTGTCGCGGGACGGCGCTGGCTTCGAAAAATGGTGCCTGGAATCTGGAACGCTAGGAGAGAAAAGCGATATGCTCAAGGGCTTGATCGTTGGAATTTTGCTCGGAGTGCTGCTGATTGCCGGAGGCGTCTACTTTTACTTCTCTTCAGGACGCGCGCCGGTGGCCACCTCTGCGCCACCCATGCCAATGGAAAAGACGTTGGCGAGGATCGGGCTGCATGCTTATCTGGATAAGCTGCCTCACCCGGAGCCGCAGGTGCCGGCCGATGAAGCCAATCTGGTTTCGGGCGCAAAGGTATACAAAGAGCAGTGTGCCACATGTCATGGGCTTCCCGGCGAGCCTAAGGGCACTATCGCGATGGGAATGTATCCCGCGCCGCCACAGCTCTTTCATGGGACGGGCGTGACGGACGACGATGCGTGGGAGTCGTACTGGAAAGTGGAGAACGGAATTCGCATGACAGGAATGCCGGGATTCAAGGGGCAACTTACGGAAACGAAGATCTGGCAGGTGATTGTACTGGTCAAAAACGCGGACAAGATTTCAGACGCCGTGAAGAAAGAACTTGCTGCGGGCGCATCGACTCCGATGTCCATGGCGATGCCGGATAGTGGCCCTGCGCCGAAGAAAAAATAGAGCGAGCTTGCCGAATTAATCTCTTTGCCACAAAACTCGAGCGAGAACGAAAATCCTGGAAAAGTGGAGCCGGAATTTGTTTGTGTGTCCGGGAAATTTCTCGATTTAGTGACAGGCACCGGTCCCGGAATCGGAGAAGGTCTTCCCTGCTTCAGGAATGAATTGCCAGTCGTAGCCGCCGGGTTTGAGCGTGAGTTTCAAGACGCCGAAGGCAGTGGCGTCGCGAACTTCACTATTGGGCTTGGGGTCGCCGAAGGGGCGATGATTTTTGCCGCCGGTGCCGACGACAAATTCGCGAATGCCGCGCTTGGGATCGGCGGCGCCGTCTGGAGTTTGCGGGGCGAAGCGCTCGTAATCGTGGTCGTGTCCTCCGATGACGACATCGGCGTTGGCATCGTAGAGCGCTTGGAAGAGCGGCTTAACGGTGAGGTCGTTGCCGTGCGCGCTGCCGGAACTGAAGAGCGGCTTGTGCCAATAGGCGAGCGTGCAAGCGGCCGGATGCGCGGCGAGATCGGCTCGGAGCCATTTTTCCTGGGGCGAACCGGCTTCGCAGCCGCCAACATCCTGGCATTCGCTGTTTAGCACGATAATGTGCCAGGTACCGAGTTCGTAGCTGTAGTAGCCCGTTTTGGGATCACCGGCGGCGGCACCGAAATAGTCGAAGTAGGGCATCCCGCCGGTGGAATGAAACTCATGATTACCGGCCGCGGGGCGGGTCCGGGATCTTACGCGGCCCCAAGTCTTGTCGTAGCAGACGAAATTCTCTTTCGAGCCATCGGGATAGGCGAGGTCGCCGACCGCCATGACGGTGCCGGGGAGTTGCACGAGGAGCTTGGCGGTGGCTTCGGCGCCGGAAAGATCCTTGCAATCAGCGATGTCGCCTGCCCCAACTAGAATTGCGGACTGTTCTTCAGCCGGGAATGCGCCCGAGGGAATTGCGGGCATGGAGGCAAAACCAAGAGAGGATCCGGCGAAAAGAATCGCCACCGTCAGTGTGGATTTCAAAACGAACCTCGCAGTCAGGATTAAATTCCTCGCAGGCGAAATTCAAGCGGCTGAAGAGGCCGCGCTTTGCAAAAAGAGTTTCTAGTTAACAATGACTGTCACGCCCCCCCACTCTTTCTTAAGTGTTGCATCTAAAGGACTTAAACATTCTGTAAGTCCTTTGGAATCAACACTTGCGAGATGTCTCGGAAGTGTTGATTCTAAAGATAGTTACGGTTGTTTTCGGACGCGTCATAGCGAGTAATGATTCTAAAAGGCTTAGGGTGTTGCCCGGCTACAGGGCTAACAATCTTGATCGAAGAAACCGCGCCTGAAGCAAAAAAAGCAGCAGAGAAGCTGCCGCTTTCAGAAAATTGTGCACTTTTATCTGCAAAGTATAGTAGCACATACAGTAAGGCTAGTCAATAGGCATTTGTGGCCGTGTCAAATGGCGGCCGTGGCGAAGGCACAATGCGTGTTTCGCCACGGCGACGCTTGCCTGGTTATTTTTCATGCAGCGGAGACCATCGGAAGCCGGCAGCAACCGTCGGTCGATAGAATTCGCGTTGGATCATGTAGGGCGTGCTGCCGTTGTAGAATCCGAAGACTTCGTTGTTGAGGTTGAGGCCATACATAACAAAGCTGAGGCCATGGGCCAAGCGCAGGCTACCTTGTATGTCAATTTCGAGGTGGGTGTACAGGTAAGTGTCGCTGTCGGGGCCCTTGAGGCCACCAAGAGTCGGCGTCGAACCGCCTGTACCATCCTGGAATTGATAACTAAAGATGTTCGCTTGGTTGTACGAGAAGCCAGCGCGCAAGGAGACCCGGCCGCGGTCGTAGGTTGGGCTGACATTCCAAGTGTTGGGAGCGGAACGCAACAGCCGTGGATGATCAGAGCGTCCAGGCAAGCCGCTGGCCCGTGACGCGGTATAGCCCCAGTTGGCGGAGATGCCGAGGCCACCGAGAGGGCCCGGGAGGAAGGTAAGGTGCTGTAGATATGCCGCTTCGAACCCCTGCACCCAGGCGCTGCCAGCGTTAACGGACTGAGTTACGACATAAGTATCGTTTGGCGCTGCCGGCGAAGGCATAAACGTTTCTTTAAAGCTGGTCGATACAATCGGATCGGTGATGTTCTTGTAGAAATATCCGGCAGAGATCATGCCGAAGGGTCTTAGCGAATGTTCGATCAGTATGTCGATGTTGTCAGCAGTCTCGGCCTTCAAGCTAGGATTGCCCAAGGAGACGGAATTGCCTGGGTCGTTGTGGGCGACGAAAGTAAAAGCGACGGCTTGAGCGATGTCCGTTGGGTTGGGGCGTCCCAAACCACGGCCGTAAGCCACGCGGAAGTCCGTGTCGTTATCGAGGGCGAAGCGGAGAGAGGCGCTGGGGAGCACTTTGAGATAGGAACCGCTCGTGCTCGTCAAACCGACAAAACTGTTGTTCGAATCAAAGGTGGGATCGGTTGTGTCGAGATTGGTGTTCTCAAATCGAACGCCCGCCACAAGGCGAATCCGATTGGTGAGATCGACCGTGTTCATGACATAGGCGGCGGAGACCCGTTCGACAAGATCGTAGTTGGTAGAGTTATACCCTGGACCAACCTGGCCTCTGCGCAGAGTAAATTGACTGGTGTTGGCGTTGTAAAAAGAGAGAACCTTCAGGTAGTCCGCAGCCGGTCCGAGGGGGTAAGTTCCGCCGTAGTAATCGCCATTTTTGAAGTTGTTCAGGAACATTGTCAAGGGCGGCGCCTGCGCGCCCGAGAAGGAATAGTTGGTTCTGAAGGAGTCGTCGAACTTGTGGGCGTTCCTCAATCGGCCGCCAATCTCGATGGTGGCGAGACGGGAGCCTAGATGGTAGCGCTTCGCTCCGGCTCCAGTGATCTGCAGATTCAACTGCGCAGATAGTCCGTGCCCGAACAGGTCGAGGTTGCTAAGGCTGAGATTGGCAGGGTTATAGGATTCCGTGAAGCAGCTTTGCGACCACTTCGGACGGAGTAAGTCCGTGGTGGCTGCTGGATCGTACTGGCAAGTGCTGCCATTGGGAAAGCTGGCGTTGAAAGTGTTGTTCGGCGAGAAATTGGCCTGCGGGTCACCTCGTTCGAGTTGGCGGGACCGGGATGCGGAGACATCCCAGGCAAACCAGGTGGTTGTCAGCACGTGCTTGCCGCCCGCCACAAAATTAGCGATGGCGTAATCGGGCCGACGAATGGAAGCATTGAAGCTCGGCGTGCCACCACCGCAAGTCTCGACGCCAAAAGTCGGGTCGCTCGGGTTTTGATCGACTGAGCAGCCGGTCTGGTCGGAACCGTTGCCAAACACGGTGTTATTCAAGATTCTGGGGGCCTTGGGAAATTGGGAAGGATTCAGCGGATTGAAGAAAGGCGTGTTGTCGGTCAGCGAATAAACCCAGCGCTCGCCGTAATTTTTGAAATCGGAATAGAATCCGCGCAGGTAGATGCTGGAACCTTCTTTGAGCTTGTAATCGACGCTGCCGGCAAGACCCCAGCGGCTGCGGTAGTAGCGATATTCGCGGATATCCGCGTTGTCTATAAAGCGAATCGGCGAACCGCTAGCTGAGGTGGCAATGTCCGGCACCGGTTCAGTATCGTCGATGCCGCGGCCGTTCCAATCATAAGAGCCGCCAATCAACATACCCAGTCGCTTGCTGGAACCAAATCGTTGTCCCACGGTACCAGTTGTCTCGACCAGTCCGCGACCTCCAACGATGGGGGTATATCCTCCCATGCCACTAACATTCACCGTGGGCCGTTCTCCAGCTGTCTTGGTGACCAGATTCACGGAACCGCCGATGCCGTCAGAATCCATGTTGGCCTGGAGCGTCTTGTTGATTTCAACGGATTCGACAATGTCGGCAGGAATGGCATCCAGCTTGATCTGGCGGACGTTGTTTTCCGGAGAAGGAACGTTGATGCCATCGATGGTAACGTTTGTGAGCCGCGGTTCGGTGCCACGGACCTGAACGTACTTGCCCTCACCTTCATCACGCTCCAAGGTAACGCTAGGCAAACGGCCGAGGGCATCGGCCATGTTGGCATTGGGCAGGCTACGAATCACGTCCGAGCTGAGCACCTGAACAACGTTATCGGCTGTTAGCTGACGGTTGATCTCCTCAGCTTCGCCGGAAGCACGCTCCGCGGTGACCAGAACCTCGAGGCTCTGTGATTCCACGTCCAGTTTGGCCTCGAGACTCGCTGGTTGACCGGCCGTCACATTAACCGCTTGCGTGAAAGCCTTGAAACCAACATAAATGATCGTGACGGTATAACTTCCAGGCTCCAGGTCATTGACGAAAAACTGACCTTGAGCGTCGGAAACGACGCTCACACCCTTAGGCTGAACGGAAACCTGGGCCCCAATTAGTGCGCCACCCGAACTGTCTGAGACGCGTCCGGCGATGACGCCTTTGCGTTCTTGAGCCGAGGAACGAGGCGGCGGGGCGAGAAGCGAGAAAACAAGTGAAAGCGAGCAGACAAGAAAGACCCGGAAACCGACAAAACTTCGCATGAATACTCCTTCGATGTGAAATTCGAACCACGGCGCGTTGCAGGGCGAGGGATTCGAACGGTGCACGTTCGTAAACATGGCTTGAGCGTTCGAATTCGTGGGAACACCCCAAATTATCCTGGGGAGGAGTAAACGCGAGAGTTGTGACGGAGGGATAACGGAAAAATGAGAAGAATGTGAACGAAAGAGACTGCCTGTTCACATTTGAATGGGTAGTGTGGACCGGCCGCCCTGCAAGAGCGGAGTTTACTCTTGGACGGCTGTCCTGGGTTGCAGATAGTAATGAATGGCGGGGGTAAAGATAAGGGAAAGCACCATGGAGCTGAGGATGCCCCCGACGACAGCGATGGCGAGAGGCTTAAGCATTGCGGAACCTGCGCCGATGCCGAATGCCAAAGGAAGCATGCCGGCGACGGTGGCCAGGGCAGTCATGGCAATGGGCCGCAAACGGCGGCGGCCCGCCTGAATCATGGCCTCTTCGGCGGAAAGGCCAAGTTCGCGGAAGCGATGCTCGGCGTCGAGGAGAAGAATGCCGTTCTTCGCGACGATGCCGATGACCATGATCATGCCCATGCGGGAAGCGACATTGAACGAGGTTTTGGTGATCAGCAGCGCCAGAAAACCGCCAAAGCTGGAGAGCAACGCGGACGCCAGAATCGCAGTGGGCGCGGAGAAAGTGCGAAATTCGAAAAGCAGCACAGCAAACAGGAGCAGCAGCGCCAAAAATAATACCACCAACATATCGCTGGACGATTTTCGTTCTTCGGCATACAGGCCGCCGTATTCAACACGGATGGACGAAGGCAAATGCAAATTGTTCACGGTTTTCTGTACGGCAGCGATGCCTGTACCTAGGTCCACGCCTTCGAAGCGCCCAGTGACTTGCACCAAGCGCTGCAAATTCTCGCGACGAATTTCCGTCTGTCCAGGATCCATGCTGAGGGTCGCCAATGAACCAAGCGTTGCCGTACGCCCCGTCGAGCTGGTCAACAGCGCGTTACTCATGCTGTCGAGGGAAGAGCGGTTTTGCTCGGGAAAGCGAACGCGAATTGTATATGCACGATCATTGAGAATAACGGGAGTGGCGGCAGGTTCACCTTCGAGAACCGCTGCGGCGTTGATGGCGACTTCCTCGGGAGTGAAACCTGCGCGTGCAGCCACCGTAGGATTCACTTGATAGGTAACCGCCGGGCCGCTGATGGTATTTTCGACTCCGTTCAGAACGTCCACGACTGGGTGCGAGTTTCCTCCAATTTTGATTTTATCGATCGCCTCCGCGACGCGGGGGGCGGTTTCATTCAGGAGCTTGCCGTCCTGCGCAAAAAGCTTGATGACGACGGGCTCGGGCGCGCTCGTCAAGTCGCCGATCATGTCCTGAAGAAGCTGAATGAACTCCACTTTCGTACCGGGTTCGGTGGATTCAATCTCGGAGCGGAGGTCGGCGATGATGTCGTCAATGTCGCGCTTGCGATCCTTCTTCAGCCTGACGGTGAAATCTCCGTTGTTCGCTTCGGTGACGGCGGCAAGTCCCAGTTGCATGCCGGTGCGGCGGGAAGTGTTCTCGACTTCGGGTGTGGCCTTCAGAATTTCTTCAATATGCAGGAGGATGCGATTGGATTCGGCGAGGGAGCTGCCCGGCGGAGTGAAGTAGTCGAGAATGAACCCACCTTCGTCCATTGCTGGGAGGAAGTCTGTGCCGAGAAAGCTGTAACACAGCACGGAAAGAGCGACGACCAAGACGGAGCTTGCGGCCAGCACCCAGGGCCGCTTTAAAATGGCTCGCATTGTCCGTGCATAAAACTCCACGATGCGCCCGAAAAAACCCGAGAGATGCGCTTCTTCTGCGGCGAGGAGAGCGGCCATGTCAGGACCAGCGGAGTCAGACACACTGCCGGCAGTTTCTTTCCGGCGAACGAGGTATTGGCTGAGCGTCGGTGTCCAAGTCAGTGCCAAAAGGAGCGAAGTAAATAGAGAAACAGTCATGGTGACGGCGAGGGCGCGGAAGAAGGTCCCGGTCACTCCGGTGATGGAAATCAAAGGAAGAAAAACGACAATCGGGGTAATGGTTGAACCGATGAGAGGAATGGTCAATTCCCGCAGGGCGCTCTGGATGGCCTGGAACTGGTTTTGCCCGGCATCGCGGTGCAAAACGATATTTTCGAGGACCACGATGGCGTCGTCGATAACCAGACCAACAGCGGCTGCAAGGCCGCCCAGAGTCATCAGATTGAAACTCTGATTCGTCATTTTCAGAACAATGAAAGTGATGAGCAGAGTTATTGGTATGACCAAGCCCGCCACCAGCGAAGTTCCCCAATCGCGCAGGAACAACACGAGGATAATTGAAGAGAGCAAAATCCCGATGAGCACCGCATCGCGCACGCTCGCGATGGAGTCGTGAACGATCGTGGATTGATCGTAAAACGGCTCGAGGTGAACTCCGGGGGGCAAACTCGGGGTGAGTTGCTGGATGAGGGCGTGAACTTCGTTTGCTACGTCCAGGGTGTTGCTTTCGGGCTGGCGATCCACGTTGAGAAGCACAGCCGGCTTGCCATTCGCAGTCACCATCGTATAGACCGGGGCGACCGACGGCGCGATTTTCGCGATATCCCCTAAACGAATGGGAATACCCACCGAGGAACTCTTGACAACAATTTGCCCTATCTGTTCCGGACTGCGCACCTGCCCACTGATGAGACCCAATACGAGCTGATGACTATGCTCGATCAACCCAGGCGAATCGATGAGATTCGTGCGTTTGATGGCGTCCAAAATGTCCTGGACAGTAATCCCTGCAGCAAGGAGGCGGGCGGGGTCCGGCGTCACTTGAAATTCGGGAACGCGGCCGCCTTGTATGATGACTGTTGCGACACCGTCCAGCCGGTTGAGGCGCGGCTTAAGGTCGTAGGTGGCAATCTCCCACAGTTTGTTCGGCGGCACCACGTCCGACGTCAGGCTGTAACCAATGACGGGAAAGACCGCGAAGGTCAGCCGGTGTGTTTCCACCTTTGCCGTTGGAGGAAGGTCCGCCTGCAAACGGGCGACGACTGCGTCCACGCGCTGCAGCGTCAAAATCATGTCGGACTTCCAGTCGAAGTACAGATCGACCTCGGCGGACCCACGACTGGTCACCGAAGTAACCTTCTGGAGCCCCGGAACGCTGTTCACTGCTTCTTCGATCGGACGCGTGATGGTGACTAGCATCTGGTCGATGGGCATAACCCCGTTGTCCACTCCCACAACGATGCGCGGGAAATCGGTGTTCGGAAAAACTGAAATCGGGATGCTAAGTGCGAGATAACCTCCCACAAGCGCCAGGCTGATGGTCAGGAACAACACAGGGCGTGAAAGGCGATGGAACCAGGGTGTGTGCGAATTTTTCTGCTTGCCCGATGGCACTGCGCCGCTCACAACCGGAGGAGAATCCATGCGCAGTTACTCCTTGCCTTTCGGAGCAGTTTTCTTTGAGGGTCCTGCTTTCTCTTTGGCCTTGTCGGGCTTCTTAGTATCGTCGGCTTTACCGTCGGCCTTGCCGTCCTTTTCGCCTTTCCCCGCGTCTTTCTCGTCTTTGTCAGCCGCTTCTTTTTCGTCAGCGGCAGGCTTTTCAATTTTGACCTGCGTGCCGTCGGGAACTGCGTAGCCGCCTGTCGTAATGACCGGATCTCCGGGATTAATGCCACTGGCGATTTGTGTGAGATCTGAGTTGCGAATTCCCAGTCGAACGGTCTTCTGATGGGCCTTTTCATCCGCGCCGGCGAGGAGGACATAATCGGCTCCTGCAGCGTTCTTGAATACAGCGGCAGTGGGAACGACGAGGGCGTCCGTAACTGTCTTTGCGGTCATGGAAACTTCCACGCTCATGCCAGGTTTCAGGGCGGGGTTTGGTTTCGCGGCTTCGACCCAGACTTCGATCGTGGTGCTGCCGGGATCGAGAGCGGGGCTGACAAGACTGACGCGACCTTTGATGGGCTCATCGAGGCCGGGAATTTTCAGTTCGGCGGGATCGGCCATTTTCAGAACCGCGGCCTCCGATTGCGGGATGTGGGCCTTGGCGATGAGCCTGGAGATGTTCATCACGGTAAGGATAGGTTGATTGGCGGTGGCGACGTCGCCTTCGTAGAGCGGGCGATCGGTCACTACGCCATCGATCGGACTGGTGATTCTCGAATAGCTGAGCAGCGCTTGGGCGCCTCTCATGTGACCTTCGGCCGACAGGCGCGAACCTTGGGCCGATTTGAGTGCCTGCTCTTTTCCCAGGCGTTGCAGGTCCGCGAGTTGCTTTTGCGCTTGTTCGTTCTGGCTGCGGGCTTGAAGAAAAGCGACTTCGGCGGAGTCCAGGTCTTTCCGGGGAATAGCGCCTTGCAGGAACAATTCCTTGCGGCTCTCGTAGACTTTTTGTTGGGCTTCGAAGTTCGACTTGGCGGCGACGGCATCGAGTTCGGCCTTTTGAATCTGCTGCGGCAGGCTGGAGCCTACCGTAGTTGCATAGTTGGCTTCCGCTTGTTCGAGTTCGCCCTTGCTGGACTCCAAGGCGGCGGACAAATCACGATTTTCCAGTTCGGCAAGCAACTGTCCTTTTTTAACAAGCGTGCCTCGTTGCACATAAAATTTCTTAATGGATGAGCTGATCTTCGGGGCGACGGTGGCTTGTTCCAAAGGAAACACAACCGCTTCGGCGGTAATTACTTGCGCGATGGGGGCCCGCTGGACAGGGGTGGTTTGCACGGAAACCACGGGCTCCTTTTCTTTCTCGCTCTTGCTACAGCCGCCAGCAACGCAGAGCATCGCGGCGAGGGTGCTAAAAAGTGCCAAGCCTCTGAAGAGAGATGTCAGAGTAGTGTTCATTGTGGGCTTCATGGAGTGGTCAGAACCCCCGTCAGGGTTTGCAAATTTGCCAGGGCCACGCGGTAGCGCACGGCTCCGTCTTGATAGGCCGTGTTGGCTTGGGCGAAGGTGGTCTGCGCGTCCACCACTTCCAGCACGGTGGCTTCGCCGCCCTTGTAGCGAAGCGTGGTGAGGCGCAGGCTCTCCGCGGACAGTTCGGCCGAACGGCTGAGCCCGCTCTGCTCGTTCAAGGCCGTGTCCGCTTCGGCATAGAGAGATTTTATTTCAGCGAGGAGCTTTCGTTGCGCCAAAGAGAGTTCGCGTTGAGCTTGCGTGCGCCGCAACTCGGCCTGCTTGATGCGGCTTTGCGTAGCGCCCCAGTTCCAGATGGGAATATTCACTGTGGCCGCAGCGGCAGAACCCAGATTGGAAACTCCCTTGGGATCGTTCACAGCAAACTGCGCGGCGTCGATTCCGTACCAATAATCAAAGCTGAGAGAAGGCAGGTATCCCGCGCGCGCGCCGTTCACTTCGTGCCCGGCCTGTTGCACGGTGGCTAGCGCGGCTCGAAGATCGGGATTGTCGCGGGCGGCGCGCTGCTGGACTTCTGCGAGTGTTGGCAGAGGGACACTCGCGTGAAGATCTTCGGCGAGTTCAAAATTGTCGTTGAAATCAGGGAAGATCAGCACCGCAAAATCGAGACGTGCGTTGAGGAGGCCGAGTTGCGCCTCCAGCAATTGCCGGTGGCGGTCCTGCATCTGCAATTCCGCCTTGATGACGTCGGAATGGGCGACTTCCCCGCCCTTTTCGAGATCCTGCGTCAATTTCAGGAAGCGGTCGCCCTCGTCTCCGTTTTTCTTCGCGGCTTCCAGCTTCAACTGTGCGGCTGCGACGGCGTAGTAGCTCTGCACAACAGTGACGACGAGTCCACGCGAAGCAATTTCAGCGCGCGCTTTGGCGAGAGCAGAGGCCGCGGAAGCCCGGCGGAAATTCGAAATCGAAATGAGATCGATGGACTCATGCACGTTGGCCTGGCTGATATATTCGTGAACAGCGTTGTTGGCGATGTACCTCACAGGGTTACCCGGGCCGTTGCTCTGCGTATAAAGCGCCTGATTGTTGTAAGTGACGCTGGGAAGCAGCGCTGCCGCCGCCTGATAGCGATCCTGGCGCGCAATCGCAGCGTCGGTCTGTGCGGCTTGAAATTGCGTGCTGTTCTTCCTGGCTCGGGCAAGAGCATCCTCGAGAGTCAAGCGGAGCGTTGACGACGCGACTGGGGCTCCCTGCTGCGCATCTTTGGAGGGTGCGGTGCTCCCGGGAGCTGACGGTTCCTGCGTTCCGGCAATCCCTCCGCGGCATAGCAAAAGGATAGCAAGCAAGACCCATGACAAAATGTGGATGCAACGCGATTTCATAAATCTCTGCTCCTGGACCGGGCGAAAACGGGCACGCGGCAAGGAATAATGTAACCTAAAGAAGCAAACATGAACGCAGCATTAACTGGCAGATGCGGAGGGTGATGGCCCCGCAGGGAAATAGGCCGTAAAGGTGCTTCCGACCGAGTTCGAGCGCGTTAGCTCCAAACGCCCGTGATGGGCCTCGGCGATCCAGCGGGAGATAGATAGGCCCAGCCCGGCACCGCCGCCGTCGTTCTCCGCCCGGGCACGGGCTTTGTCGGCGCGGAAAAAGCGCTCAAAGATGCGCGGCTGCAGATCAGCGGGTATGCCTCCTCCGGTATCCGCGACGCTCAAAACATATTCGTCCCCCACACGATGGGAAGTCACAGTGACACGTCCGCCTTCCGGGGTGTACTTGATAGCGTTATCCAGCAGATTGAGGATCATTCGGCGGAGGAGGGATTCGTCCGCGTGAATGGGAGATTCGGAGGCTCCCTCAAAATTCAGAGAAATCTTTTTTGCGAGCGCCAGCGTTCTGGCCGAATGCACGCATTCACTGACAAGTTCATCGAGGTAGAAATCACGCGGCTGGAGCGGGTACTGGCCGGCGTCGGCGCGCGTGAGCGTAAAGAGATCTTCCACGATATGCGTGAGCCGCTCGGCCTCGTGGTGAAGTACGCCGAGGGATTCCCGGTATTCCTCCGGAGAACGTGCCTGCTGCGAAAGAGCGACCTCCGCTTCACCGCGCAAAATCGCGACCGGCGTGCGCAATTCGTGAGATGCATCGGCCATGAAGCGCTGCTGCCGTTCGAAGGATTGGCTTAGACGATCCAGCAAACTATTGAACGACTGCGCGAGGTGCCCAAGCTCGTCCCCGTCATTCTGAACTGCCAGCCGTTCATGCAGATTGGCGGCGCCGATGCGCCCAGCCTGGGTGCTCATTGCCACGACGGGGGCGAGACTTTTGCGTGCGAGAAAATAACCGCCAACACCGGCAAGCACAATGGCAATGGGTATGACCCACGCAAAAGTTGAGGCGATTTCCTCGAGCATCTCTTGCTGCGGGTGCAGCGATTGCAGGATGACCAGAATGTATGTTTTCCCGCCGGAGGAAAAATGCCGAGCAAAACCGCGGTAACCATCTTCACCGCCTCTGACTTTGCCGAAGAGGCGTTCAGAACGGAACGATGCATCCAGAAAACGCTGAAAAGAACGCGAGGACAAAGGTCCACGAGCCGAGGAGCCGGTAGCTGATGCCACGGGGGCAACGTCCTGCGAACTGACGACAATATTCCCCGCGACGTCAAAAATCGCGAAAACATGATCGCGAAAGCGGTGTTCAGTGATGGCCACCTGACCCGCCTGTTTCAGGGAGTCAGGGCCGCTCTGATCTTTCATTTCCGCGTCGAGAGTGGTGAGAAAGGCTTCAGAGAGTTCAGAGAGATTCACGTCAGTACGCTGGACGGTGCTGCGCCAGAAAATAAAATAAGTGATCAGAGCGAGGACAATCAGGACGAGCGTCAAAACTGCCGAGTACCAGAGGGTGAGGCGGACGCGAACGGAATCAACCATGGCTCTTCCGAACGGGAGAAGCCGACTTGGCGCGTTGCCGTGACGCGGAACTTTCGTCTCCTGTGTCCGCGACGTCGGAATCGCTAGGAGGGCCAAAGAAATAACCGGCGCCGCGGCGGGTATGGAGGAGGGGCTTGCTGGAATCGTTGTCAATTTTCCGGCGCACACGATTTACGTAAACTTCAATGAGATTCGAGAAGGGATCGAAGGTCTCATCCCAAACGTGCTCGGCGATTTCCGCGCGTCCCACGACGCGGCCTGCGTTGCGCGCAAGAAATTCGAGCAGGGCATATTCCTTGGCAGTGAGCGTCACACTTCTGCCGGCCCGGGACACGTTTTGTGTGCCCGTATCCAGGATAAGGTCGGCGACGGCAATTTTGGCGGGACGAAGCTCACCGGAGCGGCGCAGCAACGCACGGAGCCGAGCGAGCAGCTCGCGGAATTCGAACGGCTTGGTGAGGTAATCGTCAGCGCCATGATCGAGGCCAGTGATGCGGTCCTCGACGGCATCGCGCGCGGTCAGCATCAGAATGGGCATGCGCTGGCCAGACTTCCGCAGCTCGCGGCAAACTTCAAAGCCGTTGCGGCCCGGAATCATCACATCGAGGATCACCAGGTCGTAGCTATTGATCGCTACTTGATAAAGCGCATCGTCGCCGGCGTTCGAAACATCCACAGCGTAGGTTTGTTCGCGCAAGCCTTTGGCCACGAATCGCGCGATGCGCGCATCGTCTTCGACAAGCAGTAGCCGCATGCGAGCATCATACGGCAGGTGCGAGGAAAAGTGAGATACTTGCGGGCGCTGCAAGCTGCCGTCCGACTTTCCTGCTGGGTTGGCCCACGCCGCCAGGATGAAGAGAAAGTACCCTATGGATCGGCAAGGCCTGCACCGAAGAATGTCCGTCAAGCATCAAAGTAGCTATGAAGTACAAGAGAATCGAACCCCAAGAATTTGATTGCACGAAAACGGTCATGCGGCCGTTCGGCTGCATGGAGCTGTGGGCAGGTAATGAGAGAGCGCACCGTTCCCTGGAGCTGGCAGGATTGGAAAGCGATGTCATCGCTGTGCCCTCCGGCGGCGACAAAGGCGGGGATCTTTCCGCGGTGTTTTCCTGCAGCGACAATCTCGCACGTGTGGTTCTAGCGGATTGCGTCGGCCACGGTTACACGGCTGCCGCCGTTGCGCGGCATGTCCATCACCTGCTGCATAAATTCCAAGACATTCGAGACACCGCAGGGCTTCTGGCGGCGCTGAATGACGCCTTTACTCTTTCGAATGAAAACTCGGCTGGTCCGCTGCGGTTGACGACGGTCGTAACCGGGACTTTTGACGGCATTAGCGGCGAATTTAATTTTGCTTATGCAGCGCACCCGCGGATGCTTCTGTGGCGCGGGCGCGAACGCCGATTCCTGGAACTGGGAGAAGGGCTCGAGGGCCTGCCGCTGGGATACATCACAGGCGAAACCTACAACCAGCAGAGCGTGAGGCTGAATCACGGCGACATGATTCTGGCGTTCTCCGATGGCGCCACGGAAGCTCGCTCACCGCAGGGGGAGCAGCTCACTTCGAGGGGCTTCCTGGGGCTTGCGGAGAATACTGTGCACGGCTTGCCGCAGCCTTTTGTGCTTCAGGATTTTTCCCGCGCGCTTCTCGATGGTGTCCATCTTTACCGCGGCCAGGAAGGCGCCCTGGAAGACGACATAACGCTGCTTACGCTTCGGCGCGTAGGCTAGCAGAGCCGCGCTCAAAACAGCATTGCAATTTACAAAATGGATCGCGCTATTTGGCGGGATGCGACGCGAAATACTGGTCGAGACTCCCCACAACTTCTTTCACAGCCCGCTGAACATTCTTGTCCAAGGCCGCGACTATGTCCGGCACATCTTTTCCGCTGGCCGCTTCGTCGTGCGTGTAATAATGACTCCAAACAGTGGCGCCGGTTTTCAAATCGCGCATTTCCAATTCCAGCGTCAGTCTCGCTGAAGTCGTTCCGCCGTCGACTTCTTTGAAGTCATACAAGCGCCCGCGGATCGCGAAGTCTCCCTGCATATTGCTGCGCCGGTAATGAACAGCCCGGTAGCGGCCCGACGCGCGCAACTCTCGCAGCAAGACTTCCTGGATCATTTCTGCAGGCGGTTCAGCCCAACGCTGATATTCATAAGTGCCCAATTGCTCGGGACCGTTGCCATAGACGATGCGATCCTCGCGATATAAATGCGAAGTCATCACGGCGCCCAAAAGCAGCGATACAGGAACAGTGTCCGGCTTCTCGACCGCGGCCGCAGCCGCATCCGGCGGAATCGTGAGCTGATAATACTTGGCCGGCCGCGTGGCACCGCAACCGCTCAGCAATCCAACCAGTAGCACAACGGCGGCGATAAGACCTGTTCCGACCGATCCGTCAGACGTTTGTTCGCGTCTCATTGGCACTCTATTCAGATATCCCAGTTCCAATTCACCTTGCCTTCGGCTCATTGCCGTCCTCCAGGTTTGTGCTCGCGCGGGTTATTCGCTCGAATGAGGGTATAAGGCCTGGTCTTTATGGTGTTCGTAAATTCCTTGAGATTCTGGCTAACGTGCCGCAGGTTTTCGAGCAGCTCATCGATATTTTCGGAGTTAACGTCGAGCGTCTGGTCCAGTCGCCCGGTTAGATCGTTTACGGTGGCGAGCGACGCCCGCAAATCCTTGATCGCCTGGCGAACATCGGCGCGATTCTCACCGATCAAAGAATCCACGTGATTCAGGGTTTCATTGGCCTGCGCCGAAGTTTTGCGCAAATCCTCGAGCAGCGGTTCGAATCTTTGGCTGGCGGAGCTCAAGTTCTGGACAGTGGTCTTCACTGGGCCACGATTTTCCGCAATCATCCCGCGGGTTTCGGCGAGCGTACCCGCCAGGTTCGCGCGATTCGCATCGTTCAGCAGATCATTGACGCGAGCCAGCGTCACTTGCACCTCGGTCGCGCGATCGTTGAGGGTCGTCAATAATTGCTGCGCCTGCGGAGCAAGGTCGTTGATCTTCGCCGTGAGCGCATTGAAATCGACATACGGATCAGATGGCAGGATCGTTCCCGCCGCGGCGAGCGCGGACTTTTCGCTCCCCGGCACAATTTCCAGATGATTATCGCCCAGCGGGCTCAAGCTCAAGATTTTCACGTGACTATCCGTTTTGACCGGCAAGCCGGACTTCACGCTGAAGGTGATCTCGATCAGCGCGGAATTCTTCGGGTCGAGCTGTAGTTTCTCGACGCGGCCAACTTTCGGGTAAGGGCAAAAACAGTGGCCACCAGCACGGCGCCGGCGACCAGGACAAACAACCCCACCAAGGCTTGTTCACGTTTCGACTCCATTTCGCACCTCTCTTCACCGCTATTTAACGGCCCGGATGGCGGTGTTCTTCCGTCAGCATTTGCAGATAGTCCAATTCCTCAGAGACTGCCGGTTCGGCGATGCGGTCGAGGAATTGCCGCACGCGCGGATGCGTGCTCGAACGCATTTGTTCCGTGGTCCCGATGGCGACCACATTGCCTTTGTCGATCAGCACCATGCGATCTGCGATCAAGAAAGCGCTGGCCAGTTCGTGGGTGACCACGATGATGGTCATGTGAAATGCCTGCTTGAGTTCCAAGATGAGCTGATCTACGCCGGCAGCAATAATAGGATCCAGGCCGGCGGAGGGCTCATCGAAAAAAAGAATCTCGGGATCCATGGCCAGCGCGCGTGCTACGGCGGCGCGCTTCTTCATGCCGCCGCTCAGCTGCGACGGCATATAGTTCTCGAATCCCGACAAGCCCACCTGGTCCAGTTTCAATCGCAAAATGATTTCGATGGTCGAATCTTCCAGTTTGGTATGCTCGCGCAACGGCAGCGCCACGTTTTCTCCGACGGTCATCGAGCCGAACAGCGCGGCACCTTGAAACGACATCCCGATTTTCTTTCGGATTTCATCCATTTCATCGGAGGAAATTGCCGCGATGTTTTTCCCTTTGAGCCAAATTTCACCGGAACTCGGCCTTTCCAGGCCCACCAGCGTACGCAGCAGCGTGCTCTTGCCGGAACCGGACCCGCCCAGAATGACCAGAGTTTCGCCAGGCATCACGTCAAAATTGATGCCGTGGAGGATTTCGCGGTCACCGTAACTGACGCGAAGATTCCGAAGCGAGATCATCGCCTCCGGCTGCGCAATCGCGTTGATGGTCTGGGCCATAGCGAAATTTCAACCCTACCCTTTACTCAAGAAGAAGAAGAGCGCCGTAAAGACGAGGTCCACCAGGATCACCAAGAAGATGGAAACCACCACAGCGCGCGTCGTCGACCGGCCGACCTGCTCAGCGCCCGCGCCCGTGGAGAGCCCTTCGTGGCATCCGACGGCCGTAATCGTTACGCCGAACATTACGCTTTTGATTAAACCCGTCATTATGTCGCGCAGAAAGAGCGCGTCCAGGGAAGACTGAATATACCGGACCCAGGTGAAATCCGCCTGCGTAACACCAAAGAGCGCGCCGCCGAGAATCCCCATGGAGTTCGCCCAGATGGTCAAGCACGGCAGCATCACGATCATGGCGATAAATTTCGGCGTTACCAGGAAATGAATCGGATCGATCGCCATGGTCTGCAGCGCGTCGATTTCTTCCGTGACTTTCATCGTGCCGATTTCCGCGGCGAACGCCGAACCGGACCTTCCGATAACCACGATCGCAGTAATGAGCGGTCCGAGCTCCCGCGTCATGGAAATGGCCACAGCACTGGCGACGAAGTTCAACGCGCCAAACTTGCGCAACTCGTAAGCGCTTTGCAGCGCCAGAATCAAGCCGATGAAAAATGTAATCAGGGAAAGGATCGGCAGAGCGCCGACGCCGGTCTGCATGGCCTGCGAAACGGCGCGTTGCAAGCGGAGCGGTTTGCCCTGGAAAGGAGCGACGAATGTGAAATACGCCGCACGGCCGCCAAGCTGGGTCAGAGCTCCCAGGTACGCAAGCCCATCGGTAACCGATTCCCCAATTTGCGTCGTCAGTTCCACAGTGCTCTCGCCGGGCTTCCCCGGTTTTTCGGTGTGGCAGACTCAGGGCGCTACGGATTGTGCTTCGTTTTCGTAAATCTCGAAAATTTTCACCAATTTGGAAAGTTGTAGAACTTCTCGAACCGTCCGATTCAACCCAAACAAGATCAAGCGTGAGCCGACATCGCGCGACGCTTTGAGGCCTTCCACGAGCGAAGCCACACCGGAACTATCGATGTACCGGACGGCCCCCAGGTTGAGCACCACGCGCGGCATCTTCAGTTCGCGAAGTTCGCGCAATAGGGCCTTCCGCAATTCCGGCGAAGTCGCAAGATCGATGTCTCCTGAAATATCGAAAATCGTGATTTTGTCCAAATGGCGCGCGGCGATCTTCAAGTTGGGTTCTCCTCAGGAGCCTTTCTGGGGCAGCTTAACATTTAAAATTTTTACCAGGCGCAGCTGATTCCGGCCGTTGCTGCGGCTGAATTCTACTGTATCCATGCTCTCACGTATGAAGTGCAGGCCCAGGCCCCCCGGCCGGACATCTTCGAGGGCGCGCCCGCACATTTTCTCCGGAGGGGTCACTCCACTGTCTTCCAATACAATTTCGAGAGCATCTCCTGACTTGCTATCGCCCGGCACATGAATCCGCCGGAAGGACGCCTCGATGGTCCGCTCTGGATCTCCCAGGTAGGCATGGCGGATGATATTGGTCAGTGCTTCGTCGACGGCGAGAACCACGGCGCGGCAATCCGGTTCGGAAAATCCCAATTTCGCCGCCAGCTCTGCCAGTGCGTTTCGCACCACACAGAGCATCTCGGGATCGCTCCGCAATTCCATTCTGAGTAGTAAACTACCCCGGCTCACGTGAGCGCTCTCCTCGGGCCTGAAAAACTGGATTCCCCCGTCTGGTCTCGGAAAGATCGCCGCTGGCGGATTTCCTGACGCAACGTCTGTCCAGATAATACACGGATTCCCGCGGACGGCAACGTGCAAGCTGCCGCGGAGGCGCGGGCGACTTCAGGGCCCCAATAAGCATTAGAATTGAGTACTGAATTCCCTATGGTTGACACGGTCGAGAAGCATTATGCACAGTTCGTTCCAACAGCACGAGATGTAACGCCGGCTAGAATGGACGCCGAGGAGCGTGCAAGGTTGGCGCAGCCACGTGGCCGGAGAGTGGCAGGGTTTCCACGTTAGGCGAGCTCGCCGGATAACGTTGAAACCCTCGTAACTTATTGAGAATTGGCGGGCGGGCCTGTAAGCCGGATTCTATCATGCAGAAATTTGGCAAATCCCCGAAAGTCTTCAAGTTAGGCATAACTATATGCCATTACATGGTTTACGAGATCATCTGCTAAATCTTCTTGGTCTCCTAAGTCCGTATGGAACCCGGCAAACTGGACGCTAAATAGACGCTAAACAAGATGCCCTTTCGCGCAATTTGATGACCTTCGCTTATCGCCTGCTTTCGCAGATGATCCCCGCTCGCTGCTCTTTCCACGTTTCCCTTTGGCCGACAGCTCAGAAGTGACGCCCGCTGTGATCTTCGAGGCATCCACTTTGTAGCGGACAGCAGTGCGCATCAGATTCGCTTCCTTCGACAGTGCCTCCGCCGAGCTGTAGCCTGGGCAGTACACGTCGGGAACGAGTGCGCAAGTCACTAGGAATCGGTTAAGGTCGGCCGCGGTCATTGCGTGGATGCGAGCCTCCGCCAATTTCTCGTGGTTGACCATATTCCCACCCCACGATGTCTTCGTCTTCTTCTCTTCCCAGCCGTAGACCTGGAACAGTCGGTGATGATTGTCGTGACCAAGGCGGCGGAAGTAATCCAGCGCAACCATCTCGAAGTCC
>WNEZ01000498.1_pt1 | contig 34976 bp, 32 predicted proteins | sample 5400521 | NCBI WGS metagenome assembly WNEZ01 (sample SAMN13153339, study PRJNA577476) | soil metagenome | isolation source: 120 cm saprolite under Douglas fir tree site 2 hole 1 replicate 1 | place: USA:California | collected 2015-04-18 | reverse complement strand
TTCGGTGTGCCAATCGTTGACGTAGGCAGAGCCCACCAGCCACCTACCGAGATTGCAACGAACACACGGGGCAGGAAGTGTCCCACGTAAGCCCTTGCGGGTACGTTCCGCAAGTGGGACTGCGTAGAAGCCCCCAGCTTTAGCTGTGGGGTACTTCACACTCGCGTCTCGGCAGCCATCTGTTGTTGCATAGCATCACGGTAGGCATCGATCATGGCCTGTTGCTGCTCAGGCGACCATTGATGCTCCTGCGCCATGAGCTTAGCAACCTCATCGACGATACCTAAACCGCGTTGACGATCCAGCAGGGTGATAGAGGTACGGCGAGCCAACACGTCATAGGGGGTCATCGCCATCTCTTGACGGCAAGCATACACCACCTCTGCTCGGATATAAGGGAGGTCATCGACAAGACGCGTGGCTAGCGATGCATCTTTCTCTACGAGACTCAAAATAGCGTTCGCCTCAGACCCGTAACTACTCCCCAGTTGTGCTATCGTCTGAGGATCGAGTCCAAGGGCTTTTCCTTTGACTTCCATGTCACGTCGCACAACAGGCCAGCCAGCACTGCCGTGCAAAGGGAGATTTTGGGTAGGATGGAGCGGCACCGAGCCATCGTGACGACTGAGAACGTCAACGGTGTCTTGTGCCATACGCCGATACGTTGTCAACTTACCGCCGACAATCGAGACCAGGCCCGATGGGCTCTCCAGCACCGAGTGGGAACGCGAAAGTTGTGCAGTTGAGTGTTTTGAACTACGTGAGCTTAGAAGCGGACGGTAACCGGCATAGGTGCTGATGATGTCTGCTTCCGTCAGGTGGACTGAGAGATAGCGATTCAGATAGTGCAGCAGGTATGAGATATCTTCGTGCGTAGCAACTGGGTGATCAAGATCACCAGAGCCTGTATCGGTAGTACCTATAACCGCGCGCGATTCCCAGGGGACGATGAAGATAATGCGCCTATCATCGGTCTCTGGCAAAACAATCGCCATATCCCCAAGTTTGACGTCCTCACATGACACAACTATATGCACGCCTTTACTCGGCTCAATCTTAATCTGTGGCTCAGGGTCGATGAGCGCCTCAACCTCTTCGGAGAAGACGCCTGTGGCATTGACGATGTGACGGGCGTAGACAGTCACTTCTTGATCACCAAGACGATCACGTACACGGGCACCACGTACCTTCCCCTGCTCGGTGACAAAGGAAGTCACCTCGCTATAGTTGGTGATCGTGGCACCGTATTGAGCGGCAGTACGAATGAGCGCCATCGTGAGGCGGGCATCATGCGTTTGCGCATCATAGTAGACGAAGCCTTCTTTCAGTCCCTCGGGAAGAAGGTCTGGTGCCAGCTTCAACACCTGGTTGCGACTCAAATGATGATGCCTTTTCACGTTGCGTCGTCCTGCCAACACATCGTAGAGCCAGAGCCCAAGATTGAGAATCGGGCTCAACCCGATGCCTCCTGGCGTGGTAAATGGCATGCCCACCGGGTGACGATCACCCTTATAGATCGGCAGGATAAATGCGAGTGGATGCACCAGGAATGGGGCGTTTTGCAGCAGAAGGCCACGCTCGACCAAAGCTTCATGCACCAGAGCAAAATCAAAGTTAGATAGATAACGAATGCCTCCGTGGACGAGCTTTGTTGCTTTGCTGCTCGTGCCACTGGCAAAGTCAATTTTTTCGACGAGCGCGACTTTGTAACCGCGTGCCGTGGCGTCCAGGGCGACTCCAGCGCCAGTAACGCCGCCACCGATCACAAGCACATCGAAGTGTTCGCTATCCAGAGTAGCCAGATTTTGCTTGCGCACCGTTGAAGATAGTGGTTGCATGATAGAATAACCCCGAAGATACGAACGTGCTGAGGGTCTCCATCCCGTCACGGTTTCGTATCTTCGTCCTTTCGTGTGTTCGTGCTTGCGAGACTATTCGCCAGAAGGTTCTCGTACAGCCTCACCCTTCGTTACAGCCTCACCTGATTTCATCAGTCCTTTTGCCGCCAGCACCTTGCCAACAGTGTAGTCGTAGATGAAGGCACCGACGACACCTCCGAGAATCGGTGCGACGATAGGAATCCACCAGTAGCCTGATGTAAAGCTGGCAAAGCCAGTCACAAAGCCTATCCAGAGGCGCGGACCGAAGTCGCGAGCAGGATTGATAGCGTATCCACTGTTGAGGCCGAAGGAGGCACCAATCGCTACAATCAAGAAACCAATGATAAGCGGGTTGAGGTTCCCCTGGACGGGCTGGTTGCGTCCATCGACGATGGCGAGGATCAGGCCGACGAGGAGGGCCGTGCCTAAGAACTCGTCCCAGAAGGCATTAAAGTAACTCACGAACGACTTAGGGAACGTGAAGAAAACGTACCCAACATTATTCACGAAGTCTGTGCTGTGGGCCAGTCCCAACGCGTGCTGAAGCGCGTCGTAGTAGACGAAGTAGATGATGGCCGCAGCAACGAAAGCACCAAGAACCTGCCCCAAGATGTAATACGGCACCTTGTTCCAGGGGAATCTGCGGGTCGCAGCCAGGGAGAGCGTTACAGCCGGATTGATGTGGGCACCGCTAATTGCTCCAGCAACGTAGATGCCAAGCATAACAGCAAGACCCCATCCGAACATGATGACCGGCCAGGTAAACGTGAAACCTAAGTCTTTGAAGAGCCCAAAGCCCGCTACACAGCCATCACCGAAGAGGATCAGCACCATCGTACCAAAGAACTCTGCGATTGATTCACCCCATACGCCGCCAAGTGCAGGAGTTCTAACTCCAGTTTGAGCTGCCATAGATACTCACTCCATTTCTGTGGTTGAAGTAATGGCGACGAACACTGAAAGTTGTCGCTATATGATGACATTTACAACAAGGTTCCGCACTACGAAGTTGCACTACAAGCTGGCAGGGCGAACGCAAGCGGCAAAGCCAGGCCACCCCAACTCCCCAGGGCGGAGGCAAGCTCACGCCCCTACTGTCCTCCTCGGAGCCTGCTGCGTGGTTAGTAGGGGCGGAGCTCGCCTCCGCCCTGGTCTCTTGCCTCCGCCCTGGTCTCCCCTGCTCCGCCCTGGTCTCCCCGCTCACGCCCCTACTGTCCTCCTCGGAGCCTGCTGCGTGGTTAGTAGGGGCGGAGCTTGCCTCCGCCCTGGTCTCACTTGCTTGCCTCCGCCCTGGTCCAGGACTCCCCGCGCAAAAAATGAAACACATCCCCTGGCTCCTCACGGTCGCGCCTATAGGGCCGCCACCCACTATCCGATTACGCCTGCTCCCATTTCTGTGAGCGCTCAACCGCTCGTTTCCAGTCGGCGTATAGCTTGTCGCGCTGATCGGCGCTCATCTGGGGCTCGAATGTGCGGCACGCCAAGGACATCCGCCTGGAATTGCATAAGCAGGTTATTCACGACTGCACCACCATCAACACGCAGGGTGCTCACATGGACACCGCTATCAGCAGTCATCGATTCGAGCACATCACGGGTCTGATAGCACATGGCCTCAAGCGTTGCGCGAGCAATATGGGCAGCGGTTGAACCGCGAGTCAGGCCAACAATCGTGCCACGAGCGTAGGAATCCCAGTATGGTGCACCCAGACCGACGAAGGCCGGCACGAAATAAACACCGCCATTGTCAGGCACGGAGGTGGCCAACGCTTCAACGTCATTACTAGCTTTGATGACACCGAGGCTATCACGTAGCCACTGCACGGCAGCTCCGGTGATGAAGATGCTCCCTTCCAACGCATAGATGACATCTTTTCCTATGCCCCAGGCGATGGTGGTGAGCAACCCGTGCTGCGATGGAACGCCCCTGTTTCCAGTGTTCATGAGCATGAAGTTGCCCGTACCATAGGTGTTCTTCGACATGCCCACCTCGAAACATGCCTGCCCGAAAGTGGCGGCTTGCTGGTCTCCCGCGTCGCCTGCCATTGGGATGGGTCCACCAAAGAACTCAGCGTCGGCCGTGCCGAAGACGCCACTGGACGGCATCACGGTAGGCAGCATGGCACGAGGAACTCCTAATTCGTTGAGAATGACATCATCCCAGTCGCCCTGGTAGATGTTGTAGAGGAGGGTACGCGAGGCGTTGGATGGGTCGGTGACATGCACACGGCCTTTGGAGAGCCGCCACATCAAAAAGGTATCTACGTTGCCGAAGAGTGCCTCGCCCCGCTCAGCCTTCTCTCGCACACCAGGGACGTTGTCAAGAATCCACTTGACCTTGGTACCGGAAAAATACGCATCGGTCACCAGGCCCGTGCGTGCACGGATCTCCTTGTCGAACCCTTTCGCCTTCAAGGCATCGCAAATAGGCACGGTCAGGCGGCTCTGCCAGACAATCGCATTAAAGACCGGCCTGCCTGTGGCTTTGTCCCACACAATGGCCGTTTCGCGCTGGTTGGTAATGCCAATCGCTATGACGTCAGAGGCTGAAGCTTTGGCCTTTTTCATTGCCTCGTGGGCGACTGCGATTTGGCTCGACCAGATCGCTTCTGGATCGTGTTCAACCAACCCCGGTGCTGGATAGATCTGTGGAAATTCTTGCTGCGCTACGCTGACGATCGCGCCGTCGTGATCGAAGACGATCGCTCGCGAACTGGTTGTGCCCTGGTCAAGGGCGAGTACGTACTTTGCCATAGTTAGCCCTCTTTCTTGTGTACATTCATTGAACAGCGGTTAAATTTATCTGGCACAGGCATCATTGTCTGCGCGGGGACCACAACGTAAGAGAGAATTATCCGCATGGGGGTCGCCTTGCAGACGAAGCCCAGCCGGGCCCAACTCTCATACCCGTCTCCATACAAGCTATCACTGCCAGAGTTCGCTTCGGGTAACTGTAACTGCTAATGCACCAGCACGCAGGACCGCCTGCGCCTGCTGAGATGAGTTGATCAGGCCAGATGCAATGAAAGGTAGTGGCAAGGGTGTCTCTAAATACGGAACTACGTAGGGAATGACGAGTGCTGGAGAAATATCGAGCAGATCAACGTGTTGCGTATCCATTGACTCGAGGGCAGTCTCTAAGCCGGTTGAGTCAACAGCGAAGATACGCTGAATGGTCTCCAGGCCAAATTGTTTGCCCAACGATAGCGTGCGTGGATTGTTGGAAATAAATCCAGCCACGTGAAAATGATCAGCGAGGTAACGCAGACCAGCAGAGTCAGCGTGAATACCCTCAATGTGGTCAATATTCACATAGATTGACAACCCACTCCGACGAGCGCGCTCAAATAATGTTGCAAATTCAAAAAGATTGCAATGTCGCAGAATGATGGCGCTAACTTGTGATGCATCAAAGGCATGTACAAACTGAACGCGGTTTTCTATCACTGGTATTATCTTGCACCGCGCTGAGAGATCGAGCAATGACCTACAGGACCGAGTAAGCATGCTGCACCTCCATGTAGCAGCAGAAAAACAATAAAGTCCTAAGCCTTCTTAATTAGGATCGGCTCAGGACTTTTCATTTCACTGTCCTTATGTTACATATTCAGTTGTCTAAAAAACCTGCCTGTAACTGTTCTCACATAAGCAGTAAAAACAGTCTCCAAGGTATGCGCCGTAGAGATACCAAGACGGAAATACTAACTGTACAACACTGCGGAGTTTGCTTATAATTATGTTACTCGGTATATTCCTTTTTGTCAAGTGATGTTAGGCCCCTGCCCCTTTTTGCCAACATCACAAACACATACTTTGGCAAGGTAGATATGATCAAACAAGAATTCCTACGTTTGGCCCGTCTTTACCCGGTGGCGGCAGCAATAAAATCGAGTGAAGATATGCAGATGGCCTTAAACTCCGACTCATTGCTATTGTTTGTGCTTAAGGGCGATGCATTCCAACTCGGTCCTTTCGTGAATCAGGCCCACCAGCGTGGTAAGGGGCTGGTAGTCCATGTTGATCTGGTCAGTGGTATCGGCAAAGACCGTGCCGGTATCCAGTATTTACACCAGATTGGTGTTGACGCTGTCATCACCAGTCGCTCTCAACTTGTCTCCGCCGGGCGTGCGGAAGGACTGATAACTATTCAGCGTCTCCTCTTGCTGGATGACTCCGCCTTAGAAAGTGGCGTACGCACTATTGCCCGGGCTGCCCCCGATTTCGTGGAAGTACTCCCTGGTATCATCTTCCCAGAGGTTGCCCCAACACTTCAGCAGTTGCTCCCTGGTCCTTTCATTGCCGGGGGCTTTATCCGCACTGCCGCGGATGTTGCTCGTATTCAGGCTGCCGGTGGCATACTGAGCAGCAGTAGTACTTATCAACTTTGGCATCGCACGCCTAAATCATAAGGAGAGTTATAGGATGAAAAAAAACCTGCCTAATCTGCTGAGCCTGAGTCGACTGGTGGCAACCGCTTTGGTAGTCGCGTTCGTGCTTATCAATCAGCCCTGGTCTTTTCTGATAGCGACAGTGCTATTTCTGCTCGCCTCAGTAACAGATTTTTTTGATGGCTACCTGGCACGCCGCTTTCACGTTGGATCTTCTCTGGGAGTCTTCCTGGACCTGACCGCCGATAAAATTTTCGTCGCTGGCATTTTAATTAGCCTCGTACAGATCAATCTTGTCCCGGCCTGGATCGTCATCATCATTGTGGCCCGTGAATTCCTGGTTACCGGCCTACGCTCTATGGCAGCGGCCAAGGGGAAGGTTATTCCAGCAGGAGTCTGGGGGAAGCAGAAGACGTTTATTACGCTGGTTGCCATAGGCGGGGTGCTGCTAGCAAAAGGTTTGGGCGCCCACAATTTGTCCCTCTTCCCGTTAATGCTCGTTTTTAACAGCCAGACACTCAATGCAGCTAATATCATGCTACTGCTTGCCGATGTCCTTCTACTTGTAGCTGTTTTTTGGACCATCATGTCCGGTGTCGAATACTTCATTGGGGCGCTCCCACTCTTCCAACCTGAACGTGAAACGAGCAAGACCAGTTGAGACGCCTGCCTACACCGGTTTTACACACTCCAAATGGAGTTACGCTTGCACGTCTGGCGTTGCGTTGGATGAAGAGGCAACAACCTCCTTTTGCCCTAACTTACGCTCTTTCCCCGCCAATAGGCGACCGATATTATCGTAGTGGAAAAGGATCACAAGTCCAGGAACAACTACAAGTAAGATCATCTGAGCCAGGCTGACCCGCCCAAAGAAGGTGGGATTGGCCCGGCCTACAAAGTAGAAAACGATGCCACAAATGATTGAGGTCATCGCTCCTACAATTGAACCGAGAGAAACAAAGCGTGAGATCACTATGGTACTGATGGTAGTGATAGCCGAAATCAGGAATGTCAAGGGGGAGATAACGAGAATGGCACCAGCACCAGTCAAGACGCCGCGACCGCCCCTGAAGCCGATGAAGATGGGGAAGCAGTGTCCCAGCAGAGCAGCCACACCGGCTACCGTTGGTCCCCAGCCTGAAATGTAAAAGAAGGGTATAAACGTGGCAAGGAGAACCGGTCCTACTCCTTTCGAGAGATCGACTACGACTACTAGCGCAGCAGGGCCGTTGCCAAGCGTACGTCGAACATTGGTAGCACCCGTTTTGTGACTGCCATAGTTCCTTATATCAAAATCTTTGCCTCGCAGCAGTTTCCCCATCCAATAGCCAGAGGGAATAGATCCCCACAGGTAGCCGATAATAGCTATGAGTACAAGCTGAGCAAGAATGATTGTCATAGGAGCCTCCTTGATCCTTTTTATCACACCGCGGCGTAAAACCCCGTGGCGTAGAGTGCCGATTTATCGAGCACGTCCCTCTTGATATAAGCCGCGTTCCTTGTTCGGGGCAGGAGTGGTTGGGTAATAACCCCTACCACTTGACAATTTAATTGGCTTCTAGGAAAATGCAAGACATGAAAACATTCGAGTACCGAATCTATCCGACTAAGCAGCAACGTCACTTGCTCATGCAGTGCTTGATCGAGTCGCGTCACATCTACAACGAAATGCTCTCGACACTCAAGGCACAGTACGAGCAGGATGGCACATTCCCGACGAAATACGACCTGAACAAACAATTCGCAGGTCGTAGGGAACATGTTCCTGCTTCTACCGTACAGATGCTCTCTGATCGGCTGAGTCGAGCTCTCAAACGGTTTCTTGGAGCCCGTGAGGCGGGTATTGCTGATGTAGGCTTCCCACGGTTCAAGACACCGAATAGGTGGCATTCCATACAATTGCGACAGCACAAGACCGATTTCTCGCTTGCTCCCGATGGCAAGCATCTTTCTGTCCCCAAGAAGGTGGGTGGCTCCGTCAAAATCAAGTTGCACCGTCCGATTGAAGGAGTGCCCAAGACGGCCCACCTGATCTTGCGTGCTGATGGGCATTGGTATGCATTGCTTGTCTGTGAGACGGAACCACACCAGGAGCATTCCCCAAGCACGTGCGAACATCCTGATATTGGCATTGACGTTGGGTTGAAATCCTTCCTGACCGATAGCGAAGGGCACACCGTCGAGAACCCACGCTACTACTGCAAGAGCCAGGCTACGCTGCGACGCAAGCAACGCACGATTGCTCGTCGGAAGAAGGGGTCGAAACGGCGTAGAAAAGCCGCCAAGAGCACCGCACAAACGCACCTCAAGATCAAGCGACAACGACGTGATTTTCACTACAAGGTCGCTAAACAGTACACCGAACAGTACCATCATATTGCCGTCGAGAACCTCAACATCGATGGCATGGTCAAAAATCATCATCTCGCAAAAAGCATCATGGACGCCTCCTGGGGTGCATTCCTCGACATCCTCACTGCCAAGGCTGAGAGTGCTGGACATGAGGTAATCAGAGTGAACCCCCGCTACACCTCGCAAAAATGCTATCGGTGTGGGGAGATTGTCCACAAGTCTTTGAGCGTCCGTACGCATATCTGTCCTTTCTGTGGCTACGTTGAGGATCGAGATGTCAACGCTGCTAAGAATATACTCAAAGTTGCTAGGCCAGGGCATGGCCTTCAGGCGCGAACGTACACCGATGGGTGCAGCGTTGCCTGAGAAGCCTCCGGCGCGCGACGCCGTGGGGAGTTGTCACAGGAACATTACTGTCAAAAAGCCAGCAACCATATTCATGGTGTCTTCTCCCCTCACCGGTCACCCGCCACAGCAGCTTCCTCAAGTTTCAGTGAGAGCAGGCGTGAGACACTATCACCTCCCATTGAGACGCCGTAGATCGCCTGTGCCACGGTCATCGTTACCCGGTTGTGGGTAATTATAATAAATTGCGTGCGCTCTGCCAATTGTTTCAGGATATCACAAAAGCGCGTTACGTTCGATTCGTCCAGTGCGGCATCTACCTCATCAAGCAGGCAGAACGGCGGAGGATTGATCTCGAGCAGGGCAAAAAGCAGCGCCGCCGAGACCAGCGCACGCTCACCACCGGAGAGCAGGGACAGGTCCTGCACTTTCTTGCCAGGAGGTTGTACGATGATCTCCACACCAGAAGGCATATTGGACGCTGTTGAAGTATCATCCTCGCTTCCTCGGGAAGTCGTTAACTCAAGGCGTGCATTACCGCCATGAAATAGTGTGGTGAAGTGCTCGCGGAAACGAGTGTTTACTGCTTCAAAAGTGACCTCGAACTGTTTTGCCATCATCACATCGAGTTGCTCAATAATCGAGTGTAGATGCTGTGCTGCCTGCTCCGTATCCGCGGTCTGCGAGGAGAGAAACTCGTAGCGTGTGCGTGTCTCCTCGTACTGCTGCGGAGCATCGGGATCGCAGCCTCCCAGCGCCTTGAGGCCACTGCGCAAGCCCTCGACTCGCCGTCGGAGCCGTCGCAGTTGTGTTTCTTCCGCAAACCTGGCAGCCGCAAGGGCCCCTGCCACTACAATTTGGGTGTCGTCTTGTTGGTCCACCTCTAACCCTTCAATGTTGCGAGCCAGCTCTCTCGGATCGGTCACGCCCATCTCTTCGCGCATTTGCTCCAGCAATGTCTCAACGGCATCGCGAGCCTTCTGACTTTCCAGCAGACAACTCCGATAGGATACCTCTAACTCGGCCAGCACATGACGCTGCTGCAAGATCTGCTGTTCCAAGGCCAGCACCTGTTGATCGATGTTGCTGGCCTCTGCCTCCACTCTATGCAGCTCGTCAGTCAGTGTATGTGTTCGCGCTTGAGCCTGCTCAAGCTCAGCACGATGGAGTGTAATCGTCTCTAATAGTACCTGTTGCCGCTGTTCGGCTTCTTTCATGCGAGCAATGTGGTGCTCGAGTTGCGCCTTCAGGTCCTGTGCCTGTGCCTGCTGTGTTGCCAGTTGCTGGCGGAGTGACCTGGCTTCCTGCCGCTTCACAGCCAGTGCGGTGCGTGCCTGCCCCAGCTCATCCTGTTGGCGACGATACACACTGGAACGTTCCTCTACCTCGGTTTGCAGTTGCTCGACCAAGCCCGCCAGCTCACGCTGAGATTTCTCATGGGCGCGTACACGTTCTTGCGCTGCCTGTACCTCTTGCTCCAATCCGGCAACCTCAGCCGTCAATTGTTGCTCAATAGATGCAGCCAGTTGCAGTTCGGTCTGTATGCGCTCTTGCTCCCGCTGCGTAGTGTCTAGCGTTTTGTTCAGCCCATTGATGCGTGCTGTCACCTTTTGCAGTTCTTTGTCCAGCGCAACCTGCTCAATCCGGCGTGTCTCCTGGCTCCGTTGCACATCACTAATCATGCTATTCAACTGATCGATCGATGCTACGTGGTCGCTCAACTGCTGTGGCAGTTCGTGCAATTCTCGTTCATAGGCCAGCAACCCTTGTTGAGCGCCATCCTTACCACTCCCGCCACTGAGCCAACCATCGACATGTAATACTTCGCCGCCGAGCGTTACCACTGTCTCGAAACGAATGCCGTTGGAAGCGGGGTCGTACGCTGTCGTTAGCAAGGTCAGCAAGGCTTTTGCGCTATCCAGGTCTTTCACCAGAACCACGCCTTGTAGCATCTTGTGGAAGAGGTGCAGGTAGCGCTGCTCGCACTGTATATAACGCCACGCGAGGCTATGCACATGTTCTCGTAGGAGCAGAGGTGTAGGGGCAAGGGAATGTAGGGGCGGGGGTGGATGTGGGGGGAGGTGGGGGAGCTTGCCTCCGCCCTGGGTGGGCCCTTGCTGCTGTCCGCGTTGCTCTTCAAGCAGGCCATTGAGCGTATCCTCTTCTGCCTGGAACTGTGCATCATGCATCGCTGCGAACTCTTCCTGCACATGCTCTCCATCCAACCATAGCAGCATGGCTTTCCCAGCTTTAGCCGCATGCAAGTAATCGAGGCAGGTGCAGGCATCAGCGAATGTTTGTACTACCACTGCCTGTAGATAAGGACCTAGTGCGGCTTCCAATGCTATCTCCATGCCAGCAGAAGCTACACCAAGCTGCGGTACAGGGCCGATCAGGCCGGTTAGCCTACCCGTTGGTGCACGTAGCAATGCTCGTACGCCATCACTATACCCACTCAGGCTCTGACGCCAATTTTTAAGCATGTTCAATCGATCAGACACGATGCGCCGTTGGCGCTCCGCTTCAGCCAGGGTCGATTTCAGGCGCTCGATCTCTTGCTGGGCGTCGGCAATAGCACGTAGCAGCGTTTGCTTGCGTCGAATCACCTGTTGCTCTTCACTGCGGGCGGTATTGAGCGATGCGCGCTCTTCAACGAGACGTGTCTCCAACATGCGCAGAGACTGCTGCGATTGGGCTATGGTATCTCGCCGTACTGCCAGGGTGCGGTTGCGCTCCCCAAGGTGTTTCTGCTGTCGCCCCAGGTCTGTTTGACTGGCACCCAGGCGAGCCTGCACTTGCATCAGGTCACTTTGCGCTGCACGCAGACGCCGTTCATCCAACTCGTAGTTCTTCTGCGCTGCGGCCACCTGTGCCTCTAATGTCGCCATCGCTGCTGCACTAGTATCTAGCGCTTCATCGGCAAGGTCGCACTGCTCTTCCAGGTCGATTACATGCTGTTGCGCGCCAATCAGGCGTTCACGTAAACGCCGCTCCTCCTGCTGCTGTTCACCGCGTTGATGCTCCAGTGCGGTAACGCGCTCCTCGCTTATTGCCATATCTCGTTCAATCGTCTGCACAAACTCGCTTGCTTGAGCACATGCTTTACGAGCTGTGACAATGCGCGCCTGGATGTGTTGCCACTGCGTACGTAGAGTTTTCCGTTGCTCATCAGCAGCGCGGAGAAGGTCTTCTAACTGGTGTACCTTCTGTGCCTGCTCCTGTTCAGCCACCTCCGCGCGTTCTCTTGCATTATGCAAGCGCCGCCATTGCAGTGCATACCAGGTGAGCAATATGTGCTGCAACTCGCTATTCAGTTGACCAAACTCAATGGCACGGCGCGCTTGCTCCGCCAGGTGTGTCAAACGTGGCTCGATCTCTCTGACAATGTCGTGCAGACGCTCGAGGTTTAGTTCTGTCTGGCGCAGGCGGCTCTCAGCCTCTGCTCGTTGGACCTGAAACGGGCGAATGCCGGCGGCATCCTCGAATAGTCCACGCCGCTCTTCAGCGCGCAAGCTGAGCGCCGCATCGATCAAGCCCTGGCCAACCACGGTGTAGGAGTCATGACCAATACGCGCCTGTGCCAGGAGCAAGAGGACGTCTTTGAGACGGACTTTCTGTTTATTGATGAGGTATTCGTTTTCGCCGGAACGGAAGCTACGACGTGTTACTGTGATCTCGCCATATGCCGAAGGTACCCACCCGGTACTGTTATCGATAGTCAGCGAAACCTCCGCCATGCCAAGGGCGGATTTGCCATACCCACCAGCAAAGATAATGTCATCGCTTTTTTTGCCACGCAATTGTCGCATGCTTTGTTCGCCCAGCACCCAGCGCACGGCGTCAGCGACATTCGACTTCCCCACGCCATTCGGCCCTACGACGGCCATAATGCCTGGACTAAACTCCAGCATTGTGCGCACAGCAAAGCTCTTGAAGCCCAGCATTTCCAAACGTTTGAGATACACAGCCTAGCCTTTTCCTCCTACTACGAGCTTACGGCGACCGCACAAATGATATCATAGAGTCGCCTTAGCGTCGAGTAGTCGTGTTCGTAGGATCTATGTCCTTCCGGGTGAAACGTAGGGCCCGATTTATCGCGGCTACCGCCTCAGCGGAGCTTGCGGAGCGCGTATCAATACTTCGGCCCGCTCACGTACATCACCCGCAAGGATGGAGATCCTGTTCGTATCTAGATTAAGGAGAACTACTGTGGTTCGTCTACTTATTTTCCTCTTCACCGGCTTGCTTTGTGCAATTTGCGGACTGATCATCGGTCTTAGTTCGCACCAGGTCACGTACCGCAACACGGAGAGGGAAATTGTTGCACATTTCCTTTCGGGCGGTAGCTCTTCATCAAATCGTATTGGCTACTTACAAATGGTAAACGATGCCAAACTCTACATCATCAACGAAGACGATTTCTCGCCGGCTGTGAAGGACAATAGCTTCGGTGATGGTGATACTATCTCTTTCATTTACCGGCCAATGGACACGACAAGCATTAATGTGAGCGCGACAAATACGAGTACCCACCTGCAAGGTCCAGCCTTTACAGTAGAGCAGTTCTCTGTGCTTCCCAGCGGTGGCAGTAACAGTTCGGGGGCGCAGACCTACACCACCTCCGAGTACAGTAAAAAACCCAAAGGCTTCTACCAGAATAATTGGCTTTTAGGGGCGGGACCGCTCGCCGTGGGTCTGATTCTGATCGTTGTAGGGCTCGTTCTGCAGCTGTTGCCCGCCAGAAAGAAGATCCAGGCCGATGTCAATGTTGCTCCGCCGCTCATGGTGGACATGCCGGTGGGTCAGTATCAGCAACCGCAGGAGTATGCATACCAGCAGCCCTACCAGAATTTTGCACAATACCCTCAGACCCAGCAATATTCACCGCAGCCATGGACTGGGCAGTTGAACCCGTCAGAAGGCATTACGCAAGGCAACCAGCCAGCAGAGGAACAGCAGCCGAAGCGCCAGTTTCAACCACGCCCCGGCCAGTATCAGTCGCCACAACCACTCCCATAACCGTACACCCGTGATGTATGAACTACTTGTTGGCAATCAAGCGAGCGGAGGACAAGTGTCGCTCGCTTGCCTAAACCGAGTTCATACACCCTATGGGAACTTCCATATGGACACGCTACACGCAGATTGAGTACTATCCGAGCGTCACATTCCCACAAGCAATCGGGTCGAAGCCGGTCTGGGTCGACAAAGCCGTGCTGTGGTGGACGTTCACGTACCAGCCAGTGGGAGGGATCGCGGGTAGGCCAGTAATGGTGACAGTTGTCGTCTCGCTTGCGTTCCCCGAAGCGTCTGCTGTGATCGTCGTGAGCGGATACACGACCGGACCCTGGCTCTCGCAACTGCCGGAATGAATATGGGCCGCGTGCATGCTGTTAGGTTCCAGGCCGCTCAGGGTCAGCTTCACTGTCAATTGGTTACCGGAAAGCATCAGTTGCGCCGTTCCACTCACCGTCTCACCCCCACTGGCAGGTGGCGCGGACTGCAACATGAGATGCAACGACTGCGCGGCTGAGGTCGACGTATTCGAATTGGCTACATCGGCACAAACGATGGGGAGGAACTGGTCGGTCGTGCTCAGGCCAGGGCCGTTATGCACGTTCACATACCATCCCGTAGCCGGAATACCATTCATGATATTCTTGACCACCGTGGTTGCCGACGCAACACCATGCGCATCCGCGTCTAGTGTCGTGAGTGGATAGATGACGTTGCCCTGGTTCGCACAACTGCCGGTATGGATATGAGCCGGGTGCATGCTACTTGGAGCCAATCCAACCAGCGAGATCTTCACAGTCAACGCGTGTGTACCCGGGTCCCAATTGAGGTCTGCTGTACCATTGGGGACATGCTTCAAGGTTATAGTGGTGCTGATGGCAGGGATCGTCGGTATGGCTGAAGGGGCAGAAGCAGGTGGAGATGAACTGGGTGTAGACGAACTGGGCGGGGCGCTCGTGCTGCCACCGCACGCGGCGAGAAGCAATACCGTCACTATGCATAGCACGGCAAGCGGATAGATTTTTTGCTGTGTGAAATACTTTGTAAGCATAACAAATCCTTTCGTCTAATATTTGTACCCTTAAAACAGGCGACTGAAACCGACGCCTATGAACCGAAGAACCTTGTAAATACTGTTCTCCTCCTTCCAAGTGGTATTGCAACTAGTTTTCTAAAACTAGCGTTTCATCGCGTTTTGTAGCGTTTTATACCACTTTTTCCCAGATTATTGTCTTTCCTCGCTCAAGCAAACGACAATCTTTAGGCAGAGCCGAAGGTGGATGTCCTTTGACTCGCTTGAAGGCCAACCGCCCTTCAGCATAGATAGCATTGACCTGTTTGGTGTACTTCTCCTTGACCTGCACGAGATCCCCTTTGCGGAACCCCGCGAGTTCCTCATATCGCTGATAGCGGACTCGTCCCTGCCCTTTGCGTGGCAGGTCATGATACTGCCGTCGCGTCTGCTTGGGACGGAAGCCAATGCGGTAGATGTTCGTGCTTGGCTCTGCTACAATCTCTCCCGTCAAGAGCGTTGCCACACAGAGGGCATCCACCATGTGCGTCTTCGGCAATCCTCTTGTCTTGCGAAAGGCCGACGTTTCATAGCCAAACACGGTTGAAAATGGTGCCTGCTTGCCAAGCATGGCAGAGAGGTGAGACTTGCCTTGCATGGCGCGTTGGGCAACCTTATCCAGATGTCCACTCACTCCTGTCACCTTGAGCGTCAGTTTGCCTTGATGAACCTGGTGATGACAATGCTCACACAACGTGAGGAGATTGGCCAGCGTATCTTTTCCCCCATGCTCGCGGTAGAGTAAGTGATGCGCTTCCAGGTGTCCGTTGTGTTTGCTACACTGTTGACAGCGATAGCCATCGCGCATCAGGCAGGCGATCCGCAGGTTCTCATCCAGTCGCGTTGGATCCTGGTACTGTGATCCCTGCAATGCGGGATTGTTCAGACGAGCAATATCCACCTGCACATCTTCGACCACGATGTGCGAGATGGGCAGCGGGAGTCGCTTCACCACGCGGATCACCTCTTCCACATTGGCCTTGATGGAGGGAGGGAGCCGTCCACTCCGCTTGCTGGATGATCGGTTGAGGAACCGCTTGGGCCGATACCATTTCCGGTTGCGACGACTGCGGCGATGAGCGCGACGAGCCTCCATTTTCTCCTTCACATCCAACCGATGATGCAATTCGGCAGCGAGCATGACCGTGCCGTTGCCAGTACAGGCGATGCCAGTGATATGACTCCCCTTGTCCACACCCAGTTCCACTGGCTGAACATGGCCTTCACACTGCCATTGGAGTTGGATGGTAAACGGACATCGCTCGATCACCTTTGCCCTGCCTGCTCGCAGCAGTTTGCGAGCCTTGGCTGGCGTACAGGGCATCAGCGGACTTCCATCGTGATTGCGTACATACACATTCATAGCTGTCTTTAAGACCTCCTGGTGGGAGTACATTGCTCCTCGCGGCTGTTCAAGGAACTTGTCACGGCCTGCACACGTTCAGCTTTCGCTTACCCTTAATGCAGATCCGCAGAGCTTGGGACTGGAGCGAACATCCAAAGGTGTGATCATTCCTCGAACTGCTGCCTTTCGGCCCGCTGGTAGTTCCTTGAGTCTCGTGTCAGAAAACGCTCGACTTTTAGGAACTATCACAATGATGGCTCCTTTCATATATAAATGAAAGTTGCAGTAATATGTATACGTCCCCGGCTTGGTGAAAATCACCTTGAAGGTTTGGTGCGGCTGGAGATAATCAGGGGGAGTGTCGAAAACTCCCGTATCACTCGTGACAGTATGAGGGACATTAGTGTCGTTCGTCCAAACAACCTGCGTTCCCACTTTGACCGTCAGCATTGCAGGATCAAAAGCATTCTGTCCGTTTTTCGTAACGATCTTCACATTGGCAATCGCGACAGGCGTGAGCAATGGTGTTGGGCTGGGTTGTGCGGTCGCAGTCGGGGCTGGCTGAGCAGGAACAGTGGAAGTTCCGCCACACGCGACTAAGAGAAGGATCGTTACCGTTGCTAACGACGCGACGACTCGGAAAAACCTCATCTTTCCTCCTGTAGAACACTACTATTGGTCATTTCTTCGCGCCTGACTTCTCCTGTAAGGCCGAATGCGGCACGCGAGGGTAGGAGTGCGCCGAGTACAATAAGTGTAATGCTGGCGAGCGCCACTGGCAGAAATGCCACGGCAGGCAGGTGGAGGAGGTCCCACAACACACCGCCGACAAATGGACCCACGAAGGCAACAGCATACGTGAGTGAGATTGTGATGCCGGTGAGACGCGCTACCTCCTCGTGGCTTGCCAGTAATGGCGGCAGTGCGACACCGAGCGTAAAAACCAGCGCCGAACTCCCGCCGAGCAGTGTTGCCCAGACGGGTTCCAGCACCGCCGGTGTGAATACCCACCCGGCAATCGCGACCGCGCAGATAACTCCCGCAGCAATAAAGGGCCAGCGGCGGCCCGCCATTCGCTGCGCAAAGAGTGTGACTCCCAGGCTAGCCGGTAATTGCGCAATATTGAGTATTGCCAGAGCCAGAGGTGTCAGTCCTCCCTGGTGAATTGCCTGGTTATATGAGGCAATCCAGCCATTCATGCCGAAGTAGATGAGGCTGCCAGCACCGAGCATGATACCTAAGTGCAGGGCATTGACGCGCTTCCGTTTGATCGGCGGTGTGCTGCTCTGCGCTGTCGTTGCTGAGGTAGTAGCTTCCGGTGAAGGTAACTGCGCGGACGCTGTAGCGTGTGCAGGCGGGGCAAGCCAGAACCAGAGTGCGAGCAACACAACCACGGGTACACTCCAAAATATGAATGAAGCTTTCCAGGCATCTCTGCCCAGAAATTGCACCATGACAGGCACAGCGGCTCCCGCCGCGACTGCTTCACCGATGATTAGTCCATCACTAAACAATGCGGTAACGAGGCCGATCTGCCCAGGAAACCAGCGGCGTACCAGTGTGGGGACGGCAGTCTGGCTCATTACGATGCCCAGACTCAGTAACAGCGTGAAGAGGAAGAGCGAAATTGCTGTGGGCCAGAGAGCACGCAGAAACGCGCCGGCACCTAGGAGCGCCAGGCCGATTGTCACGCAAGTCCGTCCGCCAATGCGCTCTACTAGCAGGCCCGATGGCCACGCCGCGCACGCCAGTACCAGGATGGGCAACGCGGTTAGCAACCCTGTGGCGGCATAGGAGAGTTGCAGGTCATGTTGGATCAGTGGTAAGACGGGAGGTACCCCCAGGATCACCGAGCGTAAGTTGAAGCCTACAAGCGTGACCAGTGCGCAGACGATGACTTTGTGCCAGGTAACTGTGATACGTTCATCTTCGGAAACGGGCACCGCATTTTTCACCATCATCTCCAATTCAAGAGCTTCGCGAAAGGAAAGGGGGTTTCGGCAGCATGCCTCTCCTTCATTCGTCCTATCATTGTGTCATATAGTTTTGTAGTCAGAGTAACCTTTTGTTGCACTGGCGGTAGCCGCGTGGGGTTGGCGTGCTGGATTTTGGATAACCCGCAGCCTGAGTCTGATTTACGCAGCAGCTTTTTGGCTACTCTATCGCAATCCAAGCGAGTCAAGGAGATTGTCAGAAACCGAGCACAACTATATTGTTGAAGGGGGGCGCAACCAGAAGGCGCTGTTCCTACCAATACGACAGCAACCCTCGGTTTCCTCCTGCGCCAACGGAAAATATGGGGATTGACCCTTGGTTTTACTGCCTATAACTATGCGTTTAACTTGTTTCTGGTGTGGTTGCCCGGCTATCTCCAGACACAATTACATGCATCGGTACTGAAAAGCGGCCTGTACCTCATTGTTCCTTGGCTCGTAGCAGGCGTAACCGACGTTCTTATCGGCGGAGTCCTGGTCGATAGATTCATCTCAAGTGGCTATGATCCCACAAAGGTCAGAAGGACTTTGTTTACCGTTGGCATGTTGCTTGGTGTCACTGCAATTGGTGCAGCCTTTACCACAAATGTCAATATAGCGGTCACTTGGTTAACGATTTCCCTTGCCGGACTGGCTTTTGCGGCTCCTATAGCGTGGAGTATACCGTCATTAATTGCCCCCAAAGGAACCGTAGGTACTGTAGGAGGTATTATGAACTTCCTGGGCAATCTGGCGGGGATCGTAGCTCCCATCGTCGCAGGTATTGTTGCCGACCGCACAAGTTTTGGCGTGAACTTCCTTATTACTGGCGCAATTCTTCTCTTTGGGATATTCTGCTTCCTGTTCATACTTGGTAGAATTGAGCAAATTGAAGCTCCATCTACAGTCATTAGTGTGATACCGGAGGCAAAACGTACCCCTGCTGCCTGAGGAACATTATTCCGTTCGGCGGAAGATTTTTCATTCTCTTAATCATGGCATAACATAGGGAAATTATACTAGGGCTTGTAGGCGAAAGCCCATGCTTCCGCTTTTATTATCGTGTTCCGATTTTGAAACCCATCTCTCAAGAACGGAGGACCCATGCTTCGTATGCGCTCTACCTTTACAGTAGGCATCACACTTCTCATCTCCTTATCGCTGGTGCTTGTAGGTTGTGGAAGTTCTTCAGCCGCCACTCCATCGACTACACCCCCGGCTACAGCGCAGTACAAACATATTTTCTACATCATGATGGAGAACCACGCTACCAATGAGATCATTGGCAATACCGCTGACGCACCCTACATCAATCAACTGGCCGGTCAGTACGGAGTAGCTATGAGTTACTATGGCGTCACGCACCCGAGTCTACCCAACTATCTTGCCGCCATCTCGGGCGATTTCCAGGGTATCTGGGATGACTGCGCAGCGAGTGCATCGGTGACATGCGCACCAGCAGAATTTGGCCCTGACGCATCGTATACCAACAAGATGGAATTGCTCACACCTGATGAAATAGCGAGTGCAACCCACAAGGCGCATATGTTCGATGCACAAAACCTGGTCGATCAGCTCGAAGCACACCATCTCACCTGGAAGGCTTATATGCAGTCCATGCCCATGGTTGGTTTTACTGGCGAATATGCTCCTGTTGACACCGTTAAAGGACAGGCAGTTCCACGTAAGTTATACGCCGTGAAGCACAATCCGTTTTTGTACTTCTCCGATATTCGCAACAACCCTTCACGCATGCAACTCGTTGTGCCTTTTACTCAGTTTACCCAGGATATAGCGTCTAGCAACGTCCCCAATTTCGTGTGGATCAGCCCGGACCAGTGTAACGATATGCACGGCATCACGACCGCAAATGCTATGGCCGCGAGTGTGAATATGCCCGACTGTGCTTTCCCTGCTTCGGGCCTGGATCACAAGGTGATTGCACTTGGCGACAAGTTTCTCAGCACCACCGTGCCAATGATTATGAATTCGCCTGCCTGGAAGGACAACTCTGCCATTGTCATCGTCTGGGATGAAGACGACTATGCTGGGGACGCCGGCTGTTGCAAAAGCCCAACAGGGGTAGGTGGTGTCATACTTGGCGGTGCAAATGCGCCGGCCATCATCATCACATCGAAAGGACCACAGCACATCGTTGTGAGTGACACCTCGTACAACCACTATTCGCTGCTTGGGACGATTGAGAAGCTGTGGGGGCTGGGTTGCCTGGCAAATACCTGTGGTCTGAGTGACGCTCAACTGATGACTAAGTTCTTCCCATAGGTGCGTTTTTACATTTCCTTGTTCTGGGCATAACAATCCCTTTATAGCTCTAACCTATAGTTCTGATGAGGAAGCATAGTTGCACTATGCTTCCTTCACCAGGTGTGTGGCAGGCGAGAGATTCACGTTCACGATGAGCAGACGCTCGGGGATATAGCAATGCAAAACAGTACAACACAACAGAAGGTCAAAAGATACAAGTCGAGACTTCGCGATGATGCCCACCAGAAATATCAAGAGGACCTCAGGAACCTGCACTTCCCACCATCGTGGAATGGTCAAGTCGTAGCCGCGTACTTGCATCACCTGCAAGAGCACCGTCATCTCTGAGTTTCTTAGGCCTGAATACTTTTCTCGCCCTTCTCGCCCTCGACAATGAAGAAGATCCGTTCACAGATGTTGGAAGCATGGTCGCCCACTCGTTCGAGTTTGTGAGCAATCCACAGCAGGTACGTGGCACGCTGTAAGATGAGTGAGTCGTTTTGCAGAGCTGGTATGGCACGTGCTCCTGCAAGCATGGTCATCAGATCATGGCGCACAAGGTGATAGCGCACATCGACGACATCATCCTCTTCCCAGATGGAACGTGCAGCTTTGACGTCGCGATCGGCAAAAGCCTTCATAGTCCCTTGCAGGACTCGCCGTGCCTCATGGCCAAGGTCAAGGATGCCACGTAAGATGGAGGCTTCTGTCACCTGTCCAACCTCACCTGCGGGATTGATCCCGGCATCATCGGCAGCAACGCTTCTGTCCACCTTCACTAGATTAGCGTTCCTGTGCAAAGGGGCCATACGCAGGATGATCTGGGCAATCCCCTCTGCGCCATCCCCTGTGCGTTCAAGATCACCAGCAATGGAGAGCGCCGAAGTCAAGTAGCGGAGGTCGCGTCCACCCAGGGGTTGTTGGAGGGTTAAGAGGCGAATAGTATGTTCCTCCACAGCGACACGCTGGCTGTCAATAAGGGCATCGGATTCAATGACTCTGCCTGCCAGCGCAAGGTCTCCTGTTTCTAAAGCCTGGAGGGCATTTCCCAGGGCATCATCAACCAGGGAACCGAGCTTTTTGATCTGGTCATCCAGTATCTGTAACTCTTTATCAAGGATTGTTCGCGTCATCTCAGGTTTCTCCTCTCCCGGCGCAACAAGCGTCACACCTCTTTCCCCGCTGTGTTTTCATCAACCAAACCGCCCACTGATGTAATCTTCGGTCTCTTTTTTCTTCGGACGCTCAAAGAGATCGACCGTCGGTGCATACTCAATAAGTTTGCCAGACAGAAAGAATCCCGTATAATGCGAAACGCGAGCGGCCTGTTGCATGTTATGTGTGACTATAACAATAGTATAGTCGTTACTCAACTCCGTAATCAATTCCTCAATTTTCAGCGTGGCGATGGGGTCAAGCGCCGAGCACGGCTCATCCATCAGCAGCACTTCCGGCTTGACAGCCAATGCGCGAGCGATGCACAATCGTTGTTGCTGCCCACCCGACAGCCCTAACGCAGAGGCATTGAGGCGATCTTTGACCTCATCCCACAGGTTCGCACCGCGTAGACTCTGCTCTACGATTTCACGGATGTGTTCCCTCGACTTTCGCTGAATGTGTAGGCCGTAAGCGATATTGTCAAAGATTGATTGTGGGAACGGATTTGGACGCTGGAACACCATCCCGACGCGCTGGCGCAGCAGAACCACATCAATCGACTTGTTGTAGATATTCTGTCCATCCATCATCGCCGTACCTTCGGTGCGCGTGTTGGGAATGAGATCATTCATGCGATTGAGCGTACGCAAGAAGGTTGATTTGCCACAGCCCGATGGGCCGATCAGCGCCGTCACCTGGCGTTCGCGCACGGGCAGCGAGACATCAAACAAGGCTTGTTTGGCCCCATAATAGAAATTCACCTGGCGCACGTCTATTTTGGCATCCGCGTCCGTAAGGACGGTCTGAGCCGTCTCGCCAAACTGGATTTTTGGTAAAGCAGGGGTCGAAGGCCTATCTTCACCAATTTCATTTGTCTGTACTTCTTGACTCGATCGATCGGTCCGGGTTTCCATTCGACCTCCTTCTATTACATCCCTATAGGAGTGAGTACTCTTTGTGTAGCGGAATTGACGTATCAACGATCAGGCGGTCGGCCAGCACTATCAGGCGGACGTAGCGACCGGCGAGCGTCTTACTTACGAAGTAGGGGCGACCTTCATAGGAAATATGGCCGCTCCGTGCAACCTTCCGCGAGAAGATATTCGCGCCTTCAGGAAGCTTCGCATCCGTCTCTATCGAAGGGGTCAATGGATTGTATCTCAGTTTAGTGTCCATAGTAGGATGAACCTCAATTCTCACCTGTGTCCTCTCAGGGATTCGTCTGCTCTGCCATCAGGTCGTTCCGCATGGTTTGCATCCAGCCTGTTCGCGGCATTACCCAAAACGCCCGGTGACATAATCCTCGGTTTCTTTCTTTTGCGGACGGGAGAACACTTCTGATGTCACTCCCTCTTCGATGATTCTGCCCAGCAGGAAAAAGACCGTTCGATCTGCCACACGTCCGGCTTGCTGCATATTATGCGTGACAATCACAATGGTATATGACTGCTTGAGTTCGAGAATCAGCTCCTCGACTTGCAGTGTGGAGATCGGATCCAGGGCCGAAGCGGGCTCATCCATCAGCAAAATCTTTGACTGGTTCGCCAATGCACGGGCTATGCACAGACGCTGCTGCTGTCCGCCCGAGAGTTGGGTCGCCGGTGCATAGAGTTGATCCTTCACCTCGTTCCACAGAGCGGCCTCCTGCAGGCTGCGTTCGACCAGCTCGTTGAGGGCTGCCCCATGCGCCAATCCGTTGATGCGCGGGCCTATCGCCACATTCTCAAATATACTACGGGTGGGTAGTGGATTAGGCTGTTGGAAGACCATGCCGATATACTGTCGCACATACCTTTTCTGGACGGCACGCGCGTAGATATCGACGCCTTCTACCATTACCTTGCCGGTTACGCGTGCATCCGGCACTTCCTCATGCATGCGATTGAGGCAGCGCACAAAGGTGGACTTGCCGCACCCCGACGGCCCAATCATCGCGGTGACCGTGAGTGGGGCAATCGAAAGATTGACATCGTAGAGCGCTTGTTTCGAGCCATACCAGGCATTCAGGTGTTGCACCGAGATTGACATCAGTTGCTCCTTCCTTATCGCCCACGTCGCTTGAATCCGCCCGTGGCCCAGCGTACCGCAAACGAGGCGATGAGAATCAGCGTGATTAAGACAAATGCACCCCCATAGGCCTGGTTGATTTGCACCTGGTAGGGGCTCTCGGTAAACACGAAGACACGCAGTGGCAGGGCATCTATTGGTTGCGTGATATCCGTGTTCCAGAACGTGGTGCCAAAGGCCGTCATCAGCAGCGGTGCCGTCTCACCGGCCACGCGGGCCAGCGCCAGGATGATTCCTGTAATGATCCCGGAAATCGCTGCTGGCAAGACCACGCGCACGATCGTGCGGGCTTCAGTTGCGCCCAGAGCAAGTGAGGCCTCGCGCAATTCCTTGGGTACTAGCCTCAACACATCTTCGGTGGTGCGTGCCACGATAGGAATCACGATAATGCCCAAAGCCACACCACCAGCCAGGCCCGAAAAGGTTTGCTGGGGCACGACGATGAACACCCAGGCGAAGAGGCCGAAGATGATGGTCGGGATTCCCGTCAACATGTCGACCAGGAAGCGCACCGTATTAGCAAATCTTCCTCGCCCGAACTCCGCCAGGTAGATGCCGGTGAACAACCCCAATGGGATGCCGAAGAGGGCTGCCAGTCCCAGCAGGATCAGCGTTCCCTGCACGGCTTCTCCCATGCCCCCTCCCGGCTCTCCATTTGGCGTGGGCAGCTTGGTAAAGAAATTCAGGTTGATGAACTGGATGCCTTGCCGCAAGACATAGAAGAGTAGATAGAAGAGCATGCTCACCGCCAGTAACAGGGCTGCTGTCGTAAACGCAATGACCACAATATTCCCCGCCTGTCTGCGCAGATCCAGTATAGAACGTCGCTGCTGGAATGGATTTGCTGCTGTATTCATATGCCTACTCCTCCGGGGCGGCGCTCTTGACTCAGGCTGGTGATGAGCCAGCGCGCCAGAAAATTCGTGATGAGCGTGATGACGAAAATGATGAGTCCGGCCTCCAGCAGCGCAGAGAGGAAGAGGCCTGGCGTGGCCTCGCCGAACTGGTTGGCGATGACGCTGGCGAGCGTATAGCCGGTATCGAACAGGCTCGCGCTCGGTCGTGTCGCCTGGTTGCCGATCACCATCGTGACTGCCATGGTCTCTCCCAGCGCACGTCCCAGCGCCAGGATGATCCCGCCCAGGATGCCAATGCGCGAAAACGGCACTACAGCGTAGCGAATCACTTCCCACCGCGTAGCTCCCAGTGCCAGCATCGCTTCGCGCTGTGCGGTCGGCACGACCAGCATCACCTCACGAGAAACGGCAATAATGAGCGGCAGGACCATGATCGTCAGAATGATCCCGGCAGCGAGAAGGCCCAGGCCATGATACTGCCCCTGGAAGAACGGCAAAAAACCCAGGTGCTGCGCGAGCCACGGTTCCCCGCTCGTATTGAGCCAGGGAGCCAGGATGAGGAAGCCCCACAGGCCGAAGATCACACTGGGCACCGCTGCCAGCAAGTCGGCAAAGAAGGCCAGTGGCAGGCGCAAGAGGCGCGGACAGAAGTCGACCAGGAAGATTGCCGCTCCTACGCCAATCGGGATCGCAAACACCATCGCAAAGGCCGAAGTCACAAGCGTGCCGAAAATGGCGGGTTCAACGCCATAGATGTTATGGACAGGATCAAACGCCTGATTGGTGAGAAAACTAAACCCAAATTGTGCAATGGTCGGCAGCGAACTGCTCACCAGTACCCATGCCACGCCTACCACCAGGCCGAGCACGACGAGGACCAACAAGAAGGTCACGCCACGAAAGAGTAGATCGCTCGGTCGCCGACCGGACCGCCGTGTGAGCCAGGCAACACTGCGCTGAAGGCTACTCTGCGGTACGGATACTTGTTGCTGCATGCAACCTCCACTTCATTCTCAATATATGAACTTTCTAGAAAAGAGACAAATGAGCTCTATACTAGAGGAAAGAAGACATTCCAGCCTCCAGGGGGAGGACGAACGGCTGTCCGTCCTCCCTGAACTGCTTATTGCCCGGTATAGCAAGGACTGCCGCCACAGGTCATCGATTTAATCTGTGTTTCACCCTTGGTGACAATGGTGTCAGGGAGCGGGACATAGTTCAACGCCATCGAGTACTGCTGACCATCGTGGGTCATCCACCAGAGCATGTTGGCAATGGCTTTCCCTTTGTCGGCATTACTCTGATTCTGGTACACGATTACCCAGGAGAAGCCCGAAATGGGGTAGGAAGCATCACCGGGGGCATTGACGATGTAGAAGCGTAGGTCATCGGGAATCGTCGTCATATTCATCGCGTCAGTCTTCGCCCCGTCAAGGGATGGCAAGACAGCTTTGCCGGCCGCATTGACGACGGAAGCGTAGGAGAGGTTGTTGGCGAGTACATAGGCCAACTCCACATAGCCGATCGCGCCGGCAGTCGCTTTAACGGCAGCGGCGACGCCTGCGTTGCCTTTACCGCCCACACCAGTCGGCCAGTTGACGGTCGTTGCTGCGCCCACCTTCGACATCCACTCAGGACTCACCGCAGCGAGGTAGTGGGTAAAGATGCCTGTGGTACCACTGCCGTCCGAACGATGGACGATCGTAATCGTTTGATGCGGCAAGGTCACACCTGCATTGGCGGCCTTGATCATGGGATCATCCCACGAGGTGATATGGCCCAGGTACATACCCGCGATGACCGGCCCCGTCAAAGTGAGGTGACCCGAGACGCCGGGCAGGTTATAGGACATGGCCACGGCCCCAAGTGTCACGGGAACGTGAATGATCGGGCCTTTTGTGCTCTTGGCAAGCAGTGCATCGCTCATGGGCGCATCGGTAGCGCCGAAGTCCACAATGCCCTGCAGCAGATCATTGATACCTGCGCCACTGCCAACCGATTGATAGTTAACGTTCGCGCCGCACTTCGCATTGGGATATTGCGAGAACATTTGAGAAAATAGCGGGTTGTCAAACGTTGACCCTGCTCCAGTGAGCGCCTTTGTCGCTGGGCATGTGGGGGTAGTACCGGATCCAGACCCAGATCCAGATCCAGACCCAGTACTTGACGACCCCCCACAAGCAGTCAGGATCAACATGAGCCCGAGCAGTACCACGCTCAGACCACTCAACACATGCCGCCCGGATTGGGCATACGATAACCGTTGAAATACCATAATATCTTGTCTCCTCCTCGCTCGGTGGCGAGTTGCTGTACATTCCTTATCCACGCTGCGCAACAGAATGCGGACCCCTCCGTTTCCGTTGCATAGATACCATAGCATGCAAAGATTAACTATGCTTTATGGATATGTTAAGGGATGATTAAGCTTCCCCTGTGGATAGGTTGTGGGGTACAACTCATGGGGTGAAAATGCCTACAGATATTTGCCTTTAACTCGTTGGCTGGTGGGCTTGTAGGGCAGTTTGCTGCATATCAGTAATAGCAATGAAGCTGAGGCTAGCCGCTTCTTGCTTACCCTGATCACTCAAGATATAGTTGATGAAAGCCTGGGCCAGGCCAGATGCCGGACCTTTGGTATACATATGCTCGATATTCCAGAACTTGTAGATATTGTTCTCGACCAACGTTGGATCGGACGTGTTGCCATCAATATTTACCGTGGTAAGGTTGGCACTTTTTGCAGCGCCTACAGTGACATAGCCAATTGCACCTGCAGTCTGGTTTATCTCTGTTACTACAGTAGCAGTACTATCAGTGACGAGGCTAGCTGGACCCTGAATGGTCTCCGGTCCACCCAGGATGTAGGTTTGGAATGTGGCGCGTGTACCCGAAGTGGTGGGACGACTGATCACGACAATTGGCAAGTTTGGCCCGCCAACCTGGTTCCAGTTAGTGATGCTGCCACTAAAGATACCTTTAATCTGGGGAGTGGTGAGGTTTGTCACACCGGTGACCATGGGATTGACAACCAGCGTGAAGACGACCACAGCGACCTGGTGATCAACGAGATCATCCTGGCCTGCTTTCTTGAAAACATCCGAGTTGCCAATCTGAATGCTGCCCGATTCAACGTTCATCAGGCCAACGTCGCTGCCTCCCAGGTTCACGATAATAGATGCGCTGGGACATTTGGCCTGATAATCCTTCGCCACTGCCATGACCAGCGGGGCAAGCGCGGTTGACCCGGCAGCGGTAATAATGCCGCTGACGCAGTTAAAATTGCCAGGTGTATCCAGTGTACTGGGTGCCGAGGGTGTGTTGCCAGTAGCAGGGGTGCTACCACTCGGAGCACTACTACTCGAGCTACCCCCACAGGCTGAAATAAAGATACTCATCGCCATTGCTGCTCCCAATATGAGAGCCACCCCCTGGTGGGCCAGCTTGTGCTTCATTTCTTCTCACTTTGCTCACGGTCGATCAGGATCACAAAAAAGCGGATCCTGTTCGTCAGCTGGAGTGCCACCTGGTCGAAGGCTCTGGAGCGCTCCTGCTCCGATCCCGCTACCGCCGCCGGATCGATGAAGCTCCAGTGCACTTGTTTGGGATCACCGGGAAAGGTCGGGCACGATTCGCGTACGCGATCACACACGGTGACGACATAGTCGAAGGACTGGTCGCGAAACTCGTCGAGGTGCTTGGATCGCTGCCGGCTGATATCAATGCCCATACGTGCCATGGCTTGTACGGCGAGTGGGTGAAGATCCGAAGGCTGGTTCCCTGCGCTCTGCACCTCGATCCGCCCTTCGCTCAAGTGGCGGAGGAGACCTTCAGCCATCTGCGAGCGCGCACTGTTATGTGTGCAGAGGAACAGCACCCGCAACTTCTTTGCAGGCAGATGCGAGACGGCTTCGTGCAGTGACGTCTCGGGAACATGCAACGCCGGATGGAGCGAATCGGCGGCAGCGAAATAGAGGCTACGAAGCATGTCGATATCGAGGCTGTAGTAGATGTCGCGGCCATCGGCGGTGCTGCGCCGCTCGTTCACCAGGTGCTGCTCGTGCAACCGCCGCAAGTGATAGGAGACGAGATTCTGTGGTTGTTCAAGCAAGCGAACGATCTCTCGAACACAGTAGTCTGAACCTGCGAGCAACACCAGAATATTCCAGCGCAGATCATGAGCCAGCAGTTTGAGGAAGCTCGGCGATTGAACAGAGGCGAGGTCAGATCTCATAAATTCCCCCAATCATATTTGCATCAAATCCAATTGTTACAAATATACATGATGGCACTGGAAAAAACAAGTACGCGCCATGCCAATTGCCAGAATGTATTTGCCGCTCTTCTGAAGAATGAACCGAAAGTCTCGCACTATTGGTACGTGAGGGTTGAGTGTTCCTATGACATTTGTCATGCCTTCAACACGACAAACTTCACTTCCCAGCGAGCCTTCAACGCGGCTATACTCTCCTTATCGCCTACTACTAGACTGTTTCGTGTAGTGAAGGGGCAGGTAGTCGAGGTGTACCGCATGTGGTGGGTTCCCCATCCTGATCAATGAAGGAAGGATGAGTCGATGGTTTGAGTCTATGGCTCTTCGAGGGACCTGGCGGAACTCCTCTCCTGTCTTCTGAAAGGAATACCCGTATGATCGATGGCTTTCCGCTCTCCTTCTTCCTTCCACTCGTTGTGCATGCTCTCGCAGGATTGACGACGGGAGTCACCGGCATTGTGGCTTTCAGTGTGCCCAAACGCCGAGAGCGTCATCCCCGTTGGGGGAAGCGCTATCTGTGGGCCTATACTGTGATCTTTCTCACGGCCACCATCCTCTCCGTCCAGCGCTGGGAAACGGATGCCTATCTCTTCTTCCTGGCGGTGATTGGCTATAGCTTCGCGCTCGGTGGTTATGCAGCCCGACGCTTTCGTCAGGAACCCTGGATGAGGCGCTTTGTTGGGAAGCAGTGGGTCGTTGCCCATATCGTCGGCATGATTGGGTCATACGTCGTCCTCTGGACGGCCTTTTACGTGGATAACGCCCACCTGATTCCGCTCTTGAACCAGCTTCCGCCGCTCACGTTCTGGGTGCTTCCTACCATGATCGGCCTCCCATTCATCGTGCTGTCCATCTCCCGCTTTGTCCCGAGAATGGTTGCACCATCCCCCAGATCGAGCAGGGAAAGGAAGGAGGAAGCGATATGAGTATGAATAGCCGAGAATTACCGTCGAAAAATGAGAGCGAGCCTGGTGACGGCACTCTCGTTGTACCCCTGGAGAGGCTTGACCGGACGTCGCTCCCGGTCGCCGGGGGCAAGGCCGCGAACCTGGGTGAACTGATCCACGCGGGCTTCGCCGTGCCGGCGGGCTTCTGCGTCACCACTGCCGCCTATGTACGCGTGTCTGCTCGTGCCGGGCTGGACACCTATCTTTCGGCACTGGAGGCCGTTTCACGCGAGGAAAGCGCACGCCAGATCGAACTGGCAACAGCAATCCGCACTGCCTTGTGTCAGACACCTCTGCCGCCAGAGGTCATCGAGGCCGTCACAAGAGCCTACCATGCCCTCTCTCCTGGAGAGCCAATCCCGGTATCCGTCCGTTCCTCGGCGACCACCGAAGATCTGCCAGAAGCCTCCTTTGCCGGGCAGCAGGAGACCTTTCTCAATGTGATCGGTATCGAGGCAGTGCTCACTGCCGTCCAGCGTTGTTTTGCTTCGCTGTGGACTGACCGCGCAACGCAGTACCGTACCAGCCTGGGCATTGCTCCGCGGAACGTGCGCCTGGCCGTCGTGGTGCAACGGATGGTGGAGGCAGAGGTGGCTGGCATCCTCTTCACGGCCAACCCGCTCACGGGCAAACGTCGCCAGGCGGTGATCGATGCCAATCCCGGCCTGGGCGAAGTGGTCGTTGCTGGCATGACCAACCCCGACCATTTTGTTGTAGACACCGAGAGCTTCGAGATCATCGAGCGCCACCTGGGAGAGAAGCAGTGGGTGATCCGTGCCGCCGCTGGTGGGGGAACACAATGTATCGAGCAACCAGCATCCGAGGAGCATGCCTGCCTCTCAGATGCTCAGGTGCGGCAGCTTTCGCAGCTTGGAGCAGAGGTCGAGGCGCACTTTGGCACCCCCCAGGATATCGAATGGGCCATTGATGGAGCTTCTCAGCTCTTTCTCCTTCAGGCACGCCCGATTACCACCCTGTTTCCATTGCCTGTTGAGGCTCTGTCTCCCGAAGAACACCTCCGGGTGTATCTGGCATTCGGCGTTCAACAGGGCACTTCTCGACCCTTCACGCCAATGGGACGCTCTGCTCTCCGTCTGATCGCCTCCGGGTTCTTCCAGCTCATCGGCCTTCCGCCTGCTGACCCACTCGCCGGTCCCCGCTTCGTCGTGGAAGCCGCTTCTCGTCCCTTCTTTGATGTCACCAGAGCCCTGCGCAGTGCGTTTGGACGCCGCTTGCTTATCGAGGCGATGCAAGGGGCAGAGTTCCAGGCCGCGACTAGCTTTCAGCAGCTTGTGACTGACCCACGACTCTCCCTCCTCAAAACGCCGCGACGCGCATTCGTGCGTGCGCTCCTCCTCCTGCTTGTTCGCACCCGCCTGCTCTGGTATCTGCTTCAGGCGCTCGTTGCACCCAGCACCACCCGCGCACGAGTACAGCGGGACGTGGAACGGTTACGAAACCCCTCTCAGAAGAAGATGTCCGCCGATGCCGAGGCGTCCCTTGCCTCAGCAGAGTGCCTTCTCCTGGACTGCCTCCGTCTGGCCTTTCGGGTATCTCCGGTCATGATTGCGGGGATGCAGACCTTCGCGCTCGCCAGGCGGATGCTCGGGGAGCAGGCAACGGAGAGGGAGTGCCAGATCGTGCTGTGCGGTTCCCTTTCCAATCCCACGATCCAGATGAATCTGGCTCTTTGGCGGCTCGCCGAACAACTTCGTACTGACCAGCCCAGCCGCCACCTGCTCCAGAAAATGCCCGCCGAGAAGCTCGCACAGGACTATCAGCAAGGAACATTGCCCGCTCCCTTGCAGCAGGGATTGGCACGTTTCCTACAGGAGTACGGCCATCAGGGAATCTGTGAGCTCGACCTGGGCGTGCCACGCTGGTCGGAGGACCCCACCTATGTTGTCGGCCTCCTCGTCGGCTATCAGGAGATGAGTGCGCACGCACAGACTCCAGATGTCCAGATCCAACACGCAGCAGAGGAGGCACGTGCCATGATCGCTACCCTTTCCCGCCGTGCCAGACACCACCATCGGCTTCGGGGTTGGTTGGTCGGCTGGTGTCTGCGGCGTGCCCACGCTCTGGCAGGCTTCCGTGAGATGCCCCGCTTCGTCGGAGGGCTGCTCCTCTCCCAGGCACGAGCACTGCTCTGGTCTGTTGGCGAGAAACTGGTCAAGGTGGGGAGTGTGGCGCAAGCCGCCGATATCTTCTTTCTCACCCTTCCCGAAGCACACGCAGCCCTTGCCGGAGCGGATCTGCGGGAGCGGGTGAAGGAGCAGCGTACCACCTTTGCGCGGGAACTCACACGTCGGCATGTCCCACTCGTCCTGCTTTCTGATGGGACGGAACCCTCACCATCCCCTCAAAGCACTTCCCTGCGTGAAGGGGCACTTGTGGGAACACCCGCATCCCCTGGAGTCGTGACGGCTCCTGCACGGGTCATCCTCGATCCCCACAACGCGCACCTCTCCCCTGGCGAGATCCTGGTTGCCCCTTCGACGGACCCCGGCTGGACCCCACTGTTCCTTAAGGCGGCTGGCCTTGTCATGGAAACGGGAGGTGCGATGGCGCATGGAGCCATCGTCGCACGCGAATATGGCCTCCCGGCGGTGGTCGGGGTGCCCCACGCGACCGAACGCATTGCCACCGGAAGCCGCATTACCATCGATGGCACCGCTGGGACTATCGTGATGGAACAGGCTGAGTGAAGGAGATGGTAATATAGGGGCGTGAGAAGAGCGTCAGTTTCAGCAGAAAGGAGGTCTTCTCGCATGCGGACACCTCTACGAGACAAAGCACAGGGAGTTGCCTGCTCCGGTGGAACGCAGCCAGGAGAAGAGGTGATTGCGTCAAGCGGTATCACCTTCCATCTCTGGCGACTCTACCAGCATGCCTGGCTGGTCTGCCTCTTCTTTCCTTTCGTCTCATTGGTACGCGAGCCTCTTTCCCTGTGGCACCTCATTTCGGGACTGCTGGCTCTCCTCTTTTTTGCGGCCAGCTACACCTGGCTGATGTGGCCGCATCCCGCGAGCCAGGGAGCCCGAACGCGAGCACGCTCCCGCAGCTCGTTCTTGCTCTTTGTCGCCCTCTCACTCCAGGTCACCGTGTTCAGCCTGGTGTACGGTCCTGCCTGGCTCTGGCTTTTCATCGGAGTGAGTGCCATTGCCGGAGTGCTACTTCCCATGCGCAGCGCGTTTGCCACTATCGTACTGTTCACCCTCCTCCCGCTCTTCATCACGATTGGGATGAAAGGAGGCATAGCAGGAGTGGATTGGTGGTGGCTCGTCGCTTTGATGCTACTGGTGCGAGGGCTTGGCCTGGACATGATCGGCGTGGCCCGCATGGGCAGCGCTATCCGGGAACTGCATACCGCGCGCAGTGAACTGGCTCGTCTGAAGGTTGAGGAAGAGCGACTGCGCCTCTCGCGCGACCTGCATGATCTCCTGGGGCATACACTTTCCATGATCACGCTCAAGAGTGAACTGGCGAGGCACCTCGTCCAGGAGGAGCCCGAACACTGTGCCCAGGAACTCGCCGAGATTGAGCGTGTAGCCCGGCAAACACTGCGCGAGGTGCGTGAAGCCGTGGCAGGGTACCGGCAACCTCGGCTGGAGAGCGAATTGGAGGGGGCGCGGCAACTGCTGGTAGCGGCAGGGATCGACTTTCAAATTGAATCCCTCAAAGAGGCCCTCCCACCGACCTTAGATGCCACGCTCGCCTGGACAGTGCGTGAAGGGGTGACCAACGTCATCCGGCACAGCCGCGCGCGGCACTGCATGATCGCTTTGAAAGAGGAGCACGGACGAATCTACGCCGAGGTGCTCAACGACGGAAACCAGCGGGAATTTGTAGAAAACATCCCTGGACGGTCCGGCCTGGGACTTGCTGGCCTGCGTGAGCGGGTGTCTGCACTGGGAGGACACATGGAAGCAGGTCCACTCACCCTGCTGGGCAAAGAACACTTTCGCTTCCACGTGGAGCTGCCCATCCAGAGTGATGTGGAAGCACCCACCTGACAGGAGCAATGATCATGATCCGAGTTTTATTAGCAGAGGACCAGGCGATGGTGCGTGGCGCGCTCGCGGCTCTCCTAAGCCGCGAACAGGATATTGAGGTCGTGGCCGAAGTTGCACGAGGCGATGAGGTGGTGCAGGCCGCCCTCACCAGTCAACCTGATGTAGCGCTGCTTGACATTGAAATGCCCGGCTGGAGCGGACTCCAGGCGGCGCAGGCGTTACGAAAAGCCTTCCCGTCGTGCCGCATTGTCATCCTGACGACCTTTGGGCGCAGTGGCTATTTGCGCCGGGCCATGGAGAGTGGAGCCATCGGCTTCCTCCTCAAGGATGCACCCGCGAAAACATTGGCAGCTGCTCTGCGGCGTGTGATGAATGGTGAGCGAGTGGTTGACCCTGACCTGGCTCTCTCCGCGCTTACTGAAGGAAACAATCCGCTGACGAGCCGCGAACGGGAAGTGCTCTCGGCCTCCCTCTGCGGCGCCAGTATTGTAGAGATTGCCACGCGGCTCTTCCTGTCTGAAGGGACCGTTCGCAATCATCTTTCGACAGCCATGCAGAAACTGGGCGCACAGAATCGGATGGTAGCGGCACGGCTGGCTGAACAAAAGGGATGGTTGTGAGGATTGGCTGATGGTCTGGCAGGATTGGCTCGCCTCGCTGGTTCAGGATCTTGGGCCTGGTGTCAGAGCTGGCATCGTTCTCTTTTAGAGATCGTGTCGCCGTTCTGCGGGAACCAGAGCGGAGCGATCCAGTTCCACAATGGAGCGATAGCCTGAGAGGACGAGCTCAAGATCCAGCTCGGCCATGAGATTGCGGATCACCTGACGCACGCCGCGCTCGCCGCCGACGGCCAGCCCGTAGACGTATGGGCGACCCACGAGCACCGCCGCGGCACCGAGGGCGGTCGCCTTGAAGATGTCCCCGCCCGTTCGGATCCCACTATCCATGAGCACCGCTATCTTGCCCTGCACAGCCTCACAGACCTCCGGCAACGCGTCGAGCGCCCCAATTGCGCCATCCAC
>WNEZ01001361.1_pt1 | contig 34997 bp, 38 predicted proteins | sample 5400521 | NCBI WGS metagenome assembly WNEZ01 (sample SAMN13153339, study PRJNA577476) | soil metagenome | isolation source: 120 cm saprolite under Douglas fir tree site 2 hole 1 replicate 1 | place: USA:California | collected 2015-04-18 | reverse complement strand
ACTCCGCGCTGGTGGTAGCAAACGATTCGCTCACCGCGCCTGGAGCGCCGTACCGGGCGGAGCGGGGTGGTGCGTGACTCGTCGCCGAGATGAAAGCCAACGCGGAGGACTGGGATGTGACCGCGCGTGCGCGAGCGCTGAGCGACCGCCCGATACTTCTCGTCGGCACCACGTTCAAGGCGGATGAGGACAGCCTTGTCACCGCCCTCGACAGGGTCGGGGCGCGGCGCGTGACAGCGCTAGCGTGGCAGACCGACCACTCGTTTTCCGACCGGCGCGTTGCTCTTGCACGAACGGTCGTCGCCTGGCTCCGGTCGTCGTGTACACGCTAGCCGAAGGAATGAATCTTTCTTCAGCGCGCCGCAGCTTAGGCGCAATCCGCTAGCCCGCACGCGCATACGAGAGGAGGCACCATCGCCATGAACAGAGCCCACTACGGGGCCGTGGCAGCCGGGGCCCTACTGCTCACGCTTCCAGGGTCGCTTCGCCAGGAGCCGACGAATCCTGCGGCCGCCGTCGCCAAGTCGACCATCTTGGTGAGGGCGGAGGAGTTGAGTTGGGAGGCCTGCTCCGCTGCGATTCCACGCGGACCCAAGTGCGCCACCCTCGAGGGCGATCGAACGGTGGCCAACGTGCCGTTCACGTACCGCCTGAAGATACCCGACGGCTACCATATTCCAGCACACTCCCACCCAGCCGATGCGCACCTCACCGTGATCGCCGGCACGCTCAACATCGGCTTCGGCGACAAGCTGGACGTGAAGGCAACGAAGCCCATGCCGGCCGGAAGCTTCATCGTCATCCCGAGAGGAATTCATCATTTTTATTGGACTCGGGGCGAGACGATCGTCCAGTCGCAGGGCATCGGCCCCTGGGGGGTGGCCTATGTCAATCCTGCGGATGACCCGAGGAAGAGGTAGCGACGCGTGCGGACTAACACGCGCTTAGAGCTCGCGGCGCCCGTCCTCACCGAATGCGGCTCGTCAGCGCTTTCGAGCGGGCCCGGTCACATTCGTTTACGCTTCGCGAGAGCTGCGGTTCAATAATGCAGTCGCCCTCAAGGCATTCATGGAGCGCTTGTAATGCGACCGCTTCGGTATTCCATCAACTCACATTGGACGGGTGCTGCGATCATCGTGCAATGTCCGCGGACGAAGACTTGCATCGTCACGCCGTCGAGAACCTTGACCAGGCCGATGCCCTCCTCTTTGGCCGGGTGACCTACGAAATGATGGAGGCGGCGTTCCGGCCGCCGTCGCAGGAACCCTTCGCCCGGACGATCGACGCGGCAAAGAAGTACGTCGTGTCGAGCACCCTGGACCGGGTCGATTGGAACGCGGAGCTCGTGCGCGGGGATCTGGGCAACGCCGTTCAGCAGCTCAAGCGGGAGTCGGGTAAGGGACTGCGCGTGGGAGGCGTGAAGCTCCCGCTGGCGTTGGCGGAGCTGGGATTGATCGATGAGTACGAGTTCGTGGTGCAGCCCAGGCTCGCGGGCCATGGGCCGACGTTGTTCGCGGGGCTATCGAAGCGTGTCGACTTGAAGCTCGTGAGCCGGCTGGAGTTCGACTCGGGGACGGTGGCGATGCGATATGAGCCGAGAAGGTAGCCAGCGGGCCCGGCCCGTTAGGCAGCGACCAACCCAAGATGACAAGGAGACTCACATGGCAGAGAGCGTCTACAAGGTGATCGAGTTGGTCGGGACCAGCACGGAGTCTTGGGAGAAAGCAGCTGCGGCGGCGGTCAAGCGGGCGGGGCAGACCCTGCGCGACCTCCGTGTGGCGGAAGTCTCACAGCTCGACATGCAGTTGAAGGATGGCAAGGTCGAGGCCTATCGGGCGAAGGTCAAAGTTTCCTTCAAGTACGAAGGCGGCAAATGATCCGAGCGCGCCGCAGCTTAAGCGCGATCCGCTAGGCGCCGGCATGAATCACCGCCCAGCCACTGAACTACCCTCAGAGCACGAATCGTGGTGGGCGACTGTTGAGGAATTCACTGAGCGCGAGACAGCGTTTCTCCGCGCTCTGGACTGGGCGGGTGCTGAGCAACTTGCGCGAGAATATTTCGAACGGGCGGAGAGCGCATACGCGGCCGCTTTGTTTTCGCAGTCCCGAGCCACTTCGCTGGCTGCGCTCGGTCGCGATGCCGAATCATTAGCGGCGACCGAACTGGCGGAGCAACTCGCGCCGGTCGAACCTTACTTCAAGTTGAATCTTGCCCGTCGGTTGATTGGTGAATTTGCGCGACCCGCCGAGGGCCTGGCTAAACTCGCAGAGGCAGAACCTTTGCTCCAAGCGGACATGCGCTCCGGTTGGCTTACGGAGAAGGGGCTTGGACTACTGGCACTCCGTCGCGATGCTGAGGCGGTGGAATGCTTTCGCGTGCTGACCACCCCCGAGCGCCTAACCAGACTGCGGAACTGGGAGCACGTGTGGCTCGTTGACCTTCGATTGGTCTGCAGCCTCGTTGCCAAGCAACTGGTCCCTGAACTGTGCGTCGCCTATCTCGAGGCGGCCGAGGCGATCGGTGTTCGCCATGATCCCGACAAGTTAGGCCCAGTTCGTGAGCTGCTTAGAGAGGCTCGTGCCGCCGGCGCCTAACACGCGCCTGAAGCTGGCGGCGCGCCTAGATTGAGGAATGAACTCTTCTTCAGCGCGCCGCAGCTTAAGTGCCATCCGTTACGCTGCTGAATCGATAATGGTGCATGGCGTCACTGTTTGATCCGACTGCTCGCAACGCGATCCTCGATCGGATCTCCCGCCTGACTCCGGATCGGAAGCCGGTTTGGGGCCGGTTCACCGCCGCGGAAATGGTGTGCCATATCAGCTGCGATCTGCGCCAAGGGCTCGGCGAACTCGAGACGGATCCACCCGCTGGTCCCTTGACGCACTTTCCCCTGAATTGGCTTGCGATTCACGCCGTGCCGTGGCCCAGGGGAAAAGGGAAGAGTCCGCCCGAGTTTCTGGCGACCCGTCCGACCACGTGGGCGGCGGATGTTCATCGGTTGCAGGATCTCGTACTGCGCTTTGCGGCGCGCGGGCCCACCGCGGCCTGGCCGGCGAGTCGGGTTTTTGGACGCATTTCGGGCGCGAGCTGGGGCGTGATGGTACACAAACATCTTGACCATCATCTGCGTCAGTTCGGCGTTTGAGTCGAGTTCCGTGCGTCAGCAGCCGAACACGCGCCTGAAGGTGACGGCGCGCGTAGATTGTGGAATGAGTCGTTCCTCAGCGCGCCGCAGCGTAGGCGCACCCCGTTAGGCCGCACGCCGCCGTCAGCGAAGGAAACGCCCCATGAGCGCCCCTCCTGTCCCCGAAGTCGATTGCGAGCAACAGCACCCGAGCTTCGCGGTCGCCGACGTCCGCGGCGCAGCGGATTTCTACACCAGACAGCTCGGCTTCAAACTGGGTTTTACCTGGGGTGACCCTCCAACCATGGCCGGAATGAATCTCGGGCGCGTGCAGCTGTTTTTGGAGCAGGGCGCGCCCAGTCCGCTGGGGTGCTCCGTCTACTTTGTCATCGGGAATGCCGACCAACTCTACGAATTCCAGCGCGCCAACGGCGTCGAGATCGTCGAACCACCTGGCGACCGACCTTGGGGCCTACGCGACTACACGATCAAAGACCTCTACGGGTACAGGCTCACCTTCGGACATCACACATTCAACGCGGGGCCGCCTCTGGAGATCGAACGGGTTGATGTCCCGGTGCGGATCGAGAAACGGCTCGCCGCGGTGCTTCGCGATCTGGCGGACTTCAAACACATGAGCCTGAGTAATTGTCTGGAGGAAACGTTGCTGCATACCTTTGAGCCGCTCGGCGACGGCGTAGCCAGTCCCCACACCAAGACCGACCTCAGATACATTCAAGAACTCAAGCAGAAGCATGGGATCGACTACGACTCGCACGCCAGCTACCACTTTGTCGAGCGGTAGGCTTGACGGCGCCTTGACTCCTGCCGAGGCTCTCACACATGCGAATGCTTACCGTCATATGCCTGGCCCCAGCGATTCTCGTCGGCTGCGCGAAGAGACGGAGTTCCGAAGGACACGGCCCGAGCCGCCGTCCTCTATCAGGCCGCATGCAAGGGCGGCGTGACGGCAGCGTGCAGCTCTGCGCCGACTCGCTAAACATGGATCGGCGTTCTGCCTTCCTGTTGATCGCGTTCCTTGCCTTGGTCGATCGTCTGCAGGCACAGATAGCAGCGGCATCAGGAAAGCGTCAGTAGTTACGTGGCTGCTGGCGCACTTCCCCTTGGTATCGCGGTGTTCTCGGCGGTGAAGCTCGCGGGCTACACCCTGGCTGGGCGGACACTCAACCGCGTCAATCACGTCGCGCGGCCGCGCCCGCTTCTGTTCGGGGCGGCGCGCACGTTACTCGGCGTCGTCGCGGGCGTTTCCTCGCTACGATCATTCACAAATTCGGCATCGAGCGTTCGGGAATATGGTACTACGTGGATCTGTTTCCGGTCCGCCAGATCGAATGGACTGTAATGCTGCTGCTGTTCTATCCGCATTCCACCCGGCGTCGCTATGTCGATTCAACGCTTGGCACCCTTTGGTCTTATTTCCTCGACGTCCCGGCGGTCGCTCTTGCTTGGATAATTCCAGGGGGGTTTTGGATATGCTAAGTCTTCAAGTCATGGACAAGGAGCCGAGCCTCCGAGCGATCTGGGGAGCGGCAGTCCTGCTCGGAGTCGTGGGGTATGTCGCCACGCGGTTCCGTCGCTGGCTCGTACTGCCGGCCCTCGCGCTGGTGGGAGTGGCTGCTTGGACGGAACTCGGTGAATTGTTAGACCCGCAGGTCGGTCCAGCCATCATGCAGGCAGCGGGCACGTGGTACGTCGCGCAGGCTGGGGCAGCTGTCGCGCTGGCAGTGATCTTGTGCGTGCTGGGTCTGCTTCCGAAGCGTGCGGTCTAACACACGCCCGATCGGAGTATGTCATGCCCAATGTCCCTACGAGTACCCCGGAGCAGTTCTACCAAGGCGCTCCGCTACTACTGGTGCCGGACGTGCCTACAACGGCCGCCTTCTACCGGAGGATACTGGGATTCAAGTCAGACCCAGGCGCGGCGACACCGGAGTACACTGTCGTGTGGCGGGATAATGCGGCGGTTCACTTGGCCAGGGGCGAGGACGCGCCGACGGGAGTTCGCATCTTCTTCTGGGTCAAGGATGTCAACGCGCTTTACGAGGAAGTGCTCAACCAAGGGGCAGCCATAGCGGTCCCCATTGAGACGCGCCCGTATGGAGTCCGAGACTTCTCCATGTACGATCCGAACGGAGTCATGGTCGTGCTCGGGCAAGACTGGGAATGAGCTGGGGTCATGCGGTCTTTGCTGCGACGCTGATCACCCTCGGAATCATGGGCCTGATCACGGGCGATTTCACCCCGATATGGCTGCCCGTGCCCAAAGGTGTGCCCGCACGCGAAGCACTGGTCTATCTCTCCGCCATCGTCCCGCTGGTATCCGGCATCGGGCTATTCTGGCAGCGCGCTGCCGCCGTCGCTTCTCGTGTGCTGCTCAGCTTTCTCCTCGCCTGGCTGTTGCTGTTGGATGTGCCCCACTTCTTCCTCCATCCGGGGATGGAGCTTACGTGGGCAGTCTGTAAGACCGCGGTGATGGTGGCGGCCGCGTGGGTTTTGTACGTCTGGTTCGCCGGCGACCGCGACCGGCAGCGCCTTGCTTTCGCCACCGGCGACACGGGGCTCCGCATCGCGAGGGCGCTGTACGGCCTGGCCTTGATCCCTTTCGGCATCGCTCATTTCACCTATATCGAGAGAACGACTGCGATGGTGCCAGGTTGGCTGCCATGGCACTTGGCCTGGGCGTACTTCTTTGGCTGCACCTTCATCGCTGCGGGCTTGGCGGTGCTCATCGGCGTGTATGCACGGCTGGCAGCGATGCTCTCGGTGTTGCAGCTGGGCATGTTCACGCTGCTGGTGTGGGTACCCGTCGTGGTCGCAGGACCGAGCGCCTCGGATTGGAGCGAGTTCGTCGTCTCGTGGGTGTTGACTGCCGCCGCCTGGGTGGTGGCGGATTCCTACCGGGGCATGCCGTGGCTCGCCGTCTACATGTCGCGTCCTGACGGCGATCTCGAATCATGAGCCCCGCCGCCAAGAGCCTCTTCGTGTTCGGGATCTATGCCGTGGCTGCAGGCGCCGGGCTACTCCTTGTGCCGAGCCTCGTTCTCAGCACGCTCGGCTTCCCTCCAGGCCAGGACGGTTGGGTGCGAGTCGTCGGTGTGCTGGCCATCGTGGTTGGTGCCTACCACATCGTCGGTGCTCGGAACAACCTTCTCCCTTACATTCGGGCCTCGGTATGGGGTCGCATCGGTTTTGCCGTCCTGCTGGGCAGCTTGGTGGTCACGTCTGTAATGCCAACCTCCCTGCTGCTGTTTGCCGCGATCGATCTGGCCGCCGCGGTCTGGACGGCTACCACGCTTCGCCCGTCGTGATTCTCGAGGACCGTTCGCAGACTCGACTTTGGTGATGAACCTGCTCGCCCCACTCCTTCGCAAACTGGCTGGCGTCCTGACACGCGTCCGGCTACCGACCGACCCCATCCCCTCGACCTGGCCTGAGGTTGTCGATCGCCGGGTTCCACTCATCGCGCGCCTTCCGTCAGCCGATCAAGAGCGCCTCTATCACATCATGCAGCTCTTCCTCAAAGAGGTGCCGTTTGAGGCGTGCGGTGGACTCGCATGGCGTGACGAGATTCAACTGACGATCGCGGCGCAGGCGTGTCTGTTGCTCCTGAACATGCCCTATCCGCGCTACAGTCGGGTTCGACGGGTTCTGGTCTACCCGGCCGCGTTTATGCCGAAAACCCAGCACTCGTACCGGTCCGATCAACTCGTCGTGCCTGACGAGCCGGCAGCCGGCCAGGCCTGGCAGTCCGGAGTCGTGGTCCTGGGCTGGGAGGAGGTCAAAGACGGCGCGCTCGCAACCAACGATGGACGGAACGTCGTGTTCCATGAGTTCGCCCACATGCTGGACGCCGAGGATGGTACGCTGGATGGTATTCCGGTCCTCGACTCCCGTGCGACCTACCATACGTGGGTCGAGCAGTGGTCGGCCCAATTCGCCGAACATGTGCAGCGTGTGGACGCCGAGGAGTCGACGGTGCTCGATCCCTATGGAGCGACGAACCGGGCCGAGTTTTTTGCAGTCGCTATTGAAGCCTTCTTCGAGACCCCTGACGAACTCCGCAGAGATCAACCGCGACTCTATTCTCTACTCGCGGAGTTCTTCAAGTTCGACCCCGCCTCGCTCCTGCGAGCGGATTCGAGAGGCGCTGCCTAATTGGCGGCGTCCATCATCTGAGGTCGCCTTCTATGGCCAGCATCGGCAACTGGGCATACGTGCTCACATCCAAACTCGCTGTCGCCCGCGCTCGGCGCGGCGACGACTCTGTGAAACTGGCACACCGAGTTCGCCACCTCGGCGATGCCTACTATTACGCGGGACGTCCGGCGTTCGCCGAGCCGTGTTACGTCGAACCGCTTACGATCTACCGCGGCCAGGAACATGTTCGGCCGCTCGACCTCGCCAACGCCATTCGTAGTTTCGCGGTGCTCAAGCACGAAACCGGCGCGACCGACGCAGCCCAGCAGATGTGGCAAGAGGCTCACGATCTGTACGTGAGCCTCAACGTTCCGGCGGGCGTTGCTGAGAGCGCTGCACGGCTTGCGCTTCTCGCTCGCCATCGGGGTGATGTGCCGCGTAGTCGTGAGTGTCTGATGGAAGCGAGAGCAGCCGCGGACGCATCGAGCGATCCCGAAACCGTAGAGTATGTACGTGAAGTCGCCGCTCAAATGGAGCGCGCGTAGATTCGACAAGGAGCCCCGTGTGACGTCGAACGATTTCCGTCGCCTCGCGTTGAGTCTTCCCGACGCCAAGGAAGCCGCGCACATGGGGCATCCCGATTTCCGCGTCGGTGGGAAGGTGTTCGCCACGCTGGGCTATCCCGACACCCAGTGGGGAACCGTCGGACTGACGCCGGAGCAACAGGAGTTCTTTGTCGGCGCCCAGCCAAAGATGTTCATCCCGGTAAAGGGTGGCTGGGGCAAGCGGGGCGCGACCAGCGTCCGACTGCGCGCGGCGCGGACCGGCCCCGTGCGAGAAGCCCTGACAGCTGCGTGGCGCAATCGCGCCCCCAAGCGTTTGGAGACTCTGTGATGCTGGCCACGGCTCTGATTCTGACTGCGATGCACGCGGCGTTGGTACAGGGTGGATCCCGCACGATCAAGGGGACCGTCGTGGATTCCGCCGACCACAAGCCCGTTGCGAAAGCCGTGATCTACCTCGGGCGCTGGAGCACCGCGCAACGCACCGGCGACGACGGGATGTTTCGCGTGCCCGCGCCGGCCGATCGCACCCTCATAATGGTTCGCCTGCCGGGCTACGTCCCGGCAGGCGTCGTCGTTGCCGCGGGGGATTCTGGAAGTGAGTTGGACCTCGGCACGACACCCCTGCTGAAGGTGAAGACGGATGCCGACCGCGCGGAAGCGCAGACCGCCGACATACTCATGTATCCGGAGCTGGCGCAGTTCTACGACCACAAGGCAAAGTTTCGCCAGGGGCTGTTCCTGACGCCTGATGACCTCCAGCGCGTGGGCGGGAGCCTGTTCACGCTCATCCGGCAGAAGCCCAACTTCCACTTTATCTGCTATGTAACACGCCGTGGGGACTGGGACTGCGGGCAGCAGGAGAGTCGCGGTCGCACGTCGATCATGAATCCCAACCCGAGGAGCGCCGAGCAAGAGCCATGTCTCATGGTCGTCTTGTCGAACGCGATCGGCCCGCAACACACGCTCGACGAGTTCCAGATGAGTGACGTATTGGCCGTCGAAGCCTACCCGCACCCGGGCGTAACGCCCCCGGAATTCACCGGCAGTCCGTGCGCGACCGTCATTCTGTGGATGAGGAACGGCGGGCCGGTGACGGCGCATCCATGACGGGCTCGCTACTTGCGGTCACCCAACCACAGTAACGCGTCGATGATGAGCTGATCCTGAATCGGGTTGTTCAGCGTGGATGACAGCGTCCGGTTCGTTGTGTCGTACTTGTGCTCGTAGTCGATGTCGTTATGGCCCATGTTGAAATAGATCATCTTGTAGTTCTTGTTGGTCCAGACCACGGGGTAGTAGCCACTGTGCCAGATCTCGTGTGGCTTGGGGCCGGTGCCCAGCGGAAAGCTCGTCGAGTCTATGGAAAGCAGAATGTCGATGTCAGGATTCTGTCTCAAATCCTTCTCCCACCGGTACCACTCACTCGGTGAGGACCGAAACGTTTCGGGCAGATGCTGAGTCGCGGGATGGTTGCGGTCTTCGACGCGTAGCACCGCCGACGTCGGTCTCCAGGTGTTGCTGACGTACGATCCAGCGCCGAGAAATGTGTTGTGGTACCAGTCCCAGTTTGCGGGATACGCTGATGGCGTCAGTGCAAAACCGGCGAAGTGAAAGCCCATCCACCCGCCGCCGTGCTCCATGTAGGCCTGAAACGCGGCGCGTTGTGCGGGATCCTCAGGACGGGTGTCCAGAAACACCACGACCTGATACGTCGCGAGAAAGTCCGCATTCAGATTGTGCCAATTGGACGTGGCGTCGTACCTGAAATGGTATTTCGCCGCCATTGCCGGAAACCAGCGTTCGGATTCACGGAGAAAGCTGATGTGTGCCGGATCCTCTTTACCGGTATAGAACGCGACTACTCGAAACTGTGGTCTGGCAGCGCTGACGCCTGAACCGCAATAGATGAGCGCGGCAACGGCCAATGCTTTCAGGGTGGTCATAGCTCTCCTGGAGACCGTAGTCTGTGTAACAGGTGAGGGGGCCGACGTCTCTTAGGGGTCCATCTCCATGAGAGTACACGCATGTATCCTCCGCATCTATTCGTCCTGACATGTGTCGTTGCCGTCCAGACCGTAGGCGCAGACAGCACAGGGTCGATCACGGGCAAAATCCGCGACGCGCACGGGCAGCCGGTCGTTGCGGCTTTGATCCAAGCGCTCGGAATGCGGCGAGAGGCCCGATCCGATTCGCAGGGACATTACGACTTGCGGGGCCTCCCCGCTGGCCCCGTCCGCGTCCGGATCAACCGCATTGGGTACAATGCCGCGGACACGTCGCTGTCGCTGCTGGTTGGGCAACGGGTCGTCTGGAATGTGGCCCTCCGCGAGCCTGAATGGCTCGCCGAGGCGGCGCGTCAAGAATCGTTATCGGTCGCCGCGGGTGGGCTCGATAGCATCAGCGCGGGCCTCGTGGCCACCGACACGACCAGCGGTTTTACCTACACAGGCTTCGGCGTGCGCCTCCTGCAGGCGGCTATCGAGCGGTCGAGCACGGACACAAATCGTGTGCTGTCGCCGCTCAGCGCGGGACAGGCGCTCGCGCTCGCGCTAGCCGCCGCGAAAGACTCGACGGCGCTCGCGATCGCTCGGGGTCTCGAGCTCGGCAGCTTGGGATCGGACGGGATCGCCGCGCGCAGCAAGCGATTCAACGACGCCCTGCGAACGCGTCGCGACGTCACCCTCAAAGTCGCCAACGCGCTATGGGTCGATACGAGCGCCACGCTCCAGCCAAGTTTCGCCGACTGGGCCCGCGTACGTTACGGCGCAGCGATCCGCTCGCAACCGTTAAGGGTGCCGGAGATGGTGCCGATCATCAATCGCTGGGCGGACAGCACGACCGACCACGCCATTCCTAAGATTCGTGACGAGCCGTTCGGACGTCTCGTTGAAGTGGTGCTCACGAATGCCGTCTACTTCAAGGGCCGCTGGCTCGCGCCGTTCGACTCCGCACGCACGCAAGACCGTCCGTTCAGGACGGCGAGCGGGCAACAGATTACGACCCGCACGATGGAGCGGACGAGCGGCATGGCGTATCGGCGGGGCGCTCAGTATCAAGTCGTACGCCTGCCGTACTCCGCGGGCCTGACAGCGCTGTACATCGTGCTGCCCGACACCGGCACCAGTGCGACGCACGTGCTCGCGGACCTGGCGAGGGGTGGCTGGCCGTTGCCAGATGCGCGACGGGACGTGCGGACCGTCGAGATACGCTTCCCCAAGCTGCACGTCACGCAGGCAACGGATCTGCGGCCGCCGCTCACCGACCTCGGCATGGGTATTGTGTTCGACTCGACGCGCGCAGATTTCGGCGGGCTCGTCGTGCCTCGACCGAACCGGCCGCCGCCCTGCCCGCCGCTCTCGAGCGGTATCGTCTCTGACGACTGCACCCGATACCGGATCAACGAGGCCGATCAGCACGTCTTCCTCGAAGTGGACGAACAGGGCACGGTCGCTGCCGCGGTCACGACGATCGGCGTCCAACTCGATGGGGTCGCGGTCCCCCCACCGCCGATCAAATTCTATGTGGACCGTCCCTTCTTCTTCGCGCTGCGCGACGAGCGGACGGGGACGATGTTGTTCGTCGGGTACATCGCGAACCCCCGTCAGTAACTCCGTTAGTTCACGGTCCACTTACGCACGATGGCCCGCGCCGGCGCCCCTTCGTGCCCGCGGACCTTGAGCGGCAGCACGATCAGGTCATAGTCGCCCGCCCGGACGGGGCGTAGGTCCAGCCCCTCGACAATCGGAATCCCGCGCCCGAGCAGAATTTGGTGGGTCCGCGGCGCCGGTGCGCCGAATTGCTCCGCCGAGATGTAGTCCACACCAACCAGCACGACACCTGCATCTGCGAGAAGCTGCGCTGCGTCCGGCGCGATATACGCGAAGTCCGTGTGAAATGAGGAGTCCATCCAGCCGCGCAACGTGCTCCGCGTCCTGAACAAGACGCGCTTTGCCCCTTTCCAGTCGTGCCGGTTCAGCTCGGCTGCATCGATCGCCTGGACGCTGTCCGGAATATCGATCACCCGTGCGGGGCCGATCAGCGGCTCCAGCGGTACCTGATCGATCGGCGCGCCTCCCGCCACGAAATGCATCGGGGCGTCAATGTGGGTCCCGCTGTGCGCGCCCATCGAGTAGACCGAGAGCGTCAGCTTGTCGCCCTTTCTCATGTCCTTGAGAAAATCAAACTTCATCGGAGCGTCGCCCTGGTAGACCGGCGTTCGCGCCGGATCGAGTGTCGCCGTCACGTCGATCCAGCCCACACCGCTCGACTCCGGAGCGCCGCGATCTCCGGGGGCGCAGCCCACGACGAGGCTCAGCAACAGTGTGAAACCCAACCCCGCGACGCCGATGATCGTCTCGGCGACGGTCCACGTCTTGAGCGTCTGTTGCACGGTCATGTTGAAGAACTCCTTGATGAGCCAAAACCCCGAGTCGTTCACGTGTGATAGCACCAGCGACCCCGCGCCCGTCGCGAGCACTAGTAGCTCGGCGTGCGTTCCCGGCGTGACTGCGGCGATCGGAGCGACGATCCCCGCGCTCGTCGTCATCGCGACGGTCGCCGAGCCGGTCGCCACGCGGATCAGCGCCGCCACGGTCCAGGCGAGCAGGAGCGGCGAGGCGTGCGACCCCAGCGCGACGTCGGCGATCGCTTGTCCTACGCCGCTTTCGACGAGCACCCTGTTGAAACCGCCGCCGGCGCCGATCACGAGAAGAATCGTGGCGGTCGGCGCGAGGCAGTCGTTGGCGAACTTGAGGATCTGATCCCGGGTGAAATGCTGCCGGTACCCAAGAGACCAGAAGGAAAACAGCAGCGCCAGGAGCAACGCCACGATCGGACCACCGACGAAATCGAGCGCGGAGCGGAGTGTGCTGCCGCTGTCGAGCGCGACGTCGGCGGCGCTGGCGCAGAGCATGAGGATCACGGGAAGCAGGACGGTGAAGAGCGAGATGCCGAACCCCGGCATCTCTCGCGGCGTGCCGCCCGTGAACTGCGCCGCAACCGGGTTTTCGGCAGGGAGTCCGATGCGCGGGGCGACCCACGAGGCAAAGATCGGGCCGGCCAGCGCGGCCGTCGGCAGCCCAACCAGGATGGCGTAGGCGATCGTGCGGCCGAGATCCGCCTTATAGGCGACGACGGCGAGCATCGCCGCGGGGTGCGGCGGCATCATGCCGTGCACCACCGATAGTCCGGCCACCAACGGAATACCGATTTTTACGAGTGAGAGCCCCGAGCGACGCGCGATCGTGAACACCAACGGGATGAGCAGGACGAATCCGACCTGAAAGAAAACCGGGATGCCCACGATGAAGCCGACGAACATGATCGCCCAGTGCACTCGTTTTTCGCCGAAGCGCCCGATCAGCGTGGTCGCGATGCGCGCGGCGGCACCGGACTCTGCCATCATCTTGCCGAGCATGGTGCCGAGGGCGACCACGATCGCGATGAATCCCAGCACGGTGGCGACACCGTCCTGGAACGCCTTCACGACACCGCCGAGCGGCATCCCCGCAACGATTCCGAGCGCGAGGGAGACGGTGATCAGCGCGATGAAGGGATGCAGCTTGAAGCGTGCGATCAGGACGATGAGCACCACGACCGCGGCGAGCGCGAGGAGCAGCGGCTGGGTGTTCGGACTCATGCCGCGCGCCTCACGAGATCTGCGATGATCGTGTCTGGCGCCTTGCGGATGTCGCACACCCACGCGTGCTCGTCCGGCGACGGCTCTTCCAGAATCGCGAGCTGGCTCTCGAGGAGTGATGGCGGCATGAAATGCCCGCGGCGGTTGGCCATGCGCTCGGCGAGGAGCGCCCTGGTCCCCGCGAGGTATACAAACTGCACCGTTGCGGCTCCGGATCGGAGCAGGTCGCGATAGCTCCGCTTGAGCGCCGAGCAGGAGGCGACGAGGCCGACGCCCTCGCGCTGCGCTTCGCGCAGTCGGGCCGCGATCGCCATGAGCCAACCTTTGCGGTCGTCGTCCGTGAGCGGGATCCCGGCGGCCATGCGCCGCACATTTTCCGGGGGGTGCAAGTCATCACCTTCGACGAATTCGACGTGGAGTTCTCGCGCGAGCCGCGCGCCGATGAGGCTCTTGCCGGAGCCCGCGACGCCCATGACCACGTAGAGCCCGGTGTGCACAGCGACCTATCCTATACCATCGACCGATTCGGGGCTATTCTGCTGGCTTACGCAAATCTCCAGGGAGCGGCACCAATGCAGCTGGCGATGATCGGGTTGGGCCGGATGGGCAGCAACATGGTACGGCGATTGGTGCAGGGCGGGCACGAGCTGATCGTGTACGACTTGAGCGCTGAGGGAATCAAGGTGGTCGCCGCCAAGGGCGTGCGGGCCGCGAAGGACCTCGCCGACCTCGCCCAGCAGTTGGCGCCGCGTCGCGTCGTCTGGGTCATGGTGCCCGCCGGCGCGCCTGTCGAGAGCACCATTGACCAGCTCGTGCCGCATCTCTCCCGCGGCGATATCGTCATCGACGGCGGCAACTCGAATTTCCACGACTCGCTGCGCCGCGCCGAGGCGCTCAAGGAACGGGGGATCGAGTTCGTGGACGTGGGGACGAGCGGCGGGATCTGGGGCCTCACGCTCGGTTACTGCCTCATGATCGGGGGGTCGCCCGCCGCGTTCCAGCACTGCGAGCCGGTCTTTCGGTCGTTGGCGACGCCCGACGGTTACGCCCACGTGGGCCCGCCTGGGGCCGGACACTACGTGAAGATGGTGCACAACGGAATCGAGTACGGATTGCTTCAGGCGTACGCCGAGGGTTACGAGATCCTGCATGCCTCGAAGGACTTCAACCTACAGTTGGGACAAATCGCCAAGCTCTGGAACCATGGCAGCGTGGTGCGCTCGTGGCTGAACGAGCTGGCGGAACGGGCGTTCTCGGGTGATGACCAGCTGGCCGGCATCCGGGGCTACGTCGAGGATTCGGGCGAGGGACGCTGGACTATCGAGGAGGCGATGCGGCTGCACGTGCCGGCGCCGGTCATAACGATGTCGCTACTCGCGCGGTTGCGCTCCCGCCAGGAGGAGTCCTTCGGCGCCAAAGTGATCGCGGCTCTGCGCAAGGAGTTCGGCGGGCATGCGGTGCAGACTAAATGACCGCAGCTGCGGCGAATCGGCGCACGATCTGCCCCGCCGGCTCGATCGCGTGAATCCCCGCGACACTCTTGCCCGCCTGCCAGTAGTCCTTTGACGTCTTCTCCCCGGCGCCGCCGGCGAGCGATGCGCGCTTGAGCTGCCACGCCGAGCGCAGCGCATAGATGGTACGCATCCAATGCTTGGTCTTGCGTCCGCGCAGCAGCCAGCGCGCGATCGGACCGGCTTTCGTGCCGATCCGCTCGACGTAAGGAGTTCGAATCACGGACAACGGCACGCCGGTGACGCGCTCGGTCAGGACGATGTCGGCCTCGCTCGCGCGGACGATCGCCTGCTTGTAGTCGTCGTGCGCGCCGCACTCGGTGGTCGCGATGAATCGCGTGCCGAGTTGTGCGCCGGCATACCCCATCCGCAAGGCTGCGACGAAGCCCGCCTCGTCGCCGATCCCGCCCGCGCAGACCACCGGCACGCCGAATCCCGCAAGCTCATCGTAGAGCGCCTCGGTACTGCGCGGGCCCGCATGGCCGCCGGCGCGATTGTTGACGGCGACGAGCCCGTGCACGCCCCCTGCCAACCCCTTCTCGGCCCACTTCCGCTCGGTGACGTCGTGGTAGACGATGCCGCCCGCGGGAGCGACGCGATCCACGACCCAGCGTGGATTGCCGAGCGACGTGACGAAGAAGCGCACGCCCTCTTCAATCGCGATGTCGACGTAGCGACTCATGCGCTCGAGGTAGAACTTCGAGCTCCGCTCGATCAACACATTCATGCCGACCGGCTTGTCGGTAATGCGTCGAATGAGCCGGAGCCCCTCCCGCAGGTCCTGCCGGTACACGTAGATCATCGACAGCGGTTGCACGACGCCGATGCCGCCCGCCGCCGAGACGGCCGCGACGAGCTCGGCGTTGGAGCATGGGTACATCGCGCCGCAGATCAACGGCACCTCGATGCCGAGCTGCCGCGTGAGAGGCGTATCGAGCAGGGTCATCGCTGCGGGATGGGCCGCAGCCGCCAACGCGCAGTGGCTCGGGCGACCACGTCGCCTTGCGCGTCGCTTATCGCGACCGGGGCTTCGTACTCCTGCTCGGAAGTCACGTTGAGGCCGCTGACCCGGCACTCGGCGGTCAACAAGCCGCGCGCCTTCTTCTGATAGGAGATCGAGAAACCGGTCACGATGCCCTGGACGCCCGGCGGCAAGCTGACCAGGACCGCGAGTCCGCTCGCCATCTCGGCGAGATTGGCCAGGGCCATCGCATGGACCGACGCGAGATGATTCCGCACCCGCCGCCGGTCGCGCAACGTCACCCGGCACCAACCGGGTTCCAGCTCCGCCACACGGGCGCCGATCGTCCCGGAGTACGGCGTCATCCAGCCTACGAGCAGGCTGAATAGCGTCTTGCCGCCCGGGAGCTTGGAGAGCCGGCGCCAAGACGCGCGCAGCCGTTCGGAGGGGGAGGAGGGCACGGGATCGAATGTAACTCCTAGCCTTCGATGTCATGCACGCCTATCATCGGTGGATGAGTCTCGATCGACGTGGATTTGTTGCCGCAGCCGCAGGCCTCGTTGGCTCCCTCGCATTGCCGGATCCACTGCGCCGGCGCGACGGGCGTACGCGACTCATACTGCTTGGCACGGGCGGCGGGCCGCGCCCCAAGAAAGAAAACAATGCCACGTCGCAGGTCATCATCATCAACAACCTGCTCTATGTCGTGGACTGCGGGGATGGGGTGGCCCGGCAACTCACGCTGGCCGGTCTTTCGCTCGACAAGCTGCGGCACGTGTTCATCACGCATCACCATTCGGACCATAACGCCGATTACGGCAACCTCCTGCTCCTCTCCTGGGCCAGCGGGCTGCGGACCCCGGTAGACACGTGGGGACCGCCGCCGATCGAGCGTATCACGCGGCTGTTTTTTGAAATGAGCGCCACCGATATCGACGTGCGGATCGCCGATGAAGGGCGGGTGCCGCTCGTGCCGCTCATTCATACCCACGAGTTCCACGAACCCGGCGTCATCCTGCGCGACGAGAACGTCGAGGTAACGTGCGCGCTCGTGATTCATCCAATGATTGAACCGGCGTTCGCCTATCGGTTCGATTCTGAGGACCGCAGCATCGTGATCTCCGGTGATACCGCCCGCTCGGAGAACCTGGTGGAACTCGCCCGCGGCGCTGATGTCCTCGTGCACGAAGCGATGTTCCTGCCCGCCGTCGACCGCCTGGTAGCCCGCGTTCCCAACGCGACGACATTGAAGCGGCATCTCCTCGCAAGCCACACCTCGGCAGAGGACTGCGGCCGGGTGGCGGCCGCGGCGGGGGTGAAGAAACTCGTGCTGTCCCATTTCGTGCCCCCCGACGATCCACTGGTCACCGAGCAGATGTGGATCGACGCGGCGCGGCGCTATTTCAGCGGCGAGATCGTTGCGGGCCGCGACTTGATGGAGATTTGACGCAAATCGCTTTCGCCGGAGTCGGGGTGGATTTCGGCGCCACCGAACTCTTCTCCGACGTCTCCTTCACCGTCGCACCCGGTGAACGCTGGGGCATCGTGGGCCGAAACGGCACGGGAAAGACCACCCTCTTCCGCTTGCTGACGGAGGAGCTCGAGCCGACGCGTGGGAGTATCACACGCGCGCCCCGTCTTCGCGTGTCACTGCTCGAGCAACACCGCGACTACGGCGCCGCCACCACGGTCTGGGAAGCAGCGGCCGGGGAGCTCGCCGAGCTGTTGGCGCTCGAACAATCACTGGTCGAACAGGCCGCGAACCTCGCCCACGACTCGTCGCCCGCAGCATTATCACGCTACGGCGAAGATCTGGAGCGCTTCGAGCGCGAGGGTGGCTACGCGGTCACGGCGCGCATCGACGCCGTGTTGCACGGTCTCGAGTTCGATCCTGCCCAGGCCCGCGTCACGCCGCTCTCCGCACTGAGCGGCGGCGAGCTCGGACGGCTGGGTCTGGCGCGCCAGCTGATGTCGACGGCCGACGTCTTGTTGCTCGACGAGCCCACGAATCACCTCGATCTCGAGACGACACGGTGGCTCGAGCAGTATCTCGCCGCGAGCGAGCGGACGGTGCTGCTCGTGAGCCATGACCGCGCGTTTCTGTCGGCCACCGTAGATCACGTGCTGCATCTCGAGGGCGGCACCGCGACGCCCTACTCGGCCGGCTACACCGACTTCGTCGCCCAGCGCGCCGAGCGCCGGCTGGCGCAGCATCGGGCGTTCGAGCAGCAGCAGCGGACCATCGCGCACGAGCAGGACTACATCGCGCGCAACATCGCGGGACAGAACAGCAAACAGGCCAAGGGGAGGCGCAAGCGTCTCGATCGGCTGCCGCGGCTCAGTCCAGTTATCGGCGCCGAAGGGACGATGGCGCTGCGGTTCGACGTGGCGGACCGGGGCGGCGATCAGGTGGTGACGGCGAAGAACGTCAGTGTATCGGTGGGCGAGCGCACGCTAGTGGACCGGTTCAGCGGCACGCTCAAGCGCACCGATGTGGTGGGGCTCATCGGCCGCAACGGGGCCGGGAAGTCCACGCTGCTCCGCGCACTTCTCGGTGAGCATCCGCTCCGCGGCGGCGAGCTGCGACTCGGCGCGTCGATCACAACTGGATATTATCGCCAGGATATGTCCCAGGTGCCGCTCGATCGCACGCTGTATGAGGTAATCGAAGACCTGCGACCGAAATGGGAGCGCGGCCCGATCCAGGGGCACCTGGGCCGCTTCGGGTTTTCGGGCCAGGAGGTGCTGCGCCGCGCCGACTCGCTCTCAGGTGGCGAGCGTGCCCGTCTCGCCCTTGCGATCCTGATGTTGTCGCGCGCCAACCTGCTCATCCTGGACGAGCCGACGAATCATCTGGACGTCGAATCGATCGAGGCGCTCGAGGATGCAATCGAGGAGTACGACGGCACCGTGATCCTCGTGAGCCACGATCGCGCGTTGCTCCGCGCGCTGACGACGCGGATCTGGATCCTGCACGAGCGGCACATGACCGAGTTCGCCGGCGGGTTCGCGGAGTGGGAGGAGGTCAGCGCGGAGCGTGGGCACGCCGCCGCTGTGAGCGCCGCCGAGGAGCAGGCGTTGCGGCGCGTGCACGAGCACCAACGCGTCGCGCCTCCTTCCAAGAGCGATCCGCGCAAGGAGCTGCGCCTGGCCCAACGCGAGCTCGCGGAGGCGGAGGCTCGGGTAGCGGAGCTCGAAACGCAGGTGGCTAAAGTGGTAGCAGCACTCGAGGACCCGGCGCTCTACACGCGTCCCGATGGCGCGCGGACCGCTCATGAGCTCGGTGCACAGCTCGAGACGCTCAAGCGCGATCTCGAAGCGGGACTCGAACGGTGGACGCAGGCAACGGAACAGGTGGAGATGCGCACGCCGCGATAAGGCGTAGCTTCTCTCTCATGCGCAACCGACTCCGTCCCGCCGTACTCCTGCTGGTTCTCACAGCCCGCGCCGGTGCCGCCCAGACCACGCCCGCTCTGCAGCTCCGCTGGGAGCGCGTCGCGGACAGCGTCGCAACCGATTTCGCGGCCTCGCGCGCAGCCTTCACCCTCACAAACCGCGGCGCGAAGCCCCTTCCACCGAGCGGCTGGGCGATCTACTTCAGCGCGCTGCACTCGGCGCAGCCGGGCAGCGTGGGCGGCGGGTTCGTCATCGAAGACGTGATCGCCGATCTGCACCGCGTCGTGCCGGTGGCCGGGGGAGGCTTCGCTGGACTCGCTCCCGGCGCCAGCGTTCGGATTCCGTACGTCACCCGCTTGCTCCTGAATCGCAGCTTCGTGCCGAAGGGTCCATACATCGTATTCGACTCGGTCAAGGACGTCGGCGTCCCCGTCACCGATTACGCGGCCGCTCCGTTCGAGCGCCGCGTCGCGACGCCCGAGAACCAGTTCACGCTCGATTCCTTGACCCGCGTCATCCCCGTGAACGAGCTGCCACCTGTGTTCCCAACTCCCGTGGCGGTGACACCGGGAATGGGATCGCTGCGCCTCAACGCGATGCCGCCGGTCGATGCGCCCGAGGCGCTCAAGAGCGAAGCGGCATTCGCGGCGGAGTACCTGCGTCCCTACTTCGCGAGCACGCGGGCGGGCAGCGGGCCAGCCCTCCGGCTCGAGATCGGCGTCGTCGAAGGTCAGACGTCGGCCGAGGCGTACTCGCTGGTCGTCGATCCCGTCCAGGGCATCCGCATCGTGGGGGTCTCGCCTGCGGGCGTGTTCTATGGACTCCAGTCGTTCCGCAGCCTGCTGCCGCCGCCGACTCCCCGAGTTGGCCTTGTCTTGCCGGCGATCCGCGTGGTGGACGCTCCGCGCTTTGGCTATCGCGGGTTCATGCTCGACGTCGCCCGCAACTTCCACTCGAAGGCGCAGGTGCTGCGGACGCTCGACTTGCTGGCCCGCTACAAGCTCAACGTCTTCCATATGCATCTCACGGATGACGAGGGCTGGCGCGTCGAGATCGCGGGTCTCCCCGAGCTGACGACGGTGGGCGCGCGGCGGGGCCACACGCTCGACTCGAAGCAATTCCTGCGATTACGTCGAGATCGTGCGCTATGCGGCGGCGCGACACATCGAGGTGATCCCGGAGATCGAAATGCCGGGCCATGCGCGCGCGGCCATCAAGGCCATGGACGCTCGCGCGGACCGGCAATACTCACTGAGCGATCCCGACGACAAATCGGTGTATGCATCGGTCCAAGGCTACCCCGACAACGTGATCAACCCGGCGCTCGAATCGACGTACCGCTTCATCGAGCGCGTGGTGGACGATCTTGCCGCGATGCATCGCGAGGCCGGTGCGCCCTTGCGCCACATCCACATTGGCGGGGACGAGGTCCCCGGCGGCGTGTGGGTCGGGTCGCCGGCGGTCCAGGCGTACATGCAGTCCCACGGACTCACGAACATCGACGATCTCTGGTTCGCCTTCTACGGCCGGGTGGAGCAGATCCTGAAGGCCCAGGGCCTCGCTCCCTCGGGCTGGGAAGAGATCGCGGTGCGGAAGACACAGCGCGACGGGCGGCGCACGACGATCCCCAATCCCGACTTCGCCGCGCGCGGCTGGCGCGCCTACGTCTGGAACAACGTCCCCGGCTGGGGCGCCGAGGATCTCGCCTACCGCCTGGCCAATGGCGGCTACGATGTCGTGCTGAGTCCAGTGACCAATCTCTACTTCGATCTCGCGTGGAATCCGAATCCGGCGGAGACGGGGCTGGACTGGGGTGGTTACGTCGATCTGCGCAAGCCGTTCGACTTCATTCCGTTCGACTACTACCGCAACGCCCGGCTCGACCGCCGCGGCAACCCTCTGGATCCCGCCGTGTTCGCGGGCAAGGATCGGCTCACCGACTACGGGCGCGCGCACATCGTCGGAGTGCAGGGCAATTTGTGGTCGGAGACAATCGGCGGCGATGGGCTGCTCGAGTACATGCTCGTGCCCAAGGTGTTTGGTGTCGCCGAGCGGGGGTGGGCACCGGACCCCGACTGGGCCACGGAGCGCGACGCCCCAAGGGCCGAGTCGCTCTATCGCGACGCCTGGTCCCGCTTCGTCAACGTGATCGGCCAGCGCGAGCTGCCACGGCTCGATCGCGAGGTCCCGGGTCTCAACTACCGGATCCCCACGCCTGGCTTGAAAGTCGAAGGCGAGACGGTGCGCTGCAGCCTGGAGCTGCCAGGTTTCACGCTGCGCTACACGACCGATGGCAGCGAGCCCACGGTGCGCAGCGCCACGGTCCGCGGTCCGATTCCGTTCCGCGGGATGATCGGCGTTGCCGCGTTCAGTACCACAGGAAGAAGGGGCCCGACGGCCCGCATTCAGGGGAGGTAACTCCGTTGCGGACGCACCATCACCGCGTTCTTCCGTTTGCTCTGGTAGCAACCGCCTGTGGAACAGCACCCCCGCCGGTCATCGCCATCACCGCGGTCAATTATGCGTTTCAAGCTCCGCGCACGCTCTCGCCCGGGCCGGCGCGGCTGCGCCTCATCAACGCAGGGACGGTGCCGCATGAGGTCCAGGTCTTTGTTTTCAAGCCGGGCATCTCCGCTGATTCGGGGCGGGCATTGTTGAACACCATGGACCGCGTTCCTGACTCGTTGGCCGACTCTTCTGGCGCAGTGCTGATCGCGGCTCCGCACACGACGGCACCGGAGGAGGTCTACGTGGACTTGCAGCCCGGCCGCGCCTACGCTCTGCTGTGTCAGTTCCGCGATAGCGCGAAGGCGCAGCGCCATGACCGCCTGGGCATGTTTGGAACGGTGCAGGTGACATCGAGGAAGTAAAATGGAACTACGCCCCCTAACCGATTCCGATTACGAGTTTCTCGTCTCGCTGCAGCGGCAGGACGACGTCTGGGAATTCATCGGCACACTCCCGCTGCCCGGCGAGGAGCACGCCCACCATCTCTTCGCGATCAGAGAAGGCGATCTCCCCCTGGGGTTCGCGGGTTTGGTCAAGTCGCAGGCGCTTGAAGGCAATGACTTCGAAGTGCTGTGCGCCGTGAGATCGGAAGTCCAGCAGCGCGGAGTCGCGAAGCAGGCGTGCCAGCTCGTGCTCGCGTGGGCGTTCCAAACCGCGAAGCTCGAGCGGGTGATCGCCTGCATCGACGACACCAACCAGCCGGCGCGCGCGATCGCCTTGAAGATCGGGATGACGGAGTTGGCCCCGCGTCCGCCGAATCGCACGGTGTTTGTGAAATACCGCGACGAACGGAGCCTCACACGCGCCTGAGCAATCCTGACGCCGCGCGCGCCGGGGGCTACGTCCTGGCGCTCGCCGGCGTCCTCGTTGCTCTGGGACTCCTCTTCCATCCGGTCCCCGCCGGCGGATTCGAAGAGCGCGCGTCTGTGCTTGCCAACACGCCGTGGTGGGGCCCGATCCACATCGCCATTGCGGCCGGTTTCGTTCTCTGTGTACTCGGCGGTCTTCTGCTCCTGGTGGCGGGCGGGGACCTCACCCATCCATGGCCCGCGGCGCTGAGCTGGGGCGCGATGACGGTGGGGATGATGTTCTTTACCGGTGTCGCGCTGATCAACGGGTGGGTGATGCATTATCTCACCGCGCACGGAGCGCCGACCTCGGTGCCGCTGCTGTATGACGCGTTCAATCGTTTGCTGCTTGGCTACGGCTGGCTCGGGAACCCGCTGTTTCTCGCCGGGCTGACCGGCATCGCGATTCTCGAGGTGCGCAATCACGTCGTACGCATGCCACCCGCACTGGCGTGGGCCGGACTCGTGGTCGTCTTGTTGTCGTGGGGGCGGGGGATCGGGTCAGCGACCGGCCTGTACTTTCTCGAGCCACTCATCTTCGCGAACGTGCCGGCGTTTTTGTGGCTCGCGTTCTACGGTTTGCGCGTCGCGCGCGGGAGCACACTCTGAACGGAAGGACGGAGCGATGGTATCGGTGAACTACCTGCATGTCCTCGTGGCTGCCGTCGTCGTGTTCGTGTTGGGCTGGCTGTGGTACAGTCCCTTGTTGTTCTTCAAGCCCTGGATGCGGCTGCGCGGCCAAGATCCGGTCGCGGCGATGGCCGGCGCGAAGATGCCCAGGGGAAAACTGCTGGTCGAATTCGTGCGGTGCTTCGTCCTTGCGTACGTGATCGCGCGCTTCGCGGCTCTGCTCGGCATCGCCAGCTTCTTTGGCGCCGTCCACTTCGGTCTGTTCCTGTGGATCGGGTTTCCCGTGATCATTCTGACGGGTTCCGTTCTGTGGGAAAACACCCCAGTGGGTGTCGCCGCAATCCATGCCGGCGACTGGCTCGTGAAGCTGCTGGTCATCCCAATCATTGTGACCCTGTGGCGGTAGCGCAGACCTCATCCTCGGCGGGGCGCTCGCCAACCCGATCGACGCGTCGGTGCTCCTGTTCCGAACCTCGTCACCGCAGATCGTCGAGGACTTCGCACCGTGTCCTCTGACGCCCCGATTGTGGCCGACGTGGACTGGCAATTCGCTGAATGAGCACGCGCGTGCGGTGAGATCATGAAGTACCGCATCACCAGTCACCTGTGGCGCATGGTGCGAGGGGCTTTCACCGTTATCATCGTGAGCGTTCTCGTTCTGACGACGCTCCTCGCGTTCAGAAGTGACGTCGATACAGCGACCTACCTGTCCTCAATGACGCCTTGGATCATTTTTCTCCTCCTCTTTCTTGCCTTCCGGTTCGGCGGGGCCGGGTGGTTGTCAGCTTGGCAGATTCGCCACAACAACCCGAACATGGTCTCCGGGATGCGTCATGCGATTTCCGCCGCGTCATACCAGGTCCGGTGCGGTCAAGTCGAATCCACGGCGCAATGGGCAGGGCTTCTCAAGCTCGTCGAGACGAACGCCTTTTTTTTGACGTTCCCGGTGAAGCAGGGCGCTTATTACTTGCCGAAGCGGGTGCTAACGGAAGAGCAGTGCGCGATGATCCGGGCGATCATGCAGCAACAGGCCGGTGACCGCTTCGTGCAGCGGAAGTGAGTCACTCCGTTCCGCAAACCCGAAGGGCCGAGCGGCGCCGGGTGGTGGGTCTTGCCACGCGCACCACCAACGCGGATGAGGCTGACCCGTCAAACGCGCGGATTGGCGAGCTGTGGGGACGGTTTACCACCCAGAACTGGGCCGAGCGACTGGAGCAGGCTGGCGCGTTCGGACCGACGTCGGCGGTCTATTCGGCGTATGAAAGCGACGTCTCGGGGAGTTACCAAATCCTGGTTGGTCGTGAGGTTCCTGGCTCATATCCGGTTGCGCCGCCACTTCAGGTGGTCGACATCCCGCCAGGCCAGTATCTCGTGTTCAGTTGTTCGGGCCCTCTGCCCGGAGCGGTGATCGAGGGGTGGCGTGCGATCTGGGCGTACTTCGAACGACCGGACGCCCCACGCCGCGTCTACACGACGGACTTCGAAGCATATCTCGAACCTGAACATGTCGAGATCTGGATAGCGGTCTGAAACCTCGTCGAATGGATCTGGCGACGCCTGACCTACCGTCAGCCGCTCGCGCTGCGCGTGTGAGCATGACAGAATAGTCCCGTGACCAAGCGCCGGACGAGAGCCCCGGCTAAGCGCAAACGCGCGAGCCCGTCGCCGGGCCAGGCGACGTATCTGGCGCGACTGCGGGCGGGCGAGGCACATGTTCTGGAGCTGGTCGCCGCGGGTGTGCCGCTGAGTCAGACACTCGACGCGTTGGCGCGTACGTTCGAGGCGCAGGCCGATGGCATGCTGGCGTCGATCCTGCTCGTCGAGGATGGCGCGCGGGTCCGGCACGCCGCCGCTCCCAGCCTCGCCGAGGCCTGGGTCCGCGCGGTCGACGGTCAACCGATCGGCCCGAACCAGGGATCGTGCGGCACCGCCGCGTTCCTGAAGCAGTCCGTAATCGTGGCCGACATTGCCACCGACCCTCGGTGGGTCAACTACCGGGACGCCGCATTGGCCGCCGGCCTCCGCGCGTGTTGGTCCGTGCCCATCATGGGCCCCGACGAGACCGTTCTCGGTACGTTCGCGCTGTACTACTCGGAGCCGCGCCGGCCCACGCCGAGACTCCTGGACCTGGCCGCCCACGCGTCGCACCTGGCGACTATTGCGATTCAGCACCACCGCCACCAGGAGACCATTCTCGAAAGTGAGGCCCGCGCCCGCCTGATCGTCGACAACGCGCTCGATGCGAACGTCCTCATGAACCGCGAGGGCATCGTGACCGGCTGGAACGCTCGCGCCGCGGCCATGTTCGGCTGGTCCGCGGACGAAGCGGTGGGCCGCAAACTGTCTGGGCTCATCATTCCTGAGCGTTTTCGCGCCCAGCACGAGCAGGGGCTCAAGCGCTACGTCGAGACCGGTAGGGCCCATCCTCAACCGGCGACTGGAGATCATGGCGCTGCATCGAGCGGGTCACGAGTTCCCGGTGGAGTTGGCCGTCGCTCCGCTCCGGCGCGGGGACCAAGTGATGTTCAGCGCGTTCATCGAAGACATCACGGCGTCCAAACAAGCGCAGGAAGCGCTCCGGCAGAGCCAGCAGCATCTCTCCCTCGTCTACGACCACGTGGATGACGTGCTGTTCGACCTCGGGGTGGAGCCCGAGGGCTACCGCTTCCTATCGGTGAATCCGGCATTTACCGCGGCCACCGGTTTGGCGGCGGAGCAGGTGGTTGGGAAGCTGGTCCACGACGTGATCCCGGAACCATCGTTGTCGCTGGTGCTGGACAAGTACACCGAGGCTGTCCGGACTCACAAGACCGTGCGGTGGCAGGAGACCACGCCCTATAGCACCGGCACTCGATATGGCGACGTCGCGATCACGCCAGTATACGACGCGCAAGACCGGCCGATCCACCTCATCGGGTCCGTCCGCGACGTGACGGAGCAGAAACGGATGGAAGGGGAGGTGCGCCAACTGCAAAAGCTGGAGGCGATCGGCCGGCTGTCGGGCGGCATTGCGCACGACTTCAACAATATCCTCGGTGTGATCATCGGCGTCGGCAATATGCTGCTCAAGGACGTCCAGGACACTGACAGCCGGAGCCAGGTCGAAGAGATCGTCAAGGCTGGAGAGCGGGGGGCGAATCTTACGCGCCAATTCCTCGCCTTCGGCCGCAAGCAGGTGCTTCAGCCCCAAGTCCTCGACTTGAACGGCGTCGTCCGCAATCTCGAGACAATGCTCCGGCGGCTCATCCGCGCAGACATCGCGCTGACGACGACCCTGGCCCCAGACCTGTGGCGGGTCCAGGCCGACCCCGGCCAGGTCGAACAGGTCGTCGTGAACCTCGCCGTCAACGCCAGGGATGCCATGCCGAATGGCGGTAGGCTCTCCATCGCCACCACAAACGTCCAGCTCGACCAGGAATTTGCCCAGACCCACGCCGGCGTGGCGCCAGGAGGCGGGCCATACGCGACGATCGCCGTCGTAGATACGGGTCACGGGATGGACGACGAGACCAAGAAGCGGGTCTTCGAGCCGTTCTTCACCACCAAGGAAATCGGCAAAGGCACCGGTCTTGGGCTGGCGACGGTCTATGGGATCGTTACCCAGTCGGGCGGGTGCATCACGCTCGACAGCACGCCGGGGAGAGGCACGACGTTCACGGTCTACCTACCCAAAGGCGCTCGGCAGGGTGACGACGCACCGCTTCAGCGACGCGAACGCCGGACCCCGACCCGACGCGGCTTGCAGGGCCTACACGTGCTCGTGGTCGAGGACGAGGCGGCACTGCGACGCGCGTTCGAGCGGATGCTCGTGCGACTCGAATGCGAAGTAACAATGGTGGGCAGCGGGGAAGAGGCGCTCGCAGTCGTCGGTACAAAGAGCCGTCCGCCCGACGTGCTCCTCACCGACTTGGTCTTGCCCGGGATGAGCGGGCGGGGGCTGATCGAGAGCCTGCGAGCGATCCGGCCGGAGCTCAAGGTGTTGCTCATGTCGGGCTACGCCCCCAACGACATGGCACCAGCCGCAGCACCGGACGCGGGAGCGTTTCTGCAAAAGCCTTTCACCATCACCGAACTGGCCGACGCGATCCAGAGCCTGGTAGAAGCATCATGATCGTCCCACTGACGGTTCTGGCTGCCGCAGGACTCCTTGCAGCACAGGATCGCGATCGGCCGGGGCAGCTCCAAAGGGACCCAAGTAAACCGGTCCCGAGCAAAGCAGAGACAATTGCAGCGTGGCAGAAGCGCCAGAGTGCGGTCACCTCGTTCAGCTTCGCGTGGACCGAGGAACAGACACATCCCACGGGGTGGCTCTCCAATCCCCGGTATCCGGAGCGCGAGCGGTCCGCGATCCCCGCATTGTTCGTCGACCGCACCTACGTCGTCGCCAAGACGCTCGCGGTGGACGGCAACACGATGCGATACAGCTTCGAGCTCGACCGCAAGGAAGAGCCGGACGGCGTCGACGTGATCGCGCCACGAGGAGGAGGGAATCGCGGCCTGGGCGTGAGGCGGCACTATTCCTACGTCAGTGTGTTTGACGGCCGGAGCGGAACAACCCGCGTCACGTCGTTCTTGGACCACCCCCCGGCAACGACCGTCCAAACGACGGCGAATGTCGACGCGCAGAATCTCGATACACGCGCGATCCTGATGGCGTTTCGCCCGCTCGATCCGGTGATGGGACACCAGCTCATCGATCGCGCCGTCACGAACCTGGCTCGGACGTTCTACCGGGGCAAATCGATCTTTCTCCTGGAAGAACGCCACGATCCGTCGGGTTGGAAGACGACCCTGTTCATCGAGCCGGAGCGCGATTTCCTCATCAGTCGCTACGTCGTGGAGTTCGAGCAGCGAACGATCGTGGACGTCGACATCGACTACGTCCAGGACGCCCAATGGGGTTGGATCCCCAACGGCTGGCGGATCACGGAAATGCTGGCAGACGGGTCCAAGCGGCTGGTGACCGTAGCCAAGGTATCGCGCTACACCATCAACCAACCGGTCACGATCGAGGACGCGCGGTGACGATCGCCCTGTCCCTGACGCTGTTCACGGCACTGCAAGCCGCGGCCGCGCCCACGCTCACTGGACTCCGCGTCGAATACCTCACCAACCCCATCGGCAGCGACGTCGTGCAGCCGAGGCTGAGCTGGCGGATCGCCAGCACTCGGCGCAACACGATGCAAGCCGCTTATCAGATACAGGTGGACACTAGTGAAGCGCGCCTGACTCACGGCGCGAACCCGCTGTGGGATTCGGGGAAGGTGGCCTCCGACACGTCGGTATTCGTGGAGTATCGCGGCCCCGCCACGGTGTCGCGGACACGGTACTACTGGCGTGTCCGCGTCTGGGATACGAGCGGCCGCGCGTCCCCGTGGAGTCCCGTGGCGTTCTGGGAAGCGGGACTGCTGCAGCCGGCGGACTGGACCGCGCGGTGGATCGGGCCGGCGTCAACCGCCACGGATAGTCTCCCATCTGCATCGCCTCTGCTGCGGCGCGCCTTCCGCGTCGCCGATCGCGTGCGCTCCGCGCGCCTCTACGTCACGAGCCTCGGCCTCTACGAGATCTATCTCAACGACCAGCGCGTCGGCGACGCGCTCTTTACACCCGGCTGGACATCGTACCGCCGCCGGCTGCAGTACCAGACATATGACGTCACTGCGCTCGTGCGAGCAGGCGACAACGCGATCGGCGCGATGCTGGGCGATGGCTGGTATCGCGGACAACTCGGCTTCTTCGGCCAACGCAATCTCTACGGCCGGCGGCTTGGTCTGCGCGCTCAGCTCGAGGTTCGCTATGAGAGCGGGCGTACGGATCGCATCGTATCGGACACCGGCTGGAAGACCACGGCGGGTCCCGTTCTCGCGTCCGACATCTACGGCGGCGAAACGTACGACGCGCGCCGTGAGCTCAACGGGTGGGCGAGCGCGCCATACGATGATCACGAGTGGGCAGCGGTCGCGCTGGTCGATGCTCCCCCCGCGGCACTCGTGGCATCGATGTCGCCACCGGTGCGTCGCCTGCGCGAGCTGCGCCCCATCTCGATCCGGCTCGCACCATCGGGTGAAACGCTGTTCGATCTCGGCCAGAATTTCACGGGCTGGGCGCGTCTCACGGTCACCGGCCCGGCAGGGACGACGGTCACCCTGCGGTTCGGCGAAGTACTCGACAAGGGCGGCAACCTTTACACCGCGAACCTGCGCGCCGCCGCGCAGACAGACCGGTATACGCTGAGCGGGAAATCTCGTGAAGTGTACGAGCCGCATTTTACATTCCACGGCTTTCGATATGTGGCAGTCCGAGGCCTTCCCGCGCCGGCGGATTCGACCACCATCACCGGCATCGCGGTGTCGTCCGACCTCGCGCAGACCGGGAGCCTCGTTACTTCGGACTCGCTACTCAACCAGCTGCAGCGCAACATCGTCTGGGGACAGCGCAGCAACTTTCTCGACGTTCCCACCGACTGCCCGCAGCGCGACGAGCGACTCGGCTGGACGGGAGATGCCCAGGTGTTCGCGCGGACAGCCGCGTTCAACATGGACGTCAATGGTTTCTTCGCGAAGTGGCTGTCGGATGTGGCGGTCGATCAGGACCCGAGCGGCAGTGTCCCCTGGGTGATTCCGAATCCCCTCGGCGGGGACTCCGTTCGGTTCGCGGGCACCGCGGGCTGGTCCGACGTCGCCGTCATCATTCCCTGGACGATGTACCTCACGTACGGCGATCGGCGCCTGCTCGAGCGCCAGTATCCGAGCATGCGCGCGTGGGTCGATTACGCGCACCGCCGCGCGGGCTCGGACCTGATCTGGCGACCGGGATGGCAGTTTGGCGACTGGCTCGCGCTCCACAGTGACGATCCCTCCTACCCGGGCGCGACCACCGGCACCGACCTGATCGCCACGGCGTTCCTGGCCCATTCCACCGATCTGGTAGCGCGCACGGCGAGCGTGCTCGGGCGCACCGAGGAAGCGACCACGTATCGCGCGCGCTTTCAGGCGATCCGGGGCGCGTTCGATCGCGAGTTCGTCTCGAGTACGGGCCGAGTGGGAGAGAACACGCAGACGGCGTACGCGCTGGCGATCGCGTTCGATCTCCTGCCGGATTCGCTCGTAGCGTCCGCGGCGGGACGTCTGGCCAAGGATGTCGAGGGGCGCGAACACCATCTCACGACCGGCTTTCTCGGCACTCCCTACCTGCTGCACGTGCTCGACGCGACGGGGCACATCGCGGACGCATTCGCCCTGCTCACCCAGCGCACGTACCCGTCGTGGCTCTACCCGATCACGCGGGGCGCGACGACGATGTGGGAGCGATGGGACGGGATTCGGCCCGACAGCTCGTTCGAGGATCCGGGGATGAATTCGTTCAACCACTACGCCTTTGGCGCGGTCGGCGATTGGATGTACCAGAACATCGGCGGGATCGATGTGGACCCCGCGGCGCCCGGATACCGGCGCTCACGCATCGCCCCACGACCGGGCGCCGGTCTGACGAGTGCGAACGCATCCCTCGAAACCGTGTACGGGACACTGCAATCCGCTTGGAGAATGCAGGGACAGCGATTCACGCTCGACGTGACCGTGCCGCCGAACACGACCGCGGAAGTCACGCTGTGGGACGCCCGCCTCGATCAGGTGCGGGAAGGGGGTGTCCCGCTCACCTCACGCGAGGGAGTTCGCGCGGCGCGCCAGCGCGGGCCAGATGTCCTCGTGGAGGTTGGCTCGGGTCGCTACAGCTTTGCTTACTGAGGAGGCCGAGGCTTCGCCGTCCGCTGCTCCGGGGGCGGACTCGTGGAAGACGATCCACTCGACCCACTCGACCCACTCGACCCGCTCGACGGCCGCGAAAAGGAATCCGACGGCCGTGGCGATGCCTGCGCAGTTCCGAAGTCGCCACCTTTCTCGTAACCCTGGCCGTTCACAACACGGCCGTGCAGCCGGGAGCTGCCGCCGCTGCTCGAGCCAGTGTAGATGATCGTCACCGGATAGCCGTCCGGAAACCAGCCGTACCCATAGCCGTAGCCATATGCGCGTCCGAACCCGGTGCAGTCGTACGAGTACGGGTACATGAAATCGTAGCTCGAGCAAAACGGATCGAACGACGCGAAGTAGTCGGCCGGCGCAGTTCCCACGCCGTACGAGTTCGCGGCCAGCCGCTCGCCCTGGCGCGTCGCCGCGTCGATCGCGAACGCCTTCGGATACGACAGGGCGACCATCAGGTCGATGACGCGCGGTGACACACCGGCATCGGCGAGCGCGATGAGTCGCTTCGCGTCCAGCGCGAATCGGGCGCCGCGGGCGACGAGCCACGCCTCGATCACCGCGCCGTCGACGTTGCGCGATGCCTCGACGACGTCGTCAATCGCGAGGGGCGCGCTGGCGGCGGCCCGCGCCTGCAGCGTGGATGAGATTCCCAGGCGCAGCGCAGCCGTGACGTCGTCGGGCAGGAGGAGCTCGCTGGTGGCTTCGCGGTACCGCTGTACGCGCAGACCGGTCTGCCCGCCAATCGTCATGCCCTGGATGTAGAGCCAATGAGCATCGTCCACCATGGCGATGACGCCCGTGCCTGGCGCGGTTCCGCCGGGACAGGTGTCTTCCGAGCGCAGATAGAGCCGCTGGCCGTGGGACGACCACTGCGCGCTGTGCCAGCCGGCGCAGTCACGCGTGGTTGTCTGGAGACGCTCTCCGGTCGCGGCGATGCGCTCGCGCGTGGTGACCTCACCTTTCACGACGGTGACGAGATCGACGGACGAGGCGTCGTCCGAGGGCACGACGCAGACGTGGGACTTCGCGGCGTCGACGCGCTCCCAACAGCCGAGGTAGGCGAGCCAGCGCGGGTCGATCGCGGTGTCCTGGCTCCACGCTGGCGCGGCTCCGGTGCCGAGGAGCGCGGCGACGACGAGCAACGTGTGGGTTCGAGCACGCATGGGGCCCATCCTCCATTATTGTCTGATCGAGAGTCCGGTTGTCAGCGCGACTCCCGATAGATCGATGCGATTGAAGCCGACGTAATCACTGCCCACCGGTCCCTTCGCCCACGTGTAGCGCGCTTCGCCAGTCAGGACGAGGGACTGCGTCAGGGAGACGTCGATGCCGGCGAGCGCCTGCAGCACAGGCGTCCACGCCGTGGACTGAAACTCGTCGGGGAAGACGTTGAGCGTCTGGAAGTCGACGAAGTCCCCGGTCTGATGGAATTTGTACCGCATCATGCCCGCGCCGGCGCCGACGTAGAGCGCGCGCGCCGCCGGAATCCAAGCGAACCGGCTGATCGAGCGGCCGCGGGCGGTCAGGTAGTGCCTGACGCTCAACGTGATCGGCACGCGGAGCAGCGATGTGGTCTGCTCGATGGGCAGGTTGTTCTGATCGACCCAGTCGCGAAATTCTGAGCGGTGCGAGACGTTCGCATAGCCCACGTCGAAGACGATGTCGTTGGACGGTGACAAGCGGACGGCAAGGTTGCTGCCGATTGTGGCGGAGCTGAAGTCGCCGCGATTCAGCGTGAGTTGCTTCGTGACGAAGGCGAACAGGTCGCTTCCGGCGCGGGCCCGGTTGAAGCCACCATACAGGCCCCACGAACCGCCTGGTGCGTGAAACAAAAAGCCGTCGCCTGCGCTTTGCGCGTGCGACGGTCGAACGAAGGCGAATGCGGCCGCGGCGAGCAACAATGCCACCCGCGCGTAGCGACGAGATGCCATACCCACCCCCAGCGTTTTCTCCCCTGTTCTACCTACGCACAAGACAAGTCGCTCGTCAACGGTCAGTTATGACGCTATGCTACCGAATGCTCCTTCACGCTGTCCTCCTAATGCTCCAGGTCGCGAGCAACGCCGACCTCGGTTACGTGATGAGCCTGCCCGACGGATTTGTCTCCATTCCCGCGGAGTTCGCCGGAGGACGAGACGTCGTCGCCTGCTGGGCCGGCGAAGGCTCCCAGCCGTCGCGGGGCGCGCTGGTGCTCTGCGTCCAGCGCATGCACGCGACGTTAGGGCGAGAACACCTTAAGTCGGCGGATTTGCCGCCCAAGTCCCAACTGATAACAGTGCGCTGGAACGGGCTGGACATCGACGCCATTCGCACCGACACCGCCTCGGCCGGCGCGCCGATCACGGTCTACACGGCGCAGGTGCCGCTGCGCAAAGAAGCGATTCAGGTGGTCGTGGCCGGGCCGAGCGCGCGCGCGACAGAGTCGCTCGCGACGCTCAACTCGGTGCTCCGCTCTCTCAAGGGTGAAACCAACTGGCTTTCGTCCACTGAGCGGGCCGGCCGCGTGGGCACGATCGTCGGTTGGGTGATCGGGATTGCGATCGGCCTGATCATCGTGCGCCTGGTCGTCACCCGGCGGAGGGGGAGGGGGGCGGCGCCGTCGAGCGCCTGACGCTCGCTCCAATCATCACCGCACTGCTGGTGGCGGTGGTGCCCGCGGCGGGCCTCGCCCAGGCGCGGGGCGGAATCGAAGGCCGCGTGATCGATCCCGCGGGCCGGCCGCTCGCAGCGGCCGACGTCAGCGTGGGTCGCTGGCGTGCAACCACCGACGCCGATGGCGCTTGGCGGATCACGCACCTCGAGCCGGGTTCGTATCAGATCGCGGTACGGCGGCTCGGGTACCGCCCGTCCCGACTGGACGTCGACGTCGAGGCCGGGCGCACCGCGCGAGTCACGGTCGCGCTCGAGCTCGTCCCCTTCACACTCGACTCTCTCGTCGTCAGCGCGCCACCGTCCACGATCTCCACGACCGATGTTGAGTTGGGCACGAAGCTCACGGTCAGTGAGATCGCCTTGCTCCCGTCCACGTTCGACGCTCGTCAACTGATCGCCCTCACGCCTGGTGCGCGGCCCGACCAGATCTGGGGCGGTGCGTCGGATCAGGCCAACTCCTATTCGCTCGACGGCACGACCGTGAACCATCCGGGTCTGGGTGGCGCCTTGTTGCTCCCCAGTCCCAGCTGGATCGAGACCTTCGAGGTCCGCGGCCTCGGCGCCGGGGCCGACGTGGGTAGCGCGCAGGGCGGTCTCGTGGAAGTCGTGACGTTGTCAGGCAGGAATGTGATCGAGGGCGCGCTGCGGACGTCGTTCGAGTCCCAGCGGCTCAATGGCACGAACCTGATCCCCGGTGAGATCGGACACGAGCTGGCGGGCCGCCGAGAGTTGGATGGTCAGATCCGCGGCCCGCTGATCCGCGATCGGCTGCACTTCGCCTTGTTCGGGCACGTCATCCGGCAGGAGGAACAGGTCCTCGATTACCTCTCCACGACCAGCGGGTTCGTGAGCCAGCCGCCGTCGTACCGCGAGGAGCGGGGGCTCGCAAAGCTGACCTGGAAGCCGAGCAACCGCGATCTGGTCGAAGGCAGTCTCATGGCGCGCTACCAGGACGGCGACCGCGTCGGTCAGACGGGCTACGAGGCCGCGGACGCGACGGAACGGCTGCGGCAGTCGAACCTGACCGGCAATCTCACCTGGCAACGCAGCTGGTCACCTCGGAGCGCGCTCACGCTGCGCGTGGGCGGATTCACCGCCCGCGAGTGGCACGATCCCTATGACCATACCGCGGTACCGGGCATCGAGCTGCTGACGCGGGGCAATCCTCCCCGGTATCAGAACGCGGTGTTTCGCACGGGGTCCGCGCCGTCGAGTCTCGGGTTGACAGCCGCCTGGACTGGGCG
>WNEZ01000401.1_pt1 | contig 35004 bp, 32 predicted proteins | sample 5400521 | NCBI WGS metagenome assembly WNEZ01 (sample SAMN13153339, study PRJNA577476) | soil metagenome | isolation source: 120 cm saprolite under Douglas fir tree site 2 hole 1 replicate 1 | place: USA:California | collected 2015-04-18 | reverse complement strand
GCTCACCTGTTCTGGAATTGTCGCTGGGTGGCGGAGTGAAGAATGACCAGCGACGTTGCGATAAGACGCTATTTGGCGCTCGGGGGTCTTGTTCTCGAACTGGTTGTTTGTCCGACTCTGACGGGCCAGGCGACTAAGTCTCCCTCCCCGATTTCCGTCCCAAGCGAAGTCACGTCGTGGTTTAAGAGCGCTGCAATGCCTCTGGACAGCACGAGTCCCGAGAGCGGGCTGGACGACCTGCGTCAGATGGAGTCAACCATTGGGAATGCACGCATAGTTGCCATGGGAGAGGCGACGCATGGCACCCGGGAATTCTTCCAACTGAAGCACCGCATGCTGGAGTTTCTCGTCGAAAAAAAAGGCTTCACTGTATTCGGTATTGAGGCGAACTGGCCGGAATCCCTGGCGATCAACGACTATGTGTTGAACGGTACCGGTGATGCGGTGGAGGCGCTCGACGGTTTGTATTTTTGGACCTGGAACACGGCAGAAATGCTGGACATGATCCAATGGATGCGCAAGTACAACCAGGATCCGAAGCACGCGAACAAGGTAAAGTTTTTGGGGTTCGACATGCAGGTGGCGCACGTGGCAGTGAGGAATGCGGAAAGGTACCTGGAAAAGGTTGACCCCGCAGAAGCCAAACTGGCCTCGACGCTACTTGCTCCTTTGAGTGATGCCAACCGGGAACGCGAATCTGCAAACAAATCGAAGTACTTCTGGCAGAAGACCGAGGGGATGATTGAATCCTTCTTGGGGTCGCTTGAACGCCGGAAGAAAGTGTACGTGGAGGCGTCCTCGCTCGAAGAGTGGACATTGGCTCGACACAATCTGGAGATTGTGCGACAGGCTGTGGAAATGCATTCTGTGGACCGGTTGGGCAATTTTTCGCCTCGCGACCAGGCCATGGCAACGAATGTGGAATGGATTCTTGACCGGGAGGGGCCGGAGTCAAAAATCATGCTATGGGCGCACAACGGACATGTGTCCACCGCGCTGCTCGGAGAGGGGGAGTCCATGGGCATGGTCCTCCGAAAGACTTACGGGGCGAAAATGGTGGTGTGTGGATTTTCTTTTGACCAGGGTTCTTTTCAAGCGCTGCAGAGAGGCAAAGGGCTTCGGCAATTCACGGTAGGTCCGGCAATTCCGGGTTCGCTGGATGCGGCCCTGGCAACAGCGGGAATTCCCTTGTTTGCCGTTGATCTGCGGAGAGCGCCGTCGAGCGGAGCCGTTGCGGATTGGTTGAATACCCCACAACCAATGAGAAGTATCGGGGCGATTTACAGCGAGAGTGCGCCCGACGCATATTTCGGTCCCGTGACTCCACACAGCTTTGATGTGATCTTATTCGTCAGGCACACAACCGCGGCGCACGAAAATCCAAAGTTCTCGGAAATTGAATTTCGCGGAGGGCCGTGATGGGGAAATGGAGACCGCGCTCATGGCGGACGAGGAGAGGGCGATGAGCGATGTGATGCTCCGATGCGATAGACTGGGCGCGTGAGGATGTTCGATCGATGCGCTACTTGAATCTGCTCTGCGATCGAAACACACGAGGCGCTGGAACTCCAGGCGGACGGCCTAGTCAATATCCGATCGGGAATGCGATACACGCTTCGTGACAGGATACCTGATTTCCTAGCCGCGGTTTCTGGCCAGAACAAGAAATACCAAGAGTTCCATGACCGAACCGCGAGGTTCTGCGACTTGGCGGACAAGCCGTACCGATGGCTGAAGGGCAAGAGGGATTTCCGAAGAGAGCCCATCGGCCAATCCTCCCCCAAACGAGGCAGTGGTGCACTACTCTTACCGGGTCATATCTCTGCTTTCTCTCAAGGATCCAGAAAGCAAAAAAAAGCCGCGCAATTTTTCGACACGATCATGTCCGCCATGGGCGATTCCGGATCGCTTCACGTACTTTTCGGCCACGCGTATCGGGAAGCGGAAATGCAAGACGACGCCATCCGCGAACTCCGCAAGGCTATCGCTTTGGATACGCGGACGCCTCACGCACACTACTTCCTCGGCTTGGCACTGCTCTGGAAAAATGAATGGACGGACACGCCGGAAATCCGCCAGGAATTCGTGACCGAACTCAGCAATTATCCGCGCGATTTCCTCGCCAACTATTTTCTCGGCTACCTCGATTCGAATGACCCCCGCTACGACGTAGCCAATGTCCACCTCAAGGCCGCCGCCGAGATTGGCGCATCCTGGCCAGAGCCTTGGCTGTTTCTCGGACTGAATGCTTACGCCCAGGGCGACCTGCCGCGCTCCGAAGCGTATCTTCGGAAATGCATTGAGCTGACTGGCAAGGACGAATCCCGCGGCAACTATCAGGTTCGCAGGGCTTATGTCACTCTTGGCCGCATCCTCACTACCAGCGGGCGCGCCGATGAAGCCGCTCCTTACCTTGAACGCGCCCGCGAATTCCTGAGGCAGTCGCTTGCCGAAGCGCAGCAGGTCGTCGCCGGCAAAGCCTCCGACGAAGGCTCTGTCTCCCCCGCCGCTGTCGTTGCTCTTCTGAACCACCAAGAAGATCAACCACTTCCCCTGCCAACTCAGCCCGTGGATCCCACTCTGCCGCTGGATTCCGCAGTTCTCGCGCGCTCCGGCCTCTCCGAAGAAACCAAGAAAGCCGCCGACGCCGAAGAAAGTCAGCTCCGCTCAATCCTGGGTACAAGTTTCAACGACCTTGCCACCTCCGAAGCCATCCGCCACGACTATTCTTCCGCGCTGCTCATTATCAGGAGGCCGAGCACTGGAATTCCACCGTCCCCGGATTACTCCGCAATCTCGGCGTCTCCGCTTATCGCAAGGAATCACGCACTGCGGAAGCCGATCGCGAATTGCAAATTTACAGGGAATTGAAAGCAAAAAATCGCGCGTTGACCGTCCCGCGTCCCATGGAACGTCCGTAATGACCGCACTCTCGGAAGTCCCTCTGAGAAAAACTTCCTTTCGCAAATATCTACGGCTCGGCTTGCTGCTCCATTTCTCCGCGAGCCTGGCTTGCGCTCAGGGCGGCCACCCTCAGGCGCCTCCGCCGCCCCCCAACGCGAAAATCGTCAAATGCTCGGCTCGCCCCGTGCCACAGTTCGAAGACGTCACCGCCAAAACGGGGCATTACTTTTCGACACACCGCCGACCCTTCGAAAAAATACATCGTGGAATCCATGAGCGGCGGCGTAATTCTTTTTGACTACGATCGCGATCGCTGGCTCGACATCTATTTCACCAATGCCTCCACTGTCGCCATGGCCGTCAAGGGACAAACGAGCAAGGGCGCTCTGTACCACAACAATCATGACGGCACGTTCACCGATGTCGCCGCCAAAGCCGGTCTGTCGACTCCGTGCTTTGCCATGGGCGGCGCGGTGGGAGACTACAACAACGATGGCTGGCCCGATCTCTACGTCACCGGCCTCGGCGGCAACGTCCTTTACAAAAATAATGGCGACGGCACCTTCACCGATGTCACTGCCAAAGCCGGCGTTGCCGACAGCCGCTGGTCTGCCGGCGCCGCTTTTGGCGACTACGACGGGGATGGTTTTCTCGATCTTATGGTTTCCAACTACGTCGATTTTCATCTCAACGATTTGCCTGGCTTCGGCACCGCGCCCAACTGCAAATACCGCGGCATCGACGTGCAGTGCGGGCCTCGCGGCCTCAAAGGTGCCGGTGACGCTCTGTTTCACAATAATGGCGACGGAACTTTCACCGATGTTTCGAAATCCGCGGGCGTAAGCGACCCCAATGGTTACTACTGCATGGGCGTTGTCTGGGCCGATTTCAATAATTCCGGGCGCCCGGATATTTACATCGCTAACGATTCCATTCCCAGCTTTCTCTACAAAAATCTCGGCAATGGAAAATTCAAGGAGATTGGACTTGAGTCCGGCACTGCGGTCAGTCAAGACGGTTCCGAACAAGCCTCCATGGGCATTGCCATCTGCGATTACAATCACACCGGGCGCCCATCGATTTACACCACGAATTTCTCCGACGAATACGACGACCTCTACCGCAACGACGGTAACTGGAATTTCACCGATGTGTCCTACCAATCTGGAATCGCGCTGCCCTCACTACCCTATGTAAAGTGGGGCACGGCCTTCGCGGACTTCGATAACGATGGCTGGCTCGACCTCATCGCGGTCAGCGGTCACGTTTATCCTCAGGTGGACTCGTTGCCATCCGGCGGCGGCTATCGCGAGCCCAAACTCCTCCACCTCAATCAAACTGACGGCACTTTTTGCGATGCCCGCGATCTGGCCGGGCCAGCGCTTCAGGAACGCCATGTTTCACGAGGTTTGGCCGTCGGCGATCTCTTTAGTGATGGCAATGTAGACATAGTCGTGGGTGACCTCGACGGCGCTCCCATGATTTTGAAAAATCACGGAGTGCCAGGCCGTCATTGGGTCAGCTTCGATCTGGCGGGCGCCAAGAGCAATCGCATGGCGATTGGCGCGAGAGTGAAACTCGTAGCGAGCGGTATGACACAGTCTGATGAGGTGCACAGCGGCGGAAGCTATCTCTCGCAGAATGATACGCGCGTGCACTTCGGCCTTGGCTCCACCAAAAAAATCGACCGCATCGAGATTCGCTGGCCTTCAGGAGCCGTCGAGACACTCACAGATTTGGCCGCCGACCAATTTTATTCGGTGCTCGAGGGTTCGGGAGTTGTGCCTGCTAACCGCATTCGGCCAGCTGTCCCGAAAGGTTCTCGATGAACCCGATAGGCACTGATACGTGCCTCGGTACGGCGTCGACGATCCTGGAATCCGAAGATGCTGCGTTGCTGCGACGCGGCGAGACTTATCTTATCGAATGAGAACAAGGCAAGAAACGGATTGGTATCTGTAAGGGAAGGCTTGCCGCTTGTCCTCGAATAATCACAGGAGCCGCTGGAAGCTGATGCACGCCGCACGGGGCCGGGGCACATCCGCAACAAAAGGTACGCTACGGGTACCCCTGGCGATTTTCGGCCCTCGCTCAGCACCTGTACGGAAAGCCAGCTGCCTCTTACGGCAATCCAGAACACACACGCCTGGGTGTGCCGCGCTGAGGTTCCATACAATGGATTCAGACGCACTGCGACGTTCGCGGACTGGAGAGACACCATGGCTGAAGGTCCCTATACAGCAAAGCGCGCCAATCCGCGCTTCTCGTTTTTCGCAGATGCCGAAATTACCCTTCGCGATGGAACGTGGGTTCGCGCACAGCTTTCCGAATTGAGCTCGCGTGGTTGCTATATCGATATGCTCGAACCCATTCCCACTCGTACGAAATTACGTCTCCGCATCTGCGATGGCATGAGCACATGCGAACTAGACGGCAAAGTGATCTACATGCATTCTGGCGGCGGCTTTGGAATTTTCGGCGTGGGTGTGCTGTTTGAAGAGATGGATCCAGAGCAGCGCTCCGCAGTCGAGGCGTGGCTGCGCGAACTCGCCCGACATCCTGGGAAAGATGCGGGAATGGACTCCGAAGCGCAAAAGCCGGGTTAAATCGCACAGAATCAACGAGCCGTGTTGTAATCAGACGCGCTCATAACCCGAAGGTCGTCAACCGGTTTCATTCTGACCCGCAACCAATCCGTCGACGCCAGGCCCGATCCTGGATCCGCAGCTCGCCAAATTTCATTTTATCGTACTGAGGGAGCGCAGATTTTCTTTCTAGCCGGAAGGACGATGATCGGAGTCCTTACAGCCCGCGTCCGTTCCTCCCGCACCCAGCTAAGGTTTGGGCGAAACCTATTATCGCCTGGTTTGGCGTGCAGACGAATTGGTGAAGAATCGAAGGCCGAGCAGGAATTTCTAGTGTACGAGAAGGTGGAGAAGACCGAAACCGCCACAATCGAACGCCAGCGGCGGGAACTTCGGCAATTCCTGATTATTCTAAAGGACCAGCCTGCAGCTTCCTCGCCTCGCTGAATACCGGGACATGCTATTTGAGTTTGGGTTTGAAGGAATCGACGATCCCGCTGGCTTCGCGGATGGTCAGTATCTGATTGACCTTCACCTGCGTGAACCGTTCCAGTTTCTGCGTAGTCGGCCACTTTACCTCAATGAGATCCACGGTTTGAGCTTTTCCCAAGCCGAAGTGGAGGCACAGGTCGCTCTGCGACATGACGCTAGAGCCGCTGTGGACCTCGTCCATCTGCACATGCTTGCCAGTCACCACGCGCACGCGAACTCCGATGGAGGTGCGATTGCACTTTGTTCCGATCAGTTTGATCTTGATCCAATTCTGTCGGTTACCGCCGTCGTTGCGCAGAAGCGAAGGCGGGTCCTTCATATTTAGAAGCAGCGCGTCGATGTCGCCGTCGTTATCATAATCGCCGAACGCATCACCGCGGCTGGAGAAACGTTCGCTGATGCCTGGTCCCAGGGATGAGCCGAGGAAACGCCGCCGCTGGATATTCATAGCCTATGATCGCCGAGAACGAAATTCGCCACGGTGGAAATTCGCGAGTGAACCAATCCGTTTGTCAGGTGTGCGGCTCCATTTCTCTTCATCGGCTCGGTACTTTTGGAAAGTTGCTCGGCACAATTCCTGTGCCCTCCTTGACGGCGATGATCCAGTCGATAGGCACATTCGTCAGTCGATCCACATGCCCGCTCGCCCAAGTGATTTCCAGAGACTCGATCTTGGCGCGCTTCCCACTAACCAAAATGAATCCGTGGATCATTAGCCGACATATAGCTCATGCCGCCCTTGGACTGTTCGATGCGCGACGCTTTTCTGAGGTTAGCTTCAGCGAAGAGCCGATCCCATGGCGATTGGATTTTGTACCGATCAACAGGACTTCCAGCCAGTGATTGGCGTTCCCGCCATCGTTGCGCAGAAGCTCCGGATAATCGCCGCGATTATTGATGGCGATGTCGATGTCGCCGTCATTGTTTTAGTCCCCGACGGCAACGCCCTGACCGTAGTGTCCTTCCCCGCCCACGCTGGCTTTCTCGGTGACGTCGGTAAATGTTCCGTCACCATTATTGTGGTAAAGCGCCGAGCGCAAGGGTTGCGCTGGTTTGTAAATGCCAGTGCCGGCCGATTGGACACAGTAGAGATCCATCAGGCCGCCCTGGTCATAATCGATCCAACCGACGCCGCTGCCCATGGTTTCGAGGCAATACTTTTCTTCCGTTTGCGTGGCATCTTGACGAAGAGTGATTCCGGCCGATTGTCGAACGTCGGGGTAACGGACGGTTACTCGGGAATCCTGCGCTTTAGAAGTCTGTCCAGCGGGTCTTCTGATGAAGGGTTGTACCAATCGTGTCCTTTCGGCAAGCCTGCATGAATTCTGCTGAAGCTGTTGGTATCGTCGGCTGTCCACTCTATCGTGGACGGAGGATGGCCGATGAGAACCAAGACAGTATCCGCTCCCGGCAGTCAATTTGAGCGAGTGCAGCACCGTTTCGACCTTTGGCGTAAGACACGTAAGCGCTGCTCACCGATTCCAGAGACCCTGTGGAGTTCAGCAGTGGAATTGGCTCGGGAGCACGGCTTGCACCGAACCGCTCAAACGCTGCGACTCAACTACTACTCGCTGAAGAAACGGTTCCCTTTGATCTCTGGCGCTCCGGGTAGGGCGCAGAAGGAGCCGACGTTTGTTGAACTCTTTCCGCCGCCCGGAACCGCAGGTCATTCCGTCTGCACCATCGAGATGGAAAATGCGCAAGGTGGAACGATGAAGATCCACGAACTCCAAGTGCTGCTTGCCGGCGGCGACCCGGGAGCAGCCCAGGCCATGCCTGCCTGGCGGCGCATCACCTGAGGAAAAGACGAGAAAGCAAAAACAAAAAACGGCACGCGGAACTTGCGTTCCATACGAGTCAGTAAACTTCTTTCCGGCGAAGGATTTCATCTTTGTTCGAAGATATCCCACGTAGTTGTCCGAGAGCGGGCAGGCCAGCAGCTCGTCGATGACCGGTTGGAAGTAGGCCAGAGAGCGGATCGGGGACAAGGGTAGCGCCCCGGGCGGCCGCAGCAACCTCCGCAGAGAACCCAGCAGGAAAGCCGCTTCAATCAGATCCAGAGGGACGCTCCGGAATTGGAGTTCGGCGGCGCATTTTTGATCGTATAGGTTAGTTCGCAACGGTGTTTCCGGCAGTTCCAGATACAGGGAGAGGACCTTGCCGACGTAGGGAGTGAGGGAATCGGTCAGAATATGTTTCATTTTTTCCTCCGGCGTGAGCTCAGTTGGATAGAGCGTCTGCCTTCGAAGTGGACGCAAATTCAATCCAAGTCGTTGCTCCGGTTGCGCTTATGAGTTTCGAGCCTTCCTTGTGCTGCTCCAAAGTTGCTCCAAACCTTCACAGTTGGCAGACATAAACGCTGGTGCCGCGCCGCGCTGCGGCGAGTTTCAATGCTACGCAGTGGGCTGCGGAGTCTTCAAGACTAAAGTGAACTACGCCATTGGCCCACAGTAGCCCAACGGAAAACACGTGGCATGAGTGACCAAATGAAAAGCGTGATGTATACGCTCTGGCTGGTGTTCTTGAGCATCTATTTCCTTCAGGGAGCGGTAACGGGTTCTCTTCGGAAAGGGCGCGGGCGGTCTGCTGATGCGGTTTGGCCCATTCCGAACTGGGCGAGACTTGTGTGCCTTTTCGTCGCTGGTTCATTCGCGGCAGCCGCAGTTTTTGTTTTGTCCGTGCCTTTCCCAAGTGAGTCCGAAGCATTTGACAACATTTAACAACAATTCAAACCGGGCGGTGGCGCTAAACCATTGACCGTGCAGGTCTCGTTTTGTAGGGATGCAATTTCGATCCCCACCGCCCCTACCAACCATCCTTTTCCCCAACAATAACTTAGCGATTTGTGAAGGCGGCAAAAGGCGGCAATAAGAGCCTCACGGGTGGCACCAATGGCTCAGCTTTCGCCCCTTCGCGGTACACTTGCGTTCTTCCCTCTACGCGGCGTGGCTCGAAGAGCAGTCGGAAGCGACGCGTGAAACCTTCGCTCTCCGAGTTGTGCGCGAATCTGAAGAGCCTCAGAAACAAATCGTGCTCCTGGACGGCGGTCGATTTGAATGACCACATTGAGCGAATCTTCGATGCTATTCTTGATGGCCTCCTAAGGAAGAGGTGTCCGAGAAAATGTCGGAGGCGTCGTGCCGTCAGCCCCAGTTCGAGTCATCGGTGCGGGTGTCACGATGCGCGGCTAAGGCGACAAAGAAATTCGATTCGCGTGCGGTCTCGCTGTTGTAGGATGCGATCGACCTGGGGTGGCAAATCGATCGGACTCGGAAATACTACGGCTCTTGGCGCGCAGCGCGAAGGAGTGCTCAGCCTCATGCTCCTGGATGGGCTCCGCCCCGCTTTTTTCGGACTCGCGCTTGGCATGGCCGCGAGCATCGGGGCGGCACGTCTGATGCGCTCCATGTTGTATGGAATAAGCCTGCAAGCCTGCTTGATCCCACCGTATTTGTGTCCGTCATTGCCGCGCTGTCATTGGTCGCTGCCGCAGCATGCTTTATTCCAGCCTGGCGCGCTTCGCGGCTCGACCCGATGGCGGCTCTCCGATCGGAATAAAATCACTTAAGTACGAACCTCTGAAATGTGGTTGAGGAGCTGAGGTGAATCCCTAAGATGGCACAAATTATTTGGGGACAGTCGAAGTTACTTCAGAGTGCCCGGTCATCCGACCACAATCGCGGATTGGATCCTGCCGAATCTCCGGTAAACACAAGCGGCAAGGGAGGACCTGTATCAACGAGTGTGTTCTGAGGTGAATCGCATTGGTGCTCCGGCTCAGGACGCGAACAAAGCCTGGTAGGGTTCGAGTGCGTCCCGCAGCGAGGGCGCCAATGCTACGCCCTGCGCGAATCCGGCCTGGGCGCAATAAACTTTGCAAGCGGGATCCAGCAAGTTAGAGAAGATCGCTTGCTGCGACGGGCGATCCGGCAGAAGCAGCTCCACATGACTACCGTCAGCCCGCAGACCGGCGATCTCTCCACCCGGCTTGCTCAACTCATCCGGCGTGAGCGCCGTAACCGCCACGACGGCGACTAAATCGTACCCCGCAGCTAGATCGGCGCTCACGCCCGAGCGCATGCCGCCATCCATGTAACGGCGACCGTTGATAGTGACGGGCGGGCGAACCATCGGAGCGGCGCAGCTCGAGGTACCGTTGCCGGACCGGCGATGAGACGCAGAATAATATCAGCGGCAGTGTTGTCACTGAGAACTACGGCCAGGCCAAGGAGTTCGCGCAGAGGGACGTCGACATTAGCCTCGGGATATTTGTCCTGAAGGGGGCTATAGGTGTGCGGGAGAATCCGGTCACTCGGCAGAAAGCGGACTGGTTGATCCGAAGATAGGGTACAGAGTTCGACGATGTGGAGCGTAGTGAGTGCGAGCGGAACCTTAAATACCGACCGCATGGGCGGATGCGCGTGCTGATTAAGATTGCAGTTGAGAGCCGATCCCGGCAGCGAGCAGGCGACGGAGACTTTTCCACGAGCATCGGCAGCGATAGCGCCGATCTTCTGTTGGAGAACGGTCTGTGCGGATACTGCACTGGTGAACAATGCAAGGATCATAATTATGCGCATCTGCGAAGGATAACAAGCTCTGGTTGAGAAAGGTACGACCCGTTCGATACGCTGCTGTGAGTAGCCGCATTGCACATCTTAAGGATTCCGATCACTTCTCTGGTTTCGGACGATACACGCTTCAGCCGCACGCGTGGCAACCGGGTTTTGTCGGTCATCGGTGGCCCGCGGATCCTGCCGGGAAAACCAGAGTTGGTCTGAAATGCGAGTTATACTAAGAATCATGCGTGCGGCAGTACTTTTGTTTTTCTTGCTTTGCTCCAGCGGCGCGGGGGCGCAGGAGCTCGGTCCTGAAAAGCTATTCCAGGAGGCCGCGCAAGCGCAGCAACGCGGAGAATACGAGCTGGCCGTGCGCAAGTTTCAGGAACTGATTCGGGCGGACCCGAACATAGTCGCTGCGCATGCCAACCTTGGTGTCGTTCTTGTTTCGCTCGGCCGTTTCGACGAGGCGATCACGCAATACCACATTGCTCTCGCCGAGGCACCTGGCAGTCCTGAGCTCCGTCTGAATCTTGGCCTTGCTTATTATAAGAGGGGGGATTTCGCGGGAGCCGCAGCGCAGTTCGCGTCGCTGCACAAGGAGGACCCAGGCGATCTCCGTGTTGCGACGCTACTGGGCAACTGCCAAGTGCAACTGGGCCTGGTAAGCCAAGCCCTTGCACTTCTCGAACCGCTTGAGAAGGCCAATCCTAATAATCTCGATCTCGAATGGGCCGTGGGAACGGCGTTGATTCGCGCCGGCCAAACAGTGGAGGGCCTGCAACGCGTCCAGAAGGTCGCCGATCTGGGAAAGAACGCCGAGGCGTATCAGCTAGCAGCAGACCTTAGCATAGGTCTCACCTTCTTCGATCAAGCGCGGCGCGACGCCGAAGCGGTAATCCGCCTCAATCCAAATATGGCCAAAGCATATGTTGTTCTCGCTATGATCGACGACTTCGCGGGAAACGAGAAGGACGCCGAGGAGCAATACAGGAAGGCCTTGCAGATCGACCCAAAAAATCTTCAGGCGCACATCCAGCTCGCGAATGCTTTCCTAATCGACCGAAAGCTCGATGAGGCTCGCCAGGAAATCGACCGTGCGCTCTCCGTCGACCCAAACTCCCTGGTTGCTCGGTACGAGCTTGCGCGCGTTGAGCGTACCCAAGGAAACTTGCTGGCGGCCCTCAAGGACCTAGAAACCGTTGCTCAGCAAGACTCCAGTTGGCTGCAGCCCCACGTCGAGCTGGCGGCCCTCTATTACCGCCTGCAGCGGCCAGGCGATGGCGACCGGGAAAAGGAAATTGTGAACAAGCTTCGGACGGAAGAGCGGGACCGGCGCAGCCAGAGCCGGATCATCAGCCCGCGTGTTCCTTTACCGTGATCACGCGATCCGCGGCCACATTGCGCACCGTTTGTACGATTCCCGAAGGCCACCGAATCTCGATTACCTCTGCGTGCTTTTCCTCGCCCAAGCCAAAATGCACCGGCCCGTAGCTCGATGAGGCGTAGCCGACACTGCTGGTCATGTGATTGTATTGGGCTCCCGCCTTGGTGACTACCTTTACCGTGGCGCCGATCCCATCACGACTGCTCTTGGTTCCCTCCAGAGTGATCGCCAACCAGTGTCCCGCGCCATCGGTGCGGTTCATCCAAATCTCTGCTGGTTCGAGCAGCGCCGTTACCACGGCGTCCATTCTGCCATCGCCGTCGAAGTCCCCGAACGCGCACCCTCGATGCCGCGCCGGGGCTGCCGCCGTCAATCCTGCCTCGGCGACCAGCGCTTTCCACCGGCCGCTCGGGCCCGGGTTGCGAAACACCACGTTGTGTTGCTCGATCTCTGTTCCAGGTTTTGGCAGCGCTTCGACGTGGCCCCTGCTGACGAACAGATCTTTCCACCCGTCATTGTCAAAATCAAAGAAGCCGGGGCCAAAGCCACCCATATGCAGGCTGGCTTCGCGGATTCCGCTGGGATGCGTGATCTCTTCGAACCCCTTTCCCTGGATATTTCGCCAGACTGGAAATGTCTGATTGTTCAATCCAACGGTCGTAATGTCAGGGTAACCATCGTTGTCGATATCGCGAAAATCCACGCCCATCCCTGAGATAAACTGTCCGTCCTCCACCAGCGCGACGCCTTCGTCAAACGCGACCTCCTCAAATTTGCTGCCGGAATTATAAAACAGATAGTTATAGTAAAGGTCGTTTGTGACAAACAGATCGGGCCGCCCATCCAGATTGTAATCTGCCACTCCCACGCCCATTCCCTTGCCAACGTGTTTGCGAAGGCCCCACTTCTCCGACACGTCTTCGAACGTTCCATTGCCTTTGTTTAAGTACAGCTGGTTGGGTAATCCTTTGTAGAAATTCGGACTGCAATAGTCGAACCGGTCTACAAATCCGCAGAGATGTTCCGTCGCATAATCCCACTGCACATAATTAACCACGAAAAGGTCCAGCAGGCCGTCATTGTTCACGTCTACCCAGGCGGCTGCGACAGACCAGAGAGGCCCGAATTCTGGATCGCTCCATCCTCCGAGTCCTGCCTTCTCCGTAATATCGGTGAATGTTCCGTCCCCGTTGTTGTGATACAGCTTCCGACCATGCACTCCGGTGACAAAAAGGTCGGGGTATCCGTTGTTGTCATAGTCTCCCACGGCCGCTCCCATGTCATATCCTGTACCGGCCAGGCCCGCTTCCTTGGTGACATCTTTGAATACTCCTTTGCCTTCATTGCGGAACAGCCGGTTGGAATATTTCGGCGAATCTTTTTTCAAGGTCGCAATATTCGCTCCGTTGGTGAAAAAAATATCAGGGCGGCCGTCCTTGTTGTAATCGAATACGGCCACTCCACCGGCCATGGTGGCCGGCGCGTGAGGCGTTGCAGGGGTTTCGTCTGTTTCAAGCCGGAAAGGAAGCGGTTGCAAAGAGAAGCGGATCTGCGGTTGGGCTGTAGCTCGCGCTGGCCAGGCGCCCCCCAACAGCAAGGGAGTCGCGGACCCGCCCAGGAGCGTGAGCGCCTCGCGCCTGGTCAAAATTCGTTGCCCAAAGGGCTTACGACCAACCCCTCGATGCGATTTCAACTGACCTCCGAACTTTAGTGCAGCGCCTTATTTTGTCATACGAAAAACAAAAAGGGGATGGAGTAGAGCCATCCCCTTTTCTTTACTGCGCGTTGGGGTCGGGGTTAGAAAGTGTACTTGAGAGCCATTTCCACCAAGCGGCGGCCCACCGTGAAACCAGGCTTGCCGTTTGTGGTGAGGTTGGTATTGCCCCCACCGGGGCCCGCGAAGCTTAAGTTGATGTCGTTCGTCAAACCAAACTGCGCGTTCGCATGGTTCATGAAATTGAACGCCGTGAACCGGAACTGAACGCCCTGGCTCTCTCTCACCTTGAAGTTCTTGTAGATACCCAGGTCGCTGCCAAAATACGCAGGTCCGGTGATATTCCCCCAAACTAGCGGCCCATTCACGCCTTGCGTTGATGGTTCCTTGAAGCAGTTGGGGTTGAAATACTGTCCGGCGGACAGCCCTTTTGTCGGATCGCAGGTCAAGTAAGGCATCAGCAGTATGCCATCCGTTCCCAGTATGCCTTGTGCATTCACCCCCACCCCATTGAGGTTTCCGTTGTACTGCGCATTGAGCCTTCCACCAGTCAGCGGCTGCAGCGGCGGGCCGCTCTGATACTGCACCACCCCTGTAACCTGCCATCCATTTACGATCTGGCCCGCGAAAGCGTTGTGCACGGGGCTCGGCAGGTTGATCACGTAAGAGGCATTAAAGATATGCCTTCTGTCAAAGGCCAACGTACTGTAGTTGTTCTTGAGCGAGAATGCATCAAGCGCGGCGCCGGAGCCTTGTCCGTTGTCGTTGTTTCCATCCCGAACGCCGAGGGTGTGGCTCCACGTGTAGTTCAAGTCAAAGACGGCCCGCCCTGTCTGTTTCATCCAGTGCGCAATGAAGCCGTGGTAATTGGAATAGCTGGCGTGGCGAGGCACGTACAAGGCGTTGTAGCCCCAAGGCTTGTAGAGTGGGACGTCACCCGACGGCGGAGCGCCAGGGTCGCAGGTCGTTCCTTTCGTGCCCCCGGGACAGTAGTACGTGTTCCCATTTGCCGGGTCGGGCTTGAAAAACCCTCCGACCGGAACGAAATTGATGTTATTGATGGCTATCCCTCCGCCGCCATTCGGCGAGAGCAGCAGGTCCCTGCTACGGCTCCCCTGGTAGGACAATTCCAGCATCGAGTGCCAAGGAACGCGCTGGTCAACGGTCACGTTCCAGTTCTGTGTGTGAGGTGCCTTGTCATCGCCGTACAGCATCCCCGAGACATTCTGTGACGTTCTCGAGCCCGCAGTGGCCCCGGCGCACGTAGAGAGGTCTGAGAGCTTAGTGAACACGCAGTTGCTGCTGAAGCTCTTGAGCCCCAGCGGGGAGTCCAACATCCCATTTGCAACCACTGAGTTGTAGGCGACGTTGTGGCGGTAGATGCCGAATCCGCCACGGAAAACCGTCCTTCCATTTTTGAACAGATCGTAGGCAACGCCCACGCGCGGGTCCGCATAGAGCGTGCGCGAAGCCCACCCGGAAACGGGAATCTTGCTGTTGATCCCATGCCACTCAAAACCGGCCAACGCCGCGCTCCCACCATACGGCTGGACTGAGTTATTGGGATTCCAGACCATGATGCCCTGATTTTCATTGGTCGGATACCACTGGCCTTCGTGTTCGAAGCGGACTCCGAAACTCAGTGTCAGCCTTCGCGTGGTTTTCCAGGAGTCCTGCGCGTAGAAGGCGTGCTCGTTGTAGACGACATTGTCAACAAAATTGGTGCTCGCTTGGCTAAAGCTAGCCGCGTGGCCCAATAGCATGTCCGTATAGATGTTGTTTGTCGATTGATTAGCGTAGGTATCGAAGACCCAATTGCCCACGGTTCCGCCCCCGCAGCAGGCCCCTTCCGTTTGCACGTTGGCGTAACGCGCCCAGAAGTAGCCAAACTTGAGAGTATGGGCGCGCTTAACCCAGGTGAGGTTATCGCTGAAGTCCGGCGTGTAGCTGTCCTTCCCAGCGGCACTGCCATACCAGTTCGGGGTGGTGCCGAAGGACGAGGCGGCCAAGCCAGCCGAAGTGCTGGCACTGTTGCTGCCGCCTCCGCCTGAGGTGCAGCACCAACTGACGATGTCTGGCACTTGCGGAACCGGCTGGGCATAGGGTGTCTGAACGTTGTAGTTGTAAGTCGCGGGGTTCGCCGCAGTCGGGTTTTTGAGGGTCACCGGATTGATGAAATACGCGTACCCAAAGGTGGCCTCGTTGATCAGTGTCGAAGTGAAGTTAACCGTAGCACCGAAGCTATAGTCGCGGGCGAGCTGGCTCGCGGGAATCTGCGAAGGATAAGGCACCGCATTGCCCGGCCACCACCACAGACCGATGTTATTGATATCCGCCTCCGGCTGGCGCGTAAAACTAGCGAAGGCGCGCACCTTCGAGGTGATGTTGAAATCTCCCCGTATGTTCAGCTCGTTGCCGTTCACTGGCGGGTTGTCAAGATATTGCGCGTTAAAGCCACCGGCCTTCGCGGGATCGATGGACTGCAAGCCGGGGGCACCCGCCAATAGCTGCATCAGGACCTGTCCATTCTTATCGATCAGACTGGGATCCGTAATCTTGCTGCCCGAGACGGTAAACGCGCTGGGGTTGGCGACATACGCAGGGCCGTTGATGGGGTTCCCGTTCCGGTCATAAAGGACAATTTGGGGCTGACCATTATTGACTTGGGGATTGCTGTTGGTGACTGCGTTTTTGCAAAATTGGCCGTAGTTCCAAGTAGTGGTATCGGCGCACGGGACTGTAGCGGAGTGCGACCAACTGGGGAACGCCGACAATTGCGTAAAGTCCCCCGACATCATGGCCTGTGTGGGCACAATGTATTGGTGAAGTGCCCCGACCGGTTTCTGATTCAGATGTTCGAAACCAAAAAAGAAGAACGCCTTGTCTTTCAAGTGGGTATGGGGAAGTACAGGGCCTCCAACGTTGAACCCCTCATACCAGTAATGGTCAATCGGCTTCTTCAGGCCCTTAGCATTAAAAAAGGAGTCGTTGGAATTCAAGCTGCCGTTGCGGGTGTAGACGTAGCCCTCTCCGTGGAATTTCGAAGTACCGCTCTTGCCGATGGCGCTAAACGTGACCGGCCCGTGGGCGTGCTCGGCATCAAAGGAAGATGTCTGGATGGTCACTTCCTGGGTCATGTCCTGGTTGATGTTGGCAATTTGCGTTCCCTGGTTTCCGGAGTCCGTAATCACCGAGCCGTCCATCACCAGCTGCATCGAGCCGTTTGGCTGCGCGCCGTTTGACGAAAACTGTCCGATCGGGCCGCTGTTAATCTGCGTCACTGCGCTGTTCCACTGTGAATTCCCGAGCCCGCTGTTCATCGCCATGCCGGGCATGAGCCGGATCAGCTCCGCAGCATCCCGGCCCTGAATGGCAAGCTGGCTCACCATGGTGTTATTCAAGGTCGTGGTGGTGGCCCCGTTGTCCAGCGGTACCGGCTCCTCAGCGGCCGATACCTCGACAGTCTCCGAAACTGCGCCGACTTTCAAGGCGATGTTCGGGACAGTCCGGCTCTCTTGTTGATAAATAGTGATGCTTTTTTCTTCCCAATTCGCAAAGCCCTTTGCTTGAACTCTCAGCGTGTACTTTCCCGGCTGAATTGCCACAAAGGAAAAATAGCCGGACGCATTGGAAGTAGCGGTTTGCGACGTCATGGTGCCTTCATTCATCAGCACCACCTTCGCATCGGGAACGCTCGCGCCGCTCGTGTCCGCCACCGTGCCGCTCAGGGAACTCGTCACAGTTTGACCGTACGCCGGCCGCTGAAAGAACAACAGAATTAGCAGGGCAAGAGCCACGGCCATTTCATAACGCAGCAACAGTGAAAGTTTAAATAGCGAATGAAACGATTTCATTTCCATCCTCCCAAACCGTCTTCGAGTGGTGGTCCTGTCAGAGCGGACCAGGCGGTGGGACCCCTGAGCCCGATTCACGCTACGGACAGAGCATTTCGCTTGAGTGTGCCCTGGCAATCCAGCGCACTCATTTCTCGACAAATTCAATCCAGTTCATCCAAAAAGCGAGTACAACCGACCAATGCGGCGGACCATACGCCCAGCCCCAGAGGAAGTCTAGCCCCAATGTGCGACATGGAATGGACATTTTGCGACACGGGACTACCCGGGGCGCATCGTTATTTTGCTTGAAAATCGAGGGGCAGCAAATTTAGAATAACAGGCGATTCGTCACTTTGCGCCATTGTCGCGGGCGCGCCTTCCCCGAGTCCGAAGGGCTGCATCCAGAGTCGGGGATTTTCGCTCGGAAATCAGAAGTGTTGATTTTATAATGGCTTACAGCGAAACATCTAATCTTTCACACCCATGAGAAAGCGCCATCCCAGCGTTCGCCTGCCCCAGGTGGCCTTGCTTCTTGAAACTTCGACCGAGTATGGCCGAGGGCTCCTTCGTGGAATCCTACGATATTCACGTTTGCACGGTCCGTGGTCGATGTATGTTGCCCCCCGACACCTGGATCAGGTCCTTCCGGAAGCGGAGTCCTGGAATGGCACGGGGATCATCGCGCGCATCCGCTCGCCCCAAATGGAGAAGCAGATTCGCTCGACGGGATTACCTTTTGTCGCTTCGCAACTTGGGGAATCAGGCCCTCCGAAATCTGGAAAACGATTTGGCGAGATCGAGACGCATTCTAGCGCCATTGCGCAAATGGGTGTAAGGCATCTGTTGGAACGGGGATTGCGGAGTTTTGCGTTTTGCGGTTTTATGAAATGTCACTGGTCCGCCGTGCGCGAGGTGGAATATGTCCGCATACTGCAAGAAAAGGGGTTTCCCTGCTCCACACGGCATATCCATATGTCGAGTTGGATCCAGCAACCGCATTGGCTGGACACCTGGAGACATGAGCAGCCCGGAATGGTGAACTGGCTTCGATCGCTACCGAAACCTGTGGGCCTGATGGCTTGCAATGACGTTTGTGGGCGGCAGGTATTGCAAGCCGGGGTGACGGCGGAGCTGCGGGTGCCGGATGACATCGCCGTCGTGGGAGTAGATAACGACGACTTGATCTGCGAACTCTCCGATCCACCATTGTCCAGCGTAGCACTCGACGTGGAACGCGCAGGTTATGAATCGGCACAACTCCTCGATGGGCTGATGTCCGGACGAATCAAGCAGGGCTACGTGGTGCACGTAGAGCCTACGCACGTGGCTACCAGAAGATCCAGCGACGTGATTGCTCAAGGTGACCGGCTAATAGTGAGCGCGCTCCGTTTCATCCGCGACCAGTTCGCGCAAGGCATCACCGTTAGCGATGTCGCAGAAGAGGTCGGAACCTCCCGCCGGACCTTGGAAAGACACTTTTCCATGGCGACAGGAAGGTCCATTCTCTCAGAGATCGCACGCTGCCGAATTGAGCGCGCCAAGGAACTGCTCTTAGAGACGGAAGTCTCCTGCTACAGAGTCGCGTCGGGGGTCGGATTTAACAGCCTAAAGACTTTTAACCGCACTTTTTACCGGCGGGAGGCCATCACACCGCAAGGATTTCGAAAGATGGCGAGGAGCGCCGGATCAAATGAAATGTCTCAGGCACCGCCCGGTGCCTGACCACAATGTTGGGTTGAATCCCATCAGGCTGAAGGCCTGCCATCAATTCTTTTGCCATTTGGGTCATGACTGTGCCTACCGAATACTCCATCCAGCAATTTTCGAACCCAATGTAACATTACATTCCGATTGCCTGGTTAGCCGCACCTCAGTTTCATCTTGTTGAATGTCGCTGATCACTACTGTCCGGTTGTCGAATTCTCATATCGACGTAACTGTCTGTAACGCTGCGGCTTAAGTGACATTTCGACTTTTTTCGATTTGAACTGCAAACGGCGTTTTTGGCTCCTCCCGGCTTGGTCTGATCTGCGAAACAATGGGGTGTGAATACCGGACGAACAGTTTTTTCGCAGCTAATGGATTTTCTGCCCGCCTACGAGTTTCAGAAATGTGTCAGCCGCTACAGCGGCGATCACAAGGTGCAAAACTTTTCCTGCCGAGACCAGTTTCTCTCGATGGCTTTCGCACAATTAACGTATCGAGAGAGTCTCCGTGACATCGAAACGTGCCTACAGTCTATAGGCAGTAAGCTCTACCACATGGGGGTTAGAAGCAAGGTGGCACGATCCACTCTGGCCGACGCAAACGAATCACGCGACTGGCGGATCTATGCCGACTTTGCGCAAGTCTTGATCGCTATCGCGCGCCCGCTCTATGCGAGCGATCCGATCGATGTCGATCTGGACCAGAGTCTGTATGCTTTGGACTCCACCACCATCGATCTTTGCCTCTCACTCTTTCCTTGGGCCAAGTTTCGTGAGCACAAGGCGGCGGTGAAGATGCACACACTGCTGGTGGCCATCGCTCGCAAGCGTCTTGGGCTGGAGAAGAGTCTTTACCAAATTCTACAGATTTTCAGCATCACGAGTCTTGAAAAAGTGCCCATTTTACAGGTGTTCGAAGCATTCGACTCCCAACCGGAGTTACTCAGATTTCGGAAGAATCGGATGTCGAATTGGTTTTGCAACTCTAGTAGAATCAAATGAGTAGCCAAGGATGCGCCCGTAGCTCAGTTGGATAGAGCGTCTGCCTTCGAAGCAGAGGGTCGGGGGTTCGAGTCCCTCCGGGCGCGCCATCATCATCGTTCAATCCGAATGATTTTGAAAAGCTGCCGTGCACTCCGATCCCCTGCGAAAAAAACAGTTTGCAGCTCATAGGATTGCTTCGAGATCTGCCCTTACAATGAATTCTTCTCGAACGCAGCTTTTCCTTCTTCAATGGTTAGAATGCGATCGACGCCAGGGACGGTCAGTGCCTGCCGCGCCCCGCTCGGCCAATATATCTCGATTTTGTCAATTTTCGTAGCCGAACCCAATCCGAAGTGCATGCGGGGGTCGGAACTCGATCCGTAACTTCCACCACTCACTATGTCTGCACGCTGCCGTACTCCGCCCGCTGTCAGGAAGACCTTCGCGCCGATGGCGTCCCTCGGGCTCTTTGGGCCACCAATCAGTTTCAACGCCAGCCAATGATTACCGTTCTTGGCGACATTGCGCAGCAGCGTGGGCGTCGAATCAATATTATTGATAACCACATCGATGTGCCCACTATTGAAGAGATCCCCGAATGCTGCTCCTCGCCCAGTAATGACGTCGGCCAAACCGCTGCCGGTTGCCGGTGGCACTTCTTCGAATTTGGACCCGTCAAGGTTCCGGAAAAGCTGCGGCCGTTCCGCCCAAGTTGTTCCCCAATCCTGCCGGTCTGCTTCCGGGTAGACGTGACCGTTGACGATAAAAATGTCCAGCAACCCGTCATTGTCAAAATCGAGGAACCCGGTTCCCCAAGCCAGAAAGGGGATGGTCGGACCCGCCAGACCCGCCCGATACGTAACGTCAGTAAAACTGCCCGCGCCGTCGTTCCGGTAGAGTGTCTTGTAGTCATCCGAAAACGTTGTCGTGAAAAGATCGACTTTCCCGTCACGATTGTAGTCACCGACACCGATCCCCATGGATGCTTGCTCGCGCCCGTCCTCGCTCAGAGCAAATCCCGACGCGTAACTTATATCTTCAAATGTGCCGTTGTGCCGATTGCGGTAAAGATAGTTGGGCACGGAATCATTAGCCACCGCCAAGTCCACCCATCCGTCATCATCCACGTCCACAAAAACTGCGGCCAAGCCATAGTAGCCGTTGGGATCGAATACCCCAGCTTTGACGCTAACGTCCGTGAACGTACCATCGCCATTGTTATGGAATAGATGGTCGGCCTCTCCCGGCAGACCGCGCGGCCCGCACATCACGGAAATGCCTCGAAATTGACAAAAATTGGCAGGAATAATGCCCTGTCCTGCGATCTGTGGATGTTCAAGATCAAACTTCACGTAACCTGGAACAAACAAATCCAGCCGCCCGTCGTGGTCATAATCACCCCAAGTAGGTCCGGTCGACCATCCCCCCAGTGTCACACCAGCTTTCTCGGCGACGTCGGTGAAAGTGCCGTCGTGGTTGTTGTGATACAGGCGGTTCTTGCCATAGTTTGCAACGTAGATGTCCGGCCAGCCATCATTATCGTAGTCCCCCACGGCCACGCCAAATCCCCAACGTTGGTTCGAGACGCCCGCCACTTCGGTGACATCGGTAAAAGTGCCGTCATGGTTATTGTGGAACAGCATGGCTCGGTGCGGAGTCTCCTTCTCTTTCAATGCCGCCATCGTGGAACCATTCAGGAGATAAATGTCGAGCCACCCGTCGTTGTCATAGTCCAGCAACGCTACGCCTGAACCGATAGTCTCTAGGATCATCTTCTTGTCCGGACTTCCAGAGCGGTGCAGAAATTTATCGAGACCTGCTAGTTTCGTGATGTCGCTAAACACGATGGGGGCATCGTCCACGAATCCGCCGGCCGTGATCGGCCGGGAATGCGAATCCTTGATCGCGGGATGCGCCACGCCGGTTGCCACACCCATGCTTGGAGGCGGTTGCTTTGTCTTCTGATCGGAACCCTGTTGACCGGATGCGCCAATCGCGGCCAGCAAAATCGAGAGTAACGCCAGGACCTGAGCCGTCGCAAAACCCAACGCCAAACACCAGTCTATTCCCTGCCTTCGTTTGGGTGTGATCATCTTGGTTTTGGGGCGAAGCCGATCTGCCTCCCGTTTGCGGCCCAGTCATAATGTAGCACTCAGCTACAAGTCTCGCTGCCAACGATCGCGCTAACTCATACTCGGTCCCGCTAACCGTCAAGTCGTCTTTGTTCCCCTAACAAGCCGATGACCGCCCAAATTACCGGTCGTCACGCCACTTAGTCAAAATTCACTTGACAAGCACTCATTTAAATAATACAAGCAATTCAACCGTTAACGTTAACGGCGGGGTTTGCTTTTATTTCAGTCGAACATCATTTCAGTTCCAGGTGTGGCTGAAGCACGGATTCCGTACGGCCGGAGTGTGCTGGGGGATACCTGCCTTGCAAATGCTAAAATATGTCCCGGGCCGAAGCTCCAAACCCATAGGACTCCCTGCTTTTCCCTCTTCCAATTTTAGAATATCAATATTTTTCTTTAAAATATCATTATTTCTGCTTGACAAGCTTTCTCTCTTGGCTCTAAATAGCCACACGTACAAATGCATTACGTCCCGTAATGCTTTAGGGGTTCGGGTTCTTTCTCGATTCTGTAGTGGGGTGGAGAGAATATGAGTCCTCAACAAAATCGCATTGTTGTCCTCATCCTTTTTTCGCGCAAATTTCTCCTCGAAGGGGTACACGAATGAAGATTCCAAATTTGCATGCAAATAAGCTGTCCAATCTACGCTATCTCCTGATTCTTTTTGTGTTGTTCGCTGGCTTGCCGTTCCGCGCATCTGCACAGGATGCCACCATCGTTGGGACCGTCACTGACCAATCGGGATCGGTCATGGCGAACGTTAAGATTACTATTACAAATGCGGAGACTAATCTGGCCCGCACGATTACCACGAACGACTCGGGCCAGTATGCCGCGGTCGATCTGCGCATTGGCCACTACAGCGTTAAGGCCGAGGCTTCGGGATTCAAAGTCGCCGAGGAGAAAGGCCTGGTGCTAAACGTAGGCGACCGTAGGCGCGTGGATTTCCAGATGGCATTGGGCGCGGCACAGGAAACGGTAACCGTCGAAGCCAACGTCGTCCATGTGCAAGCGGATTCTGGTGAGGCCAGCAACCTCATCACCGGCCAGCAGTTGTCGCAGCTTTCGGTGAACGGGCGTGGCATTTACCAGCTTGCTGCTCTGACGCCGGGAGGGTCGAGTCAGATCAATGCCTCCGCCCCCAACGTACCGGTCGGTGGAGACTCCGGCGTGGAATTCAACGGCATGCGTCAAAATCACAACATCTATTTGCTCGATGGCGGCGAAGATGACGATCGCGGCGGCGCCGGCGGAATGAGCATTGCGCCATCCTTGGACGCGATCGCAGAGTTCCGTGCGCTTACTTCCAACTACAGTGCCGATTATGGTCTGTCCTCCGGGGGAACCATGACCATGGTCCTCAAGTCCGGGACGACCCAGCTCCATGGCGCGGCGTGGGAGTTCGTGCGCAACGACGCCTTGGATGCGCGCAACTTCTTCAACCCGCCTCCACAAAAAGTCGCTGAGCTAAGGCAGAACGTTTGGGGTTTCAACGTTGCTGGCCCAGTGACTTTCGGCAAGCTGTACAACCCGGACAGGAAGAAGACTTTCTTTTTCTATAACATGGAGTGGCGCAGGTATGTTAATGGCGGCCTCACCAACCAGACGGTTCCCGACCCCGCCTCATATGGCGGTGATTTCAGCACCAACCTAGCCGTGATCAACGTTCCCGATGCCACCAACGCGGACGGGTCGCCAAAGGTTAAGGCATCGGTCCTCGCGGCCAATTGCCCGGGTGGATTTCTTCCCCCGGGAATCGTGCAAGGATCGCCGTTCCCCGGCAACAAGATTCCGTCCTGCATGATTGCTCCAAACGCGGCAGCTCTTCTCTCGGCCGGAATTTTCCCCAAGAGCAATACCGTTGATGCGAATGGACGTCCTACATTTATCGGTGGCAACAACTCTCCCACGAATTTGAAGGAAGAGATCGTTCGAATTGACCACAACTTCACTAGCAAGTTCTCTGTTTTCGGCCACTATGTTGCGGAACAGGTCACGCAGAACTACGGAATCAGTCAGTGGAGCGGTGCTAACGTCCCGACCGTCGGCGACACGTTCGGCAATCCGTCGTATAGCAGCGTAATCCACGCGACGTACACCATCAGTCCAACACTCCTCAACGAGACCGCGTTCAACTACAACGGCAACCGCATCAACATTATTCCTTTTGCAGGTTCCGGCTTGGCCAGCTTGGCGCTCCCCACTGGCTACGTCAGTACGAATTCGAGGCTATTCACCGGTCCAAACAACCTGAGCCGCATCCCGAATATTGACTTGAACGGCGGGATTAACTCACATTTCGAAATCTCCAGTTGGCCATGGCGTAACAAAGCGGACGATTACCAAATCCGCGACGACATTTCACTGACCAAGGGAGCGCACCAGCTTAAGTTCGGGGCGAGCTGGGCGATCTACAAAAAAGTCCAGGACCTGTTCGGTACAACCCAGGGTTCGTTTAACTTTGACGGGACGTTTACCACACCTCCCTGCCCAGCTGTCAATCCACCGCCGGGTTGTGGCAAATCCAAGCCCGGCAATGACCTTGCCGATTTTCTGCTCGGCACTTCCAAGAGCTATTCAGAACTCGCCGTGCAAGACAGCGGCAAGTGGAACAACGTTTCCTGGGCCGCCTACGTCCAGGACAACTGGCGCGTGAACCGTCGGCTGACCCTCAACCTCGGCCTGCGCTGGGACGGAGTGCCACACACATACGAAGCAAACAACCGCATGGGTAATTTCTACCCCTCGCTCTACGACAAAGCCAAAACAGCCGTCATGCTCTCGGATGGTACGGTTAGCCCCCTCAGCCCGGGTTTAGGGACCAGCCCAAATCCGATTCTGGCGGGCGTTCAGCTCTACTTGAACGGGATCGGCATCCCCGGCCAGAACGGCGTGCCCAAAGGTCTGGTGAACAATCATTGGGCGGCCTTCGGCCCACGACTTGGATTTGCTTACGATGTGACCGGCAACGCCAAGACTGTCGTCCGCGGCGGCTTCGGCATCATGTACGAGCGCATCCAGGGCAACGACATGTACGACGCTGGCCCGAATATTCCGTTTAGCTTGGGCGTCACTAACAACAGCGTCACATTGGCGAACCCTGGCATCTTGCTCGCTACCGGTGCGGCTGCGAGCAAGCCGATTAACCCCGCGGACTTAACTGGGCTTGCCGTGGACAACTACAAGCTTCCCGCGAGCTACCAGTACAGCGTTGGCGTGCAGCACTCGCTGAATGCTAAGTCTGTTCTGTCCGTTTCCTACGTCGGAAACCAGAACCGCCATCAGAACGACCGCAGCCAATACAATCTCCCGGATCCCAGCGCCCTTCCGGCACTCATCAACGGTGGCCAATACACCTTGGCGCCGGGCCTGACCTATCCCGGTTTCCATGCCATTCGGCTGACCGCCAACGAGGCTAACTCGCATTACAACGCACTCCAGGTTGACCTCAACTCCCAGGTGGGCCACGACCTTCAGCTGCGGGCCTACTACACGCTTTCGCGCACGATTGACCCGACCACTGCGGGCAATGGCGGCGGTGATCTGGGTAACGTCTCGAATCCCTACTTGGGGTGGCGATACGACGTCGGGCCGAGTGGGTATGACCGCACGCACAGCGCAGCAGTCAACTTCATCTACGACATTCCGGTTTTCCGGAGCAACCAGAGCCGGCTCGTAAAGACCGCTTTAGGTGGATGGCAAGTGTCGGGAATCGTGACTATGTCGTCCGGTCTGCCGATCAACATCGGAATCAGCGGCAACCAGAGCGGCAACGGCCTCCCTGCTGCCTCGAACCGGCCAAACCTGACCGGCAGCGTCTCTTATCCACACACGGTCGCCAAGTGGTTCGATACGACGGCCTTTACACTTCCGGCGGTCGGTGCCTTCGGCACGCTGGGCCACAACGCTCTGCGGGGACCGGGCCGCGATAACTGGAACCTATCACTCTTCAAGAGCTTCCTCCTTAGCGAAGCAAGGGGCAGCCGGCTGGAGTTCCGCGCGGAAAGCTTCAACACGTGGAACCACACCCAATTCCATGACGTCAGCACTAACCTCGGCGACAGTAAATTTGGCCAGGTCACTTCTGCCTTCGAACCACGGATCTTCCAGCTCGGGATGAAGATCGTCTTCTAAAAACCACGCTGGAGGATTGCACCTTGCCCCGCTCGCACCGTCGTGCGAGCGGGGTTTTGTTTTACCAGCGCAAATTTGCGCATATGCCTCGAAGTTGCGAGCTGTTCCTCTGCCGTCAGGCCGGGTTAAGCTATATCTGAGGACTTGGATAAGCTGCCTAGTCAGACCTGCGACGGTCCTGGTTTGTTTGTGTGAATGGGAATTCTGGAGCTGCGTTTAAGTCATGACCAACTGGGGGTTAAGACTGGCAGCTTTCGCGCTGTTCTTGCCGGCGGCGCTTGCGAGCGCGCAAGCGCCCAGTCCCACAGAGGCCTTGGCTCTCGAACAACAGGGAAACCTGGAAGAGGCTGCTCGGGTTTGGCAATCCGTAACGGAGCGAAATCCCCGCGACGCGGGGGCGTTTGCCAGTCTGGGTGTGGTCCTTGCCAAGCAACAAAAATATTCGGAAGCTGCCGCCGCCTACAAAAGAGCCCTCGCCCTCAACCCCAAGCTTCCAGGCATCCACCTCAACCTGGGCCTCGCCGAATTCAAACAAGGCGACTTCGCGGCGGCCATCGCCCCGCTTAAATCCGCGACCGCACTAGACCCGCACAGCGTGCAGGCGCGCCTCTTGCTGGGCCTAAGCTATTACGGCGCGAAGCAGTTCGCCGAAGCATCGAACTATCTCGAGTTGTCTGCAAAGTCCGATCCAGAAAATGCCGAATTGCACAAACTCCTGGCGCACAGTTGTCTGTGGTCGAAGAGAAATACCTGCGCCTTGGAGCAATTCCAGTGGATTCAGCAGAAGGAGCCGGATTCCGCCGCCGCCCACATGCTCCTGGGCGAGGCGCTCGACGGCCTAGGCAGAACAACCGAGGCCATCGGCGAATTCCAGGCCGCCATAAAGGTCGCTCCGCGCGAGCCCAGCGCCAATTTCGGACTCGGCTATCTGTACTGGAAGCTGCGTCAATATGATGACGCAAAACCCGCGTTCGAGATCGCGTTATCGATCGATCCCGCCAACCCCCAAGCCTTGGCCTATCTTGGCGACATCGAATTGAAAAAAAACGACTTGGAGCGAGCCCTTACGTTACTGAAGAAAGCCGTCCAACTGAAGGACGATATGCGCGTCGCCTATGCTGACTTGGGAGCTATCTACAGGGAGCAGAAGCATTATAAGGATGCGCTCGCGGCGCTCCAACGAGCCGTGAAGTTGGATCCCGCCCAGCCCGACACACACTTTCAACTGGGGCGACTGTATCAGGCCATGGGCAATACAGCCGCAGCAAGCCAAGAATTCGCCAAAGTTCGCGAACTCCACAAGAAAGCCGACGACGACCTCCTTGAAAAGATGTCGAGCTCGCCGCCGCCATTGCAGCCGTAACGGTCGCCTTCCCCTCTCAAATCGGCACCGCCACCGATCGCTATTCCGACAGTTCGGGTACAAGCTCTGCGCTTAGAGCGGTTTGCGCTAGTCACCGAATTTGACGGTTACCTTCAACTTTATCTTGACAAGTACGGTACTTGTATGCTAACATCGTCTTTGATGGTTAGCCGCCAGCCTAATCGTTCCGCTCCGAGTTCCCGCTTCTCCGCCTCTTCACCAGTAACAAAATCTCCCGTCATCCATCCTCTTTCAATTCAGCAAGTTACAAAATGATTTTCCCGCAACTCCTTTGGTTTGAAGACGATCCATTTTGATGGGGGGTGTACTAGAGTCTGTGTGGCACCCACATTTCTGAGGGGGTTCGGCCTTAAGCCGGGCCGTAAGTGCAATGAAATCAATGCGACTTCGACAGCTGAGGGTCGGACAAAGAGGTTGCCACACAGACTCGTGTACTATCCCCCCCTGGCTTCCCCTCGCTTTCTCCAGCGCTCCGTAGTTCTTGACGCACTCACCATGCGGGACTACTCTTGGTCCGGTTCCCCTCGAGTACTTATGTGCCTTCCAAAGCTACGCGCGCCGCTCCGGATCGTGCGGTTCATGCTACCTATAGTTCCCTGCCTTTTCTTGACGACGCCTCCGACTTTATGCCAGGACAGCGGAAGTGAAGGAACTCTTTTCCGGGGAGACAAAGCGGAAATTTCGGTAACCGTGCGCGACAGTTCGGGGGAGCCCATCTCCGCTCCCGCGAGTGTGAAGATCTTCAAGGAAGGAATGCCCACCGATCAGAGAGAGGCATCGCGCGGGCGCGCTTTCTTCATTCTGCGATCGCTAGGCGATTACACAGTGGTTGTCAACGCGACCGGATACAAGATCGCACAAAAGGATGTGTCTGTACCCGTCGCCGTGAGGGCCGAAGTTGACATCTATCTGCAAAGGGAATCGGCTACGGGAGATAACACGGGGATCCCGGGCAGACCGCTGCTCGCGCCGAAAGCAAGAGAAGCTCTCGACAAAGCGTTGCAAGCGTTAAGCGCCAGCAAGCTGGCAGAGGCCGAGAAATTCGTGGACGAAGCGGTGAAGCTTGCTCCCGCGCACCCGGATGTCCTCTTTGTGCAAGGGGTGCTGTACCTAAATCTGCGCAAATGGACGCGGGCGCAAAGCGTTCTGGAAAAGGCCGCCCAGATGGATCCAAGTAACGCTCACGTTTTGGGGGCGCTCGGAATGGCTCTCACCGACCAGGGGAAATACGAAGCGGCCATCGCCCCGCTCGAGAAATCGCTGCAGTTAGAAGCAGCTGGCGGGTGGGAGACCCATTGGGCGCTGGGCAAAGCATATTACTATCGCCAACGATATGATCAGGCGCTGAAAACGTCCCAACTAGCGCTGACCGAGTCCAACGGAAAGGCGCCCCAGATCGAGCTACTTGTTGCGCAATCGCTCACCGCGGTAGGGCGGTACGACGACGCGGCGCAGACTCTGCGTGAATTCCTGAAGAGCCACGGCGATAGCCCCGAAGCCGCGACCGCACGGCGCTGGCTGGAAGGCCTGGCGAAGAACGGGAAAATTAGGTGAAGCTGGATACTTCCTCGCGAATGCTGTGCACAGTTCAACGAACGATCCCTCATAAGAATTCCGCTCCCGCGTTCGTAAGGAATGATCTCAGTTCGGTGAGAAGCGAATCTCGACGTAGTCCAGTGCAGCATGCTCTTCCTTGTCGGGACTTCCCACGATGCGAATCTCGTCTCCCGGGCGCAGCGCCAATCCACGAATGCGCCGCCGCGTCGAAGAATCACCTCCAATTTTCGTCGCAGGAAGAATGCCGTTCGCCGTCCATTCATCTACTACCTGATCGCCTACCAATAGGCGAAAACTAGAGTTGCCATTGTTCTGATCGAAGTACACAATGTCCATTTCGTACCACCCTGCGTCGCGCGTAAAACGAAAAGAAGCCGTGCATCCTCGCGCTTGCAGACATTCGATTGCTTTGCCGCCGGAAGCGTTTTCCCACGGAACGACGTCCAAGGCCGAGTAGCCTTGGAGCTCCATGGCTTCCGCTTCGATGCGATGGGGATAAATTCCCACACGGTGCTGGGCATCGGGTATGCCGGAAGTGCGAAAGAACCAGTTGCAGACGGCATCTCGCCAGACAATTGCGTGCGCCGCCTGATATTCAAGCCGCGCCAAAACGTCGGAGTAACGCTGCTCATCGATGCGGCCTCTCAGCGATTCCCATAGATGGACGTACTGCGCGGCGCGTTCCGCGCCTTCGTAGTGCGAGTCGTAAATGTGTTGAATCACAGTTTTCCCGGACTTCAACACGCGTGTGTAGGGCACGTGGTGAAAGAAGAGCAGTAACTCGTCAGGCATGGATTCCAAAGACTCGTACAGCTTGGCTAGTGGCGGAGGATACTGTCCTACATAGCCGGTTCCGTTGGCCACAGTACGATCCATGCCGACCCCGTCACGGTCAGCGCGGTGCCATTGGCCCCAGCCGTTGCGCTCGGACGATTCCACTCCCGGTCCGTAGTGACTGCCAAGAATGTCCGTCAGTGTCTGGGCTCCCAGGGGACCGGTGTAGCTCTCATAAACTTTCCACGAATTGACTTGCATGCCGGCAAGCGTACTTACAAGGGCTGGATCGTTTCCAAAGGTCAGCCGCGTCCATTCCTCAGCGATGGTTCTCGCACTAAGATCGGGATTCCACGCCAGGCGGCCAAACCCGTACAGATTGGCCATCGCCAGCGGATGCCCGATCCAATTCACGTCTGTGCCGATATTTGCGACGCCGACAAATCCCCCCGCCGGACGACGAAACGTCTTGCCGGAAGCAAGGTCTTTGACAAACGTGCCATCCTGGTTCAGGTGCATATCGAAATCGAGCACCTCTTTCCACATCGATGGGAGAAAACATAAATGCCGCTGCTGCCCGGTGTATTCCTGAGTGATTTGCAGCTCCATTGCCGCATTGGTGCGTTGCAACCCGGCAAAGAGGGGAGAAACAGGTTCGCGGACCTGAAAGTCAATGGGCCCATGTTTGATCTGAATGATGACGTTGTCGTCGAACTTGCCATCGAGGGGGTGGAAAATATCGTAGGCAGCTTTCGCGCGGTCACTCTTAGGATCTTGCCAGTTGAGGTGATGGTCGTATACAAACGCCCGATAGAAAACGATGCCGCCGTGGGGTTTGAGCGCGCGGGCAATCACATTGGCGGCGTCCGCGGGCGTCCTGCCATAGGCGGACGGGCCGGGCCGGCCTTCGGAATCCGCCTTGACAACAAATCCGCCGAAGTCTGGAATCCGCCGGTAGATCACGTCCACTTTCTCGCGCCACCATTGGATGAGACGCGGGTCCAGCGGATCGAATGTATCCAGCCCTCCAATGACCTTGGGACTGCTCAAATCAATTGCTACGGCGATCCGGATACCCCATTCACGGAAGGCGTCAGCGATGCGAGCGAGTTGCGGCAGAAAATCATCTTCAAGAAGGCGAGGATCCGCATTGACATTATTGATGGAGCAGCCGTTGATCCCAATGGAAGCGAGCAAGCGAGCGTACTCGCGGACGCGCGTCAAGTCGGTGCGGACCTTGCCATCCTCGAAAAAGATCGAACGCCCACCGTATCCACGTTCGATTCCACCATCGAGGTTGTCCCACTGGTCCACCCAGCGTAGCCGGGCATGAGGCTGCTGCACTTCGTCCAAGGATGCGATATCCGCATTCGAAGCGATCTTGGTCAATAGCGCGAACACACCATACAAGACGCCATGGTCAGTCATGGCTGTAACAATAAGACAGGGGAATCCGTGTACTTTTCCGGTCGTCAGCCAAAAACCTTCTTCGTTCAAGGGACTGTGAAGGTGAAAAGAAGGCACCACGGCCTGAAGCGATTCGAAGGTACCCAAAACAATGGCTCTCTCCCGAGGCAGATCTTTTTCGGCGCGCAGCGTCTTTCCAAGCATGCCCCTGACGCCCCGAATGAGTTCTCCTTGCGCGGTGCCAAGCGCTGGAGAATCTCCCAGCACAACTACGGCCACGGGAAGCGAGGCGTATTTTTCCCCCGCAGTCTCCCCGACTGGCGCATACCGCAACCAAGCATCGTGGCTCGATTCGGCAAGCAAGGGATACGCGTACGCGGCTTCGAAGAGCACACCTACCAAGAGCAGCATGCGCAGCTTCTGTGCTCTCATCGGAGGCCAGCGTCGATTCCGAGAACGCAGGTTTGCATAGATTTCTGGCGCGCTACGCTCCAAAGACGTTCACACCTGGCAAGACGACTGAGAGCAGCACAAAAAGGAGAAAAACGGCAGGGCGAGAGACTTGCCTAAGGCTGCGCAGCATGAAAATGTCCTCGAAGCAAAAAAAAAAACGGAGCGAAAAAAAAGGAAATGAATTTAATGTGTACGTTAACGCCCGTGATATAGTACCACACGCTTTTTGGACTGCAAGAATTGAAATGATTCATCCGGATGCGGCTCTGAAGCGTTTTCTCGACTGGCTAGGTGCGTGCGAACCGCTTTTTCCCTTCTAGCGATTTGCACTTTTGCGGGTGCCAGCGTAGTGGCACAAAGTGCCCTTGTGGCAATCACGCTTCGGGCAATCTCAAGGAGCGCACCATGCGATTGACTCCCAATCTAGCTTTTGGCGGGCAATGCGAGGCCGCGTTCAAGTTTTATGAACGATGCTTTTGGGGCAAAATCATCACGATGCTCACCTATGGCAAATCGCCCATGGCAGAACAAGTGCCACCGAGATGGCGCGAGAAGATCCTGCGTGCGACTCTCACAGTCGGCGACAACGTTTTGATGGGCGCCGACCCTGTTCCCGCGCAGCATGAACAACCAAAGGGTTTCGCCGTGCTGCTTGGCATCGATGACCCTGTGGATGCAGAACGGGTATTTCACGCGCTTGCGGAAAACGGCGCAGTGCAAATGCCCATCCAGAAAACCTTCTGGAGCGTCCGCTTTGGCGTGCTTGTCGATCAATTCGGCATACCCTGGGCGATCAACTGCGAGCAAGCGCCCAGCTTAGCGTAGAGAGGAAGGGCTCAAGGAAAACGCCACCTGATTCACGCGGTAATCCACAACATTTGAGAATAACTCAGATTTTTTGAGCCACGAACGCAAGGAAATTTGGGCGTCAAAAATGGCTAAAGAGAGAAGCGGAATCCACTTGATCGCCGAGATGGCGAAGGTTTCGATTGGAACTGTGGATCGCGCCTTGCACGGGCGCGGAGGGATCAAGGAATCCACGCGCCAAAGGATTCTGCAAGTTGCGCGACAGATCGGCTACACCCCGAATCTGGCGGCTCGCGCTTTGTCCGTTGCCAAAGCGAGCGCTCGAGTCGGGGTGTGCATGCCCCGGGAGATTCACTATTTCTACGACCAGCTTTGGAGCGGAGTCCTGGATGAAGCCCGGCGCGTCGGACAACTGGGGATTCAGTTCGTGAACCGTCCCGTGCAGGCGCTCGGAGAAGGAGATACCGAGGTATTCAAGGAACTGGTACAAAGCGGCGTCGACGGAATTATTCTCACCGCAGGAAATCCAAAAGATCTGACTCCGCTCATTGACGACGCGGAAGAGAAAGGTATTCGTATAGTTTGCATATCCACCGAGGCCCCCGAGAGCCGCCGTTCCAGCATCGTCTGCGTGGAGCCGTCATTGAATGGCAGCCTGGCCGGTGAACTGATGGGCAAGCTCGTTCCGCGTGGTTCGAAGGTTGCGGTCGTTGCGGGCATGCTCACTGCCGAGGATCATCGTAAGAAAACCGATGGCTTTTCGGAAGCGTTCCCGCGGCACTGCGCTGGCGGAAAGATCGTGAGCGTCATTGAAGGGCACGAAGATGAAGATGAAAGTTTCCAAAAAACTTTCGACCTCCTACGCCGTGTCCCGAGCCTTGCGGGGATCTACGTAAACACGGTGAATTGTTTGCCGGTGTGCCATGCGCTTGGGGCGCGGGGCGTGGCTGGAAAAGTAAAGCTGATAACCACGGACCTGTTCGCGGAAATGTCTCCCTACTTCCAAAAGGGCACCATCACAGCGTCGATTTACCAGCAACCACACCGCCAAGGCCAGATTGCGGTTCGTGTTATGGCGGACAACCTCACCAACAAAATACATTTCCCTCCCGCCGTGCACTTGAGCCCCGGGTTAGTGATGTCGTCCAATTTACATCTTTTCCGAGAAATGAGGCCGGCGGATTCTAAGCGCGATGAGCCCGGTCCGAAGAGCCGCCTCGCTCTGTAGGTAAAGTATATCCATGGGTTGCTGAGTGCGGCGTTTGGGATCAAAGGCGCTTCATTACGTCGCGGGCCAGCACCTTGGCTTTTTCGATGCGCGCGGATTCTCCCTGAACCCCTCCGACGCTGATGCGCAGGAAGACGTCGCCCTGGAGCACGTAAAGCGCTCCCGTGATTCCGTTACCCACCCAGTAGGCTTCCTCACCGAGCCCGTCGAGGTGGCGCGGTTTCGGCGCGTCCTCCTCACCTTCGGGACCAACCTTGTCCGGAGCTTTGCCGGGAACAGGCCGCTCGTCTTCATCCTTCGGCTCGGGCGGATGGAACTGCGTTCGCCAGAATTTGCGCGGCACGAGCGCAGCGGATTTGCCGGGAGCGGGCCCGACCAAGGCCACAGTGACCGATTTCGCAAACGTGGCCGTGCGGAAGAGGCATTGCGACATCCGCATGCCGCCATTCGGCTGCACGTTGGGCTTCGTTTCCCTGACCGGCTCGCCCTGCACAGCTTCGATTTCCGCGCTGGTGAGCAACCGGCACGCATCAATCTCTTCCTTAGCGGAGGGAGGGACTTCGCCAGCTTTCGTCTTCTGCGGCGGGCCGCCGGGCGCCTGGTTGGCGATCAGCGAAGCTGGAGAGAAGAGCAACAATCCGCAAAACAAAAAACGCAGCAGAGGCTTGTGGCTCATTAGTGTGTATTACAATCCGGACCGCCGCTGACACCACTCGCGGGATCACCGTAGCACAGGTTGCCGCCACCTACGGTGTTGCCGGTCCTGGTGCCGAATTGCGTGCTGTCCAGAGCGGCAAAAACGCCACGGCCGCCCACCTGACGCGCAACGGTGGCAAGCGCATCCTGCGCAGTGGCAGGGCCGGCGGAGGCGTTCTGTGAAGGATCGTTCACGCACGAGCCCGTGCAGCCATCAGCGTAGCCCACAAGCACGCGTCCAAATTTGTCCACTGTGATGTCG
>WNEZ01001459.1_pt1 | contig 35069 bp, 40 predicted proteins | sample 5400521 | NCBI WGS metagenome assembly WNEZ01 (sample SAMN13153339, study PRJNA577476) | soil metagenome | isolation source: 120 cm saprolite under Douglas fir tree site 2 hole 1 replicate 1 | place: USA:California | collected 2015-04-18 | reverse complement strand
CGCGCGCCGCGCGCCGCCTGCGAGGCGAACAGATCGTGGCCAAGCTGCAAGACCTCGGCGTCGCGATCGAGCTGGAAGACGTCCAGGCGCAGCTCCTGGGAGGCGACGGCGGGGCGCTGGGCCGGCCGCACGTGGCGCGAGCGCTCGTCGACTGCGGCGCGTGCGACAACATCAGCGACGCATTCCGGCGTTACCTGGGCCGCGGCCGGTCGGCGTACGTCGAGAAGCCGCTGCCCAAGCTTGGCGCGGTTACCGCGCTCGTGCACGACGTGGGTGGGCTCACCGTCGCGGCGCATCTGGGCGATCACGGCACCGAGGCCCAACTCCGCGTCTTTCAGGACCAGGGACTCGACTGCGTCGAGGTCCGCCACCCCAGTCACGCACCCGCCGTCGAGCAGCGGCTGCTGCGCATCGCCGAGCGGCTGGGACTCGGCATCACGGGAGGGTCGGATTGGCACGGCGAGAGCGAGTACGGGGAGTCGCACGCACCACTCGGTGGTATGCGCGTCCCCGATACCTGGTTGGAACCGCTCGAGCGTCGCCTCGAGCTCACAACGAGGAAACGGGATGAGCGAGCCGCTTCCGATCGGCAGTAAAGCCCCCGCGTTCAAGGCCCAGGCGTCGGACGGCCGGACCTACGCACTCGGCGATCTCTTGAAAGACGGGCCGGTCGCGCTGGTGTTCTATCCGGGCAACAATACCCCCGGCTGAAACCGCCAACTCTCCGCCGTGCGCGATGAGATCAAGAAGTTCCAGTCGGCAAAGATGCAGCCGTTCGGCGTAAACCCCGCGAGCGTCGAGAGCCATCGCGGCTACGGCGAGAAGATGCAGTTCAACTTTCCCCTGCTCTCCGATCCGGAGCGCACGATCGCCGGCGCGTACAACGCGCTCAAAGAGGACGGCGCGCGGATTCAGCGTACCGTCTATGTGATCGGGCGCGACGGCACGGTGCGCTTCGCGCAGCGCGGCGCACCGCCGGTCGACGACATCGTCCGTGCCCCCTGACCTGCGCGGGAAAGTCGCGCTCGTCACGGGCGTGGGCCGCGTCGGGCAAATCGGCCACGCGGTGGCGCGCGGCCTGGGCCGCGCCGGTGCGAAGCTGCTGCTCGCCGACGTCAACGCCGTAGGGCTCGCGGACCGCATCAAGGAGTTCGCGGCCGTCTGCCGGCGACTTGACCCAACCCGAGGCCGGCCGCGCGGCGGCGGCCGCGGCGCAGGCGCAGTACGGAGGCCTCGATATCCTCGTGAACGTGGCGGGGGGATTCTTCAGCTACGGGCCGTTCACCGAAGTGAAGGCCGAGATCCTCGACCGCGAGCTGGCTGTCAATTTCAAGACCGCGTTCTACATGTGCCAGGCGGCCGTGCCGTTGCTGCTCGCGCGGGGTGGCGGATCCATCGTCAACTTCGCATCGATCGCGGTGGTCCGGCCCCTCATGCACATGTCGGCCTACAGTGCGGCGAAATCGGCGGTCGCCGGGCTCACGCGCGAGCTGGCGCGCGAGTATCGCGACGCGGACATCCGCGTCAACGCCGTAGCGCCTGCGACCGTCCGGACGGCGGACAATGTCGCGCAGATGGGCGACTCCAAAACACCGTTCGTTGAGCTGGACGACGTGGTGAATACCGTTGCCTTCCTCGCAAGCAACGAAGCCAGCGCGATCACCGGGCAGATCGTCCCCATCACCGGAAAAGCGTACTAGTGCAGCTCGAGGGCGCAACCGCGCTGGTCACTGGAGCCGGGACGCGGATCGGGCAGGCGATCGCGATCGGATTGGCGCAGTCCGGCTGCGACGTCGCGATTCACTACCACGGCTCGGCGAAGGGTGCGGAGGAGACCGCGCGAGCCGTGCGAAGCGCGCGTCGGCGCGCCGAGCTGTTGCAGGCCGATCTCACCGACGCCGCCGCCGCGCGCGGGCTCGCGGATCGGGCCGCCCGCGCCCTGAAACGCCTCGACGTCGTGATCAACTCGGCCGCGATCATGGTGCGCGAACCGGTGGAGACCGTGACCCCTGAGAGCTGGGATGCGACCCTCGACCTCAACCTGCGCGCGATGTTTTTCGTCTCGCAGGGTGCCGTCCCGCATCTGCGACGCGCCAAGGGGAAGATCGTGAACATCGCCGACATCGCGGGGATGGAGCCGTGGCCGGCCTATGTCCCGCACTGCGTCAGCAAAGCCGGCGTCATCATGCTGACCAAAGCGCTGGCTCGGGCGCTGGCCCCGGATGTCGCCGTCAATGGCGTCGCACCGGGCGCGGTGCTCCTGCCGGAGGACTGGGACGAGAAGGCGCGAGAACATATTCGCACCACGACACCGCTGGAGCGTCTGGGGTCCCCGGACGACGTCGTTGCCGCGGTGCGGTTCCTGCTGGCCGGCACCGACTATGTCACGGGTACCGTGCTGGTCGTCGACGGAGGGAGACTCATCCGCTGAGGGACGTCGTCGTAGTCGGCGGGGGATGCTATGGCACTTTCTACGCGTCCCAGTTGGCAAAAGCCAAGGCGCGTCGGAAGACGGATTATCGCACGGTCATCGTGGTTGATAGGAATCCCGAGTGCCAGGCCAGACGCGAGCTTGGAGCGGCTCCTGATCGAGCGTTTGTTGTCTCGGATTGGGCGGATTTCTTCGAAGGGTTTTTGACCGTCCGACCGTCCGACCGTCCGACCGACGATCAGATCGTCCCTTCGCCCCACATGCCGCACCTGATGTTCGAATGGGTCCTGGGGCGCGCGCGCACGCGCTGGCCGAACCGCGCCGTCTCGGTCGAACCGGTCCCCGGAGACTTCCCGACGCCGTACGACCGGCCGGGCAGCGCGGATCACACCCGCTACGTCTCCTGGGCGGACTGGATCTGTCCAACGCATTGCATCGAGCCGGCGTTGTGTCCGGCGATCGGCGCCCCGCGCACCTGGGAGATGGCGGATTCGGTGCGCGAGCTGGCGGCGCGGTTGCGTGCCTCGGGCCGGCCGCTGAGCGGCCCGGCATTGTTCGTATGCAAGCATCAGGTTTTTGGGGTCGGCATGTTCGCCGCAGATGCCGTGCGCGCCGGTGACAGATTGGTCGAGGAAGCGGGCGCGAGCAGCGAAGCGGAGGTCCTGGTCGGGACCATCTCCAGCTGTCACGGGGCACTGAACCTGTTGAAGCTAGGTCCTCGGTCATCAGTCATCGGTTATCGGTCTGATGACTGATAACCGAAAACCGATGCCCCCCGTAGAACGACACCGATACCTCGCGCACGCCCGGGAGTTGTTTAACAGCGGCGAGTTTTGGCTCGCTCATGAAGCGTTGGAAACAGTCTGGCGTTCTATTATTAAGGAAGACGAGGCGCGCGTGTGGCAGGGCCTCATTCAAGCCGCCGCAGCGCTGCTGCATCAGGCCCGCGGGAACCGTCACGGCACTGTCGTCGTTGGAGCGGCGGCGCTGGAGAAAATGGCCGGGCCGCAGCGATCCGACATTGAATTCGAGACTGTAACGTTTCGTGCGCATCTGGCGCGCGCCCTTGCGGGGGAGGGTGACCCCCCGCGACTGGAATTCCGGGACGCATGACGAACCGTACCGCACTCATCTACGACGTGATCATCGTGGGCGCAGGCCCGGCGGGGCTGTGTGCTGCGCTGTACGCGCACCGCGGCATGCTGAACGCGGTCACGATCGAGCGCGGCGCGCCGGGTGGAGAGCTGCTCAATACCGATCTCATCGAAGACTACATCGGCTTCGAGAGCATCAAGGGCTGGGAGCTGGCGCAGAAGATGACCGAGCACGCCAAGAAGTTCGGCGCCGAGATCGTGACCGATACGGTCGAGCGGATCAGCAGGGACGCCGACGGCTGGTTCGACGTACAGACCGCGCGAGGCGACACCTACCGCAGCCAGGCGGTGATCCTCACCGCCGGCGGAACACCCATCAAGCTCGGCGTGCCGGGCGAACGGGAGTATGCGGGAAAGGGTGTCTCGTATTGCGCGGTCTGCGACGGCGCGTTCTTCAAGGGTGAGCGCCTCGCCGTCGTCGGGGGCGGCGACGCCGCGGTCGAGGAAGCCGACTACCTCACGCGCTACGCGAGCAAAGTGCACCTGGTGCACCGCCGCGATGAATTCCGCGCCTCCAAGCTGCTGCAGGAGCGCGCTTTTGCGAACCCCAAGATCGAGGTCATCCGCAACACCGTCGTGCCCGAGATCATCGGCAACGCGAAGGGCGTCACGCATGCGGTGCTCGAAGACAACGCGACTGGTGCACGCTCGAATCTGGACGTCGGCGGAGTGTTCATCTTCGCAGGGTTCAAGCCCAATACCCAGCTGGTCGAAGGCCACGTGGACCACGATGCCGGCGGCTATCTCATCACCGACAATCGCATGATGACGTCGATGGCGGGACTGTTCGCCGCGGGGGATGTGCGTAGCCAGGTCACGCGGCAGATCACGACGGCGGTGGGCGACGCGACGACTGCGGCGATCGCGGTCGAGAAGTACCTCACGTCGCTGCGCGTGCAGCAGGGCGACGGCAAGGGCACGAAGTGAAGATCGTTCCGATTCCCAACGGCATGTTCGCCGAGAACTGCTATCTCGTCGTCGATGAACAGGCCGGCGCGTGCGCCATCGTGGATCCCGGCGAAGAAGCCGGGTTGATCCTGCACAAGGTCGAGGAATCGGGCGCGAAGCCGGTCGCCATTTGGCTGACGCATGCGCACATCGATCATGTCCTTGGCGTGCCGAGGGTCGCGGCGGAGACGGGCGTTCCGGTTTGGCTCCATCCGGCCGACCGGCCGCTCTATGACGCGGTGCCGGACCAGGCCGCGTGGTTTGGGCTCGAGCCGCCGGAATCGCTGCCTGCTCCCGATCAGGAGCTGACGCACGGCACGCGGCTGACGGTCGGTGGGTTGAGTTTCGAGGTCCGGCATGCGCCCGGTCACTCGCCGGGGAGCGTATGCCTGGTGGGGCCGGGAGTCGCGCTCAGCGGTGACGTCCTGTTCGCCGGATCGATTGGCCGGACCGACCTGCCCGGTGGCGACTTCGAGACCCTAATCGCGAGTATCTTGCGCGAGTTGCTCCCGCTGCCCGATGATACCATCCTCTACAGTGGACATGGACCCGAAACGACCATCGGACGGGAGCGCCAAACCAATCCCTTCCTCACCGGCGTCTACCGGATCGGCTAAGCCGCGGCCGCGGTGCCTGCGGTGCGGCGCCGAGGTCCAGCCGAAGCCCTGGGGCTGCAAGAACCCGTGTCGGAATTGCGGGTTCCTCTATCCGCTCGGCGACTGCTCCGATTGAATCACGCTCTCGCCATTCTGCTGCTGGCCGTAGACTGCGTCGCGCGGTCGTGGCGCATTCAGCTCGCCAGTTGGGCAGCAGGCGGCCGACTCGAGTTTCGTGATGCCCTGCGCTTGAACCTCTACGGCGAGGCGGCGTCGACTTTCACGCCGAACCGACTGGGCGGAGAGCCTGCGCGCTTCCTCGGCATGACGTGGTCCGGGCTGCGCGTGGTCACCGCGCTCGTGGCGCTCGGCGTGGAAGTCGCGGCCGAGTGGCCGGTGTTCGGCATCGTCGCGATCGCGCTCGCCGCCTACTACGTCCCCGACTGGAGCGAGGCGGCGGACCGGTTCCTGTCTCACAGCCTGGCCCGCGACCTGCTGGGCATCGAGCTCATCGTCCTCGTGGTGCTGATCGTCATCTGGGCGCTCCAGCGGCTGGTGCGGCCCGGTGCGATCCGGCATCGTGTGCGACGGCAATGGCGCGTCGCGTTGGCGCACGTGCGGCGGGCGCCGTGGTGGGTGTTGTTCGTGGGCGCGCTGCTCACTGTCATTAGTCTTGCCGCGCGGGCGCTGATATTGCCGGCGCTCGCATGGGGTCACCCGAGCGCGCCACCGTTCAGCGTGATGTTCTTTGGCTCGCTCGCTCTCCTGCATGCGCCGCTCGTCGTGCCGTTGCCGTCGGGCGGTGGCGGCATCGAGGTCGCGTTTCTCTCGGGGTTCGCCGGCGATTTCGGCCCGGGGCATCAAGTGATGATGCTGTTGGAGTGGCGGTTCTACACGACGATCGTGCTGACGGTACTGGGCATGTACCTGCTGGTGCGGACGCACGGGGCGAGGGCCGCGAAAGAGCTGTTTACCGTCGGTTGGTTCCGGCGGCGCTAGCGAGGACCGATTCCATGGGCGATTCTTGGCTCGAGACCAACGGGATGGTGACCGCGGTGAATCAAACGAATCAGACGCGCATCGAGCGTGATCCGCTGGGCGAGATGCCCGTGCCCGCGGAGGCGCTGTGGGGCATCCAGACTGAACGCGCGCGGCAGAACTTCCCGATCTCCAACCTCCGACCCCTCTCCGCCTTCGTCGACGCCGTCATCCTGATCAAGAAAGCCGCCGCCCTGACGCACAAGGAAACCGGCCGCCTGGACGCCAAACTCGCGGACGCCATCGTCCAAGCCGCGGACGAGGTGCTCGCCGGCGGGCATCGCGAGCAGTTCGTCGTCGATCCCTACCAGGCGGGTGCCGGCACCTCACACAACATGAATGGCAATGAGGTGCTCGCGAATCGCGCCAACGAGCTGCTGGGCGGAAAGCGCGGCGAATACAAGCCGGTGCATCCGAACGATCACGTCAACATGGCGCAATCGACGAACGACGTGATCCCCACCGCGATCCGCCTCGGCGCCTTGATGCAGCTGGCCGTGTTGATCGAGTCGCTCACACGCCTCGCGCGCGCGTTCGCGGCCAAGGGCAAGGCATTCGACGGGATCGTGAAGTCGGGCCGCACGCACCTGCAGGATGCGACCCCGATCCGGCTCGGCCAGGAATTTGCGGCGTACGGACACACCGTCGAGCGCAACCGCGACCGAATCGCGCGCACCGCGGACGACCTGCGCGACCTGGGGATCGGCGGAACGGCCGTGGGCACCGGACTCAACGCCGAGCCGCAATATCCGGCGTTGATGATCAAGCACCTGCGCACAATGACGAGACTCGAGCTGCGCGAGGGGAAGGATCGCGTGCAGCTGATGCAGTCGATGGGCGACGCGACGGCCTTCTCCGGTGCTGTGCGCACCTACGCCGCCGATCTCGGCAAGATCGCGAGCGACCTGCGGCTGTTGGCGTCCGGACCGCGCACCGGTCTCGCCGAAATCGTCCTGCCCGCGGTGCAGCCGGGCTCCAGCATCATGCCTGGGAAAGTGAATCCGTCCATCCCCGAGATGGTGAATCAGGTCTGCTTCCAGGTGATCGGGAACGACGTGACCGTGACTGCGGCTGCGGAGGCGGGACAGCTCGAGCTGAACGTGATGATGCCGGTCATCGCGCACAATCTGTTGTTCTCGATGACCATTCTCACCAACGCGACACGCGTACTGGCGGAGCGCTGCGTCGAGGGGATCGAAGCCGACGCGACCCAGGCGGCGCATTGGCTCGAGCGCAGTCCGGCGCTCGTCACCGCCCTCGCGCCCAAGATCGGGTATGCGGAGGCCGCGAAACTGGCGAAGGAAGCTGTCGCGAAGAACGTCACCGTACGGCAGCTGGTGATGGAGAAAGGAATCCTGAAGGGAAAGGAGCTCGACGAGGTCCTGGATTTGCGGGCGATGACGGAGCTGGGCGTGCCGGGCGAGCGCAAATAACTCTCATATCGGAGACGCACCTATGAACAGCTGGATCGTTGCCGGTCTGATCGCGGGCGTCGTCGCGTACCTGGTTGACTGGGTCTTGTGGAGCAAGGTGTTCACCACCGGGATGGAAGCATTTGCTCAGCAAATGACGCCCGAGGAGATGAAGCGCTTCATGGGTCCCGCGATGGCGAAGTCGGCGATACTGGCGCTGGCATTCGGCGTGCTGCTCGCCTGGCTCTACGCCCGCTTTCGCGGCGCGCTGTGGGTTCAGGGCGGAGGCGTCTTCGCGGGAATGGAATTCGCCACGGTGCTGTGGCTCCCGATTTGCCTCGCCATGGTCGGCAGCAGCGTCTGGTACGTCAAAGCGAAGTCGTTACAGATGGCCACCTGCTGGGCCTGGCTGATTCGCATGAATGCAGCCGGGATCGTGGTCGGGTTGCTCATGAAGTGACCGTAGTCACGGCACCTGCGCGCGCGAAGGGGTAGAAGTTTTTCCATGCGTACCCTGACGATGGTCCTCATCGCGCTCGCGGTTGCCGGCAACGCCGCGGCGCAGCGCCGCGCCCGCATCGGGCCCACGGTCTCATCCATCTCGATCGAAGACGGTGCCGGCGGCAGCCAATCCTTCACGTCGTTCGGCGGCACCCTCGCATTTCTCTCCGGCGACGACGGCGAGATCGGCGTCGGGATCTCCCGCTACGGCAATCTCTCGAGCAGCAACTGCGTCCGTCAGCTGACGTTTGTCGGGTTCGAGTCGAACTACTATCCCATCGGTGCGAAAGGCGTCGCGCCATTCGCGTCGAGCGCCGTTGGGTTGGCGCGCGTGCTCGACCAGGATCCGCTGGTCCAGTTGTTGGGTTGCAACACATCCGCCCAGACGACCAATGAGCTGGGATTGGGCTTTGGTCTCGGGGTGCGCGTCAATCTCGGCAACCAGGCCGCCGCCCTCGTCGAGGGGCGGTTCTTTCAAGTCCCGAACAGCGCCATCAAAGCGCTCGAAGGACGCGCCAACGTGTCGTTCGCGTTCGGGAGCCCGAACAAGAAGACGCAGTTGCTGAACGGCACGCTCGGACCAGCCGTCGGCGTGCTGACACCGCTGAGTGGGGCCCTCGAAGGGCGTGGTCCGACGGTAGGCGTCCGCTTCCGCCGTGAGCAAAAGAAGGGTGGGTCGCTCGGCTTGCAGATCGATTACGCGCCGTTGCGCGTGCGGACGGGTTGTTCGGCCAATTGTGATCCCTACGCGATCCTGTTCGCTCCGGGATATGAGCCTTCACTGCATCCCGCCTGGGGGCGCTTGTACGCCGAGCTCGGGGTCTTGCTCGCGGGCTTCCCACAGATCGGAAATGATCGCGGCGTCGCCCAGGGTGCACACGGCGGGCTCGGCGCCGACATCTTCAGTGGCCGGACCTTGATGACGAACGTCAACGCGCGCGTCTTGTGGATGCAGCGCAACGATCCAAACAACCGCAATGCGTTCATCGTTCAGGTGGGTGCCAGTCTGAGCCCCCGGCTCGAGCATCAAGCGAGCCATTGAATCCCGATAACGGCTCTCGCATATTCCCCCCATGCGCGTTACAACCTGGGCGGAATACGGCTTAATCGTTTCGATCCATCTGGCCAGGCACGCGGGCAAGGGCCCCGTCGCCGCCCGCGAGCTGTCCGAGCAGGAACGTCTCCCCCATGACTACGTCGAACAGATCCTGCTGCGGCTCCGCCGGGCCGGCCTGGTCGAGTCAGTCCGAGGCGCCCGCGGCGGCTACATGCTGGCGCGCGAGCCTCGGGCGGTGAGCGTGAAGGACGTCATCGAGGCATCCGAACACGTGACGTTCGAGGTGAACTGCGACGTGCACCGAGTGGACGAAGAGCGCTGCGATCCGGCGACCGCCTGCAGCATTCGTCCCGTCTGGCGCCTCCTCCAGCGACGCATCGACGAAGTGCTCGCCGGCGTCAATCTCGCCGATCTGCTGCATGCCGAGCCAGAGGTCTATCAAATCGCCGGGGTAGCGGCCGGAAATTGACGCCGCTGTCGCATGAGGAGCTGCTGCGGTACTCCCGGCACCTCACGCTTCCTGATGTAGGTCTCGATGGCCAGGCGAAACTCCAGGGTGCCCGCGTCGCGCTCATCGGCGCGGGGGGACTGGGATCTCCGGCGGCATTGTACCTCGCCGCCGCGGGTGTCGGGACGCTCGGGCTCGTCGATTTCGATCTCGTCGATCGCAGCAACCTGCAGCGCCAAATCCTCCACGGGACCGCCGCGATCGGTACGCCCAAGATCGACTCCGCGCGCGCACGTCTGCGCGACGTCAATCCGCACGTGCAGGTCGAAACGTTCGGCCAGAAGCTCACGTCGGGCAACGCTCTCGAAATCCTCCGGGAGTTCGACATCGTCGTCGACGGGTCCGACAATTTTCCCACTCGCTATCTCGTCAATGACGCGTGTGTCTTGCTCGGCAAGCCCGACGTGTACGGGTCGGTTTTCCGCTTCGACGGACAGGTCTCGGTGTTTTACGCGAAAGAGGGACCCTGCTACCGGTGTCTTTACGCGGAACCACCGCCACCCGATCTCGTGCCCTCGTGCGCCGATGGCGGCGTGCTCGGCGTCCTGCCGGGAATCATCGGGTCGCTGCAGGCACTGGAAGCGATCAAGCGGATCGTCGGGTTTGGTGAGTCGTTGATCGGCCGCCTCGTGTTGTTCGACGGGCGGCGCATGCAGTTCCGCGAGCTCGCGCTGCAAAAAGATCCCGACTGCCCGGTGTGCGGTGAGCATCCCACCGTGACGGAGTTGATCGATTACGAAGCGTTCTGCGGAGTCGGGGATCCTGGAAGGGGGATGGCGGAAGGGGCTGAGATTAGTGCGGCTGAGTTGCAGCTTGAGCGTAGCCGGAAGCCTGACCTCGTTCTGGTCGACGTGCGCGAGCCTCGAGAAGCGGAGATCGCTCGCATCGACGGCGCCCGTAACATTCCGCTGCGCGAGCTACCCGGCCGCTTGGCTGAGCTGCCAGGCCATGGAGAGATCGTCACGCTGTGCCATCACGGTCCCCGGTCGCTCAAGGCGCGGGAGATTCTCAAAGGAGCGGGATTCTCGAGTGTGCGCAGCTTAGCTGGAGGGATCGACGCTTGGTCTCGAGAGGTAGACGACACAGTTCCGAGGTATTAAGTGCCGAAGGGGGGACTCGAACCCCCACGGGCTTGCGCCCACTGGCTCCTGAAGCCAGCGCGTCTACCAGTTCCACCACTTCGGCGAGGCTTTTTCGAGGAACGGCAATCTAGATCGTTGTATAACCCCAAGTCAATGCGTATCTTGCCGACGACAGCGTGGAAAAAATTTCCATCGCCAGGAACCCTAAAGCCCGGCACGATTACCATCTCCTGGAGACGTGGGAGGCGGGACTCGTGCTTACAGGGACCGAGGTAAAGTCGCTGCGTGATCGCAAAGCGAGCCTGAACGAAGCGTACGCCCATGTTCGCAACGGCGAAGTCTGGCTGGAAGGGATGACGATTTCGCACTACGGACCCGGCAGCTACAACAATCCACCCCCGGCTCGTTCCCGCAAACTGCTTCTCCACAAGCGCGAAATCCGCAAACTCCTCGGCGCCACGACCCAGAAGGGCCTCACGGTCGTCCCGCTCGAGGTCTACTTCAAGGACGGTCTGGCCAAGGTCGCGATCGCGTTGGCGAAGGCGAAGAAGGCGCATGACAAGCGCGAAGACCTGAAGCGCCGGGTCGCCGAGCGCGAGATGGCACGCGTTGTGAAGGGCAGACGGTCATGATCTTCTTTCTGCTCCTGGCCGCCTTGATTCCGCAGCAGATCCTGATCGCGACCTCGCGCGGTCAGGCCAGCATTCCGGTCACCAACGAGTCCGGTACCGCGGCGGTGGCGGCGGTGCTGCTCGCGCAGCCGCTCGGACTCACCGTGTCGCTCGACGGCTCGGTGGCGCATGCCTCGCTGGGCGGCAGCACATTCGATTTCGATGTCGGATCGCCGTTCGTTCGGTACGACGGTGCGGCCTATCCGATGGTTGGTGCGCCGTACGTTGCGCGCGACACGCTGTTCCTGCCGTTGCACTGGCTGGCCGACTATGTGCCGCGCCTCTTGGCGAGCCGGTATCGCTGGGATCCGAGGCTGGCCCGCCTTGATGAGCGACCGGCATCGCCCGTTCCGGTTATCACTGCGGGTGCGCCGAATCCGACCACGGGACTGCGGCTTCCCCATACGATCGTCGTCGACCCCGGTCATGGCGGTGTGGATCCCGGGAACCCCGGCCTCACGCTGCCGCACGGCATCACGGAGAAGGACATCACTCTCGGCATCGGTCAACTGCTGCGCGCCGAGCTGGTGCGACGCGGCTTGAATGTCGTGCTCACGCGCGCCACCGACACACTCATCGATCTGGCGAGCCGCCCCTTGTTCTGCCGGGCCGACTGCGACCTCTTCGTGAGCATACACGTGAACGCCATGCCCGCGGGCCGGCGGCAGAAACAGGTGAATGGTGTTGAGACCTACTTCGTGTCTGACGCGAAGACCGAAGATCAGAAGCGCGTGGCACAGATGGAAAACGATGCGCTCCGGTTCGAGACGACTCGCGCCGGCAGCGGGGGACCAGTGGGATTCATCTTGAACGACTTGCAGCTCAACGAATACCTCCGGGAGTCGGCGCGACTCGCTGAGCTGGTGCAGGGGAAGGTGGCGGCGGTCCATCCCGGCGAGGACCGCGGCGTGCAGCAGGGTCCGTTCCTCGTCCTCGCGGCGGCCCGCCGTCCGTCGATCCTGGTCGAAACGGGATTCGCGACAAACCAGAAGGACGGCACGTTCCTCGGGTCGGCGCAGGGCCAACGCAAGATCGCCCTGGCAATCGCGGACGGGATCGTCGCCTACCTGCTCGAGTTCGAGCGAAAGATCGCCGGCACGGGAGGCGGGGGGAGCGGCCAGGCACGATGACGCCGCGGCTGCGCTGGATCGCGCTCACCCAGCTCGCTGGAGTCCTGGCCAGCGGCTGCACGTACAACAACGCCATGTGGAGCGCCAAGCGTCATGCCAGTGACGCCCGGCTGCTCGAACAGCATGGCCAGCCATCCGAGGCACGGGCCCAATGGGCACAGGCGGCCGCGAAGACCAAGTCATGGCGGACCGACGATGCCGTCGTGCTGCGTGCGGAAGGGCTCGCCTATTCGGGCGCGTGTCGGGAGGCGGCCGACCCGATCGCACAAGCGCGCGCCAGTGTGCAGGATAACACGCAGCGCGAACGGATCGCTCTGGCCGACGCAGAATGCGCGCTGGCCGGGGATGACCCGGTCCGTGCGGAGGCCGTGCTGGCCGCGCCGCTCACCTCGAAAGATCCCGACCGGCGCTCGCGTGCTCACTTCATCGCCGGCCGGGCGGCCGCCTTGCGGTTGGACTACGGCGCGGCCACGACACACTTCCAAAGATCGCGCGAGCCGGGCGCTGCGGGACGGGCACTGGTGAGCGAGCACCAGCTGCGGGTAGCGCGAGCCACGCACCGCGCCGATCTGACGCCGATCGCGAGTGCGCTCGAGCGACTGCCGCGCACCGTGAGTGGCACCGAGGAAGCCAGTCGCGTACTCGATCTGCTCACAGTGGTGATGGCTGCCGCGGGGACACCCGCCGCGCGCTTCCGCGCCGCCGAGATCGCGCGCGACTCGTTGCATGCGCCTGCGCTCGCCGGTCAGCTCTTTCTGGATGCGGTGGCGGCTGACTCGACGTCGCTCTACGCCCCCAAGGCGCTGATCGCCGCCCTCGACGTGCTCCCCGAAGGCCGCGATTCGCTCATTGCCCTCCTCGACTCGCGGTATGCGGGATCGCCGTACACGCGCGCATTCCACGGCCAACCGAGCGACGCGTACGCGGCGGCGGAGGATTCGCTGGCGCGCGCGCTGGGCGTGCAGGGAGGCGGCACGCGGGGCAACCCCGTCTCCGCCGGCGTACTGTTCGATGCCCCAGTACCGGGCCCACGCGGTCCGCGGCTCGACAGGCCCAAGTGAGTGCCATCGACCTCTTCGGCACCAGCTTCCAAAATCCCATTCTCCTTGCTGCCGGCACTGCCGGCTTTGGGCGCGAGCTCGATGATGTCATCGACCTCGATCTGCTCGGCGGTATCGTCACGAAGGCGGTGACGCCAGAGCCTCGCCAGGGCCACCCAGCGCTGCGGGTCGCCGAGTTTCGCGGCGGTATGCTGAACGCCGTGGGGCTTGCGAATCCTGGTGTCGAGCGCGTCGCCGAACACGAGCTGCCCTGGTTGGCGCAGCGGCTGCGGCGCGCGCGGGTGATCGTCAACGTGGCCGGCGCGACCGTCGCCGACTACGTGCGGGTGATCGAACGGCTTACCCCGCTCGAGGCGATCACCGCCTTCGAGGTCAACGCCTCCTGTCCCAACACGAAGGCGGGCGGGCTCGAGTTCGGCGCCGAGCCCGGCAGCCTGGCCGAGCTGGTGCGCGCCTGCCGGCGCGTTTCGACGCGGCCGCTCACCGTTAAATTGTCGCCGGTGCTCCCTGATATCCCGGCAATGGCGCGCGTCGCGCGCGATGAAGGCGCGGAGGCGGTCAGCCTCGTGAACACGATGCCGGGATTACTGGACAAGCGACTCGGCAACGGCAGCGGCGGGCTGAGCGGTCCCGCGTTGCTGCCCATCGGTGTGCTCGCCACGCGCCGCGTACGCGAGCGCGTCGACATGCCCGTCATCGGCGTGGGCGGTGTCCGCAATGTCGCCGATGCGCGCGAGTATTTGGCCGCGGGCGCAGCGCTCGTGGCCATCGGCACCGCCGCGCTCGCTGATCCGCGCGTACCCGTGCGGATCGCCCGTGAGCTGAACCGTGGCTGAGCTGATCGTCGCCTTCGATCTGCCGAGGGGGAGCGAGGCGCTGGCGCTCGCCGCGCGGCTGCCGGGTCTGCGATGGGCGAAAGTCGGCCCGGTGCTGTTCAACCGCGAAGGGCCATCGCTCGTCAGAGAATTCACCGCGCGCGGCATTCGGGTGTTTCTCGATCTCAAGTGGCACGACATTCCCCACATTGTGGCAAGTGCCGTGAGTGCGGCGCGCGAGCTTGGCGTGTCGATGACCACGGTCCACTGCCTCGGGGGTCGCGCAATGCTGACGGCTGCCGCCACGGCGGCCGGGCAGGAGCTCGCGGTGGTTGGTGTGACGGTGCTGACCTCGCATGATGGCGCCGAGCTCGAGGGCATTTTGGGACGCGGCGTTCCCGATGTCGGATTCGAAGCGGAGCGTCTGGCGCGCGCCGCGCTGCAGGCGGGATTGCGCGGCGTCGTCGCATCGGGCCAGGAGCTTGGCCTGTTGCGGGAAGCACTCGGCCCCGACCCACTGATCGTGGTCCCGGGCGTTCGCGCGCCCGGCGACCCCGCCGGCGATCAAGTGCGCCCGATCGAACCGGTAGAAGCCGTGCACCGCGGCGCCACCCATCTCGTGGTCGGACGGCCAATTACGGCGGCGCGCGATCCGGTCGCCGCCTACCGCCGTTTGGTCGAAGCGCTCGATTGAGGGTATCACCCAGCCCTATGCGCACTTCACGGCTATGGCTGGGGCTCGGCATGGTCGCGCTGCCGGTTCAGGTCGCCGCTCAGGCAACGCTGTCCGATGCGGCGGCCGGGGCCAAGGCCGCATGGTCCGCCCATGACGCACAGGGCCTGGTGGGGCGAAGCTCGACGCTGATCCTGCAGATTCCAGGCGCAGATCCGTCGTCCCCACTCGGGCGACCACAGGCGATCGAGTTGTTGCGCCGGTACTTTCGGCCTGCCGAGGAGCGGGGGCTCGACGTGACGGCGATCCGCGAGGTGGAGCCGGGGAAGGGGTTTGTGGAGTTAACCCGCCGCTATGTGGTTGCCGGAACGACGGAATTGCGTCATGAGACCCTGTTTCTCGGGTATCGGTTATTGGACCGCGAGTGGCGTCTCGTGGAGCTACGCAGCGCCCCGTAATCGATTGTCGCATGGCCCCTTGCGTGAAGTCCACACCCCGTCTATTGTTCACGGCTCAGCCAGAACATTTTCACTTTTCCGGAGCAGCCTGTTGAAGGTACGTTCGAGCGTGCGCCCCATCTGCGAGCACTGCAAAGTCGTGACGCGGCGGGGCGTGATTCGCGTGATCTGCAAGCGCAACCCCAAGCATAAACAGCGGCAGGGTTAAGGAGAGGCATGGCTCGTATTGCAGGCGTGGATTTGCCGCGCGATAAAAAGATCCAGTACGCACTTCCGTACATCTTCGGTATCGGTCCCAGCAACTCGGTTCGCATCCTCGCGGAGACGGGCATCAGCCCGGACGCGCGCGTGCGCGATTTGCGGGACGCCGAAGTCGCACGGCTGCGCCAGGTGATCGAACGGGACTACAAGGTCGAAGGCGCGCTCCGGACGGAAATCGCGATGAACATCAAGCGCTTGATGGACATCGGCACGTACCGGGGCGGTCGTCATCGCAAGAATCTGCCGGTGCGCGGCCAGCGCACGCACACCAACGCGCGCACCAAGAAGGGACCACGGCGCGCCATCGCGGGCAAGAAGAAGCCCGTGCTGAAAAAGTAGAGGCACATGGCCGACGCCAAACCAGACGCGAAGCCGGAAGCAAAGCCGGACGCCAAACCGGACGCAAAGCCGGACGCCAAACCCGCACCCGCGCGTGCGGCCGGTGGCGCCAAGCGCACCAAGAAGATCGTCGAGGCCGAGGGCGTCGCGCATATCACCGCGACGTTCAACAACACGCTCATCACGATCTGCGATATGCAGGGCAACGCCATTACCTGGGGCTCCTCAGGCAAGGCGGGCTTCAAGGGCTCCAAGAAGTCGACGCCCTTCGCCGCCACCGTCGCAGCCGAGCAGGCGGCGCGTGAGGCGTTGAACCTGGGCGTGAAGCGCGTGCACGTCCGCGTACAGGGTCCCGGCTCCGGCCGCGAGTCGGCCATTCAGGCGCTCGCGAGTGCCGGATTGCAGATCCGTTCGATCCGCGACGTGACGCCGATTCCGCACAACGGGTGCCGCCCGCCCAAGAAACGGCGGGTTTGACGCATGGCACGCTACACGGGTCCCGTTTGCAGACTGTGCCGGCGCGAGGGCACCAAGCTGTTTCTCAAGGGCACACGCTGCCTGACGGAGAAATGCGCCGTCGAGCGTCGTGCCTACGCGCCCGGGCAACATGGTCAGTCGACCGGACGGCGCCGCAAGGCGTCGGAGTACGCGAAGCAGCTGCGCGAAAAACAGAAAGTGAAGCGGATTTACGGCCTGTCCGAGCGCCAATTCCGCAACCTCTTCGAGCGGGCGATCAAGGAGCCGGGTGTGACGGGCGAAGCGCTGCTCGTGGCCCTCGAGAGCAGGCTGGACAATCTGGTGTACCGCATGGGCTTCGCGACCTCGCGCAAGCAGGCGCGCCAGCTCGTGCGGCATCGCCACATCCTCGTCAATGGTCGCACGCTGGACATTCCGTCCTACCGTGTGCTGATCGGGGACGAAGTGAAGGTCGCCGATGCGAGCCGTGAGCTCGTATTGGTGAAGGCAGCGCTCGAGCAGTTCGGGCGCGGACAACCGGTTTCGTGGATCCAGGTGGACACTGACAAAGTGCTGGGCAAGATGACCGAGCGGCCAACCCGCGACGCCATCCCGCTCGCGGCACAAGAACAGTTAATCGTCGAGCTCTATTCCAAGTGATTACGACCCTTGATTTGACGGGGTTGGTCCGGCCGCATCTGGTCGAGATGACCAAGCGCGAGGACAACCCGAATTCCGCCGAGTTCCGGCTCCAGCCGTTGGAGCGGGGCTACGGCTACACATTGGGCAATTCGCTCCGGCGCCTCCTGCTCTCGTCGCTGCGCGGCGCAGCGGTCTGGGCGTTCCGCATCGACGGCGTGGTGCACGAGCACCAGACCATCCCGGGTGTCGTCGAGGACGTCCATCAGATCATCCAGCGCCTCAAGCAGCTGACGCTGGTGCTCGCGCCGGAAGTGGATGAGGCAGTCCTCCGCTTCAAGGTGGAGAAGGCCGGTCCGGTCTATGCACGCGATCTCGAGGCGCACGGCGCGGTGACGATTCAGAACCCCGAGCAGCTGCTCTTTACCGTTCAGGACGACCGCGACATCGCGGGCGAGCTGTACGTGAACAAGGGCCGCGGCTACGTCGAGGCCGAGCAGCATCCGGTGGACCGGACACTCGCGGTCGACGTTGTGCGCGTGGACTCGATCTACAACCCCGTGCGCCGGGCGAATTTCACCGTGGCGGAGACGCGCGTCGGCCAGCGCACCGATTACGACCGGCTCACGCTCACCGTCGAGACCAACGGTACGATCTCGCCCGAGGACGCGGTGGCGTATGCCGCGGCGCTCGCGCAGGAGCACTTCCGGTTCTTCGTCGACTTCGGCAAGGTGCCGATCGTCGCGGGGGAACCGGGCGGGGCGGGCAACGGTGGATCCGAAGGCGGGCGGCTGCGTGACCTGCTGAGCCGCGCCATCGACGACGCCGGTTTGTCGGTGCGGTCGGTGAACTCGCTCAAGAACTCGAACATCCGGACGCTGGGCGATCTCGTCCGCTACAAGGAAGACGATCTGCTGAAGGTCAAGAACGTCGGCGAGAAGGCACTCGGTGAAATCGCGGAATTGCTGCGTCGTGAGGGCTTGAACTTCGGGATGCAGCTCGAGGAGATGCCGGGCGGCGAGATTCGCATCGTAGATCCGGGCAGCGCGCCGCAGGCGCAGCTCACGGGGACTGAGGAAGAGTAATGCGTCACCGCGCCAAGGGCCGCCAGCTTTCGCGCACCTCGAGCCACAAGAAGGCGACGCTGAATAACATGGCGACCAGCCTCTTTCAGCACGGCGGTATTCAAACCACCGAGGCGAAGGCGAAGGAGCTGCGCCCGTTTGCGGAGCGGCTCATTACGCTCGCGCGCCGCGGCGATCTGCACGCGCGCCGGCTCGTCGAGCGCCGGTTGAAGGACAAAGCCGTGACGCAGAAGCTGTTCGCCGAGATCGGCAAGCGGTTCGCGGCGCGGCCGGGCGGCTACACGCGGATCGTGAAGCTCGGCCATCGCGTCGGCGATGGCGCCGACGTGGCCCGCATCGAGCTGTTGGCTGAGTGACCGGGCGACGAGTCGAAATGCAAAAGGGACCCGGAAGGGTCCCTTTTTTCTTGAGCAGCGCGTCCTTACGACGCCTTGGCGACTCGATTCGATTTGATGCACTGCGTGCAGACGCGAATCCGGCGCACGACCCCGTTCACCACGACCCGGACGCGCTGGAGGTTGGGGTACCAGCGTCGCGGCGTCTTATTGTTCGCGTGGCTGATATTGTGTCCCGTGATGGGACCCTTGCCACAAATCTCACACACTCGAGCCATAGTTCGATCCGACAATGAGTTCTAAGGGCGTCGCAAAGAGGCCTAAACCTAAACGGGACACCGGGGAGCGGCAACCCCGCGGGACCGGTAACGCGCGCAAGACGGCGGTGGTTACCGGCGTCACCGGCCAGGACGGCTCGTACCTCGCCGAGCTGCTGCTCGAGAAGGGCTACGAGGTCATCGGGGTAGTGCGACGCACATCGCACGACTCCTATGAGCGGATCGGGCACCTGCTGGAGCGCGTGCACATCGTCGCGGCCGATCTGCTGGACCAGCATTCGCTGACGACCGTGATCCGCGATGCCAGGCCCGACGAGGTCTATAACCTGGCGGCCCAGAGCTTCGTCCCGACGTCGTGGAACCAGCCGGTCCTCACGGGAGAATTCACCGCGCTCGGCGTGACGCGCCTGCTCGAGGCGATCCGTCTGGCGCATCCCGAGGCACGGTTCTATCAGGCCAGCTCGTCGGAGATGTTCGGCAAGGCGGTGGAAACGCCGCAGCGGGAGTCGACGCCGTTCTATCCCCGCTCGCCCTACGGCGTCGCGAAAGTTTACGGTCACTGGATCACGGTGAATTACCGCGAGTCGTACGGCATGTACGCGGTGAGCGGTATTCTGTTCAACCACGAGTCGCCGCGCCGCGGCCTCGAGTTCGTGACGCGCAAAGTGAGCGACGCGGTCGCGCGCATCAAGCTCGGGAAGACCAACGAGCTGCGCCTCGGGAATCTCGATTCCGGGCGGGACTGGGGTTTTGCGGGGGACTATGTCGAAGCGATGTGGCGCATGCTGCAGCAGCCGGAGCCGAGCGACTACGTGGTCGGGACCGGCACGATGCACAGCGTGCGCGACTTGTGCGCCGCGGCGTTCAGCCACGTGGGACTGGACTGGCAGAAATACGTGAAAGTCGATCCCCGATTCGTGCGTCCCGCCGAGGTCGACACGCTGCTCGCCGATGCGAGCCGGGCCCGGAAGGAACTGGGGTGGATGCCCACGGTTAGCTTCGAGCAACTGGTGAGAATGATGGTGGACGCGGACATGGAGCGGCTGGCGTGAAAGTGCTCGTCACCGGCGCCAACGGCTTCGTGGGCAAGAGCGTCGTGCGCCGGCTGCTCGCCGACGGCGATCGTGTGGTCGCGGCGGTGGGACCGGGGGCCTCGGGGAGTCCCGGCGCTCCAAACCTTACGAACGTCTCACTCGACCTCGCGAACGACGTCTCCGTGCGCGCCTGTTTTGCCGAGCCGGTGGATGCCGTGATACATCTGGCGGCGATCGCATTGAGCCGGGCGGCGGACCGCGATCCGGCGATGGCGTGGTCGGTCAACGCCGAGGGGACCGGGAAACTTGCGGCGGCACTCACCGGAGCCGCCGCCGCGTGGAAAACACAGCCGCTCTTCCTGTTGGCGTCGACAGCGGATGTCTATGAATGGCAGCAGCGACCGATTAAGGAAGAGGACCGCGTTCAGCCGTCCACTCCCTATAGCACCAGCAAGCTCGGCGCCGAGCTCGCGGTGGAGCAGGCGGCGCGCTGCTGTGGGCTGAAGGTCATCATCGCACGGCCGTTTCCCACCTCCGGGGCGGGGCAGGACGAAAGGTTCTGGATTCCGGCACGGTGTAGGATGCTGCGCGAGGTGAAGCGCAATGGCTGGGCCGCGGTGCCCGTGGGCGATTTGACGGCGGTGCGTGACTTCCTGCATGTGGACGATCTGGCCGACGCGTGTGCACTGCTCCTGAAGCGCGGGACGCCGGGCGAGGTGTACAACATCGCCTCTGGCCGTGCGGTCACGCTCGACGAGATTCACACACGGCTGGAGCAGCTGTTGGACGTCGCGCCCAAGCGCGAAATCGATTCCAGCCAGGTACGCCGCGAGGCGCGGCCGTACCTGGTGGGTGATGCCGCGAAGCTGCGCGCGGCGACGGGTTGGACCCCGCGACGTACGCTCGACGATATCCTGCGAGACGTCCTCGATGCCCAAAAGAACTGATCTCGCGCGGAATGACGGATCCCGAGCTCGCCGACCGGACCTACATCGAGCCGGTCACGCCGGACTGGGTGCGCAAGGTCATCGAGCGTGAGAAACCGGACGCGCTGCTGCCCACGATGGGCGGCCAGACCGCTCTCAACGTCGCCATGGCGCTCGCCAACGACGGGACGCTGAAGAAGCACAATGTCGAGTTGATCGGCGCCAATGCCCGCGCCATCAAGATGGCTGAGGATCGCGCCGAGTTCAGCGCCGCGATGCGGCGCATCGGTCTCGCGATGCCGGCGGGGCGGACCGTCACCTCCGTGGTCCAGGCGCTCGAGGCGGTCGGAGATGTCGGCTACCCGGCGATCATCCGGCCGTCGTACACGCTTGGCGGCACCGGCGGCGGGGTTGCCTACAATCGTGCCGAGTTCGAGGAGATGGTCGAGCGGGCGCTCGAGCTGTCGCCCGTGCATTCGACGCTCATCGAGCGCAGCGTCCTCGGCTGGAAAGAGTTCGAGCTCGAGGTGATGCGCGACCGGCGCGACAACGTCGTGATCGTGTGCTCGATCGAAAACCTCGATCCGATGGGCGTGCACACCGGCGACTCGATCACCGTCGCGCCCGCGATGACGCTCACCGACCGCGAGTACCAGCGGATGCGCGATGCAGCGATCGCCATCATCCGCGAGATCGGCGTCGAGGCGGGCGGCTGCAACATCCAGTTCGCCGTCAACCCGGCCGACGGCGAAATGCTGGTGATCGAGATGAACCCGCGCGTGTCGCGATCGTCGGCCCTGGCGTCCAAGGCGACCGGTTTCCCGATCGCGCGCATCGGCACGAAGCTCGCAGTCGGCTATACGCTCGACGAGCTGCCCAACGACATCACCAAGACCACGCCCGCGTCGTTCGAGCCGGTGCTCGACTATGTCGTCGTGAAGGTGCCGCGCTTCGCGTTCGAGAAATTCCCCACAGCGGACTTTCGTCTCACCACGCAAATGAAGTCGGTGGGCGAAGCGATGGCGATCGGCCGCACGTTCAAGGAAGCCTTCCAGAAAGGGTTGCGCGCGCTCGAGATCGGTCGGCCCGGGTGGGTGCTGGGCGCGACGCCCGCGGACGATCGGCTCACCAGTACGTCACCCGAGGACTTGCGAGTTGCGCTCCGGACGGCAACACCCGAGCGCATCTTCCAGATCAAGCGCGCGTTCCTCGCCGGCCTCACGGTGGACGAGGTCGCGCAGGCCTCCGGCATCGATCCGTGGTTCCTCTATCAGCTCGAGGAGCTCGTCGAGGCGGAGCGCTCGTTCGGCGGGCTCTCGGTCGTAGGCGCCGCCGAGCTCAAGCGCATGAAGCGCCTGGGATTCTCCGACCGGCAGCTCGCCGCGCTCCGCAACACGACCGAGTCGGCGATTCGCGAGCAGCGCTGGCAGCTCGGCATCCACCCGGCCTACAAGACGGTGGATACCTGCGCCGGCGAGTTTCCATCGTCGACGCCGTATCTCTATTCCTCCTACGACCAAGAGAACGAGTCCGAGCCGTTCGGTGAGCAGGGGATCGTGATCCTCGGCAGCGGTCCGAACCGCATCGGGCAGGGTGTCGAGTTCGACTACTGTTGCGTGCGCGCCGGCCTCGCGTTCCGTGAGCTCGGGTTCAAGACGATCATGATCAACTCGAATCCCGAGACGGTGTCGACCGACTTCGACATCTCGGACAAGCTGTACTTCGAGCCGCTCACCCTCGAGGACGTGTTGGAGATCACCCGCTGGGAGCGCCCCAAGGGCGTCGTCGTGCAGTTCGGCGGTCAGACACCGTTACAGCTCACCAAGCCGCTCGAGGCCGCCGGCGTTCCGATCCTGGGCACCTCGCCCGACGCGATCGATATCGCCGAGGACCGCGAGCGCTTCGAACAGCTCGCCGACAGGCTTGGCGTCACGCAGCCGCCGAACGGCATCGCCCGCTCAGTCGAGGAGGCAGTAGCGGTCGCGCAGCGGATCGGCTACCCGGCGCTGGTGCGCCCCTCGTACGTGCTGGGTGGGCGGGCGATGGAAATCGTCTACGACGACGGCTCGCTCCGGGAGTATTTCGTGAAGGCCGCGCGCGTCGCGCCGGAACATCCCGTGCTGATCGATCATTTCCTCGAAGACGCGTTCGAGGCGGACGTTGATGCGATCGCCGACGGCACGCGCTGCGTGATCGGCGGGGTGATGCAGCACATCGAGGATGCCGGGGTTCACTCGGGCGATTCCGCCTGCGTCCTCCCGCCCTATTTGATCGGCGACCGGCAAGTGGACGAGATGCGGCGCCACACCCAGGCGTTTGCCAAGGCGCTGGGCGTGGTGGGGCTGCTCAACGTCCAGTACGCCATCAAGGGCGGCATCGTCTACGTCCTGGAGGTCAACCCGCGGGCCTCGCGGACCGTCCCGTTCGTGAGCAAGGCCACCGGGGTCCCCCTCGCAAAGCTTGCAGCGGCGGTCATCGTGGGGCGGACACTGGACGATTTGGGCCTTCCCGATGAGCTTCCCGTCGCCGGGGTAGCCGTGAAAGAGGCGGTCTTCCCCTTCACGAAGCTGCCCGGCGTGGATACCGTGTTGGGGCCGGAAATGCGGTCCACCGGGGAGGCGATGGGCCTGGCGGACAGCTTCGGGATGGCGTTTGCCAAGGCGCAGATCGCGGCGGAAGGCAGCCTGCCCCTCGAGGGCACGATCTTCGTCACGGTGAACGACCACGACAAGCCGACGGTGCTGCCGATTGCCCGCCGCTTCCACGAGCTGGGGTTCCGCATCCTGGCGACGGAAGGCACCGAGCGGTATCTCCGCGGCCGCGGGGTGCCGGCGGAGCGCGTGTTGAAGGTGCACGAGGGACGCCCGAACGCGATCGATCTGATCGTGTCGGGCGAAGTCCAGCTGCTGATCAACACGCCGCTGGGGAAGTTCACGCAGGTGGATGACTATGCCATCCGGCGCGCCGCGCTGGTGCATCGGGTGCCGTACACGACGACCATGTCCGCGGCGAGTGCCGCGTGTGATGCGATCATTGCGCTCCGCAGCCGCACCGGGAGCGTTAGGAGCTTACAGGAATGGCACGAAAGAGCGAACGGCGAAAAGACACCGACCGGCGGGCAGATCGCGACAGCAAGCGCGTAGCGGCCCCGAAGTCTGCGAAGGCGGCGAAGGCAGTCGCTCCACCCCCGCCCCCGCCGAAAATCAAATTCCGCGGCAAGCTGCTCGAGAACGAGCCGCTGGCGCGGTACAACACCTGGCGGATCGGCGGCCCCGCGCGCTACCTCGCGCTGCCGGCCGACAGCGAGGACGTGGTGCGCGCCCTGGAGCTCGCGCAGGACCGCGGGCTGCCCTGGGTCGTCCTCGGGCTTGGCTCGAACGTGCTCGTCAAAGACGGCGGCTTCCCCGGTGTCGTGATCCGCATGGGGAAGGGGCTCGATCGGTTCGAGATGAAGGGCGCGACTGCGATCGTCGGGGGCGGAATGCCGACGCCGATCCTGGCGCGACGCACCGCCGAAGCGGGCTTCGCGGGCGTGGAGCGCTTCATCGGGATTCCCGGAACGGTGGGCGGCGGGATCTTCATGAACGCCGGCTGCCACGGCGCCGAGTTCTCGGAGGTCGTGACCGAAGTCACCGTGATGGACCCGCGCGGCAAGGTCAAGCAGCTCTCTCGCAAGCAGATCTCGTTCAAGTACCGCTCCACCAACCTCGAAGGCATCGTCATCGAGGCGAAGCTGGTGCTGGGCGAAGAGTCGCCCGCCAAGCTGAAAGAGCTGCAGTCCAAGCTGCTCCGCTGGCGCAAGGCCGGCACGCCGTTCGATCAACCGTGCTGCGGCTCGACCTTCACAAATCCTCCCGGCGGTACCAAGACCGCGGGGATGTTGATCGATGAGTGCGGCTTGAAGGGCTTCACGATCGGGAGTGCGCAGGTCTCCACGCTGCACGCCAACTACATCATCAACAAGGGTACCGCGACCGCGAGCGAGGTCCTCAAGGTGATCGAGCACGTGCGGAAGACCGTCGCCAAGAAGACCGGCGTCACCCTGGAGCTCGAGTGCAAGATCATCGGCCCGTAAGCTATTTCGCGCACGAGTCCAGCTATGTCGACGACGGAGCGGTAATCGGCAGCGGCACCAAGATCTGGCACTTTTCGCACGTGATGCCCGGCGCCGTGATCGGCGAGCGCTGCAACCTCGGCCAGAACGTCGTCGTGATGCCCGGGACGACAATCGGCAACAACGTCAAGATCCAGAACAACGTCTCGATTTACGAGGGCGTCGAGCTGGAAGACGACGTCTTCTGCGGGCCCTCCTGCGTGTTCACCAACGTGATGAACCCGCGCAGCCACGTGCCGCGCAAGAACGAATACCGGCGCACGCTCGTGAAGCGCGGCAGCTCCATCGGGGCCAACGCGACGATCATCTGCGGCGTCACACTCGGCGAGTACGCGTTCATCGGCGCGGGCGCCGTGGTCACGTCCGACGTGCCCGCGTACGGCCTGATGGTCGGCGTGCCGGCCCGCCGCGTGGGGTGGATGTGCCAGTGCGGCGAGCGACTGCATACGAGCACGGCGGGAGGGGGGGGGCGTGCGGCCTGCGGCGTGTGCGGGGCCACCTATGAAGAGGCGGGGGGCGCGCTGCGGCAGACCAAACCTTCGAAGGTGCCCGCGGCATGAACGTCCCCTTGCTCGACCTGGTCGCGCAGTACAACTCGATCAAGGACGACGTGCTCGCCGCGATGATGAAGGTCGTCGACACACAGCAGTTCATCATGGGTCCGGCCGTGCCGGAGCTCGAGACCGCGATCGCCCGGCTGTCGCACGCCAAACACGGCGTCGGCTGCGCGAGCGGCACCGACGCACTGCTGTTGCCGCTCAAGGCACTGAACCTGAAGCCGGGCGACGAGGTCATCACGACGCCGTTCACCTTCTTCGCGACGGCCGGCACGATTCATAACGCCGGTGGCACACCTGTCTTCGTGGACATTCAGCCCGATACGTTCAACATCGATCCCGCCGCGGTCAAACGAGCGATCACGCCGCGCACCCGCGCGATCGTGCCCGTGCATCTCTACGGACAGATGGCCGACATGCTCGAGCTGATGCAAATCGCACGGCCCTTGGGCGTGAAGGTCATCGAGGATGCCGCTCAGGCGATTGGCGCTCGCCGCAAGATGGACGGCGAGTGGCGCGTCGCGGGCGAGCTGGGATGGGTCACGGGCTATTCGTTCTTCCCGAGCAAGAATCTCGGCGCCTGGGGCGACGGCGGGATGATGGTGACGTCCGACGACGCGGCCGCGGATCGGCTCCGCAGGTTGCGGCTGCACGGCGGGGCCAAGCAGTACCACCACGACGAGGTCGGCACCAACTCGCGACTGGACACGCTCCAGGCCGCGGTCCTGCTCGCCAAGCTGCCGCACCTCGCGCAGTGGTCCGCGAAACGGCGTGAGCACGCCGCCTACTATTCCACGGCGCTGGCCGAGGTGCGGCACGTCAAGACGCCCGTCGTGGATCCGGCCAACGAGCACATCTTTCACCAGTACACGCTGCGCGCCGAGCGTCGCGACGCGCTGCAGGCGCATCTCAAGAAGGAAGGGATCGGGCACGCCGTGTACTATCCGGTCCCGCTGCATCGCCAACCCTGTTTTGCGCACCTCGGTTACAAGGATGGCAGCCTGCCCCAGGCGGAGCAGGCGTCTCGCGAGGCAATTTCGCTGCCGATCTACCCGGAGCTCACCCGCACGCAGCTGGACCGGGTGATCGATGCGATCCGTGGATTCTATCGGTGAAACGGCTCAAGATCGGCGTAGTCGGCGCCGGGGCGTGGGGGCGCAACCACGTCCGCACGGTCGCCGGCTTGGCGGAAGGCGAGCTGGCGGCGGTTTGCGACACCGACCCCAAAGTCCGCGAGCGCATTGCGCGCCAGTATCCCGGGGCGCTGGTGACGGCGGACGTGGCGGCGCTGCTGGGAGTCGTGGAGGCCGTCATCGTGGCATCTCCCGCCGCCACTCATGCGACAGTGGCCCGACAAGCGGTCGAGGCGGGCAAGCCGGTCCTGGTCGAGAAGCCATTCGCGCTGAGCGTGCGGGACGCCGAGGCGGTCGCCAGGCAGGCTGCGGAGCGGGGGGTGCCGGTGCTGGCCGGCCATCTGTTGGTGTACCATCCCGCCGTCGAACGGCTGCGCGAGATGGTGCAGAAAGGCGAGCTGGGCAAGGTATTCTATCTATATAGCCTGCGGGTCAACCTCGGGCAGGTGCGGAAGGACGAGAACGCTCTGTGGAGCTTTGGGCCGCATGACGTGTCAGTGGCACTTTACTTGCTCGGTGAGCAGCCCGTACGCGTCGCTGCCCACGGAAAGAGCTATCTGCAGCCCGCGATCGAGGACGTCGTGTTTCTGACGATGGAGTTCGCGAGCGGCGTGCTTGCGCATGTCCAGATGTCGTGGCTCGATCCCCACAAAGAACGGAAGCTGACGGTGGTCGGCGCCAAGAAAATGGTGGTATTTGACGACATGGAGCCGCGTGAAAAGTTGCGGATCTACGACAAGGGCGTAGATCGCCCGCCCGAGTACGGGTCGTTCGGCGAGAGCCTGGCGATTCGCGAGGGCGACATCTTCATTCCTCGAATTCCGGCCGTGGAGCCCCTGGCGGCCGAGTTGGCGCATTTCGTTCGCGCCGCGCAAGGCCGTGAAGCGCCGCGCGCGAGCGCCGAGGACGGCGTCCGCGTCGTCCGCGTGCTAGAGGCCGCCTCCCGCTCGCTCGCGCGCGGCGGCGCTCCGGAGACACCATGACTGCGACTGCCGCTGCACCCACTATGGTCGAGACGCTGCTCGCGAAGGCGAAGGATCGCACGGCGGTCTTCGGCGTCGTCGGGCTCGGCTATGTCGGCCTCCCGCTCGCGATGGAGCTGGTGCGCGCCGGCTACCGCGTGCTCGGCGTGGACGTCAACGCGCGTGTCGTCGATTCCTTGAACGCGGGCCGCTCCCACATTCAGGATGTCCCGGCCGCGACGGTCAGCGACGCGGTCCAGGCCAAGAAATTCTCCGCCACCGCCGACCTGACTCGCCTGAAAGAGCCCGACGTCATTTCGATCAGCGTGCCCACGCCGCTGTCCAAGACCAAAGATCCCGACGTGAGCTACGTGCTCGCGGCCACCGAGTCGGTGAAGCGCGCGCTCCGCAAGGGGCAGCTGGTGGTGCTCGAGTCGACGACGTATCCCGGCACGACGCGCGAGCTGATGCTCCCTGCACTCGAGTCCACGGGCCTCAAGGTCGGACAGGATTTCTTCCTGGCGTTCTCGCCGGAGCGCGTCGATCCCGGCAATGAGCGGTTCAACACCCGCAACACGCCCAAGGTGATCGGCGGCATTACGCCCGCCTGTCTGAAGGTCGCTACGGCCCTGTATCAGGGAGCCATCGATACGCTCGTGCCGGTGTCGTCGCCCGAGGCGGCCGAGCTGGTGAAGATCCTCGAGAACACCTTCCGCAGCGTCAACATCGGGCTCGTCAACGAGATGGCGATCGTCTGCGACAAGCTCGGCGTGGATGTGTGGGAAGTGATCGACGCCGCGTCCACGAAGCCGTTCGGGTTCATGAAATTCACGCCCGGCCCCGGCGTGGGCGGGCACTGCATTCCGCTCGATCCGCACTATCTCGCGTGGAAGATGCGGACGCTCAACTACAAGACCCGCTTCATCGAGCTCGCCGGCGAGCTGAATGCCGAGATGCCGGAGTTCTGGGTCGGCAAAGTCGTGGACGCGCTCAACGAGCAGGGCAAAGCGGTGCGGGCGAGTCGCGTCATGCTGGTGGGCGTCGCCTACAAGAAGAACATCGACGACATTCGCGAGAGCCCGGCGCTGGACGTGATCCGGTTGCTGCACCAGCGCGTCGCCGACGTGTCCTATCACGATCCGCACGTGCCGGTCCTGAAGGAAGAGGGTATCGCGCTCAATTCCGTGCAGCTCACGGCGGAGATGCTCCAACAGGCCGACTGCGTCATCATCGTGACCGATCACGCCGCGATTGACTACAAATTGATCGCGCGACACGCGCGCTCCGTCGTGGATACGCGGCATGTGTTGCCCAAGGCAGGTCCCCGCGCGTGAAGGTCGCCGTCGTCGGCACCGGATATGTAGGTCTGGTCGTGGGTGCTTGTCTCGCGGAGACGGGCAATGACGTCGTGTGTGCCGACGTCGACGCCGCCAAGATCAAGAACCTCAAGGCGAACAAACTTCCGATCTACGAGCCTGGACTCGAGCCGCTCGTCGTCCGCAATCAGCGTGAGGGCCGGCTGACCTTCACGACCGACGTCGGCCCCGCCGTCGAGCGCTCCGAGATCGTGTTCATCGCCGTGGGGACGCCGCCCGACGAAGACGGATCGGCCGACCTGCAGCACGTACTCGCCGTCGCTACGACGATCGGCAAGCACATGAACGCGTCCAAGGTCGTCGTCACGAAGAGCACCGTCCCGGTGGGCACGGCCACGAAGGTGCGCGCCCAGATCGCGCGCGAAACGACGACGCCGTTTCACGTGTGCTCGAATCCGGAGTTCCTCAAGGAAGGCGCCGCCGTCGATGACTTCATGAAGCCGGACCGCGTCGTGGTGGGGGTCGACTCGCCCGAAGCGGCCAAAGTGATCGAAGAGCTCTACGCCCCCTTCGTGCGCACCGGCAATCCGTTGATCATGATGGACATTCCCTCGGCCGAGATGACCAAGTACGCCGCCAACGCCATGCTCGCCACGCGGGTCTCCTTCATGAATCAGATCGCGCAGCTGTGCGAGACCGTCGGGGCGGACGTGACCCAGGTGCGGCGCGGCATCGGCTCGGACCGGCGCATCGGCCAGGCGTTCCTGTTTCCGGGCCCCGGGTACGGCGGGTCCTGTTTCCCCAAGGATGTGAAGGCCCTGATCCGCGCCGGTGCCGAGAACGAGTTGACGCTCGACATTCTGCAGAAAAGACGGCTGTTCGAAAAGCTCAAGCGGCACCTCGGATCGCTCGAGGGGAAGGTGATCGCCGTCTGGGGTCTCGCCTTCAAGGCCGAGACCGACGACGTGCGCGAGAGCCCCGCGCTCGTGCTCGTCGAGGAGCTGCTCGCCGCCGGCGCCAAGGTGCAAGCGCACGATCCCGCGGCCATGGAAACCGCGGCGCGCCAACTCGGCAAGCGCGTGACCTACGCCGGGCACGGCTTCGACGCGCTGAACGGCGCCGACGCGCTGGCGATCGTGACGGAGTGGTTGGAGTATCGCAATCCTGATTTCGCGAGGATGAAGCAGCTCTTGAAGCGGCCGCTGATCGTCGATGGGCGCAATTTGTACGATCCGCTGAAGCTCGGCCGGCTGGGATTCACCTACGACAGCATCGGCCGCCCGCTCGGATGCGCGTCCTCGTAACGGGGGCGGCCGGATTCCTCGGATCGCATCTCGTTGACCGCTTCCTGGCCGCGGGACACCGGGTCCTCGGGATGGACAACCAGCTCACCGGCGATCCCGCCAACCTCGCCCACGTCGCCAACAATCCCGACTTCGAGTTCCACCGCCAGGACGTCACGACCTTCATCGCCGTCGATGGCGCCCTGGACGGCGTGCTGCACTTCGCGAGCCCCGCGAGCCCCGTCGACTACCTCGAGCTCCCGATCCAGACGCTCAAGGTCGGCGCGCTCGGCACGCACAAGGCGTTGGGTCTGTCGATGGCGAAACAGGCGCGGTTTCTGCTCGCGTCGACCTCCGAGGTCTACGGCGATCCGCTGGTGCATCCACAACCGGAGTCGTACTGGGGCAACGTGAATCCGGTCGGGCCGCGCGGCGTCTACGACGAGGCCAAGCGATTCGCGGAGGCGCTGACCATGGCCTACCATCGCTACCACCGGCTCGATACCCGGATCGTGCGGATCTTCAACACTTACGGGCCCCGCATGCGCCCACACGACGGGCGGGTCGTGTCCAACTTCATCGTGCAGGCCCTGCGCGGCGACCCGCTCACGGTCTACGGCGACGGCTCGCAGACACGCTCGTTCTGCTACGTGGACGACCTGATCGAAGGGATCATGCGGCTGTTCGAGCGGGGGAGTGCGGACCCGACCAATATCGGTAACCCGCACGAGTTCACGGTGCGGCAGCTGGCGGAGCGGGTGCTGGCATTGACGGGTAGCAAGAGCAAGATCGTCGAGCGGCCGCTGCCGGTGGACGATCCGCAGGTGCGCCAGCCCGACATCAGGCACGCCCGCGAGACGTTGGGGTGGGAGCCGAAGGTTTCGCTCGACGAGGGACTGCGCCGCACCATCGAGTATTTCCGTGCGGTCGTGGCGCGCGAACGAGCACCAAAGTCGTGAAGGACAGGGTTCTCGTCACCGGGGCTGCCGGGTTCATCGGATCGCACGTGAGCGAGGCGCTCATCGGGCTTGGCCATGCGGTGACCGGTGTCGACAACTTCGATCCGTTTTACGCGCGTGACGTCAAGGAGCGCAACCTCTCGGGCCTCCTCAAACTTTCCGGGTTTCGGTTCGTCGAGGCCGATGTCGCCCGCGATCCCATACCGATGGCAGGCGTCGAGGCGGTCATCCATCTGGCGGCAAAACCGGGTGTCCGTCCCTCCCTGGACGATCCCGGCGCCTACATGGAAGCGAACGTCACGGCGACCGCGCGTCTGATCGATGCGGCGCGCCGCGCGGGGCTGACGCGGATTGTGTTCGGCTCCTCGTCGTCCGTGTATGGCAATGCAACGCCCGCGCCGTTTGCCGAGGACAAGCCCGCCGTCCTGCCGATCTCGCCGTACGCCGCCAGCAAGCGGGCCGGAGAGCTGCTGGCCCATGCCTTCGCGCATCTGTATCCGCTCAAGATCATCTGCTTGCGGTTCTTCACGGTGTACGGGCCGCGGCAGCGCCCCGATCTGGCGATCCACAAGTTCACCGATCTGATCGCCCGCGGACGCCCCGTGCGGATGCATGGGGATGGGTCGAGTGAGCGCGACTATACCTATATTACCGACTGTCTGGACGGCGTCCTCGCCGCGCTCGATTGGACCGGCGCTGCCGCTCCCGGCACGGTCGAAACGGTGAATCTGGGCGGCGGCGAGCGCGTACGTCTCGACCGCCTGATCGCGCTCATCGCGAAGGCGCTGGGTCAGGAAGCGCGGATCGAGCGGTATCCCGATCAGCCGGGAGACGTGCGGTTGACGGATGCCGATCTGGTCCATGCCGGACGCGTACTCGGCTTCAAGCCGCGCGTTGGTATTGACGAAGGCATCCGCAAATTCGTTGACTGGTACGAGGAGGTTCATGGACGTCAGTCCCGAGCGTCTGGTCGAGCAGGCTAACGAGCGGTTTCAGCTGCAGGACTACTACGGCGCGATTCACCTCCTCGAGGAGGTCATCGCGACCGGCCGAGCGTTTGCGGACGCGCATCACCTGCTGGGGCTCTCGTACTCGCTCGCCGGACAGCCCGACAAGGCCCTGGAGCAGCTGGATCGCGCCCTGACGCTGAATCCCAACTACATCGAGGCGTTGATCCATCGCGCGCTCGTGCTGAACGAGCTGGGTCGCGAAGAAGAGGCGAACGCGGTGTTGCGGCGCGCCCGTCAGGTGAGCTCGGAGCGGCGTGGGGGATTTCACGGACACGTCGCGGCGAAGCTCGCCAACCAACATGCCGCGCTCGCCCAAGCGTATTACGAAGCGGGTGGACTGAACGAAGCGATCGCACAGTACGAGGCGGCGCTGGAGCTGGGGCCCGGCTTCCACGACCTGCGGTACAAACTGGGCCGAGTGCTGCTCGAGGCCGGTCGCGCGTTGGACGCGCACGAGCACTTCCAGACCATCGTGCGCGAGCGGCCGTCCTTCCTCGATGCGGCCGCAATGCTGGGACTGGCCTGCTACCTGGCGGGTGATGGGTTGGCTGCACGCGCCGTGTGGGAAGAGCTGCGCGCGCGCCGGCCGGAAGATCCAAGGGTGGAAGCCTACCTGGCGCTGCTGTCCCGTTCGGACGTGATGCCGGTTGGCGCCGGGGATGGTGGCGCCGAGGACGCGGGGGGAGCGTCGAAGCCCGATCGAAGGAAGAAAAAGAAGTGAGACGGCTCGTGGCGGTGCCACTCATCTTCGCGCTGGCCTGCACCCGTTCTGCTGCGAATCACGAGGACCTCGGCGATCGGGCGTATGCCACAGGTTCCTATGCGGACGCGCTGGCTGAATACCAGTTGGGACGCAAGGCAAACGCCGGGAGCGCCGCCCTGCTCGCCAAAGTCGGCGCCGCGGCGATGCATGCCGAGGACTATGACCTGGCGGCCGATGCCTACCGCTCCCTCGCCAAGCGGGACCGCTCGCGCGCCGACGAAGCCGCCGACGGACTGGAGCGGGTGGCGCGGGCCGCCCTCGTGGCCAACGACCGCACGGCGCTGGCGAGTGCGCTGACCGGACTTCGGGAGGTCGCACCGCGGCGGCCGCTCGGACGGTACGTCGTGCTCGCGGCCCTCGACGCCGTGGACCGGGGCGATACCGCCGAGGCAAGGGCCTTGTTGCCGGTTGCAGCGGCCTCGGCGGTCGACGCCGCCCGGGCCGACTCGCTACTGTTCGTCTACGGAATGACGCTGGTCCGGGTCCGCGACTGCAGCACGGCGGTGCGCGTCTTTGAAGGTGTCGTCCGGAGGCAACGGGCAGTGTCGGTGGTCGAGCAGGCGCGCGAAGGCCTCGGGCTGTGCGCGCTAGTGGAAGGGCAAATCGCGCTCGAACAGGGGCACCCCGTCGATGCCGAAGCATGGTTTCGGCGAGCGACGGCACCGGGGGCGTCACCCGATGTCGTCCGGGGCGCGTTCCTGGGTCTGGGCGACGTTCGCCTCGCGCAGGGCGATGTGGCCGGCGCAATGGAGAGTTATCAGCAGGCACTCGCCGGCGGGACGCCCGGAGATACGATTTCGCAGCGCGCGCAGGAAAAGCTCAACGCGTTAGGAAAGGCTGAACCGTAATGACGATGCAACGGACGATCGGGATGCTGGCATTGGCTGTGGCCGCTGGTGTACTGGCCGCGTGTCATCCGCGTGGCCGTGCCCCGCAGGCCGCGCCGGCGGTTGCGCCCGACGTCGATCTTGGCCGTGCGATGGATCTGTTTCACCGCGGCGATTTTCGCCGTGCGCAGGTAATTCTGCAGCGCGTCACCTTCGAGCTCACGCCCGGCGCTCCCGAGCTGGCGCAGGTGCGATATTACAGCGCGGAGTCCTGGTTCCAGGTCGGCGACTACGTGCAGGCCGCGAGCGAATTCCGAAAGGTTGCCGACGAATTCTCGACCACCGAGTACGCGCCGCCGGCGCTGCTCCGAGCGGGAGATGCAAATCTGCGTCTGTGGCACCGGCCCGAGCTCGACCCGTCGTATGGTGAGACGGCGTTGGCGATCTATCAGGAGCTCGCGGGCCGCTTTCCCGAGAGCGACGCGGCCGCGCGCGCGCGGCTGCACGTGCGTCGTCTCGAGAACCAGTTTGCGGAGAAGACCTACAAGACCGGGATCTTTTATCTGCGGCGGAAAGCGTTTGATTCCGCGATCATCTATTTCAAGGACGTGATCGCGAATTATCCCACGACCGAGCGGGCGTCCGACGCCTTGGTGCGATTGGTGGACAGCTATCGCGCGATCGGCTACAAGACAGAGCTGCAGGAGACCTGCGAGCACCTGCGGCGCTTCTATCCCAAGGCGGCGCGGCTCGACCGCGCGTGCCCCGCGACGGCCGATTCCACCGCCACTCCCGCGACTCCCTCCACACCCTGAGCGTCGTGGCCACGGGTGCGCTGTTCGGGGGGTCGTTCGACCCCGTGCATGTCGCACATTTGATCGTGGCAGAAGCAGCGGCGGACGCGTTGGGGTGCAACGTGCGCTTTCTGCCCGCGCGCGAGCAGCCCCTGAAGCGTGGCGCTCTGACCGGCCATCTGGCGACGCCGGAGCAGCGGGCGGAGATGCTGGATTTGGCCGTAGCCGGGAACCCCGGGTTCGGCGTGGAGCGGGTCGAGCTGGGCCTGCCGGCGCCATCGTATACGGTTCGAACGCTACGGGCCTTGGGTGAGCGGGAGCCGGGGAACCGATTCACGTTATTGCTAGGGGCGGATGCCGCCCGCGATCTTGCCGAGTGGTGGGAAGTCGAAGCGCTTCCGGAACTTGCCGACATCGTCGTCTTCGCCCGGCCCGGTGCCAGCGTGGTACGTCATCCGCTGAT